>Ga0310813_10000003_pt1 | contig 320957 bp, 257 predicted proteins | sample YN3metagenome_FD_203086 | JGI IMG/M metagenome (GOLD analysis project Ga0310813, IMG submission 203086) | Soil microbial communities from experimental microcosm in Duke University, North Carolina, United States - YN3 | ecosystem: Engineered > Artificial ecosystem > Soil microcosm >... | reverse complement strand
AACAGAGAAGTTAAGCCCGGTTGCGCCGATGGTACTGCGATAACACGCGGAAGAGTAGGTTGCTGCCAGCCTCTTATAAGACCCCTCTTATTAACTTAAGTCGGGTCTTTTTTTTTGAACCCTATTTTACTTTATCTCATTATACCTAATCATTAATTATTGGGAACGATTGAAAACCAAATAATCCTAAATATTAAATAAATTACTGTTTTACTTTTTCAAATAAATACATAATTTAGCATCCGATAAAAAATAAAAAATTATGGCTCTAATTAGTGTTATTCTTATTGTAGCAGGTTTCCTGCTTTCTGTCTACGCAGGAATTGTATTGTCTCTATCAGAAAAAGTGCAAACAACTCCAGGACAATTAAACAATCCTAAAATTGTTTTTTTTAGCATCTTAATGTCTGTTTCTGTACTTATGGTGCTTGCAGGCGTATTAGGATACTACTGGTTGAGAGGAAACCTTCCTTACTACATGAATTAATTACCTGTATTTATATACTACCAAATAAAAAAGGGGCTAATGATTTAGTCCCTTTTTTATTTGGTAGTATCCATTTAAATAAAATAAAAAAGCCTTAGAAATTTCTAAGGCTTTGCTCCCCCTCTTGGGCTCGAACCAAGGACCCCATGATTAACAGTCATGTGCTCTAACCGGCTGAGCTAAGGAGGACTGTCCATAAATTGGAGTGCAATATTAGGTTAAGCTTTTAAATATTCCAATAATAATCTCATAAATATTTTCAAATAAATAAAAAAAGACAAAAGGGCATGTTTTGCTGATTTTTAATTGATAAATACAGGTCATTATGGCTTATTTTAGGCAATGGTATAAAATTTTCTAATTACAGTTCATAATCTTAAAACTTAAAAACGAAGATATATGAACACAACAATTAAAAATGCCAATTACAACGGAAGATTTGTTCCGAGAACCTATTCCGATTTATTCGATGTTTTCCTAAAAGATTCTTTCCCTGAAAGTAAAAATGGAAACTTCTTACCAAGTGCAGATATTTCAGAGGATGATAAGGGGTATTATGTAAATCTTACCATACCGGGAATAAACAAAGAAGATATCAAGATCGAATTGAATGAAGGAGTACTTGCGGTAAGCGGAGAAAAAAAATTCAACAAGGAAGAGAACGGGAAAAAATACCACACTGTAGAATCAAGTTATGGTGTGTTTAAAAGATCCTTTAAACTTCCTGAGAACGCAAATGTGGAAGCTATTGAGGCCGAATACAAGGATGGGATATTAGCGATTACAATTGCAAAGCAGGAAGGAAAAGTAGTAAAATCTACTATTCAAATTAAGTAAAGAGAAGGGCAGGAATTTTCTGCCCTTTTTATAATTTTACAACGATAAGAACGTTAATTTTTCTAAAAACAAATACTAACTTATGAATACCAGGAAATTAGTAATCATCGCTTTCTTGTCCTCTATTTTGGGAGGAATGTTTGCTCTGGCCGGTTACAGAATGTTCTTTTATGAAAAAAAATATCAGAGTATTTCTGAAAATCAAAGCCAATTTCAGCTATCCAATTTTACAACTTCAATGGATACTTCTCAAGTGGTAGTTCCGGAAGGTTTAAATTTTATCTATGCTGCTAATAAAGTGACTCCAGCAGTAGTGCATATCAAAACAATGTATGAAGCTTCGGCAAGCCAAAATGGAGACATGGATCAGCTATTCCGTGAGTTCTTCGGAGAAGGTTCGCCGCATGGGATGCCTCCGGGTGGGAAACAGGAAGCTTCTGGTTCAGGAGTGATCCTGACAGAAGACGGTTATATCGTAACCAATAACCACGTGATCGATCAGGCGGATAAGATAGAAGTTGTACTAAACGATAAAAGAAGCTATACCGCTGTCTTGATTGGAAAAGATCCTACCACCGACCTTGCTCTTTTGAAAATAGAAGAAAAAGGTTTGCCATTCGTGCAATACGGAAATTCTGATAATGCCAGAATTGGTGAATGGGTATTGGCAGTAGGGAATCCTTTCAATCTTACTTCTACTGTAACTGCAGGGATCGTAAGCGCCAAAGGTAGAAATATCAATATCCTTCGCGACAAAGATAATCTTGCAATTGAATCGTTTATTCAAACAGATGCGGCGGTAAACCCTGGCAACAGTGGTGGAGCGCTCGTGGATCTGAAAGGAAACCTGATCGGAATTAACACTGCAATTGCTACTCCTTCCGGAACATTTGCCGGTTATTCCTTTGCAGTTCCTGTAACCTTGGTAAAAAAGGTAATGGATGATCTTTTGAAATACGGACAAGTACAAAGAGCGTTACTAGGGGTTCAGATCCAAGATGTAACGGCTGAACTGGCCAAAGAAAAAGGTATCTCTAGTGTAAAAGGTGTATATATCGGCGCTGTAAATTCAGGAAGCGCTGCAGAAGATGCAGGACTGATGGCCGGGGATGTAATTAAAAAAATCAATGGTACACTAGTAAATTCTTCTTCCGAACTACAGGAACAAGTAGCTCGTTACCGTCCTGGTGATAAAGTGAAAGTGACCTATGAGAGAAAAGGGGAAGTGAAAGTAGCGGATATCGAGTTGAAGAATAAAATGGGTGATACTAAATTAGTAAAGTATGAACCAGATGCTGTTAAGAGTACGCTAGGCGCAGATTTAAGCTATGCTTCAAAGGAAGAATTGAAAAAACTAAAACTCGAAGCAGGTGTAAAAGTAGTGAAAGTGAAGGATGGCAAATTCCAGGATGCTGGAGTTAAAGAAGGATTCATCATTACTTCGGTAGATAAAAAGAAAGTATCCTCTCCAGAGGAAGTGATCAATTTAATTGAACGCAATCAATCAGGTGGGGTATTGATCGAAGGGATCTATCCGAATGGTACTAAAAAATATTATGGATTAGGTTAAGTCCATCTAAATAATAAAAAAAAGCTCCGATTTTAACCGGAGCTTTTTTTATTATTAGAAATTGAAAAGAAGTGTTTGCTTCGTATCAGGATGTAGACTCAAAGCTACTGGGCACGTATGCGCTGAGTGTTTTAAAACTTGTTTATTTTTTTCGGAAAGTCTGTTTACTTTTTCTTCAGGTAATTTCATGTTCACCACAATTTCTGCGATTCTCCTGGGGCTTACAGCCATGATCTTAGTAACTTCTGCGGTCATACCTTTCATATCGATCCCATCCCGATTGGCTACAATTCCCATAGTAGTAAGAATGCAGCTACTCAAGGCTGCACAAACCAAATCGGTAGGAGAGTAGGCCTCGCCTTTGCCATTGTTGTCGATCGGTGCATCTGTAACTAGGGTATTTCCTGATTTTAGATGCTTACCCTCGGTTCTTAGCTCGCCGAGATAGGTGGTAGTCATTTGAGACATAAATATTTTGTTTTTGTGTTCCGTTTAAAAATAGCTAATTTTAGATATATAAAATCTTATATGCGCTTTAAATTATTAACGATATTTTTTACCGTCTTATTCAACACGCTGACGGCCTATGCCCAGGATGAGAATGAATACAGCAGGGAAACAGTAGTAGGCGTAAACCTTAATACCAATGGCGGTTTGATCGGTGGTGCAATGTTCCGTCACACGCGCGAAATAGGAAAGACAAGAGGAAAGTATTTTAATTACGGAGCGGAACTGGTAGTAGTAAAACATCCGAATGAAGTACGAACAGCCAATAGCTATACGGGAAATGTTTTTATTTTAGGAAAGAAAAATTATCTCTTTGCCCTTCGTCCTCATGTAGGATATGAATTTTTGCTTTTCAATAAAGGAAAAGAAGACGGAATTCAGGTAGACGCGATTTTTAACTTTGGACCAACCATCGGGTTTGTAAAACCTTATTATATACAATACGACGACGGTGTATCGGTGCAGGTTGTTCCTTATAGCTCACAGTATTACGACCCTGCTACCAAAGGTGCGGGGATCGTAGGCTCCGGCGGTTTTTTCCGTGGATTTGATCATATGAAAATTGTACCCGGTGCACATATGAAAGCAGGAATGAGTTTTGAATTTGGTACTTTCGGAAGTGGAGTTTCAGGAATAGAGGCTGGTACACTGCTGGAAGTATATCCTAAAAGAATTGAATTAATGGATATTTCCTCTTCGTTTGCTACTTACAACCGCTGGTTTTTCTCTTCTCTATACGTAAATATCTATTTCGGAGGAAGGCGCTGAGAATTAGATTAAACACTTTTAAAGTTCATTTTTTCTACGTAGATTTACATTAATACATATCTATTAGTAAGTAATGCGAATAAATATCTTGGTGTTGTTTATTTTCCTGATGGTTGGTAGTATTTCTATCTCCTATTCAAGCGCCAATACCACACTCAAAGTGGGCGACAAAGCGCCCGATTTTTCTATTACTGATCCCGAGGGAAAAACTATAAACCTACATTCTTTAAAAGGGAAAGTAATTTTCCTTGACTTCTGGGCCTCCTGGTGCCAACCTTGCAGAATGTCTAATATTGAAATCGTTCCTCTTTATCATAAATACAATCCCCATGGTTTTGAGATCTTCAGCGTTTCGCTCGATGAGAAAAAGGATAGTTGGGTGAATGCGATTAAAAACGATAAGATGGTTTGGCCTTACCACGGCAGCGAATTAAAAGGTTATCAAAGCAGGATTGCGGAGCTATATAATGTGGAGCATCTTCCTACTACTTACCTGATCGATGAAAACGGAATTATCATTGACAGCGATTTTGATGATTATGATTTGGAAGTAAATCTTCACAAGATCTTTTTTGAACAAGTGAATTTTTATCCTCAGGAAGCCAATACGAAATTGTTTTTTACCAATGATACAAAGTACCAGATCGAAGATATTTCTGGCAAGGTATTGATGAAAGGCAAAGGATTAGATGCCGATATCACTTCTTTGCCAGCAGGCGATTACATTATTAAATACGATAAGAAGACCTCTAAATTTTTAAAAAAGAAAATAAGCGAATCACCGGCTACATTTTATCCGGTGAGAGCGGAGGACAATATTACTATCTCTCGAAAAGTGGAATACGAAATTTATAGTCAGCGAGGAAAACTTGAGAAAAAAGGCTACGAATCGCAGGTAGATGTCAGTGCACTTAAGCCTGGCTTATACTATATTAGTTTAGAAGGACATGTCAGTAGTTTTCACAAAAAGTGAAACAGGTCTTTAATAAAGTCCTTTCTTTTTTAACTCTTCTAAAATTTCTGTTGATCTAATATCTGATCCTTTTACGTGGATGGCAGCTTTGGAATAGTAAAGAAATCTTTCCTCGTATTTTTGCTGTAGAAATAACAATACCTCTTCGTCTGTTTTATTTTCAAGCATCGGCCTATTCTCGCTGCGCTGCGCGATCAGGCGCTTATGGATGGTGGCGGGAGGCACGTCAATGAATACTACAATTCCTTTTTGATTCATCACTTCTATATTGTCGAAAAAACAAGGCATGCCGCCTCCTGTAGAAATGAGCTGATTATTTTTTTCTGTGAGCCGGTGTAATAAATTTTGTTCCGCTTTTCTGAAATACACTTCTCCCGATTCTTTAAAAATTGTTTCGATCGTTCTTCCTTCTGTGGATATGATCTCTCCATCTGTATCGACCAACGCCAGGTCCAGCATTTGTGCCAGCTCTTTGCCTAACGTAGATTTTCCTGAGCCAGGAAGTCCGATGAGAAATAAATTCATGGTATTGACTTTAAGCGTACGGTTGGATTTTTACCGCAAGGTTTGCAAAGATAGCGCAAAGAGCGCAAGAGGAGAAATAATTTTTTTTGAAAAATTATGCGTGAAAAAAAGGAAGCAAACGGATCAGTTCAAACAAATAAGAAGAGCTCAATGCCCAGATAACTGCGCTGATGAACATATACAAGAAGATCCGTTCTTTCGATTCTCCAAAACCATTGGCAATCATTGCCCCACCGATTGGAGTGAAGAGAACTGGCGTAAGAAAAGCCACACCAAGCAAACCAAATTTTTTCCAGATCATTACTTTGCGGCGATTGTTCTTGGTGAAAAGTTTTTGATTCTTATAAAAAGTTTTCATGATCCATTTATGAAAATACTCACCAAGAAAAGAAGTGAAAAGCACTACGCTTGTCATCATACCCAGCACAGCCAATGCGGAATTTACTAATAAGGGCAAGTGAAACCCCGCACCAAACGCAAGCCCTACAAAGAATTTGAACATGCTTGAAAAAAATACGATGAAATATTTATAAAGATCTTCCCACATAGCCTGCAAATATAGCGTTTCGGTAGATATACAACGACTAAATAAAGGTTATAGTTTTGAGCTTAGAAAATAAGTTAAATAATCTTATTTAAGTGCAATTTTATTTAACTTGCATCAACGAATAACCTTTCCCACATGAAACTACTTTGCAGCATAACCTTATTAATGGTTCTATGTTTGAATGCATATGGACAAAGCTCCTACGTGCCTTTGAACAATAGTTATTATCATACTGTAGATCGGTACGAGATTTTAAATGGGAAAATGGCGGACAGTTATTTTTCTTCTGTAAAGCCTTACACACGCAAAGCTGTAGCGGCTTTCATTGATACACTTGCCAAAGACAGCGCTTCGCTCAAGCATTTTTCTAAAGCAGACCGTTTTAATTTTACATACTTAGCCAATGACAACTGGGAATTTTCTTCTACTGCCGACAACGACAGCAGAAGACCTTTGCTGAAAACTTTTTACAAGAAAAAATCAGACGCTTTTTCCGTTCATACTCAAGACTTCGATCTTCATGTAAATCCAGTGGTGTATGTGTCGGGAGGATATGAAAGAAATTATGGGGCGCTTTCCCAGAATACACGCGGGATTGAGCTGAGAGGGATGATCGATCAGAAAGTTGGGTTCTATACTTTTTTTACCGACAACCAGGCGCTCATGCCTTCTTATGTGACAGATTACCGGACGGCCTTCCACGCATTGCCCGGAGAAGGCTATGTGAAAAATTTTAAAACAAGAGGGGTTGATTTTATCTCAGCAAGAGGTTACATCAATTTTAATGTTACAAAACACATCGCTTTGCAATTTGGACATGATAAAAATTTTCTCGGAAACGGTTATCGATCGCTCATTCTTTCCGACAACTCAAGTGGCTATACGTTCTTAAAGCTGAATACCAAAATTTGGAAGTTTAATTACATGAACCTCTTCACCGAGATGACGGCTTATCCAAAAAGTTACGATACTCTTTTTGCCAAAAAATATGTCAACTACCACCATCTGAGCATCAACCTTTTTAAAAAATTGAATATTGGCATTTTCGAAGCAGTAGCACTGCGTGGACGTACAAAAGATTCTACAAAGCCCGGCCAGTTTGATATTACTTATTTGAACCCTGTTATTTTTTACCGATCTGCCGAACAGCAATTGGGAAGCTTTGACAATGCAATGATGGGATTTGATTTTAAATATAATTTTCTCCGCCATTTTTCTTTGTACGGACAAATTATATTGGATGAATTTGTACTCGACCAGGTGCGCTCAGGCAAAGGCTGGTGGGCCAATAAACAAGCGCTCCAGGGAGGTTTGAAATACATCGATGCATTTGGGGTGAAAAATCTTGACTTGCAAGGAGAGATCAATTACGTGCGGCCATATACTTACGCGCATTACAACAACTTTACTAATTTCAGCAATTACAACCAGCCACTCGCGCATCCTTTAGGTGCCAACTTTACCGAACTCATCGGGATCGCGCGCTACCAGCCGATCTCAAGGTTGACTATCACAGCAAAAGCATTCCTGACTAAACTGGGAACAGATACTGCCGGAGTAAACTGGGGAGGCAATATCTTTAAAAACTATACTACCTATCAACAGGAATATGGCAACAGAACAGGCCAGGGAATTGCAACTAATTTGATCTATACCACGCTTAATCTAACTTACATGGCTTTCCATAATATTTTTATAGATGGCTATGTAACTTATCGTAACTATAATAGCACATACAATCCTCTTGACAGAGTAGCCTTGCTGGGCGGCATGTCTATTCGTTGGTACATTCCTCAGCGACTACAGGAGTTTTAGAAAATGTTTTCAGGTAGATAAAAAGTGTAGTGCCCGCACCAGGACTGCTTTCTACTTTGACCATCCCTTGGAGCGCTTCCACCTGGCTCTTCACAAGGTAAAGACCAATCCCTTTTCCACTTACATGGTTGTGAAAACGTTTGTAAGGCATAAACAGTTTTTGTTCATGCTTTTCAAGGTCCAGTCCTACTCCATTGTCTTTGACTTTGATCAATACATAATCCTCCGACTCTTCCGTACTGATGCGGACTACAGGTGTAGTCTCCTCTTTTCTGTATTTGATAGAATTTGAGATCAGGTTGAAAAGAATATTCGTCAAGTAGCTTTTAACAGTGTCTACTTGTGGTACAGCGAAATCTGTTTCGAGTACAGCGTTATTTTTTACGATATGATAAGAAAGCATACTCTTGATCGTATCGATGATCGAATCAAATGATACCTGTTCTTTCGCTTCCTCAAGCCGGTAGCGGATATCAAGAATTTGCGCAAGGTCTACAATGATCTCGTCGAGTTTGCCTGCAGTCTTTTTAAGATTTTCCATCACCACTTCATTATGCGGATCGGAAGGCTCTTGTTTATTGTAGATCTGGAGAAGCCCAAGAATACTGGCTACCGGAGAGCGCAGGTTGTGCGAAGCGATAAAAGAAAATTCTTCCAGGTCTTTATTCTGATTCACCAACCGCTGGATCAATAATTTCCGTTCCTCTTCTGTTTTTTTGTGATGACCAATATCCCTGGAAAAGCAACCTACTCCAATGATCTCCTGCTGTTCGTTGAAGATCGGGTTAAAGCTTGTTTCTGTATAAAAAACCTGTCCAGCCGGTTTCGAAAAATATTCCACAGTAAACTGTTCTCCTTCCAACGCTCTTTGATAATACTGCATCCAGTCTTCGGCAACATCTTTGGCAGAAACGGTGGGGAATGCCAGTCGCATTCCTTTCTGTATTTCCTGGTCTGGCAGGAAATATTTCATCATATCCCGGAAAGGTTTGTTGAACGATAAAAGCCTGCAATCCCGGTCTACCGACCAGATCAGATCGCTCGTATTGTTGATGAGCGCGTCGAGACTGCTTTTGCCTACCATCAGCTCGCGACGAATAAGTTTTTGCTGAGTAATATCGCGAAAGTAGACAGCGAGTCCTTTTTGAAAAGGATATGCATTCACTTCAAACCATGCCTCGTATGGAGCGAGGTAGTCTTCGAAATGAACGGTTACGTTTTCCTTTAGCGCGCGGCTGTATTCGCGGTAAGATCTCGAATCGGTATAGTCGGGAAAAAGTGTCCAAAGTTTTTTGCCGACAAAGGTTTCTCTCGAGCCTCCGAATAGCCGGGCGCAAGCCTGGTTGATATGCGTAATAATACCATTGCGGTCTACCGCAAAGAAGCCATCGGTAATACTTTCCAGCATAGTATTAAGTCGTTCGGAATTCTGATGACTGGATTGAATTATTTTTCGCTGTTTTTTATAATAATAATTGCACATCAGGTAAAGCAATCCTGAAGTGAGGAAAATAAAGAACACGCCTTTATAATTCTGGATCCGGGTGATCTGCTCACCGGAACCGGATTTCATTAAAATCAGAAGGACTTTATCGCTCAATAAGATCCATGCAATTCCTATACATAGATAAAAAAGCGCAATTTTGATGGGGAAACGAAATTTGAACATGAACGGAACTCACTTAGCTATCACCGGTTACAAGTACGGAGAAAAAGAAGTTATGGTTTTGAGAAATGCTAAATTTAATGTGCAATTTCTACCTCCGATCTATTTGTTTTTCAAAAAATAACTTAACTTCAAATAAGCTTTATCATCCAAACTTTTATGCTAATCAGAAACCTGCCTTCCCTTGTTGTTACTTTTGTAATAACAGTATTCCTGTTTTCTTGTTCGGGAAACAAACTAAAACTTGACGATAAAAATTTTGACGAAGAGATCGAGCTTCAACAAAACCTGGTTTTTAATTTTAATAAAAATCTTGTCCCAGACAGTCTTATCAATATCTGGATGGACGAGCCTTACATCACGTTTACTCCTGAGGTGAAAGGAAAATTTAAATGGACCGGCAACGATGAGCTGGTTTTCTCACCGGATATCAGTTTCCTTCCTTCTACAGACTACACTGCTACTTTCACCGATAAGCTGGTGGCCAAGGCGGAAAAAAAATATTCTTTGCCGGAAGAAGCTATACGCTTTCATACGCCTTATCTCAATTTATTAGGCGCTTCGCTTTTCTGGGCGAAGAACGAACAAAATAAAAACATCACAGAGCTAAGGACAGAGCTTGTCTTCAATGCAAAAATAAACCCTTCCGATCTGCGAAACCTCCTACATGTCAAGATCGGCGGGCAAGAGCAGCGCTTTGAATTAAATTCTTCTTATAACTCCGACAAGATCATGATCGCAGTGCCGGAGTCGGATGGTTCTTTTGATGATAAAAATATATCGGTTGTGATCAGCCCCGGATTGAAATGCAGCGAAAGTAACTTTGTTTCCAAAGAAGAAATCAAATACGAAACCACTATTCCATCCAAAGATAAATTTCAGATCATTCAGGCAGAAGCCTTGTATGAAGATGAAAAAGGATACATCAATGTTCTTACAAATCAGCAAACCGATGAACAGGATATTGAAAAGCTGATCACGATCGAACCTTCGCTTCAGATATCGGTAGAACCTCATGCTTCCGGGTTCTATATCCGTGGCGGCTTCCAGTCGGGCAATGCATATCGTTTGGTGGTGAAAAAAGAACTGAAAGGAATTTTTGGCGGTACATTGAAAGAAGAATATCAGCAAGACCTTGTGTTTGGTGCGCAGGAGCCGAGTATTAATTTTGTAAATAAAAAAGGAATTTACCTCACTGACAGAGGAGAAAAAAATGTGGCTGTCAATATTATCAATGTACCAGAGGTAAAGTTGACCGTTTATAAGATCTATGAGAATAATATTATTCAGTTCCTCAAGAAGAATATGTATTCCAATTATGAAGATTATTATTACGAAGAAGGATATGGTTACGGCTCTGGTTATTCAGGTATAGAAGATTGTGGCGATCTTGTTTTGGAAAAAGAAATTCAAACCAAAAGTCTGAAGAAAAATGGCGGTGCGCGTTTGCTTGACCTTGATTTCAAAGACCTAAACGCTTTCCAGGGTATTTATGTGGTAACCGTAAGCTCTCTGGATCAGCAGTGGATCAAATCTTCCAAGATCATTTCCATTTCCGATATCGGGATGATCGTGAAGGAAACTGAAAATGATATTTATGTTTTTGCCAACTCTATTATCAGTACAGATCTAATCAGCGGTCTGGAAGTAAATTTGATCAGCTCTAACAACCAATCTGTCTATAAAGCCGTCACAGACGGAGATGGCGTAGCAAAATTTCCGGACATCAAAAAGAAAGCTCCAGGTTTTACGATCAAGATGATTACTTGCCAGGGAACGGGTAGTTTTAACTATTTGTATTTTGATGAAACAAGAGTAGAAACTTCCCAGTTCGACATAGGCGGCGCTTACAACAATGTCTCGGGCTACGAAGCCTTCATTTATGGAGAAAGAGAAATTTACCGTCCCGGCGATACGATGCATCTGAACACAGTAATACGTGATCATGAGTGGCAGCCGCTGAAAGCCGTTCCGGTAAAGATGAAAGTTATTCTTCCGAATGGAAAAGAATTTTCTGCCAAAAAAGGAATGCTGAATTCGGAAGGATCTTTTGCTACAGATTTCATTCTGCCGGCTGCAACTGTTACGGGTTCATACAATATCGAAGTGTATACAGCCAACGACGTTCTGTTAAATTCCAAACTTATCAGCGTAGAAGAATTTATTCCGGATAGAATAAAAGTGAATGCTGTATTGAACAGCGAAACAGTAAAGCTTAGTCAGCCACTTCAAGTCACTGCTACAGCGCTCAATCTATTCGGGCCTCCCGCTTCGAATAGAAATTACGAAGTAGAAATGACGCTAAGCCGCGCTTATTTTTCTCCGCAAGGATTTGAAGATTATAACTTCCAGATCAACGCCATCAAAGAAAGTTATTATCCGAACGACCTTCGTCAAGGAAAGACTGATGAAAACGGACAAGCGACGGAAGTGTTTACATTCCCTGATACATATAAAAATTCAGGAATTCTTGACGGAAATACGTATGTAACGGTCTTCGATGAATCTGGGCGTCCGGTGCATCAGATGAAATCATTTGAGGTGCTTACCCAGGAGACATTCCTTGGTATAAAATATTTTGACAATTACGTAGACATCAACAAGCCGCTACAAATACCGCTGGTAGCAGTGAATAAAGATGGTAAGGCTTTGTCATCTTTCCAGGCACGAGTGCAGGTGATCCGTTACGATTGGCAAACAGTGATGGAGAAAAATTATAGCGGTTATCGTTATGTGTCACAGCGAAGAGAAGTAGTGCTGGAAGATAGAAATTTTACCATCAGTGGTACTAAAACGTTTTATACATTCAATCCTACAAGGTCCGGTTCTTACGAAGTTCGCGTGAAGCTGCCGGAAACAGATGCCTACGTGTCGCAGTATTTCTATGCGTATGGATTTGGCACTACGGATAATTCTTCTTTTGAAGTGGACAACGAAGGAAAAGTAACGATTGAAATGGATAAGGATAAATACGAGGTAGGAGAGGAAGCCAAACTACTTTTCAAAACTCCGTTTGCCGGAAAAATATTGGTAACCGTAGAGCGCGATAAAGTGTACGATTATTTTTATCTGGATACCGATAAAAAATCTGCCTCTACTTCTATTACCATCAAAGAAGAATATCTTCCAAACGCCTATATTTCCGCCACGCTTATCAAGCCTAATACAGAAAGCTCACTGCCGCTTACGGTGGGCCATGGCTATGCACCATTGACCGTGGAGCGGAAGTCCAACAAGCTGGAGCTGAAAATCGAAGCTGCCGAAAAATCCCGCTCGAATACCAAGCAAAGAATTATGGTAGAAGCAGCGAATGGAAATTCGGATGTAGAAATGACCATCGCCGTAGTAGACGAGGGAATTCTACAATTGAAAAATACACGTACGCCAGATCCTTATGGTTTCTTTTATAGAAGAAAAGCATTGGAAGTAAATGCTTATGATATTTATCCAAAACTTTTACCGGAACTTTCCGGAAGAAAAAGTAGCGTGGCAGGTGACGGTTACAACCTGGAAAAACGCGCCAACCCGCTCAACAACCGGCGTGTGAAGCTTGTCTCTTTCTGGAGCGGTACACTTCGCACCAATTCAGATGGCAAAGCATATTATGAAATTTTCATTCCGCAATTCTCCGGTGACCTTCGTATCATGGCAGTGGCTTACCAGGGGAAATCATTCGGTTCGGCAAGTAAAAATATGAAAGTGGCCGACCCGGTTGTAGTGAGTACTTCGTTGCCAAGATTCCTGAGCCCGGGCGATACCGCGCTGGTGCCGGTGACGCTTACCAACACCACAGGCACTAACGCAGATGCTACGGCGCAACTGAACGTTACAGGTCCGATGATGGTAATAGGAGAAAGCTCAAAGCGAATTTCAATCAAAGGAAATTCGGAGCAGGTAGTGCAGTTTAAAATTTATGCCAAGAAAGAGATCGGCACAGGCAAGATCGTGACAACGGTGTCGGCCTTAAATGAAAAATTCAAAGAAGAAACCGATATGACTGTTCGTCCTCCGGCTTCGTTGGTCAAGCAGCATACGTCAGGACAAGTTGCCGCAGGCAGTACAGAAAAGCTTACGATGGACAATGATTTTATTCCTTCCTCCATTGATGGAAAGCTGATCGTAAGCCGTTCGCCGATGATCCAGTTTGAAAATGACCTGGATTATTTGCTTGGCTACCCGCATGGATGTGTGGAGCAGACGGTTTCCAAAGCATTCCCACAATTGTATTTCAACGATATGGTAAAAAGTATTGGTGCGAAACGGAAGTCGCTGGAAGATCCGAATTACAACGTGCAGGAAGCGATCCGCAAATTATCGGCGATGCAGCTCAACAATGGTGCGCTTAGCTACTGGCTGGGCGGCTACGATGAAAGTTGGTGGGGTACGGTGTATGCTGCACATTTCCTCACTGAAGCGCGTAAGGCAGGATTCGAAGTAAGCAATTCTATGCTTGAAAAAATGTATGGTTATTTGCAACAAAAGGTAAAAGAAAAAATGACCTACGATTATTATTACTACGAAGACGGCACCTACCGCACGCGCCAGATCCCGGCGAAAGAGATCTTCTACTCGCTCTATATACTAGCCAATGTAGGCCGCCAGGATCTTTCGATCATGAACTATTATAAATCAAATAAAAACAGCATGGCGCTGGATTCCCGATATCTACTGGCTTCCACCTACCGCATTTTGGGCGACCAGGGAAGTGCGCGTGCCTTGTTGCCAACTGCATTCGAAGGTGAAAAATCGATCAATGCTTTTGGCGGAAGCTTTTATTCCTATACCCGCGACATGGCGATCTCGCTGAATGCGTTGGTGGAAAGCGATCCTGGAAATCCGCAGGTAGGAATTCTCGCGCAGCATCTTACAAGACAAATGAAAGAGCAACGCTATCTTTCTACGCAAGAACGCGCATTCGCATTTATCGCGTTAGGAAAAATTGCAAAGAAAGCCAATGAGAGCACTGCTACTGCCGAAATTACTGCTGATGGAAAATCGATCGGAAGTTATAAAGGCGGAACGCTTGTATTGACGAAAAATATTTCAGGAAAAGAAATAGAGATCTCAGCCAAAGGTTCAGGGGCGCTTTATTATTTCTGGGAACAGGAAGGCTTGAGCAGTGATGGCAAAGTGAAAGAAGAAGATAGCTTCATCCGCGTGCGCAAAGCCTTCTACGACCGCAACGGCAGAGCGATCAGCGGTACTAACTTTGAGCAGAACGATCTTGTAGTAGTAAAGATCACCGTGGCGACTACCGATCGTTCTTCGGTGGAGAATGTAGTGATCACCGATATTCTGCCGGCAGGTTTTGAGATCGAAAATCCAAGGCTAAGCGAAACTGCCGACATGCAATGGATCAAAGACAATGCAGCGCCTGAGCATTTTGATATCCGCGATGATCGCATCAATTTGTTTACAACCGTTGATGGAAACACAAAATCTTACTACTATGTGGTGAGAGCTGTTTCCAAAGGAAGTTTTGTGATGGGGCCAGTAAGCGCGGATGCGATGTATAATGGAGAATACCATTCCTACAATGGCGCAGGTATAATTCGTGTGAAATAAAGTTAAAACAGAAATGCACGAAGACACATCGTTCTTCGTGCATTTCTGTTTATTGTTTTTTTATTCCTGTAAACAAATAATCTCAGAGTGAGGGAGACTCTGGGTGGACTAAAGTTTAATAAATTGATTTTTTATGATCAAAACAATTATCATCCTTCTCTTTACCTTGATAGTAGTGCCTTTCGTCACTTTCTGGATCGATGAGCCGTTGTTTGCCGCGCAAAAAGAAATTTTGTGGCAGGTCATGTATATCTATCTCGGAATAGCTTTTGCCTGTTTTGTATTAGGCGAACTGACCAACAACAACAGCCAGGTAGACAAGATCTGGAGCATTCTCCCAATCTTTTATGCATGGTACATTACGGTCAAAACAGGCATGGACGAACGCGTGGTTTTAATGGCAATCCTGGTGACTTTATGGGGCGCGCGACTCACGTTCAACTTCGCGCGCAAAGGCGCTTATCAATGGAAATTTTGGGAAGGAGAAGAAGATTACCGTTGGGAAGAATTAAGAAAAAATCCTGCCTTGCAAGGCAAATTAAAATGGACGCTGTTCAATTTCTTTTTCATCTGTTTTTATCAAAACGGATTAATACTATTGTTTACGCTGCCAATACTTGTAGCAATGAAAGGCATTGGACTTCCGCTCACAATGATCGATTACCTGCTTGCAGCCTTGTTCCTGGCTTTCCTTCTCATCGAAACTATTGCCGATCAGCAAATGCATAATTTTCAAAAAGAGAAAAAACGTCTTGCAAAGATCGGAGAAACAAAGACAGGAGAATACACCGATGGCTTTATCCAGTCAGGATTATGGAAAAAAATAAGACACCCGAACTACGCTTCGGAGCAATTGATCTGGATCGTGTTCTATCTATTTAGCGTAGTAGCCACCGGCGAGTGGATCAATTGGTCGATCGCGGGTTGTATGTTGTTGTTGATTTTGTTTCAGGGAAGTTCCGATTTCAGCGAAGCAATTTCGGCGCGCAAATATCCGAAGTATGCGGAGTATCAGAAAAAAGCGGGAAGGTTTTTTCCTAAATTTAAGCTCTGAAAAGGATGCCGGATACCAGATGCCAGATAAAAATGTAAGTGAACATTATCCGGCATCTGGCATCTCCTAAACTATAAATCGTAAATTTAATATGCACACTCTCACAATCCGTCCCGGCAAGCCAGAAGATATACCGCAGGTATTTGAGCTGATCAAAGAATTGGCGATCTATGAAAAAGCGCTTGACCAGGTAGAAACGTCCGTAGAGCAGCTCACGGAAGATGCCTTTGGCGAGGAACCTTTGTACGGGCTCATTGTAGCAGAAGCCGATCATGTGTTGGTAGGGATCTCTATCTTTTACTATCGCTATTCTACCTGGAAAGGCAAACGGCTGTACCTGGAAGATATCCTGGTTACGGAATCGTTTCGTGGCAAAGGGATCGGTACTAAATTGTTTGAAGCCACCGCAAGACATGCACACAAGCACAAATGCAGCGGCATGAACTGGCTGGTACTCGACTGGAATGAACCTGCTATTAATTTCTATAAAAAATTCAACGCCGCGATTGATCCGGAGTGGAGATTGGTAGGTATTAATGCACAGCAGTTGGAAACGTTTGTAAAGTAGTGAATATTAAAGTAAAAATTTAGTGCAGACTTAAACCCTTCGGATAATAAACTGTAACTTTGTCAGGTCTATTATGGCTGGAATAGTATTTGTTTTTCCCCCATTACATTATTCATTTAAACCGATTAAACCGAACTATAGTTATGCAAGAAAAAGGCACCATTTCAATCCACACAGAGAATATTTTTCCCATTATCAAGAAATTTCTCTATTCGGACCATGAAATTTTCCTTCGGGAGCTAGTGTCCAATGCCGTAGACGCCACTCAGAAACTGAAAAAGCTGGCTTCCTTTGGCGAGTACAAAGGAGAAGTAGGCAATCCCAAAGTAACCGTATCGATCGATGAAACTGCCAAAACGATCACCATCAGCGACCAGGGAATCGGGATGACGGCAGACGAGATCAAAAAATATATCAACCAGATCGCTTTTTCGGGCGCTACTGAGTTTATAGAAAAATATAAAGACAAAGGCGATGAGAAACAGATCATCGGCCATTTTGGTCTGGGTTTTTATTCTGCGTTTATGGTTTCTTCCCAGGTAGAAATTAATACGCTTTCCTACCAGGATGGCGCCCAGCCTGCCCGCTGGATCTGCGATGGCAGCACGGAGTTCGAAATTACTCCAGGCACTAAGACGGAAAGAGGAACCGATATCATTCTTCATATTGCAGATGATTCCACCGAATTTTTAGAAAAATACAGGCTGGAAAATATTCTTGAAAAATATTGCAAATTCCTTCCGGTAGAGATCGAGTTTGATGGAAAGGTGATCAACAATACCACGCCGCTGTGGACGAAGTCACCTTCCGAACTTAAAGACGAGGATTATAAAAATTTCTACAAAGAGCTTTATCCATTCAGCGAAGAGCCTTTGTTCTGGATCCATTTGAACGTAGACTATCCGTTCAACCTGACGGGTATTTTATATTTTCCTAAACTAAAAACCGATTTTGAAGTTCAGAAAAATAAAATTCAACTCTACTCGCGTCAGGTATTTATTACCGATGAAGTAAAAGATGTAGTGCCGGAATTTTTGATGCTCATGCACGGCGTGCTCGATTCGCCGGATATTCCGCTCAACGTTTCGAGAAGCTTTTTGCAGGCAGATTCAAATGTAAAAAAGATCAACGCGCACATCACCAAAAAAGTAGCCGATAAGCTGTCCGAGCTTTACAACAACGATCCTAAAGGTTTTGAAGAAAAATGGGATGATATCAATGTGTTTGTAAAATATGGAATGCTGAGCGATGATAAGTTTTATGAAAAAGCAAAAGATTTTTGCCTTCTGAAAAATACCAAAGGCGAAAGCTTTACCATTGAGAAATACAAAGAGCATATCAAAGCCAATCAAACCGATAAAACCGAAGCCATTGTAGCGCTTTATACTACAGACAAAGGCAAGCAGGATGTTTACATCCGCTCCGCGGAAAACAAAGGATACGATGTGTTGGAAATGGCTTCCGTGATCGACCCTCATTTTATCGGAATGCTGGAACGTAAACAGGAAAAATTCTCCCTCAAACGTGTAGACTCCGAAACGATCGAGAAAATTATTGACAAAGATATCAAGCTTGAAAGCGTGCTGTCGGAAGACCAGCAAAAGCAGGTGAAGGAAGTTTTTGAAAGCGCGATCGCCAACAAAAATATGACCGTGAGCCTGGAACCGCTTTCAGTAGAGGAACTTCCGGTTTCCATTATGCTTCCGGAGTTTATGCGTCGTATGAAAGACATGTCGGCCGCAGGCGGAGGTATGAATTTCATGGGTGCAATGCCTGAAATGTACAACGTAGTAGTGAATAGCAATCACCCGGTGACGCAGAAGATCCTGAACGAATCTTCGGAAGAAGACCGCAAAAAAATAGCGAAACAGGTATACGATCTGGCGCTATTGTCGCAAGGCATGCTGACGGGGAAAGACCTTACCGATTTCATTCGCAGAAGTGTGGAGATTAGTGTGAACTAATATCTCTACGTCATTGCGAGGAATGATCCGCCAACCGGCGGAGAATGACGAAGCAATCTGTTAGCTACGAAGCTGAGCCCGTTATTTAAATCACCGATTTCAAATTAACAAGGGCTGCGTAGCGACAGATTGCTTCGTCGCTCCCGACTATCGTCGGGAACTCCTCGCAATGACGGTTCTGTTATAGACAATAATTATTTAAAAAATAAGTTATAAATTAGCCGTAGCTACTGCAAATACAGTGGCTACGGCTTTTAATTATGAAATTCAGTCTTCGGTACGTTACGTTTTTCTTATTGTTTTTACTCTTAGGCGGCATGCTTCATGCCCAAGTGCCGGAGGAAAAACCAATGCTCCCCTACGGAGGTTCACTGATCCGTGATACCGTTCCCGATATTAGTTTCGACGCAGATAGCACGCTGAAGTTTAAACGGAAGAAGAAAAAGAAAAAAATGAAGAAAAATCTTTTCTATGGTAAAAAAACCAGGAAAGGATATACTCACGAAGGCATGGAGGAAAAACAAACGGTAGAGTTGTTTTATGTGCTGAAAAAAAATGAAGAACCTTCCAGCTACATCAATGATATTTATGTTTGGGACATGATGAAAGGAAAGGTAGTGAAGGTGCACAAAGAAGAGCTGGCTAAGATGGAGAAATATAAAATTCTTCATGGTCCTTACACCAAGTATATTGCAGGACGTATGATGGAAACGGGCATTTTTTATGTAGGAGCCAAACATGGGCGATGGGAAAAATATAAATGGGAAAAAAAATGGTGGGAGCCGCCGCTGCCCAAATACAGCCGGGAAGAAAACCTGCAGCCGATCCTGACAGGGAAAGCCAAATACTATCATGGCTTCCAGAGAGAAGCACAAATTACCTACTACGATTTTGATCGCAAAAAAGTAAAAGAAGTGGTGCCTTCTGAATATGGAGAGAAAACAGGTGAATACTATTTCTTTCTTGAAAACGGACAGTTGTTGATCAAAGGATATTTTTCCGAAGGAAAAAAGACAGGCTTGTGGATCGAATATTTTCCTGATAAAAATAAACGCAAGCGGGAGGTACAATACCCGAAAGACCAATGGGAAGTAAAAGATCCAATAGTGATGAAAGAATGGGATGCCAAAGGAAATCTGATCGTGATCAATGGAGAAAAGCAAGATCCTAATAGCAAGAAAGTAGAAAAAGATCCTATTAAAAAGGCATTGAAGAAGAAGAAATAAAAAAGTTATGAGTTATGAATGTTGAATTAATCCAATCATTTATAACTCATAATTTTTTAACTATTTTTGTCCCGATAAAAAATTACTAAAAAAAGAATGTATTCGTACCAAACGCTTTTTTCTTTTACGAAAGAAATCTTTACAAAAATAGGTTGTTCAGAAGAAGATGCCGACCTGGCTACAACGGTGCTGCTATCCGCAGACCTGAGAGGAGTAGACTCGCATGGGATAGCGCGTCTTGTGGGTTATGTGAGATTGTGGGAAACCGGAAGGATCAACGCGAAGCCTAACGTAAGGATAGTTCACGAAACGCCAAGCACTGCCGTGGTAAACGGAGACAGCGGCCTCGGCCTGGTAGTGGCTCCCAAAGCCATGCAGATCGCGATCGAAAAATCTACGAATGTTGGTACCGGATGGGTATCGGTAAAAAATTCCAACCACTACGGAATTGCAGGCTATCATGCAATGATGGCGCTGAAAAATAATATGATCGGTCTTTCCATGACCAATGCCAGTCCACTCGTGGCGCCTACGTTCTCATTGGAAAGATTGCTTGGTACGAATCCGATTGCTGTAGCCATTCCGGCAAATAAACAACCGGCTTTTGTAGCCGACTTCGCTACCACCACTGCTGCCAACGGCAAGCTGGAGATCCTTCAGCGCAAAGGCCTCGATGCGCCGCTGGGTTGGATCCAGGATAAAGAAGGAAAACAAACCCCCAACGCAAATGAATTGAAACAAGGAGGTGCCTTGCTTCCACTGGGAGGCGACCGTGAACACAGCAGTCACAAAGGGTATTGCCTTGGTTCAATCGTAGATATTTTCTCGGCAGTATTATCTGGCGCCAATTACGGGCCTTGGGTTCCGCCGTTTGTTAATTTCCTTCCACTTCCGGAAAACCCGGTAGGAGAAGGCATCGGCCATTTCTTCGGCGCCATGCGTGTAGATGCATTCCGCCCGGCGGAAGACTTCCTGCATCATATGGACAATTGGATCGGCCGTTTCCGTTCTGCGAAAGCAGTAGAAGGAGAACAAGTGATCATCCCCGGAGACCCGGAAAGAGAAATGGAAAAAGAAAGAATGGAAAAGGGGATTCCTCTGCTTCCGCCCGTAGTAAAAGACCTGGAAGAGTTGAGCAAGAAATTTGAAGTAAAATTTTAATTAGATCATAATACCTATAAGGTTTTTAAAAACCTTATAGGGTTAGTTTTTGAAAAATAGCTGAACTATGTTTTTCCTTTTTTGTTATCTATAACATTACAACTAACATTTTTATGAAACCCATCTACCATTTCGCATTCCTACTACTGATTTTCGTAGGATTTAATTCCTGTAAAAATAAAGACGGCGGCGTCAATATCTTTTCGATCGACGACGATAAAAAACTTGGCTTGCAGGTATCTCAGCAGATCGCTGCCGATCCTGCTACTTATCCAATCCTGAGCGAAGCCGATTATCCGCAATCCTACACGTATCTGAGAGCTATCAGGGATAGAATTCTGAACTCAGGAAAATTAAATCACAAGGATGATTTTGTCTGGGATGTAAAGATCATTCGCAGCGACACCACGCTGAATGCCTTCTGCACGCCAGGCGGCTACATCTACGTGTATTCAGGCATCATTAAATATCTTGATACGGAAGACGAGCTCGCAGGTGTAATGGGCCACGAAATGGCACACGCCGACCGCAGACATAGCACAGATGCGATGACAGAGCAATACGGCATTCAAACATTGGTGGCAATTGTATTAGGGAAAAATCAAAATGCACTTGCTTCGCTTGCTACCAATTTATTGGAATTGAAATACAGCCGTAAGAACGAAGCAGAGGCAGATGAATATTCGGTAATTTATCTTTCCGCTACTCCTTACCAATGCAATGGTGCAGCAGGATTTTTTGAAAAACTTACAGCCTCCGGTAGTTCAGGAAACACGCCCGAATTTTTAAGCACACATCCAAATCCGGACAACAGGATTCAAGCGATCAACGACAAAGCGGCAAGCATAGGCTGCAATACGAGTCCAAGCGGATTTAATTATAACGATTTTAAAAATTCGCTGCCATAAACGATATTATTTTAACACCAGGTCAGCAAGAGCAACAGCAAGAGTAGCCAGAAAAATCTGACTACTCTTGCTGTATTCTACCATCCACCGCCAGCACCGCCACCGCCAGAAGAGCCGCCTCCGAATGAACTGCCGCCTCCGCCGCCGGAGGAACCTCCTCCTCCCGAACTGCTGCTTCGTTGTTTGCGAGGAATGGTATAGAATTCTTCTTTAAAGAACGAACAATTTTTACAACGATAAGTGCGCACCCCGGAACCGCTGCTGCTATACGTAGCTTCCGAGATCACGCGGTTTTGTGAATAATGAGTTCTGCGCTGGCAGTCCGGACAGCGTGAATAGCCGGAAAAATGATTCACATATTCTAAGATCTCCACGTCTTGCAAATCGTCGCTCACCCAAACATCGTAATCAATAGAGTTGATATGCTCTTCGGTGAGTTGTTCTTTTTTCAGGTAGTGGTCATCCTCCGATTCGGAAAGTCTTCGCAGAGGTTTTCCGGTGATCTTTCCTGTTCTTGGTGCAAAGCGGATTTTTTGTTTGATCAACCAATAAATATACCAGCTAAAATAAAAAACAAAAGTCAAGGGAAACAGCAATAATGCAAGTAGCCATGGACGATGTTCTTTTTTCATGGAATGGTATTTGAGCAGAGCATCTTCTTGTTTATTGTTCCAATCTTTATTCTGCAGAAGGCGAATCGCCAATACCATCAGGCTAATCCCTACATAAAATGCGATCAGGGCATTGCTGGGTTTGAGTAAGCTAGTGACATCAAAAACGGTTGTAAGAAAGAAATAAGCGATCGTGAAAAAAATGCAGAAGAAAAAAACAGGGAAGGAAATAGTATCCGAAATAGCTTTTTTACTAACCTTTATGCCTGTATAAATCGTAGTGAGAATAGCGCCTATTACAAAGACCCAGACCATGCCGTAGCTGGGTTCTTCTGCTTGAGTGCTATAGCTTGTCTCTTCTGTTTGATCCGAGCGTATCTCCTCTGCGTAGGCAGGGTTTTCCAATACTTTGCGGATCTCTTCCAATGCTGCTAAAAGACCATTCCCATATTCTCCATTTTTAAAATAAGGAACCATACTGTTCTCACCGATCCTTTTGCAGAGCGCATCAGGCAGTATACTTTCCAATCCATATCCTGTTTTGATTTGCCATTTGTGCTGATCTTTTATAATAAGGATCAGCAATCCGTTGTTCTTATCTTTTTGTCCGATGCCCCATTGCTGGAAAAGATTGTAAGCAAAATCTTCCGGTGCTACATCCCCGATCGAGTTGATCACTGCGATGCCGACCTGCGCTGTAGTGCTGTCGTTGATCTCTCTGATTGCGCTGTTGAGCGCAGCTACTTCGTCGGAGGTCAAAATATTTTCCGGATTGCTCACATAGCCGCCACCCGGACCTGTAGGATTGGGAACGGTTTCAGGAGTATAGATCTTTTCAGGAAGGTCAGCGATCAATGGCGGGCAGCAAAACATCCAGAACAGGATGTTCAAAAGGATAATTGATTTAGCAGTTTTCATAGAATAGCAATGAATGAGGAAAGGAATAACACTGTTACAACGTAAAAGACTTTAATAGGGTTAAAAATAATATTTATCTTTCCATGTATTTGTATAAAAGTCTTATTGTTAATAACTTAAAATTATTTTACATTAAGTCTATAAATTTAATATAGAATATTTTTGTTTCGTCAAATCAACTACTATATTTGTATCATAAATTGTTTCCTGAATCAATTACCACCACCGTTGATTTTGGTAGCGAGGGCTACATGCACGATGTAGGGTGGTTCCCCAATAAAAAAAAATTTGTATTAAGATACCTATTGAGATAAGTAGATTAAGCCTGTGTGTGGTGGACTCTACAGACTTATTTCTACTTTCTCGATAGACCAATTTATAAGGTGTAAACATACTAAAAACATTCCTAAGGTCAATCGTTAAGACTGATCGAGGGAATGTTTTAGTTTTGGCTGCTGTTTGTCTGAACCTTAATTTTCAGGATTAGAAGATTTGCTTGATTTTTATTTGCAAGATGATAATAGGGTTGTCATTCAGTAAGAACCTTGTGCAGATTCTGCACTAACGTTTAATAGTTTCTTTTCTTGGGTTTCTACTAGTGCATTGTAAAGTGAAGAGCCGGAATTTCTAACCACAGGGTTCCTCCTGAATGACAACGACGAATAAATTCTGGAAATAAAAATCATGTAAATCTTCTAATCCTGAAAATCAAGGTTCAGAATTCAGCGCTGAACTTCTCTGCTTTCGCTTTTAGCTTCTGAACAATCTCAGGATATTCTGCTGCCACATTTTTTTGTTCTGCAGGATCTTTTTCCAAATCAAATAAAAGTAAAGGAGCTGCCTTGTCGCCCGTGCGGATGCCGGGAAAGGCGCTGGGTTTGGCTTGTTCGTATGGAGCCAGGATCGTTACGCCGTCTGGCCAGCGCGGGTCTACCCAATTGGAATCAGGGATCTCAGTAGGCTCGGGCGATAAAAGATGTAATTTCCATTTCCCACTCCGCACGGTTTGAAGTTTGTCTACATAAAAAGAAAACAACGCATCGTGCGGACTGGATGCGTTGGAGGTAAGCAAAGGAAAAATATCTTTCCCATCCAACATCAGGTCTTTAGGAGTATTGATTGACGCGGCCTTCAGCAAGGTAGGAAAAACATCGATCACACCGGCCGGTTGTTGATTGGTATGCCCCGGAGGAATATGTCCTTTCCATTTTATCAGAAAAGGTACGCGAATGCCACCTTCCCAATTTTGTGCTTTCATTCCACGCAGCCCGCCAGAGCTGCCGCCAAACCATGGTCCGTTGTCGGAGAGAAAAACAATAATAGTATTTTCATCCAGATTATGCTCCTGGATTTTTTTCATCACTTCTCCCACAGACCAATCGAGCTCACGCATAGCATCGGCATAGAGATCGTCTTTGGTGTTTGGAGTATAAAATTCTTCCGACACGGCCATTGGCTTATGTGGCATGGCTTGCGGAAGGTAGAGGAAAAAAGGTTTGTCTTTGTTTGTATCGATAAAATCAAGCGCTGCTTGTGTGTAACGTTTGGTAAGCGTGGTCTGCACTACGGGATATTCTATTTTCTTTTCATTTTCCATCAGCACCACCGGCCGCATATCGTTGGAATAAGGAATACCAAAATATTCATCAAAGCCATGACGGGTTGGATAAAATTCCGGCTTATGTCCCAGGTGCCATTTGCCAATGATCTTGGTGGCATAACCTTCCTGCTTTAGAATTTCACTTAGCAATAATTCACTGTCGGAAATTCCTACGTCGTCGTTGCCACGGTAGGTTTGGAAGTTTTTTGTTTTCTCCGGATTCGGATTGATCGTTAATTTATTTCTTACCGGATAACGCCCTGTAAGCAGTGATGCACGTGTAGGAGCGCAGTAAGGAGTAGGGGTATAAAACTGCATAAGTTTAGCGCCTTCTGTACCCAACCGGTCAATGTTGGGCGTGGCCCACTGTTGTTGACCATAACTGGAAAGATCGCCATAACCGAGATCGTCGGCCAGGATGATCACAATATTTGGTTTTCGTTTTGCTGAAGAGGAAGATTTTTTCTTATCGGCCGAAGAAATTAAAAACAATAAAGCGATGATGAATAAATAGGTGGAAATTTTTTTCATATGATCTTTCTGATAAAAAGAGACCTATAAGGTTTTAAAAACCTTATAGGTGTATACTAAAATAGAACAGTAATGGTATGATTATCTTAATTAAATAGCAGCAGTCAAATTCACCTCCAATGTGAAATCATCGTAGATGGCTTTGTCGCCAAGGTTTTCGAAGAAACTGGCTGACTTGAATTTGATATCGTACTTTGTGCGGTTCACCGTGATGACGCCGGTAGCAGTAAGGGTTTTCGCATCGGTTTTAATCACCGCAGGGAAACTAACGGGATTGGTAATTCCTTTGATCGTAAGATTTCCGTTTACCGTATAGTTGTCACCACCCTTACTTTCTACAGAACTAATCACATAAGTAGCAGTTGGATATTTTGCGGTAGAAAAGAAGTCATCATTTTTTAGATGCCCTACCAGTTTGGCATTTCCATCTTTGTCTGCTATGTCTGTTACGGTAAGGGCAGCCACATCGAGTGTGAAGGTGCCGCTTTTTATTTTTTTATCTTCGACGTTGATCGTGCCGGAGCTCAAAGGGATGGTGCCTTTGTGTTCACCGGTTACTTTTTTGCCAGTCCAGACCAGTGTGCTTTTTTTAGGGTCTACTTTGTAGACGGATGTTTGGATACTTACAAAAGAAAAAAGTAAGATGGAAGAAAATAATAATGCAAGAGAAATTTTTTTCATGGTTTTTATAGTTTAAAATTTAAAATCATAGCGATAAATAAAAGCAATGTATTGGTTGCATCGATCTGACGGACGAATCATAATACATCCTTCACACACCGGAATCCGGTATGCATCAGTCCGGTCTCTGCGGTAGAAGAAGATTTTCCGTCTACTTTAAATCCGTGGCAAACATTAGGATCACACAAGAACGAACCGCCTTTCGTTACTTTGCGCATCTCTGTATCCATACGCGCTTCGTCTTCGGTAGGAGCGATGTCATCGGCAGTCCATTGCCATACATTGCCTCCCATATCGGAAAGGCCGAGTGAAGTGAGTCCGAATTTTCCTACAGGACTTGTGGTGAGATAACCGTCTTCCCCGGTGTTTTTTTCAGGGAAGGATCCTTGCCAAAAATTTGCTTTGAAATTTTTTCCATCCTTCATCGAATTTCCCCACGAGTAAACATCGTGCGAAGTGCCGCCTGCGCTCGCGGCCCATTCCCATTCGAGTGCAGTAGGAAGTCTTTTGCCTGCCCATTTTGCATAAGCCACCGCATCGTTCCAGGAAACCTGTGTTACCGGGTGATCCAATGGAGCGGGGCCTTTGTCGGGGCCCAGTGGGTAAAGGTAGTTGGCTCCGTCTTTCAACAACCATTGTTTTTGTTCAAAGTCAAACACCGCAGAGTTGCCAAATTTTTCCGCCTCAGTTACATACTTGGTAGCTTCGGTAAATTTTTTGTAATCACCTACCGTTACCAAATTTTTGTCGATGCGGAAAGAGCGGATCTTTGTTTTTGTTTTTTGCTGCGTCTCTTCATCTGTTTTTTCGAGCAACCCTCCTTTGATGAAAACCATTGAAGTCAGGTCTTCCTTGTCTGGTGAGGGACAGGAGGCGAGCGAGGCTTGTCCTGTTTTCGCTATTGCTACAGGCGCACTGTTCCGAAATTCCTGTTGACAGGAAAGCAGCGTACTACCTGTAAGAGTTGCAAGCAAAATAGTTTTGTAAAAGGCCATAAGAAATTATTTGTTAGTAGGAGCATTCAGAATTACCAATTGTTTGTCCAGGTCAGATTTCTCCTGGTCTATAAATCCGAATTCGTGATTCAGTTTTACGCCATCTTTTAGGATCCAGTTAATGAAATCGTAAAGCTCTTTATTGGCGGCCACATCCTGGGGGAAGGAAAAGTTTACATTCCCGGTTACCACTTCGGAATAATTTTTTTCTTCCAGCTTACTTACCACATTGTCTAGCGTAGCATAGAAATTTTCTTCCTCGTCGAGTTTGCCATTTCCATTCAAGTCTTCGGGAATTACAGTAAGTCCGTCTTTCACTTTTCTTGTTTTAAGATCGTAGATCAGGCCAAGGTTGTTGTAGGTGATTCCATTTGTATCCTTCAGCACAGCGTAGATCAAATGTTTGTCGTCGCCGGCGATTCCTTTTCCGATCAGATCTTTTTGCTCGAAGCCATAGTGACGCGCAAAAGTAGTAGGCGCGCAGGCAATCTGCTCGCGGGTATATAGAACAGTGGTATGTGTTTTTTTATCTTTCTTCTTAGTGCCTTCATCAAGGCCTTCAAACGGATCCCATTTTTCGAAGAAGAGTTTTTTCAGCTCTTTATCTTTGATGCCGGTAGCGCCGTATTGTTTGGCGAAATCACTTTTGCTGTTTGCTACGGTGAGTAGTATATAACGGTTCACATTGATCACTTTGAAACCAGGTTTAATTTCTTTTTCAGAAAGTTCATGCGCGTTGATCACCAGGTTGGCGCTATCGGTATCAGGACCTCCGCGTGGGTTGATCTTAAAGGTTACCTCGGGGTTCACTTTTTTATATTCCGCGATCCAGCGCTCTACAAGCGGGTAAGTAAAACGTGAACCAGTGATGATGACCTTGGTAGATTGCTGCGCGTTCAGATTGAAGGCAACAATTAAAAAAAGCAGACTAATCAATTTCGTTTTCATGATATTATTTTTTTGAATGACAACCGTTTTCGCAGCGGCTTGAAAATTTTAATAAATGTTTAGTAAATAATTACAGACAGCGATCTTTTAAAGATCCTGGAAGATGCGCCAACAAAAGGAAGTGAAGTATTTTGAAAAAAAATTTCCACCTTCCTTCTTCAGCATATAAGTGTTAAAAGCGCTCATAATAGAGTACGATCTTAAGTGCTGAGCTGATTAATAGGTGGATATTAATAAACTCTATAGAATTAATATACAAATATACTCACTTCTTTTTATTCTCAAAAGTTTTTTTTAAAAAAGTTGAAAGAATAGTTCAGTTGTTACTTTGCAGGTATCCCCAGGGTTGAAACCCTAGGCAATTTATGGTTTTAAAATCTCCATACTCACACTCCCTACTCCATACTGTTTAGTGGTAGGTAAACCAAGGAATGTTCTTTTTGTTTTTGTTTTCAAACCTCAAACCATAGCTTTGTCTCATTGTATAGGATTTCTATAGACTTTATATTAAAAATTTTTCCACCAGATTTTTGATTTATAAAGACTTAATGAAGCGAAGAAAGTCTCCGCTTTTATTTAGGGAATATAAAAACTAAAAATTTGTAATCATGAATTCCCCTTTACTTCCATCGCTGTCTTTGCAATTCCACCATTGCTATAAAGCAGCACGCACAACTTGCTGTTGTTGCTGATCATTACTTAAAATCCACGCCTTCGTGCTGGCTTCATTCACGCGGCTTCTACAATAGTTGCTGAGAGGATTTCTATGTCTGATAAATCCTGCGTGAAGAAGTATGTTCTAAAAGTACCCATCAAACAAAAATCAATACCATACCAATCAATTTATGAAGAGAATTTTACACGTAGTCACTATAACATTGTTTATAGGTTTCTTATCCCTGAAAGTCTCGGCACAGACGCAGGATTTTGTGCTGAAAGGCCGGCTGGTCGACGAGCTTACGAATGAACCGATGGTAGGCGCGATCGTGCAGATCAAAGGTACTTCCGAAGGTGTCATGGTCGACGACAGCGGTTATTATGAATTAAAAACAAAACGACAACCTCCCTTTACTATTTCTGTATCGGCCATCGGCTACGATACAAAAGATATCGAAGTATATGACAACGACGAACCGGAATTTAATATTTCCATGCGCCAGGAAAGTTCCGGAACCGAAGTAGTAGTGATCGGATATGGAGAGCAGAAAAGAAAAGATGTGACGGGTTCTGTTTCATCCGTACCTACAGAATTAAAATCACAACCGGTTGCTTCTGTAGAAAGACTTTTACAGGGTACAGTAGCGGGAGCAGTAGTGACGCAGACCTCAGGTCAGCCTGGTGGCGGTGTGAGTGTACAGATCCGTGGTAACAACTCCATCACCGCAGGAAGCGATCCGCTTTATGTAATCGACGGTTTCCCTATCAACAACGATTATTCGCTCAACGATGCAGGCGTAACAGACGGTTCGAAGATCAACCCGCTGTCTTCGATCTCTACTACCGACATTGAATCCATCGACGTATTGAAAGATGCTTCCGCTACCGCCATCTATGGTAGCCGGGGTGCAAATGGTGTGGTGATCATCACTACTAAGAAAGGATCGAAAAACCAATCTTCGATCAACTACGATATGTACACAGGTTTTTCAGAAGTGATCCGTGAAATTCCTGTAATGGATGCAGCTCAATGGTGGCAATTACGTAAAGAAGCTGCCGCCAACTCCGGCAAATCGGGAACACTTGCCACCGCCAACGCTACCGCGCTGACTACCGCTGCCAACGCGGGCTACACGCTGGATACCTCCGGACAAGGCACCAACTGGCAAGACGCCGCTTTTCGCAGAGGACATATTCAAAGTCATAACTTATCCGTGCTCTCCGGTACAGATAAAACACGTATTGCCATTTCAGGAAATTATTTCAAACAGGATGGTGTGCTTCTCAATACAGATTTCATCCGTTATGCAGGAAGAGTAAACCTGGAACATGATTACAGTGAGAAATTAAAGATCACCTCTTACATCACCGCAAGCAATACCCAGGCACAAGTAGCGCCGGCCGCCGTAGTAGGAGCATTGCTGCTGACGCCACCTTCATTGCCGATCTATAACAACAGCGGTGGATATGTGCTGAGCAGTCCATTCGAATCGGCGCTGCAAAACCCGATCAACTCGCTGAACAATCAATTGAACCAAACAAAAACCAATCGTTTCCTAGGCAATGTGGCTGCAGACTACAAATTGTTTAAAGGTCTTACGGCAAGAATATTATTCGGCGCCGATGTAGTAGACAACAAACAAAACCGCTACCTGCCGATCTCTACCTATGAAGGATACGCCTTAGGAGGATTTGCTTCTGTAGGAAATACGAATACGGTGAACTGGCTAAACGAAAATACTTTGAACTATTCCAGAGTGTTTAATAAAATTCATAGCCTGAATGTACTCGGTGGATTCACTGCTCAGAAATCAGTGACAGAAGGTGCAGTCACCGCTTCCGCCGGGTATCCCAACGATCTTCTTACCTACAACAATATCGGTGTAGGAGTTACTACCAGGCCTGTAGGATCTTTCTCAAGCCAGTGGACGCTTGCATCCTGGTTGGGAAGAGTGAACTATGGATTTAACGAAAAATATTTGCTCACGCTTACATTACGTGCCGACGGTTCTTCCAGATTCGGTCCGAGCAATAAATGGGGATACTTTCCTTCTATAGCCGTGGCCTGGAATGCGCACGAAGAAAATTTCCTCAAAGGAGTGAAAGCCCTTTCCAACCTGAAGATCCGTACAAGCCTTGGTAATACAGGGAACCAGGCAATCCCGCCTTATTCTTCCCTGGCGCAGTTGAGCTCTTTCCGCTACAACTTCTCCAACACCACGGTAAACAGCTTCGCACCGCTTACTACCAACAATCCAAACTTGGGATGGGAAAAGACAACGCAGTTTGATATCGGAACAGATATCGGGTTGTTCAAAAATCGTATCTCCATCATCGCCGATTATTATTATAAGAAAACAAGCGACCTGTTGCTGAATGCACCGGTATCAGGGACTTCCGGCTTGTCTTATTATGATGTGAATGGTAACCCAAGCCAGTCTTCTACTGCTTACCAAAATATTGGTGTAGTACAAAACCAGGGTGTGGAGTTGGCGATCCTTACGGAAAACGTGAAGACAAAAAGATTTACCTGGAATACGAATTTTATTTTCTCTAAGAACAGCAACAAGATCTTAAGTCTTGGAGACGGCATCAATCAAATCATTCCCCAGATCTCGCAGCCTTCTGTATTGCAGGTAGGAGCGCCGGTAGGATCGTTCCTGGTGTATGAAACCGACGGCGTGATCCAGCAAGGCGATAATCCGCTCACCCCTCAGGCGAATAAAAATCCGGGTGGACAAAAATACAAAGACATCAACGGTGACGGCAAGATCACGCAAGATGCAGACCGCGTAGTGATCAAGAACAAACCTCCTTACGTATTCGGTCTCACCAACACCGTGAAGTACGCAGGCTTTGATCTCACTGTATTCATCCAAGCATCTATCGGAGGAAAACTTTACAACTCCAACCGCGCAAGCCTGGAGCTAGGTACAGGGTATACCAATGCTTCCACTACATTGCTCGACCACTGGACACCTACCAATACCAGCACAGATGTGAAAGCGCCTTACCAGGATCCTGCGATCACAATTTCCGATCGCTTTATCGAAGATGCTTCTTACGGAAGATTGAAAAACCTGACGCTTGGATATACACTGCCGATCAGGCTTACTGAAAAAGCAAAATTCAAATCAATCAGAATTTATGTATCGGCGCAGAACATGTTTACGATCACAAAATACACCGGCTTTGATCCTGAAGTAAGCTTCACCGGCCAATCGCTAGTAAACAAAGGCATTGACCAGGGTGTGTATCCAAACAGCAAAACATACCTGGGAGGAATTTCTGTAACTCTATAATATCTGTAAAGTCCATAACAACAATGATTATGAAAAATATAAAATATTTATGGTTGGTAGCGATTCTGTTGACCGCTACTTCCTGCAAAAAATTTTTAAAAGAAAATCCACATTCGGTGATCACCGAAGACCAGTTTTATAAAACCCAGAACGATGCGATCTACGCAGTGAACGCCGTATATTTTTTGCTGAACTCGGGTGGTACAAGTTATCAAACTCCCTACAACGTACTATTCAGTACCGGTATGGACATGGCTTCCGACGATGTGGATCCGGGTCCTGGCGCTACGAACCCCGATGTACGTTCGCTCTCCGTACTTGGTCATTCTTCGGCAAACCTTCGTGTGTACGAGATCTGGCAGCAACATTATGCAGCGATCAAAAAAGCAAATGTAGCGCTGGCTAAAATCCCTGCGATTGATTTTGATCCTACCTTGAAAGCAAGATTGCTGGCAGAAGCAAAATTCCTGCGCGCACTTTACTACTTCAACCTGGTGCGGTTGTATGGTGATGTGCCATTGGTTACTACCTACGATGGAAATGCTGTGACCGCACAGGATTTTTCGGTAGCTAAAAGTTCTTCTACCGATGTTTACAATCAAATCCAGCAAGACCTTACAGACGCTGCTGCAGTACTTCCGAACTCTTATGGAAGCCCTGATGTAGGCCGTGCTACCAAAGGTGCTGCGCTTGCCCTGCTGGCCAAAGTATACCTCACCAAAGCATCCTTTCCTTTGAGGCTTACTGCTCATTATACAGATGCGGTGAACACTGCCCTTCTGGCAATTACTTCAGGCGATGTTCCGGGCGCTTCAGGATCTTTTGGGTATGCCTTACAAGCAAATTATGCAAATGTGTTTTTACCTGCGCAAAAAAATAATTCCGAACATATTTTCTCAGCGCAGTTCAAATCAAATTCACAGGGACAAGGAAACAATCAGAATCCAAGGTCCATTTATACCATGCCTCCTGCGGCCGGTATCACCGGGAGTTATGCAGAGATGGTACGTTTTTATACAGAAGGTGCAGACAACTACTACAGCATTTATAAAATGTATCAGGTAGCTGACAAGAGAAAGAAAGTTTCGTTTGTAACCAAATACGTAGGTCCGAAAAACGGGGTTACGTATTCGCTGAAAATTGTGAACCCGGCATTCCCGAATGACTCCACGCCATTCTTTAATAAATGGTGGGATCCGAACTCTACTTCTGTAACCAGTGAATCGGCGGCAAACGTGCCGATCATACGCTATTCAGAATTGCTGCTCATCCACGCAGAAGCAGCCAACGAGGTCGGCGATCCTACAGCTTATGATTCTTACAACAAAGTACGCGCAAGAGCAGGACTGCCCACCTTCGTTGCAGGAAGCCTGAGCCAGGCGCAGTTCCGCGACTCGCTCTACAAAGACCGTCGCCTGGAACTTGTTTTTGAATACCAAAGATGGTTTGATCTCATCCGTCAGCGCGATGCAGCAGGCAATCCATCGTTTGTGGCGAATCTTCACAAGGTAGGAAAAACAAATGCGCAGGATTATCACCGCTTGTATCCAATCCCGCTTTCCGAGTTATCGGTGAATTCAAAGATCACGCAGAATCCTGGATGGTAGTGTGATATGGGAGATATAGTGAATGTACTTCCTTGTGGCAAAAATTATAACACTAATGATAGACAAACTAAAAATGATTTTTTTCAAAAACGGGATAAATGCTAAACACTTACTGGCCATGCCGCTTCTATGCTTCAGCGTAGTAGCAGCCTCAGGGCAGTATGATCCTTCAAAGCCTTTTACAGGGAAGATCGGCAAGACGATCGAGGAAACACAGCAAGTATGGCCTGAGCGTGTGAAAGCTCCGAAAGGCGCACCCAATGTGGTTTGGATATTACTCGATGATGTTGGCTTTGGAGCTACCTCGGTATTCGGAGGGTTGATCGAAACGCCAAATTTTGAAGCGCTTGCCAACAATGGAATTCGTTATACCAATTTTCATACTACAGGAATATGCAGTCCAACAAGAGCCGCGCTGCTTACCGGTCGTAACGCGCATACGGTAGGTATGGGGCACCATGCGGAGCTTGGCATTGGTACGCCCGGTTACAACGGCGATATTCCATTTGAAGCGGGTACGGTCGCAGAAATTTTTAAAGAGAATGGTTACAATACTTTTGCGTTGGGAAAATGGCATGGAAACAATCCTAAAGACCTTACGATTGCCGGGCCTTACAACCGTTATCCTACCGGCAGAGGCTTTGAGCATTTTTATGGATTTCTCGGAGGTGCCACGGATCAATGGCATCCGCAATTGGTAGAAGAAACCACGCCCATCAACATAGAACCAAACACAAAACATTTCAACCAACTGATGGCCGACAAAGCGATCGCCTACATCGCCAACCAGAAATCTGCGGATCCTGAAAAACCTTTCTTTCTCTATTACGCCACCGGCGCTGCGCATGCACCGCATCATGTAGCGAAGGAATGGAGCGATAAGTATAAGGGTAAATTCGATGCGGGCTGGGACAAATACCGGGAAGAAGTATTCAAGCGCCAACAGGCGTTGGGGCTTTTGCAGAAAGGTACAAAACCCGCGCCACGACAAACGGGCATCAAGCCCTGGGATTCTTTAAGTAACGATGAGAAAAAGGTATTCGCACGTTTCATGGAAGTCTATGCCGGATTTTTATCCTACACCGATTATGAAATTGGCCGTGTAGTCAATTATCTGAAACAAATTGATCAGCTCGACAATACGGTGATCTTCCTTGTAATCGGCGACAATGGCGGAAGTAAAGAAGGCACGTACACAGGAACGATCGGTACAGCAGAAAAAGCGCAAGGAGATGACATCAACTTTTTACTGAGCCAGTATGATAAAATTGGAACCGAATATACTAACCCCAATTATCCACTCGGCTGGTCGCAGGCTACCAATACGCCTTTCCGCTATTGGAAGAGCGATGTAAACAGCGAAGGAGCCACGCACAACCCGCTCATCGTACATTATCCAAATGGGATCAAAGATAAAGGAACGATCCGCACACAGTACAGTCACGTGGTGGATGTATTGCCGACTACGATCGAGATCACAGGAGTAAAAGTACCGCAGCAGATCAACGGCTACCCGCAGCGCCCGATCCAGGGAATATCTTTTGCTTACACGATCACTGATCCGAAGGCGCCTACAAGACATACCATTCAGTATTACGAACTCCACGGCGGGCGCTCGATTTATAAAGACGGATGGAAAGCAGAAGTCTACCATCCGAGAAACACGTTTGGAGAAACTAATCCTACCGATATCAATTTCATCGCCGATTTCAGTCGCGATAAATGGGAGCTTTATAACCTGAACGAAGACTGGAACGAGACCAATGATCTTGCCACCAGCAATCCTAAAAAACTGGAAGAGCTAAAAAAACTTTTCGATAGCCTGGCTACGGAGTACAATGTTTATCCACTCAAAAATTACCGCGCCGGAGTACCATCGCCCACTATCCGCGCACGAGCAGTAATCTACGAAGGTACGACGATCAAAACCCGCGTGTATATCGGTAAGTCCCCAACAACGATCACTGCCAATGTAGAGCTTTCCAACAATACACCTGAAGGAGTAATCTTCGCCAACGGCGGCCTTTGGGGAGGTACCAGTCTGTATGTTCAAAATGGAAAACTTCAATATACGCTCAACGATGGTATAAAAGAGCTCACATTAGTTTCGTACAAAAATTTGCAGAAAGGGAAAAATGCGATCCGCATAGAATTCACCGAAGCCAATACAGTAGAGCTTTACCTGAACAACGAACAGGTAGCGAAGGAAACCATAGCATCCAAATCAAAATACCTGAATTCCGCAAACTCCGATGGATTCAGCGTAGGGAAAGATCTTAACTCGCCGGTCACTAAAATATATTCCGGTACATACCCATTCAACGGAAGTGTAAAAACAGTAATCATCGATCAGAAAGAAGAATAGAAATAATTTTATTAAAACGTTAACTGAAAATTTTTATGAAAAAACTAAAAGTAGTATCCGCATTTTTTTTAGCCCTCTTGTTGAACAATACAATCGAGGCGCAAACTTCTGAAGCGAAGCCTGAGATCAGTTTTGAAACCTTTGAAGCAAAACTGAAACAAGCCTCTCCAAACCCGCAGATCTTAGATGCAAGAACTGTGGAAGAGTACAATTACAATCATATCAAAGGCGCCATTCACATAGACGCAGCCAATGATGCTGAGTTTCAAAAAGTAGCCGACAAACTGGATAAAAAACGCCCGGTGTTTGTCTACTCGATCAACAATGGCAGAAGTGTGACGGTGGCGAAAAAATTAAAAGAGCAGAAATTTTCCGAAACCTATGTGCTTCCGGGAGGCCTCAGCAAATGGATCGGAGCGGGGAGACCTGTAGAAACTACTGTGGGCAATGGTCTCAGCGTAGATCAATACAAGCAGCTTGTTCAATCCGAAAAATTAGTGTTGGTAGATGTACAATCCAAATTCTGTGGTGGTTGTAAAAAACTAGCGCCTATCGTGGATTCTGTGGCAACTGAAAAAGCAGGCGAGCTGAAAGTGGTGAAGATCGAGCTCTTCGACAACAAGCAGATTGGCAAAGAACTGAACATCGAATCTATTCCAACACTTATTCTATACAAAGACAATAAGATCGTATGGCAGAAAAGCGGTTTCACTTCGAAAGACGCGTTGGATAAGGTGATCAGCAAAGAGATTGCACTCAAATAAATTTTGTACCAACCTTATAGTTTCATCAAATCGGAATTCAATTCATGAAATTTTTATTTAAAAAAATAGTTGACTTTAAAGTAGCCAGAGTAACCGCTTCGATTACTCTGGCCTTAACTGCTTCCTCTTCTTTTGCACAATTCAGTCCTCAGCAACCGTTCGATGGGAAGATTGGAAAAACCTTACAGGAGTCAACGCCGGGACATACACAGTTCAACGTAAACGCGCAGCCAGGCGCGCCCAATGTAGTATGGATTCTGATCGATGATGCCGGATTCGGAGCTACTACTGCTTTTGGTGGGTTAGTGGAAACTCCGAACATAGAGAAGATTGCCAACAACGGATTACGTTTTACTAATTTTCATACCACTGCAATTTGTTCCCCCACACGTTCGGCACTCCTTACGGGAAGAAATCATCATTCGGCGCACGTAGGGTTGCTTACTCCTGCAGCCATTGATTTTCCTGGTTATGACACACATATTCCTTTTGAAAAAGCTACCGTGGCGGAGATCTTGAGAGAAAACGGATACAATACCTTTGCCCTGGGTAAATGGCATCTTACCCCTGTGGTGGAAAACGGTTATGCAGGTCCTTTCAACCGGTGGCCTACAGGACGTGGCTTTGATCACTTCTATGGATTTCATCCCGGCGCCACCGACCAATGGCATCCCGAGCTTTGGGAAGATCAAACCAAACTTGATATTGAGCCAAATACAAAACATGTGAATACTCTGCTGGCAGATAAAGCCATCAAGTATATCGCAAATCAAAAATCAAGTGCGCCTGATAAACCATTCTTTTTATATCTCGCGCCAGGCGCCACGCACTCGCCGCATCAGGTCGCAAAAGAATGGATAGACAAATACCAGGGAAAATTTGATGGTGGATGGGATCAGTACAGGCAAGTGGTTTTTGAAAAACAAAAAAAACTCGGCCTCATCCCAGCCAATGCTGTACTGCCTGAGCCGAACCCTGGCGTGAAAGCATGGAATACTTTATCCGACAAAGAGAAAAAAGCATACGCACACTTCATGGAAGTGTATGCAGCGTTCTATACGTTTACCGATTATGAAATCGGTCGTATTGTCAACTACCTGGAACAGATCGATCAGCTCGACAACACACTTATCGTACTGGTATTGGGCGACAACGGCGCAAGCAAAGGAGGCGGACAATCCGGTACGGTAAACCCGGCGATCAACCGTCTGCAAGGCGAAGCAAAGATCGATGCGATCCTGAATGCAAGAGATATTATCGGCACGGATGAATCAAGCACGGATTATCCGATCGCCTGGGCAGCCGCTTGCAATACACCTTTCCGCTACTGGAAAGCCGATGCAAATACAGAAGGTGGTACGCGTAATCCAATGATCATTTCTTATCCAAAATTAATAAAAGAAAAAGGAGGTATCCGCAATCAATACGGCCACGTGATTGATGTACTGCCTACTACGCTTGAACTCATCAAAGGCAATGTACCGCAAGTGATCAACGGCTATAAGCAAGCGCCGATCGAAGGAACAAGTCTTGCCTACACAGTGAGCGAGGGCAAAGCTGCATCCCGGCATACAGTACAATACTACGAGATCGCAGGAAGCAGAGCTATTTATAAAGACGGTTGGAAAGCGGGTGTTTATCATCCCGTCATAGAATCAATTGACATTGGCAAAGACGCAGACCCTACCGGAGGAAAAGTAGATTTCAGTAAAGATGTATGGGAGCTTTATAATCTCAACGAAGATTTCAACGAGCGTATCAATGTAGCAGCTCAATACCCTGAAAAGTTGAAAGAGCTACAGGCCTTGTTTAACGAGGAAGCTAGGAAATACAATGTATACCCGCTGAAAGATTTTACAGCACACGATATGCCCGCGGGAAGAAGTGTGTATGGAAAATTGCCCAATATCATTTTATATCCAGGCGTGGATCATTTAGTAGGAGTAAATAGTCCGCTGTATGAGGGACGTTCATTCAGCGTCACTGCCGAAGCAGAGATCACGACAGGAAAAGAAGAAGGTGTACTCTTTGCCATCGGTGGCGAGAAAGCCGGGATTAGCTTATTCATAAAAGACGGAAAAGTTCAATACGCGCACAAGGCAAACAATCAACTTGCCTACCTTATTTCCAAAACACCGATCATCAAAGGAAAGCTAATTGTAAAACTAGAATACAATTTTACAGGCCTTACAGAAGCCACTAATAGTGTGGGTTCAGAGATACTTTATATAAACGGAGAAAAAATAGCCGAACGCGCAATTCCTAAAGGACAAGCTACGATCACTGCAGGCAATCGTATAGATGGCACTGATGTTGGGCGTGATCTTCGCACTCCTGTATCCGATCAGTATAGCAGCCCTTTTGATTTTACAGGGAAGCTAAAAAAAGTAACAATCCAATACCAATAGCGGAAACCTTACTATGCACGAAATCCATTATCGGACTTTGTGAATAGTAATTCTACTAAACTGATAGGTTTGATAAACCATGACATTATTGAATAAATATTGAAAAAGAATTTATAAAAGCTACGACATGACAAATAATAACAGTATTAAAAGCCTCGGTAAAAAATGGAAACACCCGCTGCTTGCAGCAGCACTGCTGGCCAGTATGGGAATATCTTCCACTACTTCGGCACAATACGATCCGGTGAAACCATTCAACGGAAAATTAGGAAAGACCTTAGGGGAAACACAACAATCCTGGAATGAGCATTATGCCAAAGCTCCACAAAACGCTCCCAATGTAGTCTGGATCCTGCTTGACGATGTTGGCTTCGGCGCGATCAGCACCTATGGCGGATTGATCAAAACTCCTACGCTGGATAGTCTTGCCAATAATGGTTTGCGTTATACAAATTTCCACACTACTGCGATCTGCTCTCCTACAAGAGCGGCGCTGCTTACAGGAAGAAACTCTCACTCGGTACACATGGGCTTGTTTCCCAATACCGGCGGAGGCACGCCAGGATACGATGGTTATATGCCTTTTGAAAAAGCAACCATTGCAGAAATTCTTCGCGAAAACGGTTACAATACTTATGCAGTAGGTAAATGGCATCTTACTCCTCCAAGCGATGCGACCGTAGTGGGGCCTTTCTCACGCTGGCCTACAGGCCGCGGCTTTGACCACTACTATGGATTCCTGGGAGGCGCTACCGATCAGTATTACCCGGTAGTGTGGGAAGACACGAAAAAAATAATTCCTGAAACAGGAAAATTATTCAACACCCAAATGGCCGACAAAGCCATTAGCTATATCACCGAGCAAAAATCAATTGCTCCTGAAAAACCATTCTTCCTGTATTACGCTCCAGGGGCGGCGCACGAGCCACACCAGGTAGATAAATACTGGAGCGATCAGTACAAAGGGAAATTTGATATGGGTTGGGACAAATACCGTGAGATCGTGATCGAGAATCAGAAAAAACTTGGGGTGATCCCGAAAGATGCACAGCTTCCTGAGCGCGGTCCCGGGCTGAAAGCATGGGCTTCACTCTCCGGCGATGAGAAGCGATTGTATACACGCTTCATGGAAGTATACGCAGGATTTCTCACACATACCGATTACGAGATCGGAAGAGTGATCAATCAATTGAGAAAGATTGGTCAGTTGGAAAATACATTGATCATTGTTTCTGTAGGTGATAATGGCGCCAGCAAAGAAGGTACATTCGAAGGACAAGCCAATCGCAACTATGATCCAAACATCACGCCGGAAGACCGTTTCAAAAAGAACCTGGAGCAAATTGATCTGATCGGAACAGAATATTCTAAACCAAACTATCCGCTTGGCTGGGCGCAGGCTGCCAATACACCTTTCAAACATTGGAAGCAAGATGCAAACTCCGAAGGAGGCACACACAATCCTCTGATCATGTTCTGGCCAAAAGGGATCCAGGAAAAAGGAGGGATCAGAAATCAATATACACATCTTATCGATCTTCTGCCTACCACAGTAGAATTGGTAAGAGCGAAGGTACCAACGATCCTCAACGGTTATCCGCAAGAGCCAATCGAAGGAACAAGTCTCGTATACAGTATTGGCAACGATAAAGCGCCTACACGCCACACACTGCAACACTACGAGATCATGGGCTCGCGCTCGATCTATAAAGACGGATGGAAAGCAGGAACATTGCATGTGAAAAAACAAGACTTCGACAAAGATGTATGGGAGTTGTATAATCTCAACGAAGATTTCAATGAGCGTGTTGATCTTTCGGCAAAATATCCTGAGAAGCTGAAGGAGCTGCAAGAGCTTTTCGACGCACAGGCCTGGAAGTACAATATCTATCCATTGAAAGACGGAACGATCCCTCTTGCGGCGCCATCCGTGTTTGACAACAGAACTAAACTCGTACTTTATCCCGGAACTTCTCAATTGTACGAAGGCGCCGCGCCAAAGCTCGGCGGCCGCTCACTTACGATCACAGCGGATGTGGTAGTACCTGAAAAAGGTGCCGACGGTGTACTGTTCTCTATCGGCGGTCGTTCCGCTGGGTTGAGTTTGTATGTACAGAAAAATCAACTTTGGTTCGCCTACAATAATGGTGACGAAAAAGTATTTGCAAATTCTTCCGAGACTATCAAGCCTGGTAAAAATAAATTACGAGTAGACTATAACTATGAAGGAGCAGAGAATGTACAAACCGCTCCGGGTACTGCTGTACTTTATATCAACGATAAAAAAGTAGGCGAAGTAAAAGTGAAACGTACGTTAGGAGTGATTGGCATTTATGAAAGCGTCGAAGTAGGACGTGATGTGATCACTGCGGTAACCGATAAGTACAAGGTGCCTTATGCATATACGGGTACTATCAACAATGTTACGATTGATCTGAAGTAAAAAATAAAGACAACCGTCCTTGCGACGAAGTATTAAAATTTTCCTTTTTGCTGGCGTCTTCGCCAGCAAAAACTTTATCACAATATTCTTGCTGGTGAGAAGTCCTGCAAGGCGAATGGAGAAAGGAAAACAAGAATAATCACTACTTAAAATTTTTCGCTATGAAAAAATATATTCTGGGTAAAAACATACTACTCGCCTTTACGTCAACAATCCTGGTTGCCGGATGCGCGCAAAAAGAAACTACGGAAGCACCACAAGATACGCAGGATCAAAAGTACGAGGGCGTGATGGGCAAAACGCTTGCCGACTCCAAAGAATGGTGGCCGGAAAAAAAGCGCGCGCCCAAAGACGCACCCAACGTTATTTACTTTTTGATCGACGATGCCGGATACGGCACCGCCAGCGCTTTTGGTGGATTGATGGAAACCCCAACATTGGATAGTCTTGCGAATAATGGGTTACGCTATACTAATTTTCATAGTACTTCCATTTGCTCTCCTACAAGAGCCGCGCTGCTTACAGGAAGAAATTCGCATTCGGTCCATATGGGCTTGTTTCCTGTGACCGCCACAGGTTTCCCCGGTTACGACGGACGATTGCCGCAAGACAAAGCTACTATTGCGGAAATTCTGCATGAGAATAGTTACAATACATATGCAGTAGGAAAATACCATCTCACTCCAATCAACGAGATCACCGCAGTAGGGCCGTTTGACCGCTGGCCTACGGGAAAAGGCTTTGATCATTTCTACGGATGGCACCTCGGGCATACGGATCAGTACCATCCTAATTTGTACGAAGATAATAATGTGATCGACATAGAGCCGAACACTACACACGTCACAACCCTATTGGCCGACAAAGCGATCAAGTATATTGCCAACCAACGTTCGCTTGCCCCGGAAAATCCTTTCTTCTTATACTTCGCTACCGGCGCTATTCACTCGCCGCACCAGGTAGATAAAAAATGGAGCGATCTGTATAAAGGAAAATTTGATAAAGGATGGGATTGGTACCGCGAAGAAGTATTGGCGCGCCAGAAGAAGCTCGGCGTAGTGCCCGCCAATGCAGTGCTTCCGCCTCGCAATCCGAAGGTACCTGCCTGGGACAGCCTTTCCGCAGACGAAAGAAAAGTATACGCACGCTACATGGAGATCTATGCAGGTTTCATGACACACGCCGATTATGAATTCGGACGCATCGTAAATTATCTGAAAGAGATCGGCGAACTTGACAATACCGTGATCATTGCGATCATTGGAGACAACGGTTCCAGCCCAAGTTCCAAGCATGGTAGTCTTAACAGCTATATCAGCGGATTAGAGAGCGATCAGCAGGTAAAAGAAGCGTTGAAAAATATTGATAAATTCGGAACAGAAGAATCATCTTCCGACGCACCATTTGGGTGGACACAGGCTACGAACACACCGTTCCGCTTGTGGAAAGCAGACCCCAACTCTGAAGGCGGTACGCACAATCCATTGATCGTTTTTTATCCGAAAGGAATCAAAGAAAAAGGCGGCATTCGCAATCAATACGGACATGTAAACGATATCGCTCCTACTACAGTAGAGCTTATTGGCGCTACTGTTCCCGAAACAATCAAAGGCGTAAAACAAAAACCTTTTGAAGGCACGAGCCTTTTCTATTCCTTCAACGATGCACAAGCGCCATCCAGACATGCCGTACAGTATTACGAGATCAAAGGCAAACGCGCGATCTACAAAGACGGATGGAAAGCTTCGGTCTATCATCAGCCGGATACAGATTTTTCAAAAGATGTTTGGGAGCTTCATAACCTCAACGAAGATTTTAACGAACGTGTTGATCTTGCCGCAAAAAATCCTGAGAAGCTGAAAGAACTACAAGACCTGTTTGATGCCGAAGCGAAGAAATACAATATTTATCCCTTACAAGACGCCACTCCAAGCGGAGGCCGCGCGCTTAGTGCGTTTGGCTTGAAAGATAAAATTGTGCTGTATCCTGGGGTAGATCAACTACTCAATTACAGTGGCCCGCAATTTAAAGCTACTTCTTTCACTATCACCGCTGAAGTGGATTATAAAAAAGGCGATCAAGGTGTATTGTTTGCAACAGGCAGTGCGTTCGATGGATTGAGCTTGTTTGTGAAAGATGGAAAATTCCAGGTAGCGCACAATACCGGTACGATCATTCGTTCGCTTGAATCACCCGCTTTAAAAGAAGGAAAACTAAATCTGAAGGTTGAGCTCAACTACGTAGCGCCTGCTAAAGAAGCTGGAGAAAAAGAGATCAAAGGAAATACACCTGCCGGTACCGAAGTTATTTATATCAACGATGTGAAAGCAGGAGAGCGCCCGATCGTTTATGCGGAAGCCAAATACATCGCTTCGTACAAAGATGGTGTAGATGTAGGGGCAGATCTCAACTCACCTGTTTCGGATAAATACAAAGTGCCATTCCGATATCGTGGCAAATTCGAAGATGTAATTATTGAGTATAAAAAATAAATAGTGCGGTCATCTACTATGAAAACATCGCAAAAAATATTACTGCTGCTTATTCTTTTGTCTTTTGTTGTCCTGCGGGCTTTCGGAAAAAATAATAGTGAACGAATTTCGACTCATGAATTTCTACACACGAATGATGTTCGTGATTCAATCATATAAATCAAAGTACAGACACATAACAATAAAATTATAAATATGAATTTTATAAAAAGAAATACCCTGACAATCGCAATTCTATTAGGGCTTAGTATCATCACACAGGCGCAGTATCGGCCGGTGCAGCCTTATAAAGGTAAAACCGGCAAGACACTTGCAGAGACACAGCAATCCTGGCCGGAGCGCGTGAAAGCGCCAAAGGGAGCTCCCAACATTGTATGGATCCTGCTCGATGACGTAGGGTTCGGTGCAGCCAGTGTGTTTGGAGGATTGATCGAAACGCCAACACTCGATTCACTTGCCAACAACGGTCTTCGCTATACCAACGCACATACCAACGCCATCTGCGCTCCCACGCGTGCCTCACTCCTTACAGGCCGCAATCAGCATTCCGTGCATATGGGCTTGTTTCCTGACAACGCTATTGGCACACCAGGTTACGACGCGATCATTCCTTTTGAAAAAGGATTTGTATCGGAAATACTTCGTGAAAATGGGTACAATACCTATGCGCTTGGCAAATGGCATATTACACCCATCGCAGACCTCACGCCTGCCGGGCCTTTCAACCGTTGGCCTACAGGAAGAGGCTTTGACCACTTCTACGGATATCCATACCGCGGAAGTTCGGATCAATACCATTCACAGATCTGGGAAGATACCCGTCGTGTGAACCAGGATAACAATGGAAAGCATTTCAATACCTTACTGGCCGATAAAGCCATCGCTTATATCGGCGAACAAAAATCAGTAGATCCTGAAAAGCCATTCTTCCTGTACCTCGCTACTGGCGCCGGACATGCACCACACCAGGTAGACAAGGTATGGAGTGATAAATACAAAGGAAAGTTTGACAAAGGTTGGGACAAATACAAAGAAGAAGTGCTGGCGCGCCAGATCAAGGCGGGAATTGTGCCGAAGAATACAGTATTGCCGGAAAGAAATCCTGGAATAAAAAAATGGGATTCTTTGTCCGTAGCGGAGAAAAAATTATACGCCAGATTTATGGAAGTATATGCAGGCTTTCTGTCGCAGACAGATTATGAGATCGGAAGAGTAGTTCGTTACCTGAAAGAGATCGGGCAGCTGGATAATACGCTGATCGCCGTTTCCATAGGAGACAATGGTGCCAGCAAGGAAGGAACATTTGTAGGTTTTGTAAACAGCTACGATCCAGCCTGGACAGAAGAACAAGTACTGCAGCAAAATATCAAAGACCAGGATCTCATCGGAACCGAATTTGCGAAAGCTAATTATCCGCTCGGCTGGGCGGCCGCTTGCAACGCGCCTTTCCGCCAATGGAAAACAGATGCCAATACCGAAGGTGGCACACGTAATCCTCTTATTCTTTTCTATCCAACTAAAATTAAAGACAAAGGAGGTATTCGCAATCAATACAGCCATGTATCCGATATTCTGCCTACTACGATCGAACTGGCCGGAGTAAAAGTGCCTGAAGCGATTAACGGAATAAAACAAGACCCGATCGAAGGGATCAGTCTTGCTTATAGTGTCAACGATGCAAAGGCAGCGTCGCGCCATCGCGTACAATATTATGAAGTGCTCGGTACCCGTTCGGTATACAAAGACGGATGGAAAGCAGGAGTACTGCACAAGAGAGGAGAAGATTTCAGCAAAGATGTATGGGAACTTTACAACCTGAATGAAGATTACAACGAACGTTTTAATCTTGCTGCTAAAAATCCGACTAAACTGAAAGAGTTGCAAACTACGTTCGACAGCCTTGCTGCTTTGTACAACATCTATCCGTTAAAAGACGGCACAGGCCCAATCCCTACGGTAGGTCCTAATTTATTTGAAGGAAAAGAGCAAGTAGTGCTTTACCCAGGATTGACAAGCATTGTAGAGCTTGCGGCACCGAAGCTTACGGGAAGATCTTTTGCAATTACTGCAGATATTGATATTCCTGCCGGAGGAGCGAACGGTGTATTATTTTCTACCGGAGGGTATGCAAGTGGGATCAGTTTATTTATCCAGGATAACAAACCGCAATTTGTATACAACACCGGAGTAGAAAAATATAAAGTGATCTCCGATAAAAATATTCCGTCAGGCAAGGCATTGGTAAAATTTGAATTCGTTTATGCCGATGCCAAACCAAGCGGATCAGGTGTAGGAACGTTGTATATAAACGACCAGAAAGTAGGAGAAGTAAAAGTGGCGCGCACTGTTACAAGTTTGTATGCGCACGAAGGATTGAACGTAGGGTTCGACGATCTGACAACGGTTTCAGAAAGCTATAAAGCGCCATTCGCTTTCACAGGAAAACTGAATAAAATAATACTTGACTTTAAATAATAAACAATTCCAATTTTCAGTTGGCACGGACATTTTTGTTCGTGCCAATTATTTTCTTACAACATAATTTGTTGGAAAAAATGAAACTTATCTTCATTCATAACTTAATAAACAAATGAAAAAAATATTAGCGTTATTATTCTTCATTACTGCCTTGTCAGCACAGGCACAACATCCACAGGAGCAACCGGTGGTTGACAGCATAAAGGTTTCCGGGAAACTCATCAAGAAGATTGAAAAAGGAGAAATTTTATTAATCGACGTACGCACGCCCGAAGAGTATAAAGCAGGTCATTTAAAATATTCTTCCAACATCGATTACAAAAACGAACAATTCAAAACAGAGACCGAGAAGCTGGATAAGAACAAAACGGTTTACGTATACTGCCGTAGTGGCAATAGAAGTAGCAAATCGGCGGAGATCTTGAAAGCACAGGGTTTCAAGCACGTTTATAATATCGGTGGCCTGGAATACCTAAAAAAATTGGGATTGCCAGCAGAATAATCCGGATTGCATTTAAAAGAGAAGAATGAAGGGAAAGAAAAAAAATATGGACAAAGCTATCCGGGCTTTTATTTTTTTATACATGCTGTTGATCATTTTTTCAGGCAACGCACAAAATCTTCTTAAAGGCAAGGTAGTAGACACTCTACAGTCTACGCCCGTAGAATACGCTGTGGTGAGCATTTATCGAACGGAAAACAACGAACTCTTGAATGGAACCCTTGCAGATTCTACAGGAACATTTTCCTGGAAAGATATAAAACCCGGCAATTATTATTTGAAAATTGAGTTCATCGGGTATGAATCGAAACAGATCAGAAATATCCTGATTGGCAAGTCAACCTTGCTTGATCTTGGTACAATCTTGCTTCGGGCAAAGCAGGATAGCCTGAGCGAAGTAATTGTAAGCGGACAAAAAAATGAAACCGCTACGCGAATCGACAAACAGGTTTTTAAGGCCGAGCAATTTCAAACTGCAAAAGGTGGTACTGCAATCGATGTGTTGAAGAACATGCCTTCGGTAACGGTAAACAGCGAGGGCGAGATCAGGCTGCGCGGGTCTACAGGTTTTTTAATTCTCATTAATGGGAAAGCAGTGTTGACGGATGCCAATACCGTGCTTAGCCAAATTCCTGCCAATGCTGTCGAAAATATAGAAATTATTACTACCCCTTCTTCCCGTTATGATGCGGATGGAAAATCTGGAATTATTAACATAACACTTAAGAAAGGTACTGACGATGGACTCACGGTAGTTGCCAATGTGCAGGAAGGATTGCCAAGTACAAATTCTTTTCATAATCGAAAAGAGCCGCAGCGCTATGGTGCGGATGCCAGCATCAATTACAAAAAAAACAAATGGGATCTTTCGCTTGGTGGAAGCTACCAGGAAAATGATCTGGCCGGAAGAAGAGTAGGAGATGTTTCTACCATTGTAGACAATCGCTATACTTCTTTTCCATCCTATGGTGAGCGAAGTTTCCAGCGCAGGAATTACGCAGCCCGTGTTTCCGTCACTTTTGCTGCTGATAAATTCAATTCGATCAGTACAGGCGCTTATATAGGCCAGCGCAGGCAGTACCGCCGTGCAGATATTGATTATTCCAATACCAAAACAGATGTGAATACCGGCGCACTGCTAGGGAGCATTGATTATTTCAACTCCAACCTGGTGAAAAAACAAGGCGATTTCTCGTTGGTGAATCTTGACTATACGCATACATTCCACAACAAATCTGCTTTGACAATTTCAGGCTTGTATGAATACGCTTTGCTGGATGGATATACCCAAAATTTAAATGCGAATCTACAAGAGCATACGGATACGCTCGACTATGTACTGAATACCAATAAAAGTCCGCTGAATGGCCTTCGTGGTAAAACCGATTACACGATCAATATCGGCAAGGGAAAATTGGAAAGCGGCTACCAGTTTCGCTATCAAAAACAGACCGGAAGTTTTTTATACCAAAATGCAATCCTTGGTACAGGCCTGTACCAGACTGTTCCTGAGTTTAGCGCCGATATAGAAATCATTAATAAAATACATGGTCTATATACACAATACTCCGGCAAAACCGGCCATCTTGAATACGTGGCGGGGCTTCGGTATGAATATTCTATTCGTACTTTCAATTCCAGTCAACAGAGCGATCCTTATGAGCTGGACCTTTCCAATTTATTTCCTTCGGCAAACCTACTTTATAAATTTAAAAAAGGGTGGAAAGCCAAAGGCGGCTTCAGCAGCAGGGTACAGCGATCTACCAACAACGAGCTCAATCCATACCCTGAACGCGAACATTCCGAAACTCTTGAGCAGGGCGATCCTCATATCAAACCTGAATTCGTATACCTGAGTGAATTAGGAATTGTCAAAGATCTCGCCGTGGGTTCAGTATTTCTTAATTTCTACAATCAACAGATCAGCAATGTGGTGAATCGTGTGAACAGCGTATACAACGATACGATCCTCAATCGCATCTATACCAACGCCGGCCATGCGCGCCAATGGGGTGTAGAAGCCGGTATCAATCTGAAACCTTTGAAATGGTGGACATTCTATGCCGGAGGAAATATTTATGATTACAGGATCAAAGGAAGTTTGTTTAATAATACAGTGGCGGTAAACAACGGTGCAATCGCTTATTCCATCAATACCAATCATAACTTTCAACTTTCTAAAACAGTCAGCATTCAGTTCAATTTCAATTTCCTTTCTCAACGTCCAACCGCTCAAGGCGAAGATTCAAGATTCATCAGTCCGAATGCTTCGGTGAAAAAAATATTCTTAAATGGAAAGTTAAGTGCTATGGTGCAGTGGCAAAATATTTGTGCAGGCCTTATCCCATCAAACGAGCAACGCATTACTACCAGAGGAAATGATTTCTATACTACTACTAATTACATCCAGGAAAAAGACATCCTTATGCTCAACCTGGGTTTTAACTTTAATAGATCAAACAAAAAAATAAAATTGCCAAATAGTGAATTCGGCGAAAAAGAATTTTAACCACCCTTTTATTTGTCGGCATATTCTCCATACTCGCACTCCTCACTCAAAACTGTTTTGTGGTAGGATAAACTTATAAGGATAGATCTTTATTGTAAATAAAAAACAAAGCAAGTAACTTTAAAATAACAAAAGTATTGCTACCACCAGCAATCAACATTTTCTGCAATCAGAAAAAATTTTAGTTACTATGAATTTTTGCTCCACTCATAATTCATAACACAGCATTTATAATAGATGAAAGTAGCATGAAAAAGATACTTTACTTTTTTAAAACTATTTTTGTGACGAACTGCTCTTCGCCGCGCTGTTGCTGCTTTTCAGCTTAATCAAATTTTAAATTCCTGTTCTACCAAAACAATAAAGTAAACCAATTTTGTATACTAGTTCTATAGAGTTGTTAAAAATAAAAACAAAAAAAGAGATGACTATACTGGAAGACATTACACTGATCCTGAAAAAAATAATCGTCACGATTGTGATCTACCTGTTGCCTGTTACCATTACGGTAGGAGGCCTGCTGCTTACGCGACACTTGTTGGAAGACAAGGCTGAAAATAATTCTCCATCACAAACAAACACTACCATACTAAAACCCTGATCAATCATGGCCATAGACCCTGCTATCAAAAAGAGAATTTTTAAGAATGCTTTGTTGAGCATTCTTATTTATGCACTGCCGGTGCTCAGTTTATTTGCTTACCTCCGCTTCACAGGCGAAAAGCCGTGGACCGATAAAAATCAAACACCTTATCTAAAACAATTGGATCGATATAAAGACAAAAAATAAAAAATTATGAAAGAGCTCTTCACTGCAATATTTGAAAACCTTACAACATGGGGTTTGCCAACGCTACTCTTCGGACTGGGCATCGCGGAATTTTTACTCGGCTTGTACGACAAGCACGATTGGGATGAAAATGAAAAAGCCGTTGATCTTATTTGTTACGCGGCGCCAAAATTATTGCTCACTCCTGTGTTTGCCTTCTTCAGCTTGCAAGCCTTGCCCGTACTCTTCCCAGGATTGCTGGGCGCTTTCGCATGGGTACCTTTTTGGTTTGGCTTCGCCATCATTGCTGTAGCAGATGATCTTACGCAGTATTGGTACCACCGTCTGCACCATGAAATACCATGGCTGTGGCGCTTTCACCGCACACATCACTCCGCGCCTTACATGGGCATGGCAATGGCGAGCCGTCAGAATATTTTGTATACGGTTTTCTTTTCGCAAACGTATGTTACTGCCACGCTTGTCTATCTTGGCCTTGGATTCCCAGCGCTCTTTGTGCGTGGGTTAAAATCCGTGATCACACTTGCGGCACACTCCAGTATCAAATGGGACAAGCCCTTTTATAAATATAGAATTCTACATCCTGTTGCCTGGGTGCTGGAGAGACTGATCTCCACGCCTGCTACACACCACGCGCACCATGCAGATGCGAACGATGGCGTAGGACATTACAAAGGAAATTTCGGAAATATGTTTTTCATCTGGGATCTTCTCTTCGGTACGGGTGTGATCACACGCCAATACCCGGCTGGCTATGGGGTGAAACATTATTTCAAAGAAGAATGGTACGCTCAGTTTTTGTGGCCAATCTTAAAATCTAAAAAAGCAGGAAGCGAGCTAGCGGCCGGTGGGCCTGAGTTCTACGACGAAGTAGGAGAGACGGGTGGTTATGAGCTAAGCAAACTGCAAGTGACAAAATCAGAGAAAAATAAAATTCCCCTGGAAAAAGAAGAAATAGAATTAGAGCCTTCGTTGGCCTGATAAGCAAGCTACGCCTTACTCACGCCCACACGCAATACTTTTTTTTGTAACCTGTTCTCTACCCCTGTGCTTTGTCAAAAGACAAAGTGCAGGGGTTAATTTATTTTTTTATGCCTCTTACCTTTTTCACTTCCTCCACCGTCACAGCAGAAGCCTTATTGCCAAAGCTGCTGCGAATGTAGGTGAGTACATCCGCCACCTCGCGATCGGTCAGGTGTTTGTGAGCAGGCATAGGATTGTGATAAACTTCGTCGTCAATTTCCAGAGGAGTAGTAAGTCCATTCAATACAATTTGAATCAACTTTTGTTTATCACCCGTAACCCAGGAAACATTTGAAAGCGGAGGATTCATCCCCGGAACGCCACTGCCATCGGCCTGATGACAGGTGAGACAATTGTTGTCATACACCTTTTTACCGGGAGAAACCGTTTGTGCATAGCCCTTAGTAATAACTAAGCCTGATAAACCTATTATAATGGCGAAGTGAGTTATCGTTAGTTTCATTTTTAAATTTTAAAATAAATACAAAAGCCAGATAACAAAGAATTTTTCCGGCATCTGGCATCCGGAATCCAGCAACCTTATTACTATTTAATATATATAATTCGCCAAACCGTTCCCTGCACCGAATCACTGATGTAGAGCGAGCCGTCAGGACCTTCTGCAAGTCCCATCGGGCGGTGCTTGGCATCTTTCGGACTTTTTATTTCCGGTCCACCGGCAAAACCTTCGGCGAACACTTCCCAGTTGCCGCTGGGCTTTCCGTCTTTCATCGGAACAAAGGCTACAAAATAACCAGCTTGTTTGAGAGGCGCCCTGTTCCAGGAGCCGTGGAAAGCAATGAAGGCGCCATTTTTATATCGTTCCGGAAATTGATTTCCGTGATAAAACAATAAATCATTAGGAGCCCAGTGGCCCGGAAATGCCATAAGCGGCGCGCCTATTGCCTCACAGCGGGTACCGGTTTTTTTACCATCGCCCCCGTATTCAGGTGCTTGAATGCGTTTACCCTGGATATGATCGTAGTAGCAATATGGCCAGCCGTAGTCGCCGTCCTTTGTGAGCTGCACAAATTCTTCGGAAGGAAGCTCTGCGTTTTGTTCGTCTGTAAAATATTGTGGATACAAAGTATTCAACTGATCGCGGCCGTGAGGTAGAGCATACACCTGGTTGGTATGGCTGTCCCACTCGAGCGCCACGCAGTTGCGCAGTCCTGTAGAAAAACGAGTGCCATCGGAAAAACGTTGGTTCAATTTCTGAGCATCAAACTGCCACACGCCAGCAAAGCTATCGAGCAGGGGGCAAGGGTCCTGGCCTGGCGAGCCTTTGGTACGGTCTTGCACCTGGCAAGCGTTGGAAGGTGCGCCTATATTGACGTATAGCTTTCCGCTGGCATCAATGGTAATAGATTTTGTCTCGTGTTCAGGGCGGTAAGGAAGCTTTACGATTACCACTTCACGTTTCTTTTCATCGATCGCATTTTCACCATCCTCAAGCGGATAGCGGTAGACGGAAGAATCAGAAGAAGCGTACAAATACTGCTGATAGATCGCCATTCCTGTACCGATATAATTTTCATAACTTTTTATCTCGTCGGCTTTGCCATCGCCATTCTTATCCTGAAGTACAACGATGCCTTTCCCTTTCTGCAATTTTTTTAATTTGATAAAAACTCTACCGGTCTTGTCTACTGCGATGTGACGGGCTTTTCCGGTTTGTTCCGCTACTACGATTGCACCAAATCCTGAAGCTAGTTTCAAGCCGCCATTGTCGGCATCAGGGTTAAGGCTTTGCGCCTGAATTGGTCGATGGATCATTCCTCCATATAGCAGCACGCTGCATAGCACAGTTTTGCTGAGTATTGTATTAAATAGTTTCATAAAAATTTATTCAAGGGAATATTTTGTGTTTAAAATAAGAGATTAAAGTCCAAGATGTCAAATACTCTCTGCAGGAAGAAGGTTTTTCTAATTTATACAATCTCCTATCTCCTTTACCAGCAGGAGTTCCAGCATGTTCTATAAGATTTCTGAAAATTATATTTAGGTAAACAAAAGAAAACCTTTCGTCTTTTTTTGGCTAATTTAATCATTTAAACTACTTTTGCTATAGAGATTATAGATAATAATACCAGATCAACGATTGCGCCCAAGCCACCGGGGTTATGTCGGGATGCCTTGTTTTTTTAAGGCATTTGAAGTGAATAGAATTCCAAAAAATAACAGGCAATGAAAACCAAAAAAATGACGGCAGCGGTGGCGCTTCTATGCTGTATATCTTTTGCAAAAGCCCAGGAGATCGCGCTCACTAAAGAGAAGCTGCTTCCTTATGGGGTCACGTTGAACACTACTATTTATAAGGAGAAGCAGGCGATCGTACTGGAACAACCTTTTGCGAGCGATGACCAGCGATCCATGGCATTGCTGAAAGATATTAATTTCCACAACGGAATTATTGAAATCGATCTCGCAGGGCAAGTGGGCAATCCAAAGGTGGAGGCAGCCAGAGGCTTTGTGGGTATTGCTTTTCGCGTAGCGAGCGATACTTCTGAGTTTGAACTTTTTTATATCCGTCCTACCAACGGTCGCGCCAATGACCAGGTGCGTAGAAATCATTCCACTCAATATGTTTCTTACCCGAAATTTCCCTGGGAAAAATTAAGAAAAGAATTTCCGGAGAAATACGAAGCCTATGCCGATATGGTGCCTGCTGAGTGGACTAAAATTAAAATTGAAGTAAGAGATGAAACGGCAAAGCTTTACGTCAATAATGCAACACAGCCAACTCTTATCGTCAATGACCTGAAACACGGCAAAGAGCTGCGCGGCGGCATTGGCCTTTGGATTGGGGTAGGTACGCTGGCGCACTTCAGCGCATTGAAAATTACAAAATTTGATTAAGCAGTTATTAGCAATAAACATTCTGATCCTATGAAAAAAACAAAACCATACTTTATTGTTGCGATCATCTTCGTAGCGTTGGTATTTATCAAAGCTAAATTTTTTACTCCTGAAAAAGCAAAAGCAGCCATAGCCGATAAAGAGAAAAAGAAACCCGCTACCACAGTGAGTGTGTTTGTAGTGGGTAATACCAACCTGGAAGATAAGATCTTCGCCAACGGCACCATTCTTGCCAACGAAGAAGCCGAGCTGAAGCCAGAGGTCAATGGGCGTGTCACGTTTCTTTACCTTCCGGAAGGAAAGCAAGTGACGAAAGGAACTTTACTACTTAAGCTCAACGACGCGGAAATAAAAGCACAATTGGAAAAAATAAAAGTGCAGTTGGCGCTCGCGTCTGAAACGGAACAACGATTGAAAAATCTTTACCAGGTAAATGGTATTAGTAAACAGGAATATGAGGTAGCGCTTTCGCAATTACAATCACTAAAAGCCGACAGTGTTTATTACCAGGCACAGATCGCCAAGACAGAGCTCTACGCGCCTTTTGATGGCGTGCTTGGTGTGCGTACGATCAGTGTGGGAAGCTACGTGACACCAGCAGAAACAATAGCCAGCATTCGCCAGGTAAATCCTGTAAAGATCGAATTTTCACTTCCTGAAAAATATGCCGATCTGTTTCGGATCGGCGATCGCATTAGTTTTAAAAAAGAAGGATTGTCTGATACGCTCAATGGAATTATTTCGGTAAAAGATCCTTTTATAGAGATCAACAGTCGCAGTGTCCGCTACAGAGCGCTTAGTGAAAACCGCAGAGGCCTGCTCTTGCCAGGCGCATTCGTACGGGTAGAGCTACTAGTAAAAGATGAAGCGAATACAGTTTTCATTCCTACGGAAGCGATCGTACCTGTAGCGATGGGTAAGAAAGCATATATAGTAAAAAATAATAAAGCAGAAGGACGAATGATCGAGACGGGAATTCGCACCGAAGATTATGTACAAGTATTTTCCGGCCTTCAGCCAGGCGATTCGGTAGTAGTGAATGGAAACTTTCTGTTGAAAGATGGATCAGCGGTAAAAATTTCGAAGGGGAAGAAAAAGTAAACAAGAAAAACTATGAGTCTATCGAGTATTAGCATCCGCCGCCCTGTGCTGGCGATTGTGATGAACCTCATCATCCTTTTTTTTGGATACATGGGTTTCCGGTTGCTAGGTGTGCGCGAATTTCCTGTGATCGAAGCGCCGGCAGTACAAGTGCGTACCACCTATGCCGGAGCAAGCGCCGATATTGTGGAAGCGCAGATCACCTATCCGTTGGAGAAAGCATTGAACGGAATAGAAGGCGTGCGCACGATATCTTCTTCCAGTAGCCTTGGCGCAAGTTCTATCGCTGTAGAATTTAACCTTGATGCCAATCTGGAATCAGTAACCAACGATGTACGCGACAAAGTTTCACAAACCATGCGTTCACTCCCCCCAGATCTCGATGCGCCCCCGGTAGTGAGCAAAGATGCAGGAAGTGAATACATCATCGTGATGACGGTGACCAACGATAAGATGACCGACCTGGAAGTGAACGATTATGTAGACAATATTATTCTTCCAAGATTGCAAACGATCAATGGGGTGGCCAACGTTTATATTTTTGGTGAAAAACGCTACGCCATGCGCCTATGGCTCGATCCGATAAAGCTTGCGGCACATAAGATAACGATCCAGGATGTGAAGCAGGCACTGGATAAAGAAAACATAGAATTACCTACGGGCAGATTGGAAGGAAACCGCACAGAACTTACGATCAAGGCAAATGCTAAATTCAAAGATGCAAACGGTTTTAATAATATGATTATTCGCTCGGAAGGCCAGCAGATCGTTCGATTGCAGGACATAGGGTATGCAAGCCTGGGAGCGGAAAATGAAGAAACTATTTTTCGTATCAACAATGTGCCGAGCCTTGGTTGTTCAATAGTGCCACAGCCGGGTGCCAACCACGTAGAGATCGCGGAAGAATTTTACAAGCGATTCGAACAGCTCAAAAAGGAGTTGCCGCCGGATTTTAAACTAGGCATTTCTACCGACAATACACGTTTCATTCATAAATCCATTACCGAAGTAACAGAGACACTCATCTTCGCCATTTTGCTGGTGGTGATCATCATCTATTTGTTTTTCCGCGATTGGTCAATTGCACTGCGGCCTCTGATCGATATCCCGGTTTCATTGGTGGGAACATTTTTTATAATGTATCTATGTGGGTTTTCCATCAATGTACTTACGCTCCTGGCTATCGTGCTGGCTACAGGATTGGTGGTAGACGACGGGATTGTGGTCACTGAAAATATTTTCAAAAAATCAGAGCAGGGCATGCCACCTTTCCAGGCTGCCATCGAAGGCTCACAGGAGATTGCATTTGCGGTGCTTTCTACTTCGATTACCCTGGCAGCGATTTTTCTTCCGATCATTTTTATGCAAGGCTTTGTCGGAAAACTTTTTAAAGAGTTTGGTATCATTGTCGCATCGGCAGTGTTGATCTCGATCTTTGTTTCCCTCACGCTTACGCCTATGCTCAATGCCTGGATGATTCACGATACGAAAAAGAAAACGAAGTTTTATATATGGTCAGAACCTTTCTTCGTATGGATGAATGAAACCTATGCGCGTTCGCTGAATACATTTTTGAAACGCCGTTGGATCGCCTTCATCATCCTTGGCGCAGCAGTAGGCCTGACCGTCGTGATCTGGAAAATTTTGCCGGCAGAAGTAGCGCCCACGGAAGACCGGAGCATGATGCGGATCACGATGACCTTACCGGAAGGTGCTTCATTTGAATATACCGATGAGTTTATGTTAAAATATATTAAACTGATCCAGGACTCAGTGCCGGAGAACAAATTGATCATGGCCATTACCGCTTCCTCGCCGGGCGGCTCCAGTGGAAGTGGTGTGAATTCAGGATTCTCACGTGTGCCACTTATAGATCCCTCAGAGCGTGAACGGAGTCAGCAAGAGATTGTAGATAAACTTCAACAGCAAATGAAAAAATTTCCGGAAGCTAAAGTACAGGTAGGGCAGGATCAAACGATCAGCACAGGTGCGCGTGGATTACCCGTGCAGTATGTGATCCAGGCTCCCAACTTTGAAAAGCTCAGGGAGGCCTTGCCAAAATTTATGGAAGAAGCACAGAAAGATCCAACCTTCTCCCTGGTAGATGTAAATTTGAAATTTAACCGTCCGGAAATCCAGGTATTGATTAACCGTGAAAAAGCGAGGATGCTTGGCGTGAATGTTTCCGACATTGCTCAAACACTGCAATTGGCGCTGAGTGGGCAACGGTTTGGATTTTTCAATATGAACGGAAGACAATACCAGATCATTGGGCAGTTTGATCGACTGAATCGCAATGCTACGGTGGATTTGAAAAATATTTACGTACGTAGCGCCAACGCTAGTCTTATTGCAATAGACAATCTTGTGGATCTGCAGGAAACAAGTAGCCCTCCGCAGCTTTTTCGTTTTAACCGTTATCAGTCTGCTACGGTTTCGGCGGCACTCACACCTGGTAAAACCATTGGAGACGGTGTCAAAGCAATGAATGAAATAAAAGCAAAAGTGCTCGACGATTCTTTCTCTACAGCGCTGATCGGCCCTTCGCGTGATTTGGCAGAGAGCTCTTCTAATACTACGTTTATATTTGCACTTGCGCTTATTCTTGTTTACCTGATCCTGGCTGCACAGTTTGAAAGTTTTGTAGATCCGTTCATCATCATGCTCACTGTGCCATTGGCGGTAGCTGGGGGCTTGCTCTCTCTTTGGTATTTCAACCAGACCAATAATATTTTCAGCCAGATCGGGATGATAATGCTGATTGGCTTGGTAACTAAGAATGGTATTTTAATTGTAGAATTTGCAAATCATCTCAAACATTCCGGTCGTACTATTCGCGAAGCAGCGATAGAAGCGGCCAACGGAAGATTGCGTCCGATCCTGATGACTAGCCTGGCTACTATATTGGGCGCTTTACCAATTGCCATTGCCTTTGGAGCCGCTGGAAAAAGCCGCATGGGAATGGGTATCGTGATTGTGGGAGGTTTGCTGATCTCATTAATATTTACTTTGTATGTGATTCCTTCTGTGTATATATATCTTGCCAGAAAGCCAAGAACAAAAGGGCCGGACAACGAAGTGAAAATAGAAAAAGTAAAGCTGGAAGAAGAAGTGGAAGCGCTGGTATAATACACCAACTGTCAATTCCTATAAATAGTCGTAGGTCCCGCCTGTGCGGCAGCGTACAAGGTCATATCAGCAATCGTGACGTGTGCAGGTGCATTGACTGCATAGAGAATAGCATCGGCAATATCACTGGCTTGTAGAGGATCAAATCCTTCGTATACTTTTTTGGCTTTTTCTGCATCGCCCTTAAAACGCACCATTGAAAATTCTGTCTCCACCGCACCAGGGGCGATGTTGGTGATCTTAATACCATGTTGGGTCAAGTCAAGTCGCATGCCTTCGCTGATTGCTTCCACGGCTTTTTTAGAGGCACAATACACAACGCCATTGGCATAAGTTTGTTTGCCTGCTACAGAACTGAGGTTTACGATATGTCCCTTTTTACGCTGCACCATTCCGGGAATCACTGCTTGTGAAACGTATAACAAACCTTTCACATTACTATCGATCATTGCATCCCAGTCGCCTATGTTGCCTTCCTGGATAGGAGCAAGACCATGCGCATTGCCGGCGCTGTTGACCAGGATGTCGATGGCTTTCCATGAATCGGGAAGTGTAGCCAACGCTTGTGTTATTTCAGTTTCTATTCTCACATCAAAACGAAGGGTGATAATTTCTGTTTTGGAAGAAAGCTCTGTCTGCAATTGTTGCAGCCGCTCTGTACGTCGCCCGCACAAAATAAGCGCAATGTTATGTGCAGCAAATATTTTTGCGGTAGCCATCCCAATTCCTGAAGTAGCGCCTGTGATCAATGCAATTTTTTTCATAGTTGTATTCCTTTGCTCTAAGGTAAAAGTATAGAATGGCATTCAAAAATTGTTGTATGAAAAGTAAAAATTATTGTCAACGCAAAGATACGAAGCCTAAAAGGTGAATTAAGTCAAGCTATTTTTTGTTGGCTAAAAAAATACTAACATGTCAACGTATACAAAAGAATTCGATGCAGTAGTAGTAGGCTCAGGTCCCAACGGACTGGCAGCAGCTATCACCTTGCAGCGAAAAGGATTGTCAGTACTTGTAGTGGAAGGCCGTCACACAATTGGTGGAGGCATGCGTACAGCAGAATTAACGTTGCCAGGATTTCGTCATGATGTATGCTCGGCTATTCACCCGATGGCGATCAGCTCTCCATTTTTTTCTTCCCTGTCTTTGCAGGAACATGGATTGGAATTTATTCATCCTACTTTACCTGTTGCACATCCTCTGGAAAACGGCGAAGCGGTTTATCTATCGCGACAGCTGGAGGAAACGGCTCAAACCTTAGGGGAAGATGAAAAGACCTACAGAAAGTTGATACAACCTCTGACAGCGCGTTGGCAAGACTTGGCGCCCGATCTGCTGGCTCCTTTGCATTTTCCTAAACATCCCTTATGGATGGCAGCTTTTGGATTTTACGCGTTGCGTTCGGCTTCAACTATAGCGCAATTATTTTCTACGGAAAAAGCCAAAGCCCTCTGGGCAGGACTCTCCGCACATGCCATACAGCCCTTTACCAACAAAGCTTCCGCGGCTATCGGCCTGGTGTTAGCAGCTACAGCGCATGTGCAAGGATGGCCGATTCCCAAAGGAGGCGCGCAATCTATCGCCAATGCTATGGCTTCTTATTTTCTTTCCCTGGGAGGAAAAATAGAGACCGGTACATGGATAAGATCTTTGTCAGAGCTCCCCGGTTCTACAGCGGTATTGCTCGATGTAACACCTAAACAACTCCTGGAGATAGTAGCCGCAGAGCTTTCGCCTTTCTATAAACAGCAATTAAAAAATTACCGTCAAGGCATGGGTGTTTTCAAGATCGATTGGGCGTTGGAAAGCGCTATACCTTTTAAGTCTGCGCATTGCAGGCAAGCAGGAACGGTGCATCTGGGAAACAGCTACCAGGAGATCGCGCAGAGCGAATGGGAAACTTCGCAGGGGAAACATCCTGAAAAACCATTTGTGCTTTTAGCGCAACAAAGTCTTTTCGACCATACGCGTGCCCCACAAGGTAAACATACGGTCTGGGCTTATTGTCATGTACCAAACGGATCGACAGTAGATATGACAGAAGCAATTGAAAAACAAGTGGAACGTTTTGCGCCAGGCTTCCGCGCGCTTATCCTGGCGAGGCATACCATGAATACGAGACAATTGGAAAATTATAATCCGAACTATATAGGAGGCGATATCAACGGTGGTATTGCAGATCTGGGTCAGTTGTATGCTCGTCCTGCTTTGCGCTGGTCGCCCTATAAAACTTCTGCAAAGGGGATCTATATTTGTTCCTCTTCCACTCCTCCCGGTGGTGGTGTGCATGGGATGTGCGGCTACCATGCGGCTCAGCAAGTGATCAAAGAATTCTTTTCATAATAAAGTTTTGTAGAAGGCCAATAACAATAGGCCAAGGCACATTGCTACCCAAAAATGCAAACGCCAGAATTTCCACGGTGCATAATCAATACTTCCTTCGCAAATATTAGTGTCCCTGGACTTTGCATCTATTTTTTCCCGAAGGTTTTTATGAATGGTTTTTAATTCCTCGTTGGTAAAATATTTGCCTCGTCTTTGCTGCTCTTCCATGGCAGCATTGATCGCTTCTACTGTGTAGCGATCGTATTCTTTAAAATAATTGGACAATTCCTCATCGGAAATTGTAGCCATGAATTCTTCGAATTTTGGATCCATAAGCTTGGTAATTAGTAGTACGTTGGCTTCCCGGTAGTTTAAGAGAGAGAGCGGGAAGTGATTGATAGATGATTAAATATAAAAAAATGTTGGATACTATTGAAGGATTAAAATAAGAATAAAAATAATCTTTATAATAAAGTGAAGCGACACTACAAGCCTATGCAATGCTAGCCACTTGTGCTTTTTACTTTTTTAAGCTTACGCTGAATAAAAAAATCATCATAAGCGGCCAGCATTGCAACAGACTTATTGTGCCTTAATGTTTAAGCTTTGGCAAATAATTTATCCATTTTATTGACACACTGCTCGAGTCCTATCTGTGCGAAATGTCCGATCTCACCGAAGCTAGCATATTCGGTGATTGTCATTTCAGTAGTATTTTTTGTCAGCTCTTTGAAGGTTACTACTGTTTTAACATCCTCAGGAAAATCAGCGGGCATGCCGATAGAAGCAGGGGCTATTTTATTTCCATTTTGATCGGATAGATTTTGAATAAACTCAATACACTCCGTAGGCACGATCTTGGTGTACTTCCAGGTATTGTAGAGATCGCGTCCTCCCATTTCTTTGGGCGCCTTCATGCATACTATAGAAGTGCCGCCTTCGCGGAAATCTAATTTGGCAGATGGTGAAGTAAAATGCTCTGGCCCCCACCATTTCATAACCATTTCTGGGTCTGTCCAGGCCTTCCACACATGGCTTGAAGGGACGCTGAAAATATTGGTAACGATTATTTCTTTTTTCATGTTGTTTCAAAAATTAAAAGTGATAAAAGAAGATAGGCAGAATTTTATTTTTTTCCTAATGGATATGCTGGATGATTAATTGTATGAAAGTGTTTTGTTGCCGTTGTTTGTGTCTCCACAAACAACCATCACTGCAATCAAAACGAAGAGTTCTTCCTGCTACTTATAAAACAAAAACTCCCGAAATTTCTTTTGGTCCGCTCAGAGTCTCCCACACACGGAACGTTGTTTTACCCATCTGCTGAAAAAGGCTTTTATAAAAGATAAAAAAAGTGATAACTTTGCTAAAACATTTTTTAATATTTTTTAATTTTTATGGAATTGCCGCCGTTGTTTGTGTCCCCACAAACAACCACCCCACTGCGGGAAAGCACATTTATAAGCTTTGCTAAAACATTTTTTTAATTTTTATGGAATTCAATCTTTTATATTACTACACTGCTACAATCACGAACTGGCGGTGTTTACTTAAGCCAGATAAATACAAAGACGTGATCATAGAAAGTTTATCGGATTTGGTATCTAGAGATAAGATCGCTGTATATGCATTTGTGATCATGCCAAATCATATGCATCTGATTTGGGAATTACTTAAAATGAACGGGAATGAAAAACCTCATGCTAGCCTTATGAAGTTTACAGCGCATACGATTCAAGATGATTTACGAAAAAATCATCCTAAAGTATTGGAATTATTTCAAGTAGAAGATACCAGCCGCAAGTATCATTTTTGGAAAAGAAATCCATTACCTGTATGGCTGTACACACCAGAAATTATTTACCAAAAACTGGATTATATACATAATAATCCGGTGCAAGGGCGATGGAACTTGTGTGATTCACCTTACGATTATAAATATTCTTCAGCCAGATTTTATGAGACGGGTATCGATGATTTTGGTTTCCTGACTCATATTGGCGAAAGGATATGAGTCCTTTTGACTGCAGTGGTGGTTGTTTGTGGGGACACAAACAACGGCGGCAAAATCTTCGATGAGTTGATGAAAACTCTCTAAGCTTTGCGTTGTTGAAATGCGTAAATTTGTAAGAATTAAAAAACTATGAAATGAAAGATTTAGATGTAGAGCGTAAAGCACGTAAAGACAAATTAAAATCGCTGTTTGAAACATGTGAACAGTCGATGAATAATATGGAATCAAAAGTAATGTGATCTGATAAGCATGCGACTTTTGGCGCAAGTGTGGAACTTGTTATGCTTGCCCAAAGACGGGAATTAAAGGAATTAGGAGACGAAGTTATTCTAGAAATCAACAAATATGAGGCTGCCCAAAGCCCAATACCGTTAGATTATATAAATTTTATTAAAGACAAAGTTGATAAAATAGAACAAACCACTCGAGAGAAGCTAAGTCTTGTCTTACCATAGACAACTTAGCTTCCAATATATATCAAAAATATTAGTATACTATTTTTTAGCCGTTGTTTGTGTCCCCACAAACAACCATCACTGCCGTCAAAACGAAGAGTTATTCCTTTTGCATAAAAACAAAAACTCCCGAAATTTCTTCCGGGAGTTTTTTATAAAATAAATAAAGTAACCACTAAATAAATTTCAGCACTTCAGCGCCCATCGCTTCTGTACCAAGGATCTTATCAGCAGGAGTACTGCTGTCTGCGATGTCGCGGGTACGGAAACCTGCTTTCAATACTTTATCTACCGCATCGATCACTAGTTCGGATTCTTTTTTCATACCGAAAGAAATATCAAGAAGCAATGCTGCCGATAAAATAGAAGCTAATGGATTTGCTACGCCTTTGCCGGTAATGTCGTGCGCAGAACCGTGGATCGGCTCGTACACGCCTGTACCATCGCCTATAGAAGCAGATGCCAGCATACCCATAGATCCTGCGATCTGGGAAGCTTCGTCGGTAAGGATGTCACCAAAAAGGTTGGCAGTAACTACCACATCAAAACGACGGGGATCTTTGATCAGGATCATGGCGCAGGCATCTACAAATTGATGCTCAACTTCCACATCCGGGTATTCCAGGGCCAGTTTCTGGATCACTTCTCTCCAAAGACGGCTGGTTTCAATTACATTCGCTTTGTCTACCGAGCAAAGTTTTTTACGACGTGTTCTCGCTGCTTCAAATGCTTTGCGTCCGATGCGCTCTACTTCGTAGCGGCTATATTCTGCGATGTCATAAGCAGTGTCTCCATTGTTCTTACGTCCTTTTTCACCGAAATAAATATCTCCGGTAAGTTCGCGGAAGAAAAGAATATCCGCGCCTTTCAGGATCTCAGGTTTAATGCTGGAAGCGCCAAGAAGTTCGTCAAACAATTTGATCGGACGAAGGTTGGCATAAAGGCCAAGCTCTTTTCTCATTTTCAAAAGACCTTGTTCCGGACGTACTTTTGCAGAAGGATCGTTATCGTATTTCGGATGTCCTACAGCGCCGAACAAAACGGCATCTGATTTTTTCATCTTCTCCAGCGACTCGTCTGGTAGCGGGTTTCCAGTAGCCTCGATCGCCACGTGGCCGATCAATGCTTCGTCGTATACGAATTCATGGCCGAATTTAGCGGCGATCTTATCCAATACTTTTTTACCTACAGCGGTCACTTCCTGGCCGATGCCGTCGCCTGGTACAATCAGAATGTTCTTTTTTGACATTGGTATTCTTAATTAAATAGTAAACGTTTTATTAATGAGAATCGATTTTTAAATTCCAAAAAACAATTTCCAAATTCCAACGATGATCTTTGAGATTTGTTTTTTGGTATTTGGGATTTAATCCTCGATCGTAATATTCAACATTTTCTCTGTGGCCTTGATCGCAGCTACAGTCTGATCACTGTCCAACCCCCGGGTGATATATTCTTTTTTATCATACGTCCAGGTAATGATCGTTTCGCAGAGCGCATCCGACTTGCCTCCCGGTGGTATGCGTACAGCATAGTCGGAGAGAGTGGGCATTTTATATTTTTTCTTATCGTAAATATTTTTCAAGGCATTCATAAAAGCATCGTACTGCCCGTCGCCTTGTGCATGCTCTTCGAAATGATCTTCGCCAATGCGCATGCTCAGCGTCACGGAAGGACGAAGATTTTTGGAATGTGTGAGAACGTAATTGATGAACTCCACATTTTTTTTGACCGTATTGTTATGGTCAAGAATATCGGAAATAATATAAGGCAGATCTGCCTGTGTCACTGTCTCCTTGCGGTCGCCGAGCTCGATCACGCGGCTGGTTACTTTTTTCAGATCTGCATCGGAAAGTTGAATACCGAGCTGTTGTAAATTGTTTTCAATATTCGCTTTACCGCTGGTTTTACCCAATGCATATTTGCGCTGGCGCCCGAAACGCTCAGGGATCAGGTCGTTGTGGTAAAGATTATTTTTCTTATCACCGTCGGCATGTACGCCTGCGGTTTGTGTAAATACATTTTCTCCTACGATTGGCTTGTTGGCAGAAATTCTGAAACCAGAAAAAGTTTCTACCAGTTTGCTGATCGAGTATAGTGATTTTTCTGAAACAGATGTTTTTACTTCGGGTACAAAATCATTCAACACTGCGATGGCGCTTGCCATTGGCGCATTGCCTGCACGCTCGCCCATTCCGTTTACCGTAAGGTGCAATCCACTGGCGCCTGCTTTCACGGCTTCCAAAATATTGGCCGTAGCAAGATCGTAATCATTGTGCGCGTGGAAATCAAAATGTAACTGAGGATAGCGACTCGTAAGTTCGGTGAAATATTGGAATGTTTCGTCCGGTGTAAGAATGCCCAACGTATCGGGGAGTAAGAATCTTTTTACGGGAAGCGTTTGTGCAAAGTCGAGGTACTGCAATACGTATTCTTTTGAATGACGCATACCATTACTCCAGTCTTCAAGATAGATATTGCACTGCAAACCTTTTTTGGTAGCGAGTGCAACGAGCTTGGAGATATCGTCGAAATGCTGCTCCGGTTTTTTCTTTAGCTGATGCGTGAGGTGATTGAGCGAACCTTTGGTGAGCAGGTTCATCACTTTAGCGCCAGCTTCGAGCATCCAGTTTACCGATATGTCGCCGTCTACGAAGGTGAGCACTTCTATTTTGTCGAGATAACCGTTGGCTTGCGCCCACTCGGTAATTTTTTTCACTGCCTGAAACTCCCCATCCGACACACGCGCAGAGGCGATCTCGATGCGGTCTGCTTTTACTTCGGTGAGTAAGAGTTGGGCAATGGTAAGTTTTTCAAAAGCAGAAAACGACACCCCGCTGGTTTGTTCACCGTCGCGGAGTGTCGTATCCATAATTTCAATATGACGTGGAGAAGCTTTCAAGGAAGTGTTAAAAGAAATACTTCGTATTAGAAAGTTTTCGCTGCTGCGAAACTTTTGATCTCCTCTTTCATCGATTGCAGATAGTCGATGTCGTCGAATCCGTTGATGAGGTTGTTCTTTTTGTAACCGTTGATCTGGAAGGATTCTTTGTCTCCGGTAGCAAGAATCGTGATGGTCTGTTTTGGCAGATCAACTTCCAATTCTGTTTTCGGATCTTTTTCGATTGCTTTGAATATTTTTTCGAGGAATTCAGGAGAAACCTGTACCGGCAGGATCCCTATGTTGATCGCATTGCCTTTGAAGATATCGGCAAAGAAACTCGATACTACGCAGCGGAAACCGTAGTCGTAGATCGCCCAGGCAGCGTGCTCGCGGCTGCTACCGCTTCCGAAGTTTTTGCCACCTACTAATATTTTTCCTGAATAGGTAGAATTGTTTAATACGAAATCGTTCTTAGGAGTATTATCGTTGTTGTATCTCCAGTCTCTGAAAAGGTTGTCGCCAAAGCCTTCTCTTTTCGTAGCCTTCAGAAAGCGAGCCGGAATGATCTGGTCGGTGTCTACGTTTTCGATTGGAAGAGGTACTGCAGAACTTTTTAAAACGGTGAATTTATCGTAAGCCATAGTTTTAGTATTTAGTATAGAGTCTTAAGTAGTGAGAAATTCTTACTACTCAAGACTGTTAAAATTAATTCATTAATTCTCTTGGATCAGTTACATAACCGGTAACGGCAGCAGCAGCGGCTACCAGCGGGCTTGCCAGCAGGGTGCGGCTTCCAGGGCCCTGGCGGCCTTCGAAGTTACGGTTGCTGGTACTTACCGCGTATTTGCCGGCAGGGATTTTATCGTCGTTCATCGCCAAGCAAGCAGAGCAGCCAGGTTGACGAAGCTCGAAGCCCGCAGCAGTTAGGATATCCAGGATACCTTCGTCTTTGATCTGTTTTTCTACAATATGCGATCCCGGTACGATCCAGGCGATCACGTGGTCCGCTTTTTTGCGGCCTTTTACGATAGAAGCGAATGCTCTGAAGTCTTCGATACGTCCGTTGGTACAGCTACCGATGAATACGTAATCTACTTTTTTACCAAGCATTTTTTCACTTTCGTGGAAGCCCATATAGTTGAGCGATTTTTCGTAAGTGGCTACACCGCCTTCTACTTCAGTAGCTTTTGGGATCAGCTTGGAAATACCGATACCCATTCCCGGGTTCGTTCCGTAAGTGATCATTGGCTCGATGTCTTTTGCATCGAAGTTATATTCTTTATCGAATACCGCACCTTCGTCGGTTTTCAGTGTTTTCCAGTAAGCAAGTGCTTTGTCCCAGTCAGCGCCTTTTGGAGCTTTCTCGCGGCCTTTGATGTAAGCGTAAGTAGTTTCATCCGGTGCAATCATTCCTCCGCGTGCACCCATTTCGATACTCATGTTGCAAACGGTCATACGTCCTTCCATGGACATATTTTCGAATACCTCTCCTGCATATTCTGCGAAGTATCCGGTAGCGCCGGCAGTAGTAAGTTGTGCGATGATATAAAGCGTCACGTCTTTTGGCGTTACTCCTTTGCCTAGTTTTCCGTTTACGTTGATGCGCATTTTCTTAGGCTTAGGCTGCATGATGCATTGAGAAGAAAGCACCATCTCTACTTCCGAAGTACCGATCCCAAAGGCAATCGCGCCGAAGGCACCGTGTGTAGAAGTATGTGAGTCACCGCATACGATGGTCATTCCCGGAAGGGTGATCCCGTTTTCAGGACCTACTACGTGAACAATCCCGTTTTTAGGATTGCCTAATCCCCAGTGAGAGATCCCGTATTTGGCAGAGTTTGTTTCCAATGCTTTCAACTGGTTGGCAGAAAGCGGATCCTGCACCGGCAGGTGTTGGTTGATGGTAGGAGTGTTGTGGTCAGCGGTGGCGAAAGTGCGTTCGGGGAAAAGTACGCCGAGGCCTCTGCTTTCAAGGCCAAGAAAGGCCACAGGGCTGGTCACTTCGTGAATGAAGTGGCGGTCGATAAAGAAAACATCAGGACCATCTTCGATCTTACGGATCACATGCGAGTCCCACACTTTGTCAAACAATGTATTCGCTGTCTTACTCATTTTTATTTATGTATTTTAAATAAATTTCTACTCTATGTATTTTTCAACAGAGTTGATACCCGTTTCAAACGGATTGCAAAGGTACAAAAAAGATGGGGAATAGTAAATTTTACAGAGTTTTGTACTTGCGGCGCTGTAGGATACCAATCTGAAGGATGTTTTGAAATGTCTTCTCAATATTTTATGAAATATTGAGAAGACCAAGGGAATTACAATCGAGATCTATTTCACCATTTCCAATTCTTTCATCAGCACTTTCAGATCCTCATCTTCCAGTTGCTTTTTAGTATCGGCCATTTCCAGGAATTTTTTGTAGGCTGTTTCCAGGCTTTCTTTTGAAAGTTTGAAACCGATGTTCTCCAGTCTGTAAGCCAGCGCAGCGCGGCCGCTGCGGGCGGTAAGCACGATGGAAGAAGAATCTGCTCCTACGTCTTCAGGGTTGATGATCTCGTAGTTTTCTCTGAATTTGATCACGCCGTCCTGGTGAATACCGGAAGAATGTGCGAAAGCATTTTTACCAACTACCGCTTTGTTTGCCTGTACCGGCATGTTCATAGAAGTAGAAACGAGTCTGCTGATCGGTACTAATTTTTTGGTGTTGATGCCAGTTTCCAAACCAAGCGTAGCGTGACTCTTGATAATCATGGCAACTTCTTCAAGAGAAGTATTACCGGCTCTTTCGCCGATGCCGTTGATGGTACATTCTACTTGTCTGGCGCCGTTTACCAATCCGGCTATAGCATTTGCAGTTGCGAGACCAAGGTCGTTGTGGCAGTGCACGGAGATAATGGCCTTGTCAATATTTTTAACGTTGTCGACCAGGTATTTGATTTTTGCACCATATTGATCCGGCAGACAGTAGCCGTTGGTATCCGGAATGTTTACCACCGTAGCGCCTGCAGCGATCACGGCTTCGATCATTTTAGCCAGGTATTCGATATCGGCGCGGCCGGCATCTTCGGCGTAGAATTCGATGTCTTCTACAAATTTCTTGGCATACTTTACAGCATCCACGCCTCTTTGGAGGATTTCTTCGCGGGTACTGTTGAATTTATATTTGATGTGCATATCCGAAGCGCCGATCCCGGTATGGATCCTTTTGCGTTTGGCATATTGCAGGGCCTGTACGGCAGCGTCAATGTCTTTGGTATTGGCGCGGGTGAGCGCGCAGATAGAAGGTTCTTTTACGGCTTTGGAAATCTCCACTACCGAATTGAAATCTCCTGGGCTGGAAATCGGGAAGCCTGCTTCAATCACGTCTACTCCCAGTTCTTCGAGGGCTTTGGCTACTTCTATTTTTTCAATAGTATTCAATTGGCAGCCTGGCACCTGTTCGCCGTCTCTCAAAGTAGTATCAAAGATATAAACCCGTTTAGACATAGTAATTTGTTTTATTTATATAACCCTTATCAAAAAAAAACCATTCCCTGAAGTTGAGAATGGTTTCCATATCGTATGAATATCCTTACTCAACCATGACCGTGGTCACTGGGAGAAGTAGAAGGAGTGCTATCTTGTTAATTGCTGTCATTTTGTTTTCAGTAATACAAATATAGCGATAATTTTTAAAAACGGGTAAAATATTTCCTTCAATTTGGATTTTATTAATATATCTTTATGAATCAATTGCTTAGAATAAATAACCTTACTTTATGAAAATATTGCGGGAAATACTTTCTGGTTATTAGTATTACAATTCGTATATTTAATTTTAATTATTCAAGGATTAACTTACTTATTGATGATTTTAGAAATAAGTAAGTAGAAGAAATTTTAGAAATCTTTTAAAGAAAAGGATATTCATACGGTATACTTTTTTGGGGGAATACCGTATAAATACATAATAAGCAAGGGTAACATCTATTTTTCCATGCAAATAGAATAGATCATTTTAAGATCATAAAACTATTTGTAAATTAATAGGTTAATAAAGAGAATCAAAATTCCTTGCCCTAAAAAAACTCTTACACTTAATAGGCCTTAATTAGAATTTTAGAATGTTTAGATACTATCTATTTTTATTATTTATTCTATTCAATACCGAAATCTGGGCGCAGTATCAGTTAAAAGGAGTGGTGAAAGAAGAAAATGGCAATCCCGTGCCTGATGTACGTCTGGCGATTTCCGGAAATGAAAATTACAGTATTACCAACAGTGCCGGAACCTTTGTATACCTGCTCGATGAAGCGCCGCAGATGCCTATTAAAGTAAATGCGGTCAAGACCGGTTATGAACTGAAAGAAGTGAATTTCTCGGAAGAGGAAAAATTTCTCGAAGTGGTCATCAAAAAACTTTCTAACCCTGAACAAGGAAAAGTAGAATTCCTGCAGCTGGCCTCCGATACTACGATCGCCTACAAGTGGATCACATTATTAGTGGATGGATTTACGTATTCCGGCGAAGAGAATGGTCTTATTAAATTACAGCAATGGGCTACTTACAATAGCGATATTCTGATCCCTGGGTTTCAAGTTCAGAAAAAGGAATACAATAAAAAGACCAAAACGCTTGTGGTGACGATCATCCCATTCCGTCTCGACGATGAGGTGATCTCATCGCTGATCGAACCGCAAGATTATAAGCGAAATTTTGAAGGATTGTTCCGACAGTTTGAATTAGAAAAACGGTTGATCACTCAAAGTAATATGAAGATCGAGCGTGAGATGAGTAAGATCATCCAGCAACTGGAAAGCGACACAGCGATCACGCCTGAACAGCGCAAACAACTCACGACATATCTTAATCACCTGGAATCGTTATACGAATCCAATAAGAGCACATTGGAAAATGTGATCGAAAAGAAATACAATCTTTTGTTCAAGATGAAAGCATTGATCCTGCAAAAAGATTCGATCAATATGCTTTCCAAACGTGAGTTGGAAGAATATAAATTAAAGCAAGCACAGATCGAAGAAGAATACAGGGTCAAGATCAGGTATTCAGTGGTTATCATAGTGCTTATTCTCGTGATACTTGCGGTGATCACCTTTAATATGCGTAAGATCAAAAAACAAACTGGGATCATCGAAGAGCAGAATAGAAACCTGGATGCCTTCGTATCAAAGGCTTCGCACGAGATCAAAGGACCGTTGAACTCCTTGAAAGGACTTTCAGATATTGCTTTGAAAACAATAAAAGACAGAGAATCGCTGGAGTACTTTACTTATGTGAACAAGACAGTACAAAAGCTTTCGAAGACGGTAAATAATATGCTTTATTTTAGTCGAGCTAAAAATATTGTACCGGAATACACCGAGATCCATCTAAAGAATTTTGTCGATGAAATCATCAATGGCCTGGTATTCAAAGAAGGATTCGACCGAATGAAAATTCACAACCGTATCCCGGAAAACGTCAAACTCCAAAGTGATGAAACAATCCTGGATTCGGTAGTACAAAATCTTATAGGCAACGCGATCAAATACCAGGACACGAAGAAAGATATTTCATTCCTTGATATTGACATGGAAGAAAAGAACGGTATGATTGTGATGCTGTTTAAAGATAATGGAATCGGAATCGAAGACATGCACAAAGGAAAATTATTTGGCATGTTCTACCGCGCTACCAACGAAGCCGAAGGCACAGGGCTGGGCTTATACATCGTGAAATTAAGTTTGGAAAAACTTGGCGGTACGATCGCATTTGAAAGTGAACCCGGAGCGTTCACCAAATTCACCGTCACTGTTCCGATAAAGAAAAATTGATGATCATTTCCCTTGCCAACCTATAAGGTTTTTGAAAATAGTTCACTTCGTCAAAGATATAGGTTTTTATTATGGCAGGTTCAAACAAAATATTTTACACCATAAAAATACATACTTTAGCAAAACCGTATAGGTTTTATCATGGCAAGGTCTAGACAAACGGATAGTCAAAAACATATGAAAAGGCTGCTCTCTTATAGCTGGATTCTTTTTGTATTTGTTACATCCAATGCCTATACCCAAAATCTTAATTTTACCGGAGGAAGCAGATCTTCTGTATTGCGATGCAAAGACGGCCATGTTTATGTAAGCGGTGACAATTCGTTCGGACAGCTCGGCCGGGGTTTTTTATCTTCTATCAATTCTCCTGACATCGTTTCCGGCATCGGTGGTTTTGGAACGCTTATGAACATCAAGCAGGTGGCGGGCAAGCAAACTTTTTCGCTCGTAGCGCTTTCTTCCACCGGCGATTCGGTGATCACCTGGGGAAATAATAATCATGGACAGTTGGGAAATAATCTTCTCGGCAACGGTGCAAATAATAATCAATATCCTTATCGCGTAGTAGGTGTGAACACTGTAGGGTACCTGACCGGAGTACAATATGTAACGATGGGAACAGAAACCGGCTATGCTGTGCTGAACAACGGAAAAGTAGTAGCCTGGGGAAATAGCAGTTTTGGTGCGCTGGGAAATGGTACCACCTCGCCGGACATGACTTCTCCTGTCTATGTATTGAAAGCGCCTGGTGATACTTTGAAAAATGTAGTATCCATCGCTGCAGGCGATTTGTTTGCCATCGCACTTCTAAACGATGGAACGCTTTGGGCCTGGGGACAAAACTACACGGGGCAACTCGCGCAAAACAATACGGCTGCTTCTTCATATGCTGTGCAGGTAAAGGGAAGAAATGGTATAGGATATTTAACCAATATTGTAAGTGTTTCCTGCAGCGAACGACATGCCGTAGCGCTTTCCGCGGGTGATACTACCTGGGCATGGGGAGCCAACAACACAGGACAACTTGGCAACAATACTAATACAAATTCTTATACACCCGTCTATGTACTCAACTCCACGGGAACAGCAGCGATGCGTAATGTGAAATCGATTGCTACCGGAGATGGATTCTCGATGGCGCTGCGGATGGATAGTACTGTGTCGGTATGGGGCGATAACTCTGCAGGAAAATTCGGGAACAATACTACCGTTTCATCTCTCATTCCAACCAAAGTGCTGGAACCAACAGGATCGGGCTCTTTAAGTAGTATTGTACAAATCTCCTCCGGAGAAAATTTTGGCTTTGCCCAAAAGAAAAATGGAGTACTCCTTGCCTGGGGCGACAATTCCAACGGACAGCTGGGAATGGCCGATTACATAAACCGCTATCTGCCTGATACCGTGGTTTCACCTTGTATATGGCCTATGCCACCGGTGTTTGTGAAAGGGGCCGTTACGGGTACTACCGCGGTGTGTAGCCCAACGAATAGCGGTACGGTTTCTATTGCAGGCAACAATGGTAGTGTAGTAGCCTGGCAAAGTTCCAATAACAATTTTGTGAATTATGTAGTCACAACTTCCTCTTCTTCGAGTTTTCCATTTTCCAATCTCACACAAAAAACTTCTTACCGTGCGGTTATTCAATTTAACGGGCAGATCGTATATTCCGATTCTTTGGTAGTGCAAGTAGCGCAGCCAACAGTAGGAGGAACGCTCAGCGGACAGACTACTGTTTGTGCCACCTCCAACAGCGGTACGATCACTTTGTTTAGTCAATTGGGAAATGTGATCAGTTGGGAATCTTCGGTCGATTCCTTTGCGACAGCGGGTACGGTAATAGTGAATACAAATACTTTTTATAATTACAATAATCTTTCTTCTACGCAATACTTCAGAGCGAATGTGCAGAATGGCGCTTGTGCTTCTGCGTATTCTTCTATTGTAAAGATCACCGTGTCGCCGGCTACGGTGGGAGGGACAATTGGCTCTGGTACCTCTACAAATGTTTGCGCCACTGCCAACAGCGGCACACTCAATCTTAGCGGCCAGACAGGACTGATCTCTCGCTGGGAATCTTCCACCGATGGATTTGGCACGATCAATACTATTGCAAATACAACAAATGCTTATAGCTATTCCAATCTTACCACTACTACTCAATTTCGCGCGGTGGTTAAAAGTGGTGTATGCCCGGCGGCTAATTCTTCTCCCATCACTATTTCGGTAGACCAGGCTACAGCGCCCGGTACACTGGGCTCTCCGGCTACCGTATGTTCAGGGGCCAATACAGGCACGTTATCACTGGGAACTCATACAGGCAGTGTCGTACAATGGGAATCCTCACCGGATGCATTTGGGAGTACGATCAATCTTATTGTTAATACAACAACGAATTATACTTATACGAATCTGACCTCGACTACGTATTTCAGAGCATTGGTGCAAAACGGGTCTTGTCCTTCCACATATTCCAACAATGTAAAAATTTCTGTAGACGACGTAACCGCTCCGGGTACAGTAGGGGTGCCGGCCACCGTTTGCTTTGGTACCAATAGTGGCAATATGTCTTTGTCGGGGAATAATGGAAATGTAATACGCTGGGAATATTCTTCTGATAATTTTACTTCTTTCATTAATAATATTCCCAATCCTAGTACCAACAACAATTATTCTAATCTTACAGTAACCACGTATTATAGAGCTTACGTGCAAAACGGTGTTTGTCCTCCTGCTTATTCTTCTGTAAATATTATTTCGGTAGACCCACTTTCTTCAGGAGGCGCGCTGACGCCTTCGTCTTCCGTGGTGTGTAGCGGTACCAACTCCGGCACGATCACACTGAGCTCACAAGTAGGGAATGTGACAAGCTGGGAGAGTTCTACCGATAATTTTTCCACCATCATCACACCGATCAGTAATACAAACCCTACACAGGATTATCTAAATCTTACCGCTACTACTTCTTACCGCGCAGTAATTCAAAGCGGTGTTTGTCCCGTAGTGCGCTCTCCGATAGCCACCGTCACGGTGACACCGGTTTCTGTTGGAGGAACCGTAGGCGCTTCTACTACTATCTGTTCCGGTACAAGTGGTCCTTCTCTTTCGTTGTCGGGTTACACAGGTACAGTGCTGCGCTGGGAATATTCTACAGATGGGTTTACAACGACCAATGTGATTGCCAATACAGGTACTACTTATTCTTATTCTGCACTCACCACCACTACTCAATTTAGAGCAAGAGTGAAAAATGGCGTTTGTCCTGGTGATTTTTCTATTCCCGCAACGATCAGTGTTGATCAACCTTCCGTGGCTGGTTCGCTGGGAGCCGCTACCACTGTATGCTCCGGTTCGAATACAGGCACCCTCACACTCTCCGGACCTGTAGCGGGTTCTGTGGTTCAGTGGCAATCTTCCACTGATAATTTTTCTACCATTATCAATCCAATTGCCAATACAACCAACACAAATACTTATAATAATCTCACCACCACTACTTATTATAGGACACAAGTGAAGAACGGTGTTTGTCCTTCCGTATTTTCAAACAGCGTACTGATTTCTGTAGATGCAGTTTCTTCAGGAGGTATGCTGAGTAGTTCGGCCAGTGTGTGCAGCGGTACTAATACGGGTTCGATCATGCTGAGTTCACAGGTTGGAAATATTGTTCAGTGGGAATCTTCTACGGATATCAGTTTCTCCACTGTGAATGTCATAAGCACTACCAGTGCGAATTATAATTACAATAACCTCACTACTACTACTTATTATAGAACGCAGGTGCAGAATGGAGTTTGTCCGCCGGTGTATTCTACATCCGTCACTATTTCTGTGTATCCTGTTTCTAATGGTGGTACGTTGAGTGGTACGGATACTGTTTGTTATGGATTTAATGGAGGGAATATAATACTGGCTAACAATGTTGGAAATATTATCCGTTGGGAAAAATCTACCAATAATTTTGCTACCTACACCGTGCTTACCGGTACAGGCAATCCACAAACATATTCCAATCTTATAAGTACTACCTATTATAGAGTACAGGTGCAAAACGGTTCTTGTGCTCCCGTTTATTCTCCTATTGTGGAGGTCACGGTGAATCCTAATTCTGTAGGTGGTACAATTTCAGGCTCGGATACTGTCTGTGTCTCTTCTAATGCAGGCGTGCTGCGGCTCAGCGGCTATCTAGGAACGGTAGTGCAATGGGAAACTTCTACAGATAATTTTACTTCTACAACTGTTCCTGTTAGCAATACTACTGATACAATTGCCTACAATAATTTAAGCGTCACCACTTATTTCAGGGCGCAGATCCAGAATATCGGTTGTCCTATTACGTATCCTTCTCCAGCAATGATCAAGGTAGATCCTGTTTCCGTACCAGGTACGCTCACCGCTCCGGCAGTGGTATGTGCAAGTTCGAACACAGGTGTAATAAAACTTGCTGGATATTCCGGTACGATCTTACAGTGGGATACTTCATATAATAATTTTTCTACCTATGATACCATTGTCAATACTACCGATTCGATTGAATATCATAACCTCCGGCATACCACGTTTTACAGGGCTTTGGTAAAAAGTGGCGTTTGTGCCTCTGCCTATTCTAATGTGACGGCTGTTACAGTTAACCCTGCTTCGGTAGGAGGAACGATCATCGGAGCAAAAAATATTTGTATTGATGCAAATGCCGGAACGCTTGTACTGACAGGAGATACAGGAGTAGTACTTAAATGGCAGACTTCACCTAATAATTTTGCTACCTACACAGACATTGCCAATGTATCGCATAATTTTTCTTTTAATAGTCTTACTACTCCTTTGTCGGTAAGAGCAGAAGTACAATACAGTCCTTGCCCGCCGGTGTATTCAGATGTGTTTACCTTTATTATCAATCCAAGTACAGTGGCAGGTATGATCACTGGAAATACGGTGGTGAAAAAAGGAGAGAACAGTGGCCCGCTTACGCTGATCAATTTTACCGGAGGTGTGCAGGAATGGCAATACAGCGAAGATACAGCAACCGGCTGGACTTCTCTTCCAATCACTTCCAACGTTTATGAATTCATCAACCTGGATACCACTATTTATGTAAAGGCGCGTGTGAAGTCCGGAAATTGCAACGATGAATGGTCTGCTGTGTTTATCCTTCAGGTATCCACAGAATCTAATACAGTCCTCAAAGTATATCCTACCATTTCTCCCAACGCAGATCAGATCAACGATGAATGGATCATCGACAATATTGCACTGTATCCTTCCAACCAGGTGAAGATCTTCAACCGCTGGGGCGATGTGGTCTACGAAGCGCGCGGATATGATAATACTTCTAAGGTATGGAGAGGACAATCCAATACACATTTCACTGTACTTGGACAAGATCTTCCGGAAGGAACTTATTTTTATGTGATTGACCCTGGCAACGGGAAGGCTGAATTTTCGGGGTATGTAGTGCTTAATCGATAATGTATAAATATATTTTAATTGCATGGCTGTTGATAGGCTGTCCGCTTTTATTAAGCGCACAGCAGGAATCGTTGTATTCGCAGTACATGTTCAATTCTCTACCTATAAATCCCGCATACGCAGGCAGCCACGAACACTTGAGCGCTACGGTGATCGCGCGGAAGCAATGGCTGAAAATTGACGGCGCTCCTTCTACGCAAACATTATCGGTGCATGCTCCAATCTACAAATCCAAAATGGGCCTGGGACTTACAGCGATCAACGATCAAATCGGCGTTACTTCCAATACAGGATTGTATGGCGCGTATGCGTATAGGATCAAATTTAAAAAATCGATCCTTGCTTTGGGATTACAGGTTGGGTTCACCAATTATGTGTCGCGCTACAGCCAGCTCGAAGTAAGGACTCCAAACGATCCGGCTTTCGCCAGTGATGATGTTCGTTTCTTCCTTCCCAATTTTGGTGGAGGCGCTTATTATTATTCCGACCGGTACTATATAGGATTTTCCGTTCCGCATATTTTAGATCATTTGGGAAATAATACCAATGTTGCTCACAATGCGCTGCAGTACCAACATTATTTCCTTACTGCTGGATATGTATTTGATCTTTCTCCGCAGCTGAAATTAAAACCTTCCACGTTGATCCGAGCCGTAGAAGGCGCGCCCATTCAAGCCGATGTGAATGCTACATTGATGATCAACGATGTGTTATGGATAGGTCTTTCTTACCGTACTTCTACAGCGCTTGTTTTTATTACCCAAGTCATGCTCACAGATCAGCTTAGCTTCGGCTATGCGTACGATGCGGCGCTCAACAGTATTAAAACTGTAAGCATGGCTTCGCATGAAGTAATGCTTAATTATCGTTTTGTTTATTTTAGGAAAAATGTAGTGGCGCCAAGATATTTCTGAGATGAGAATTTTGTTTACCATATTATTGATGCTACTCTCTTTTTCGATAAAGAGTCAAAATATTTTTAGAAATATGAAAAGCCTGGAACAAAGAGCCGATCAGTATTTCAAAGAAATGTCGTACATCACGGCTATTGATCTGTACAAGCAAGCGCTGGCCAAGCCGAAGTATGCGGGCAATAAAAAGATCAGGATAAAAATAGCACAAGCGTATTGGCGAATCGGACAAACCGAAGAAGCAGAACAATACTACCGGGAAGCCATGGCCAAAGGATTTAAGCCAGGCAGGAGAGACAGCACACAATTTGCAAGGATACTTATTCATAATAATAAATATGCCGAAGCGAAAGACTGGCTTAAAAATGCTTCACTTGATCAACAAAACGACCCTGCGGGATTTGAGCAATACAAATCCATTTCGGAGATCTATAAATTGTACCGCGATTCTTTTTCGTTTAGCGTCAAACCAATTATTTACAATTCCGAATATTCCGACTATGCGCCTGCGTTTTATAAAAACGGGATCGTCTTCGCTTCCGACCGTCCTTCGGAAAAATTGATCCGGCAAGTGAACATGCAAAAGGATGCTGGTTTTTCGGACCTTTATTTTTTCAGAGAAAAAGATACGATCCAACGTCCGGCCGAATTATTTTCAGCTACCCTCAAGTCCTCGCTAAATAAGGGCCCTGTGCTGTTCTACGAAAAGGGAACAAAAATGATCCTCACCGCCAATGCAGGCAAAGGCGAAGTGAACCGCTTGCAAATGTTTACCGCAGAGTGGGACAATGCAAAATCAGAATGGGTCAACTTTCAACCTTTTCCTTACAACAGCGAATTTTATTCCGTAGGACATCCGGCAATAAGTAAAGATGAACGTACGCTCTATTTCGTTTCCGATATGCCTGGAGGCAACGGGGGCACTGATATTTATGTGAGCGTATTAAAAGACGGAGAATGGAGCAAACCGAAAAATCTTCGCGAGCCTATTAATACGGAAGGCAATGAAATGTTTCCATATATAAGCCCTTCCGGAAAATTTTATTTTTCATCTGACGGGCACGGAGGTTTGGGTGGGTTGGATTTTTATATCGCCGAGCAAACGGTTGATCGTGGCCAGCAGCTAATGAATCCAGGTTATCCACTCAATTCATCTTCCGATGATTTTGGGATTATCCTAGATCCGCAGGAAAGAAGCGGCTACTTCAGCTCCAACCGTAAAGGTGGAAAAGGCAGCGACGATATATACAGATTATATGTTAAAAGAATAGAGTTAAGAATAAAGATCACCGATGAGATCGCCAGTGCATCGCTTGTAAATCCGCAGGTGAAGCTTCTTGATAAAGAGACAGGCGAGGAGATCATTCCGCTGGAAGTGGCGCAGTCTAAGGAAAACGTAGTGCGTTATGGATTAAAACTGCATCACAATTACATGTTGTCTATTCATAAGGAAGATTACAAAGACATAGAAAGAGAAATTTCCACCATGGACATAAACGACGATCGGTTGATTGAAATGAAGGAGACGTTGAAACGGAAATTTGAATATTATGTAACGTTGAAAATAAGAGACGAAGAAACAGAAAATATTGTAGAAAATTCCAACATTCAGTTGCTCAATCTAACTACGAAAGAACTTGACTCCATAGGAGTGAGCAGCAAAGGGGAAGCCGACATCAAGTTAGATTCGGATGCAGAGTATTTATTGATAGCGTTCAAAGGAAATATCTCCGGGCAAATATTTATTGGGAAGCCTGGAAGGAAAAAAGTTTCTTCGGTGCGTTATATTACCTTGCATCTGTCAGAACAAGAGATGAAAAAAAATAAATTAACCCTGACCGATATTGCGGGTAGACCTTATGATTCTACAGAAATAAAGGTAAGGGATATGATTCGTGGGACGGAAGAAAAAATGATCACTTCAGAAAAAGGCGAGGTGGAATTTCTTTTACCTGCTGGTTGGTACTATCGAATTTATTATGATGATGGGAGAGGGTATTATGATAGCCTTACAAAAGAGAACACAGGAAGACTTCGCGTGGAAGAATAATTTTTTTTCTCAATACTGTTGCTGTTGCTCTTGCTGACCTGCAGTCTGACAGCAAGAGCAACAGCAACAGTATCGAGAAAAGCTAATGAGCTTTTTATTACTTTTTCTGTAATATGTATACTGCTGCAATTCCTAACAACCCACCGGCGAGCGTGTTCCAGAGCGGTACTTCTCCTAAAATAAGCCAGGAGCCGATGGCTGCAGAAAGTGGCACCATGAAAATATAACTACTTGCTTTGTCGGCACCGATCCTGGAGGTAGCAATAAAATAGAAAGTAGTAGCAAGAGAAGTAGTAATGGTAGCGCTAAAGAAAAGACTTCCCCAGAATTTTAAATCCGCATGCGTCAGAATAGTTGCCGTAGCCTGGTGATCGGTAAAAACAAACATCATGATGGAACAAATCCCATACATCCAAAGACTGAAGCTCGCAGGCGAGCCATAGCGCGAAGAGAGCGAAGTGAATTTGCTCAACACCGCCCAAGTGATGGTAGCGCAGACAAAATAAAGATTTCCCGGATCAAAGATCGAAGCGCTGTTTTGCCAGATCTGCAATAAGACTGAGCCAGCGATCACGCCGACAGTTAGTCCTAAAGCTTCGCGGCGAGAAGGCGCTTTCCAGCTAATGATCATTGTGAGCGCATAGGTCAATACCGGATTGAGGGTAGTCACCAACACGCCGCCGGCGCCAGCTTTGCCGTGATGCAAGCCTTCCATAAAAAAATAACTGTATAACGTCATGCAAACACTAGCGCCAAGTAATACAGGAATTCCTTTTTTTGAAATAGAAAAATTTTCTTTGATGATGATAAGAAGAATGAGGAGAGAAATAAACGTTAGTACAAAACGCAGCATCGCCATATTAGCAGCATCTCCGTATGAAACGAGGATCTTTCCTACAGGCCAGCTGATGCCCCAGCAAAACATGGAGGCGATCATACCGTAAAGAAATTTTTGTTGAGAAGAATCTTCTTGCATAATTTTTATTATAAACTGTTGTCTGAGTATTTAACCATGCAGGTAAAAACCAGTTCACCAATTTAATCAGGAAATCTTATTTCAATACTTTAAATGAGAATGAAAACATACATGAGCGCTGTTTTTGAATGTTTCTTCGAAGCTCAAAAGTGTGATGATAAAACGGGTAGAAAATGTTTCGACAGAAATAGAAATTGATCTGAATGATTCGGAACCGGTCTTTACCAGATCGTATTCAATACCGAAAGCGGAAAGCGGTATACGAAGAGAATTACAATTATAAGATAATATAGTTCAAGGTTTGTTTCTTTTAAGGACTACCTAACTTGGAAGAGTCAAGTAGTCATTAAAAAGTAGTTTAATCTATTCTTTGATATACAGACAACAACAGGAGCAGGAGGTACCGCCACTCCTATTGAGTTGTGATTTGCTTTCAATCCGTGAGGGTCTACCTTTTTACACCACACTAAACGTCCCCGTATTCCCCAATTCACTTTCATTTTCCACCTTTTTCTGCGCCTCTTTTTTCTCCAGTGCCTTAAACGCTTTATGCACGCGCTTCCGGGCTTCTTCCATTTTTTCGCCTTCCAGAATTTCGCGTTTTAGTACTTCCATCTTTAAAAGATTTTCAATGTCTTCATAAGTAGGTTTGATATCCGGTGAAGTTTTCTTTAATGTTTTACGAATGGCTTCAATTACAGGCTCCGTAAGAAGGATCTGGCCTACATAAAATTTATTGAGTGCTAATTTTTGGTTGTGATAGTCTTCTAACACGGATTTGCCAAGACTTTCTTTGCACAAATAAAATAACAATTCCAGGTCGCTATCTTTCTTAGCATTGATGTTTAAAAAAGAAAATTCAAACACAAGCTCGTGCATTATCGGCTTGCCAAAAATTACTTTGTACAATCTCCACTGAATGCCATTGGTAAGCATGATCCAGTCAACTCCAAGATTGGAGCCATAATCAAGAGCTTGTCGCGTATGATCTTCTTTGAGGTCGAGGCCAATGGCTTTTACTTCGATCAGGAACTGTACTTTCTCGCCGATCTTAATGGCAAGATCGCAGAATGTTTTCTTTACTACATGTTCAGAAGTGATCTCTGAATATTTATCATAGCCAAAAACTTCTGCAAGCATATCAGTAATGATCATCACGGTGTCTGACTCATTGATGTCTTTTGATTTTGCAGTAGTGAGAATGGATTGATATTTTTTCACACCTGCTACTAAGCGGGTGTGAACTTTGGCAGAAATAGTAGTCATACAAAAACGTTGTTTAAGAGTTAAAATAAATTATGTTGAATGAAGTATTAGTATAGCTAAAAAATATAATCTAATCTCCTACACGAAATGCCCTGCCTCATGACTATATTTTAGTGCAGAATCAATTGAATAAAATTATTATCTCTTTCTTAAAACTTCCGGTTTCTGTATGCCGTTTGGGAAGGGCATTGTTGAAAAGCAATGCCAGTATACAAAACGTAAATTTCATTTCCTAATGTCAATCAGTTTATTAGACCAATGACTTCTTTCGAAGAAACCAGGTAATAGTAAACGTGGGAATAAAATCCGTAAATGGTAAGATCTCTTCGATGAAATCAAAGATTCCGCCGATGATCCCGGTTTTTCCGCCAAAGGATTTGTAAAAAATATAAGCCGATACAGGCGCCCAAATAATGTCACCGTATTCGCCGATCACCGGGATCGCGTAGGTAGCGTAGCCCAATGCATCCATGATCAGGCAGAAAACGAGAGAAGGTTGTTTTTTCATAGCTCTAAAATAAAAAAGCTCCCGGTATTAGCGGGAGCTTTTAAAGAAAATAATCGTATGATTAATATCTGTATTCGTTTGCCTTGAATGGTCCTTCCACTGTCACGCCAATATATTTAGCCTGCTCAGAAGAAAGTACATCCAGCTCTACGCCAATCTTGCCAAGGTGCAGTCTTGCTACTTTCTCATCAAGATGTTTAGGAAGTGTGTACACATCATTTTTGTAGTTGCTGGAATTTTGCCACAGCTCAAGCTGCGCGATCACCTGGTTGGTGAAAGAAGCAGACATTACAAAGGATGGGTGACCTGTAGCGCAGCCAAGGTTTACCAGGCGGCCTTCTGCCAATACCAGTACATCGTGTCCGTCTACGTTGTATTTATCTACTTGAGGTTTGATCTCAATTTTAGTGCTGCCATAGTTTTTGTTCAACCATGCCATATCGATCTCGTTGTCGAAGTGACCGATGTTACAAACGATCGCTTTATCTTTCATTGATTTGAAGTGACGGTCTACGATGATGTTCTTGTTACCAGTAGCAGTTACTACGATATCAGCTCTTTTCACAGCGTCGTCCATTTTCTTCACTTCATAGCCATCCATTGCAGCTTGCAATGCACAGATTGGGTCGATTTCGGTAACGATCACTCTTGCGCCAGCGCCTCTCAGAGAAGCAGCAGAACCTTTTCCTACGTCTCCATATCCGGCTACTACCGCTACTTTACCAGCCATCATTACATCAGTAGCTCTTCTGATCGCGTCTACCAAGGATTCTTTACAGCCGTATTTGTTATCGAATTTTGATTTTGTTACAGAGTCGTTGATGTTGATAGCAGGAAGAGGAAGTTTTCCATTTTTTACTCTTTCTTTCAGTCTCAATACACCGGTAGTAGTTTCTTCTGAAATTCCTTTGATGTCTTTAGCAAGCTCCGGGAATTTGTCAAGCACCATATTGGTAAGGTCGCCGCCATCGTCAAGGATCATGTTGAGTGGTTTTCTATCTTCTCCGAAGAAAAGAGTTTGTTCGATACACCAGTCAAATTCCTGCTCGTTCATACCTTTCCATGCATACACAGAAATACCTGCAGCAGCGATTGCAGCAGCAGCATGGTCTTGCGTAGAGAAGATATTGCAGGAAGACCAGGTTACTTCAGCACCTAGTTCTACCAGGGTTTCGATTAGCACAGCGGTTTGAATTGTCATGTGAAGACAGCCTGCTACGCGTGCGCCTTTTAGTGGTTTGGAAGGACCAAATTCTTTTCTGATCGACATCAGACCTGGCATTTCAGCTTCTGCCAGTTGGATTTCTTTTCTTCCCCATTCGGCCAAAGACATGTCTTTAACCTTGAATTTTACAAATGTATCAACCATTCTTGTATTGTTTTATTTTTATGATTTTCAATATACTAGGACTGCAAATATAGGGCATGGAGGATTTAATAGCAAAAGAAAAAAATACGGATTAATGAAGGTACGAAAGAAATTTTTTCTGCTAAAAGATTCTTTTTTGAATAAAATTCGCCTACACTATTTGAAAACGCAGGAAACTAATCGTATACAAACTCTACTTCCTTAAATCCAAAAGACAAAAGCTCTTCGCCGGAGCGGATGATCAACCTGCCGCTTTCGTCTACACCTGTGATAATGCCTTCAAATGTTTTGCCTGAGGTGCGGAAAAAATGTTTTTCATTGAGACGGAACAAATGGTTTTTGTATCGTTCTGCCAAGGCTTCTCGTTTGCCCGCGCGCAATTGCAGGTAATTGGCTTCCAGTTTTTCCAGCAAGACTTCCAGCACATGTTCTACCGGATGTTCCTTACCGGAATAATTTTGTAGCGAGAAAGCCTTTTTGTCTGAAAAGACAGTTTGATTTACATTCAAACCGATTCCGATGATGGTAGCAGACAGTGAATTTTTCTGAATCGAATTTTGGATTAGGATTCCCGCTATCTTTTTATCATTCAGGTATATATCGTTGGGCCATTTTACTTTAAGAGAAGTTTGTAAAAATTCGGCTGCGGTGTCGCGTACGGCAAGTGAACTAATCATATTCAAATAGAATTGATCTGAGAGAGAGAGAAAGCCAGGCTTCAAAATAAGCGAAAAAGTAAGGTTTTTGCCTGCCTCAGCCTCCCATTTATTCCCGCGCTGACCTTTTCCGGCGGTCTGCTCCGGCGTAATAATAAGGGTTCCTTCCGCAGGCTGGCCATCCGACAAAAGCTGTGCTGCATAATCATTAGTAGAATGACAGGTTGACAGGTATATGAGGTATTTCCCTGTAAAAATGGTATTGGCTGAAATATTGTACAATTATTTTTATAATTTTAAGCAATTATACATATAACAATACAATTTAGTGATTAATAAAAAAGAAAAACTATCTTCAAAGCCAGTAAAGGCTCAAAAGAAAGCTACGGAAATCAACCTGGTAGATCTTGTTGTAAACGGAATGCTGGAAAAGAAAGGGCATAACATCACGATCCTTGATCTTAGAAATATAAAAACTGCAGTAGCCGATTATTTTGTGCTCTGCTCTGCTAATACAGACACCCAACTTGATGCAATCCGCACTTCAGTAGAAGAGGAAGTATACAAAACCATAGGACAGGATGTCTGGATGAAGGAAGGCTTGCAAAACCGGGAATGGATCTTGCTTGACTATGGTGATGTAGTAGCACATATCTTCAGAACCGACCGCCGGGAGTTCTACGGGCTGGAAGATCTATGGGGAGATGCGGTGATCACAGTGATCGACGACGATACGGCAGAGCGAACCATCAAGCCTAAGAAAGAGCCTAAGGTGAAGGCTGAGACCAAAGACAAAAAAGAGAAAAAGTCAAAGGCAAAACCAAACGTAACCGTAGCCCGGACAAAATCAAAAACTACATCGGCGAAGAAGACAGCTACTAAGAAACCTGCTGCTAAAAAAACGGTTGCTAAAAAAACTACTTCTGCGAAAAAGAAGACCAAATGATTTTTAAAAAATAGTAATGGATAATAAAATGGAAGAAAATCAGGATAAGAAGTCGGATAATAATCTGAAGAAAAAAAATCCTTTGTCTAAAAACCCGCTGAATCCAAAGCCAAGCGGAGACCGCCCGAGCTACCAGGTTTGGGTCATTGTGTCGCTGCTTACCGTTATTTTCGGGATCATGTGGTTTGGCCGACAAGGTTCAGTGAAAGAGATCAACAAAAAAGAATTTGAAGAAATGTATCTCCGCCACGACGTGAAGAAGATCGTGATTGTCAACAATAAATTTGTAGAAGTAACTATAAAAGAGAAAGCCCTCGAAAATAGTTACTATAAAAAACTACTTCCGGATACTGGTCCTTTCTCCATGACACAAGGACCGCAGTTCCAGTTCCAGGTAAGTCCTTCCAACAATTTTGAAGCGTACGTAGAACAGCTCAACAAAGACAAAAAAGTACCGGAAACAGACCGCGTATCCGTGGAAGTAGACAACAACCGCTCTGATATTTCCAACCAGCTTATCAGCTGGGGTATGCTGCTCCTGTTATTTGTAGGCTTCTGGTATTTGATGAGAAGAGTCACCAACGTAGGTCCGGGAGGACAGATCTTTAACATAGGAAAATCCCGCGCGGCCTTATTTGATGCGGAAAGCAAAGTACGTATTACCTTTGCCGACGTAGCCGGTTTGGAAGAAGGAAAAGAAGAAGTAAAAGAGATCGTAGACTTTTTGAAAAACCCAACCAAGTTTACAAAGCTCGGCGGAAAAATTCCGAAAGGCGCTTTGCTGATCGGCCCTCCGGGTACTGGTAAAACCTTGCTGGCAAAAGCCGTGGCAGGAGAAGCAGGCGTTCCGTTCTTTTCACTTTCCGGTTCCGACTTCGTAGAAATGTTTGTAGGAGTAGGAGCAGCGCGTGTGCGTGACCTGTTTAAACAAGCCAAAGAAAAAGCTCCGTGTATTATTTTCATCGACGAGATCGATGCGATCGGTCGTTCGCGTGGCAAAGGCTCTATGCCTGGTGCCAACGATGAAAGAGAAAATACACTCAATTCATTGCTGGTAGAAATGGATGGTTTCGCTACCGATTCAGGAGTAATTATCCTGGCCGCTACCAACCGTCCGGATGTACTCGATTCTGCCTTGTTGAGACCAGGCCGCTTCGACCGCCAGATCTCGATCGATAAGCCAGATATCGTAGGAAGAGAAGCGATCTTCAAAGTACACCTGAAACCGCTTAAGCTGGGCAACGATGTAGACGCGAAAAAACTTTCAGCACAAACTCCTGGTTTTGCCGGAGCTGAGATCGCCAACGTGTGTAACGAAGCTGCGCTGATCGCAGCACGTAAAGATAAAGAACAAGTAGAAATGCAAGACTTCAACGATGCGATCGATCGTGTGATTGGAGGATTGGAAAAGAAAAATAAAATCATTTCTCCGGAAGAAAAAAGAATTGTAGCCTACCACGAAGCCGGCCACGCCGTTGCAGGCTGGTTCCTGGAACATGCAGATCCATTGGTAAAAGTGAGCATCGTGCCACGTGGTGTAGCTGCGTTAGGATATGCGCAGTACTTGCCAAAAGAACAATTCCTGTACACTACCGAGCAATTGCTCGACGAGATGTGTATGACACTCGGCGGTAGAGCAGCAGAAGACATTGTATTCGGAAAAATTTCCACCGGCGCGCTTAGCGACCTGGAGCGCATCACCAAGATGGCTTACGGGATGGTGACGGTATATGGAATGAATGAAAAGCTAGGCAACCTTTCTTACTACGATTCCAAACAAAGCGAATATTCTTTCAACAAACCATATTCAGAAGCTACTTCCGAAACAATTGATGAAGAAGTGAGAAAGATTATCAGTGGCGCGTACGAGAGAAGCAAAGCATTGCTGAACAGTAAGAGAAAAGAGTTGGAAATCCTGGCGCAGGAACTTTTGAAAAAAGAAATCATTTTCCAATCGGATCTTGAAGCATTGATCGGTAAGAGACCTTTTGATAAGCAAACTACTTACCAGGAGTATACTAATCCGAAAGCTGGGAAAGACCAGCCGGAGGGAAGCGTGCAACCAACGGAGTTGGATAGTGAAATAAACAACGTTCCGAAATCAGAGTAATAGAATTTTAGAATATAAAATTTTTGAAGCCCAAAAGATAATTTGATGTCTTTTGGGCTTATCATTTACTATCGTCATTGCGAGGAAATGTTGCGTAGCAATATTGACGAAGCAATCCATTGCTATGCAACATCGTTATAGATTTAAACGGCCTCAGGCTTCGTAGCAAACAGATTGCTTCGTCACTTCGCCTACGGCGTCATTCCTCGCAATGACGGCTTTATGCATTTTAAAAACTTCTTGGTATCTTGCATCTCATAGTTATAACTAAACGTACATGAATCTCCCTTTCACTAAACTTCCGGAAGGTAAAAAGCTTTATTTTATTTCTGATTTTCATTTGGGCGTTCCCGATCATGAAACGAGTCTGGCGCGGGAAAAGAAAATTGTGCGCTGGTTGTCGATGGTGGAAAAAGATGCAGCCGCTATTTTTTTGATGGGAGATGTGTTTGATTTTTGGTTTGAATTCAAGTACCTGATCCCGAAAGGTTATATCCGGTTGCAGGGGAAGCTGGCAGAGCTTACGGATAAAGGGATTCCAGTGTATTGGTTTACCGGCAATCATGATATGTGGATCTTCGATTATTTTACCAAAGAGCTCAATATACAGATCTTCCGCAAGCCGGAAGTGTTTACGATCAACGACAAGAAATTTTATGTCGGCCATGGCGATGGTTTAGGGCCGGGTGATAATTTTTATAAGACAATCAAAAAGATTTTTGCCAATCGTTTTTTCCAGGAATGGTTTCGCGTTACACCGGCTTCGATTGGAATGGGAATCGCTAACTACTGGTCCAAAAGCAGCAGGATCTCCGGTTTGAAAAAAGAACAATTCCTGGGTGATAAAGAATGGCTGTACATATACTCCAAAGAGCAAGAAGCAAAGGCTCATCACGATTATTATATTTTTGGGCACAGACATTTACCACTCGACCTGGAAGTGAGCGCTACCAGTCGGTACATCAACCTGGGCGAATGGGTACATTATTGTACTTATGCCGTATTTGATGGAAGCACTACCAGCTTGTTGGAATACAAAGAATAAAAACAAAACGGCCTGTGTTTTTTTAATAGAAATTATATTTTTCAGGTATTTACCCTAATCAAAGCGAAAGAAGCTTAGGAATATTTTTTCTGCTGATCGTCCAATTTTAAGTTATTGGAATTTAGAAGTGATAAGCTTCCTATAAAAATCGGTTTTTATTCTAAATATGGAGTTTATGGTAAAATCTAAAGCGCAATTTAACTCCTTTTAAATAGTATCTATTGCGCACTGTAATACCGTTTTTTGCTTCTAAAAAGTTTACCTCCTTCTTGCTTTCCATAAATTATAGAAAAGGCTTTTAAAACAGGACAAGACAACTGTTTTATCGCTCGGTCAAAAATACCCGGCCGATGAATTATTATAGGACTATTTGTGGAGAAGCGATGAAGACGAAAGAAAATAAAAGTCCAGACAAGACAAAGGAAAACAAATTGCAAAATACTTTTACTAATACCCAGATGAAAAAAAGATCAAACTACCGCTGGAGAGACAGAAGATTTTTATTTGCTTCTGTGGTGCTATTACTGTTGATTTTTACCGGACAAGCATTCGGACAAGGCGAAGCCAATGTTTGGTATTTCGGAGAAAAAATCGGAATTGATTTCAACTCAGGAAGCCCGGTCACTTTATGCGACGGGGCACAGACTACTTGTAACTACGAAGGAGAAGGTTATGCAACAATCTCCAATTCGAGTGGCAGTCTTCTCTTTTATACCAACGGAGTTACCGTATGGGACCGCGCGCACACAGCCATGACTAATGGTACCGGGCTCTACGGACACTTAAGCTCCAATCAGTCGGCTACGATCGTGCCGATGCCGGGCTCTACTACTAAATATTATATCTTCACCGTGCCAGCTGTGGAAGGCTCTACAGGCGGTGGAAACAATGATCCCCAGGCGGGACTCTGCTATTCGATCGTAGATATGTCGCTTCGCTCGGGTTATGGAGATGTGGTAGCAGCAAGTAAAAACACAAGACTTACACCCGCCAATACTGCTGTAATGGAAGCGCAGACCATCGTACCTCACTCCAATGGCACAGACTGGTGGATCCTTGCGCATGGCGCGGGAAACAGAACTTCCGGAGCAGCTTCTAATACGTTCTATGCATTCCAGGTTTCCTCCAGTGGAATAAGTGCAGCCACTACCAGTAGTGTGGGATACGCAGTAGCCGGTTGTGTGCCTGCTACCTGTGGAGGAAGCGGAGTTTCCAATTCAATTGGCGCGATGAAATCAAATTCCTGTTTTACAAAACTTGCAATGAGTTTTTATGGACAAGGGGCTTCCGTAGGAAGTGTACAGGTATTTCCATTCGACAATTCAAGTGGTAGTGTTTCGGCGCCCAGTCATACGATCACAAATTTTAACAACCGTAACGAAGTTTATTCACTCGATTTTTCTCCGAACGGAGATTATTTATTTGTATCGGAATTAACCACCAATTATTTATTCCAGTTTGATCTTACCAACGCAGCCAATGTCAATACTGCCGGCGCGCGTACAACCCTTGCCAATACAGGCTACCCCAACGTGGCTGCGCCGGTGGCACCTGATCCAAACAGAACAGGTGCAGTACAACTCGGGCCGGACGGGAATATTTACGTGGCCAGGCATAGAAACTGGTGTGCAAGTGCAATCACCAGTTATGTAGGACAAATCACCAATCCCAATGCCTTTCCTGCTACCTATAATGCAACGGCGGTATCATACAGTTGTGGAGGTTGGGTTTCGCATGGATTGCCTCAGTTCGCCAAATCCTTTGTAGGAAGCAGCATCAGTGCGAGTGTAGATAAAACCATTGGTTGTACAGGAGATAATTTTACGTTCAAGTATACATTTTCCGGAATTCGCTCCAGCGTCTTGTGGGATTTTGGAGACGGTACTACTTCTACTTCTGATATAGGAGTTCATTCCTATTCTTCTTCCGGAACAAAAACAATCAAGCTTACCGTTACGGATGTATGTGGCAGACAATGGAAAGATCAATTGACAGTAACTATTCTGGACGGTATACTTCCTACCGGCAATGTGTCATGCTCTTCTCCAAGTATCACGCTCAACGGTACAGGCGTTAATGCAGCAAACTATATTTGGTACGATGCAGCAACCGGAGGAAATATAGTAGGTACGGGCGCTACAGTGACAAAAACCTATACACCGCTTTCTTCTACACCTACATCCTTCTGGATTGAAGATGCTACCGGTACTTCCAGCTATGGACCATTGCAAACGCACACCAATTCGCAATCGTATAGCGCTGTCCAAAACAGCTCCTTTACTACGTATAAACCGCTTACACTTTCTTCTGTACAGGTTGAAATGTTCTGCGGTTTTTGTCCGGGTACCAATAATTTGAATGTAACAGTTACGCTTGGCACTCAAAGCAAGTCCTTTATCTATAGCGGTAATTCAGACGTTGGTACTGTATTGACTTTACCATTAAATTTTGCCTTGCCAACTCCTGGCACTTATACTATTTCAGTTAACTCTACTTCTAATCCTGCGTTTTACAATGAAGATTTTTCTGCAATAACCGGAGGCACTATAGCAGGAGTCGCTACCTTCAACGTATCGCCCGATAATGCTTCTAAAACAGGACCGTTTTTCAATTTTATGTTCAAAGATCTGAACCCTTGTAAATCCCGTGTGCAAGTTGACCGCACCTGTGCATTGCCGGTGGAGCTGTTGTCTTTTGAAGGAAATTATACGCAAGAAGGTGTAACGCTCCATTGGATCACTGTGATGGAAATGAATAACAATTATTTCCTGGTGCAGCGCAGTACAGATGGGGTAAATTATAGCACAATAGGAAAAGTAAAAGGCGCAGGCACCACCTACAATCCATCCAGCTACACGCTTACCGATGCAGATGCTCCTGATGGTATCGTATATTATCGCTTGCTGCAATATGATTTTGACGGAACAGAAAAAATTTCCGCGATTGTAAAAGTGGCATCGCGTTTTTCGGAAACGCTTGAACTGACTGCTTATCCAAATCCATTCACTCAGGCTTCCATGGTAACGGTAAAAGGCAAGGAATCTTTGGTACAGTTGAAAGTATTGGATCTGAATGGCCGGGTACTTTTGGAAGACAAATATTTTAAAACAAATCAAGCCACAGAGATCGGTGCAGACCTTGCTTCGGGCGTTTACATCATTCAGGCGACTGGGGTAGCGGAGACTAAAAATTTCAAACTAATTAAAGAATAGAAGACGAAATTTATTTTTTAAGAATTCATGCTAGTAAGATTGAAACTACTAATAGCGCTTCTTCTTTTGGCAAGCGCTGTACAAGGCCAGATAGTAAAAGGATATTTTCCTTACTATCGCTCTATGGCTGATGTTTCGAATGTGCAGTACAATAAACTCACCGACATTATCTACGCTTTTGCTGCGATCGATGCGAATGGAAATCTCCAGATCATGGGCCCGGGTGGCACTCCGGATCTTTCCTTGTTCAATGCAATCCGGACCAATTGTACTTCCAACGGCGTCCGTCTCTGGGTAGCAATCGGAGGATGGGGCCTTTCGGGAAATTTTTCCGGCGTAGCAGCCGATGCTACCAAACGCACTACGCTTGCCAATGCTTGTCTCAATCTTTGTAGTACATACGGACTCGCAGGCATCGACATCGACTGGGAATTTCCGGCCTCCGGCGATGCAGCTAATTATACTTCGATGCTGTCGGATATCAAATCAAAGCTCGGTACAACTTATAAACTCTCGGCGGCTTTAGGCGGAGAATCATTCAACTACAGTTGCGTCGCCGCTGGACATGCAGTAGGGGTGCAGGCTGCGGCGTTTACTTACCTGGATTATTTTAACATCATGTCCTACGATGCGCCAAGTTGTTTCCCGAACCATACTTCGCTCGACTTTCTGCAGCGAGCCATGGCCGGGTGGAATGCAAAGGGTTGTCCTTATAGTAAAATGATCGTAGGAATTGCTTTCTATTGCAGAGGTTCTTCGGTAGATCTTTGGAGTAATATTGCTACCACGGCAAGATTCAACGACAGCGATGGAATAGACGGCAGTATTAATTTTGATTCCAAACCTACTATCGAAGCAAAAATAAATTACGCGATCTGCACGATGGGCGCTGCCGGCGCTATGACCTGGGAGCTTTCGCAAGATCTTCCCGGAAGCAATCCGCTGAACCTTACTACGGTGATGAAAAATGCAGTAGACGTATGTGCCTGTCCTTTCTCCGATCCAAACCTTGGCTCCGATCAATCACTCTGCGGCGTAGGTTCTATCACGCTGGACGGTGGAATAGCTGCGGCTTCCGGAAGAACATTTACCTGGGAAAAAGATGGAAGCGCTTTCGCGGGAACAGGTCCTACGAATACAATTAATGCCGGAGGTACTTACAAACTTACAATTGCGCAAGGCTCTTGTACTAAATATGATCAGGTGATAATTTCTTCTACTCTTCCCACACCATCTTTAGGAACCGACCAACTGATCTGCGATCCTGCTTCTTATGATCTTTCTCCTTCCAATGGCTCCTCTTTTCCTGCAGCCACTACCTGGCAATGGAAGAAGGATGGATCCGATATTACCGGTGCTACTTCTTCTACATTGACGAATGTGCGCAATGCCGCTACTTACCGTCTCACCGCAAGCATCACAGGGTGCAGCAGTACACAAGATGATATCGTGCTTACTTCTTCCTTGCCTTCACCTGTAGATGGGTGCAGCGGCTCTGCCCCTGTAATGCTCTCCATCACCAACGCCACAGGCGGACCATACACCTGGTACAGTTCTGCAAGCAGTACTTCATCATTAGCCACGGGCACATCGTACAGCGCGCCTTCCGCAGGCACCTATTATGTGCAAGACGGAGTTTCGTCTCCGCCTACGTATGTAGGCCTTGCAGGACCTGCCAACTCTTTTCAAAATACCACCGGTACAAGCGTAGGGATTGATTTTACCACAAGCGCTGCTGTTACGATTAATTCAGTGGAAGTATATGTGCCTGGCTGGGCTGCGGGAAATCTTCAGATTAAGATTCGCAACAGCGCCAATACTGCAGATGTGTATACAGGTCCTGTGATGGCAGTAAACAATACAACCAATGCCACGCTGAAAGTAGTAGTACCAGTAGGCGCTGCCCTGGCTGCGGGAAGCTATAAAATGGTAGACGTAGGAAATATTAATCTCTATGTAAATACAAATCCTACTTACCCGATCACAGCAGGCAATGTTTCGATCACCGGATCATATGGATTGGGAAGTTATGCATTCTTCTTCCACTGGGAAATTGCAGGCTCTGGCAGTGCCTGCAAACGCCTTCCAGTGGTGGCTACCGTGGGAGGAAGTTGTGTAGCGGCGCCCGTAGAACTGATCCGGTTTTCTGCCACGGCAGAACAAGATCAAACGCTTTTACGCTGGACTACGGCGCAAGAGATCAACAACGATCATTTTGAGCTGGAATATTCTTCCGATGGGAAAAAATTCAATGTGTTTGGCACAGTACGCGGACAAGGGAATATAGTAACGATGACCAATTACGTATTCGAAGATCCGGAAAAACGTTCGGGAAAAATTTACTACCGTTTGGCACAATATGATTTTAATGGAGAAGTACACTATAGCGAAGTTGTAGCGGTGGAAAATAATTCTTCCACAATTTCTGTAAGTCCTAATCCTTTTTCTTTATCGCTGCAAGTAATTGTAAATGCACAGGAAGAAAATGCAGACATCACGATTTGGGATACGCAGGGAAGAATTCTCCAAAAAATACATTCACTCACCAATACCCCGCAGAATATAGGTCAGGAGCTGGAACCAGGATTGTACTTCCTTGAAGTAATTACAAAAGGAAAAGTTTATCGGGAGAGAATTTTGAAAGAATAATTTTTTTTAAATTTTAGATTAGCACGAAGGCACAAAGAAACAAAGATTCTTTGTGCCTTCGTGCTTGAAAAAAATAGAATTAATTTAATCAAGCCGTCGCCATTTCTCTGTTGTACTTGTTCCTGTAGTCAAGCGGAGAAAGTCCTGTATTTTTTTTGAAGATCGTGCGGAAAGCTTTGATGTCATTGTAGCCTACTTCGTACATTACTTCATTGACAGTTTTCCTTCCTGTTTCCAATTGTTTTTTTGCCGCTTCTATTTTTACGCGTTGAATATATTCGATCACTGTATTACAGGTAGCTTTTTTAAACCTGCGCTCAAGGCTTCTCCGGCCAATGGCGAACATGTCGGCGAGTTGTTCTACGGTAAGTTTATCCTGAAAATTGTTTTCGATAAATTCCTGCGCTTTTTTTACCGGTTCGTCTTCATGTTCTTTTTGTCCTTGGAACATGATAAACGAAGACTGCGTATTCCGGTCGATTTCTATTTCATAATATTTGGAAACAAAGATCGCCATCTCACGATCAATATATTTTTCGATCAGGTATAATAAAAGATTCCAGAACGAAGTAGCGCCGCCGCTGGAGTAAACGCCCTGTTCATCTGTAATGATTTTTTCAGAAACTAATTCTATATCCGGAAACATCAGGCGGAAGTCGTTAGAAGCAAGCCAATGTGTAGAACATTTTTTCCCGTTCAACAATCCTGTAGCCGCCAATAGAAATGCACCCACGCAGAGACTGGCCACTTCAGCTCCCTGAATATGTTGCTGGCGTATCCAGGGAAAAAAATCTGCGTTGGCAGCGATCACTTTATTCATCTCGCCGTTCACTGCCGGCACGATGATCAGATCTGTTTTCTTCACCTGATCAATAGTGAGATCCGGTTTCACCGAAAACAAGCGGTCATATATTTTAGATTCTTCGCTCAAGCCTACCAGTTGGGTTTTGAAGAAAGGCGCTTTTCCGGAAGCTTCGAGAAATTCATTCACCTTGTTAAATAAAATATAAGGTCCTTCGATACAGCCTAAAGCTGCTTCGCCTTTGGGAACCAGGATGGAGATGTGTTTCATAAAAATTAATTTTTAAGTTTAAATTATCCGGCATCTGGCATCCGGTATATGGATATCTCTTTTTTCAAAAGTAATCCAAATATTTGTCGCAATCAACCCCCGACTAAGTCGGTTTTACACCCGTTTGATCTGGTTTTTTACGGCTAATTTTGCGTAAATGAAAATAATACCGCATTCTACACGGATCAATGTTTACTTGACCTTCAAGGGCAATTGCAAAGAAGCAATGTGTTTTTACCAGCAATGCCTTGGAGGAGAACTGACGCTGCAAGCGGTGAAAAATTCACCAATGGCCGATCAATGGCCGGCCGAGGTACAGGAAAATATTTTGCATGCAAGCCTTCTGAAAAAAGATCTTGTCCTGCTTGGCTCTGATATGGGGAGTACACAAGGATTGATCCAGGGCAATACAATCTCGCTGGCGCTTGAGTGCAGCAGTAAAGAAGAAATCGATTCCTTTTTCTACAAACTTGCAGAAGGAGGAAAAATAACACACCCCTTGCACACCTTCTTCGACGGCACCATTGGCGCGCTTACGGATCGGTATGGGATAAATTGGGTGTTGAAACTTTAGATGCCGGATACGAGATGCCGGATGCCAGATAAGAATGTAAAGGCTTCATCATAGAAGTCAAAGACCAAGACTATCAGATTATCCGGTATCTGGCATTGAAATCCGCATCCAAAATTCACACATAACGATATAGAGAAATCAAAATTAAGTAGTAAATTTTAATCACTAATAAACCCACGCAACAATGAAAATTTTTAAAAGAATCTTAATCGTAGTAGCTGTATTGATCGCATTGCCTTTTGTAATGGCTTTGTTTACCAAGAGCGAATATACGGTAGAGCGATCTATTGTAGTCAACAAACCACGCCAGGAAGTTTTCAATTATGTGAAGTTGCTCAGAAACGGAGAGCGCTACAACAAATGGATGAAGATGGATCCGAATATGAAAAAACAATTCACCGGTGAAGACGGTACGCTTGGCTTTGTCTATGCCTGGGAAGGCAATGACAAGGCAGGCGCAGGTGAGCAAGAGATCAAGACGATCATAGAAGGACAGCGTGTGAATTCGGAGATCCGTTTTAAAAGACCGTTCGAAGGTGTGGCTACTACCTTTGTAACTACGGATTCTGTTTCTGCCACACAGACAAAGGTAACCTGGGGTGTTGCAGGCAAACAAAAATATCCTCTCAACCTCATGAACCTGTTTATTGAGAAAGGACTTGGAGACGATATGTCGGAAAGCCTGGGCGTTTTAAAAGCAGATGTTGAAAAACAATAATTAACATCCTCACAGCAATGGTAGAAATTTTTAAAACAAATGTTCAGGAACAGGAACAAGCCAGCAAGCTATTGGATAAGCTGTCGGAGAAGTTTCCCAGTTCAAGAATAAATTTCGATCTCGAGGATTGTGATAAGATCTTAAGAGTAGAAAGTGATGCCATCGCAGCAGAGAATATTATCGAACTGGTAGAGGCAAATGGCTATCAGTGCTGCGTGCTGGAGTAGCTTGTAGGAACCTTAAATTGACGTTGTTGATTAAGTACCCTATAATCTTCCCCATGAATCAAGGTTCAGACTAAATCCCGTTTTTTTTCGTATAATAGCTTAAAAGCAAGCATCTGGTAAGATATTTGCGCTTAGAAGGATCTTAGAAATCTACACCCGGAGTGAAAAAGCTTTTATCTCTTTTTATTTTACTATTTCTATTCACCGGTTTTACCTACGGACAATTGACGGTAAAACAGTCGAATTCGACTACCAATAAACTACAGGATATCGTGCAATCGTTGGTAGGGAACGGCGTTACCGTAAGCAATATCACCAGCAACTATCCATTGGGCTCTCCGCTTTATGGCACGTTTGATGAACCTTCCGGAGGATTGGGAATTAAGAAAGGATTGCTGATGACCACCGGAGATGTGATGAATGCGCTCGGCCCCAACAATACCAGCTCTGCCATGACAGCCTGGGGCGCAAGCGGAGACCAGCAACTCAACGAGCTTACAGGAGACAGTACCAACGATGCCTGTGTGATCGAATTCGATATTACTACAGCTTCTACACAGATCAGTTTCAACTATATTTTTGGATCAGAAGAATACCCTTCGTTTGTAGATGTCGGTTATAACGATGTTTTTGCCTTCTTCCTCAGTGGCCCGGGAATTACCGGAAGTAAAAATATTGCACTGCTACCTAACAGCAATACAGCAGTATCGATTGACAATGTAAACGATCATGACAATTCTGTTTACTATCACGACAATGGTACAGGAGAAAATGGTGACGGCGGCACGCTTATACAGTATAACGGATATACAGTAAAACTAAGGGCAGAAGCGGACGTATTGCCTTGTTACACTTATCACCTGAAACTTGCTATTGCCGACGGCTATGATGATTTGTACGATTCGGGAGTATTTATAGAATCAGGAAGTCTTACCGGTACAGGAGAAATATTGTTCAACGGTTCCCTTGCTCCCGATACGTCGCATACCTGTGCGAATGCGCTTCCCGCTACTTTAAGAGCAGGCACCAATTTGCTTCCGAATTATCTCTGGACAAAAGACGGTGTGCAGGCAGGAACAGACCAAACGTTGGTGATCAATGCAGAGGGTTGGTACAAAGTAAAAGCGTACAATGGTTCATGCTATTGGTACGATTCTATAAAAATAGAAACCGATCCGGATTTTAGTATTGTAATGAATCATGATACTACAATCTGTCTGGGCGATTCAGCTTCGTTGAGCGTAGTGCCTGCGGGAAGTTCGGGCTATACCTATTCATGGTCACCGGCTGGCAGTTTGTCCAATTCATCCATAGCGGCTCCTCGCGCAGGACCTTTGTCTACCACTACTTATACAGTTTCGGTAACGGCAGGTTTATGTCAGCATCAAGGTTCGACCACAGTGTCTATAGTGCCACTCATTAATTTGCAAACGGATACTGCCGTGAATGCCTGCAATGGCACGGCAATTCAATTGCAGGCTTCTGGCGCCAGCAATTACCAATGGTCCCCTTCAACAGGATTGAGTAATTCTTCTATCGCCAATCCTACAGCCACGCTCACGAATTCAGCTGTCTTTAAATTGGTAGGCTACAATTCCTGTTACAAAGATTCTCTTCCTGTGCGGATCACAGTATACGATTATCCCACTACACTGGCGCACGGCGATACTCTCATCTGCTACGAAGGAACAGCAAGGCTGACAGCGGATCCAAGCGCTTACCAATATTCCTGGTCGCCCATTACTGGCTTGAGCAATCCTTTGTCGGCCAATCCGCTGGCAAGTCCAACGGCTAGCACAGATTACACGCTTACGGTAAGCAATAATGGTTGTGAAAAAACGAGTTCGGTACAGGTGCGTGTGAAAGACCGTATAGTGGCGCAAATCGAAAAACCAGCTCAATATATACAGGTGCCTGGAAAACTTCATCTGGGAAATCTCTCCAGAGGCGCTAACCAATATGCATGGTATGTGACCGGCTTTGACAGTTTGCGCACTTTTGATCTGGATCTGGATGTTAAGCAGGAAGAATATTACCGGATCGTATTAAAGGCTACCAACGAACTAGGCTGCCAGGCTTTTGATTCGGTAAGTTTTACGGGATATAAATTATTTATTCCAAATCTTATCACTCCAAATAAAGACGGCCACAACGACAGGTTTGAGATCACAGGAACGGGAAAACAGTTTACATTGGAGGTTTACAACCGCTGGGGCGACCGGGTATACTGGAAAACAGAGTATACCAATGAATGGGAAGGCGAGGGGCTCACGGACGGCATTTATTATTATTTCGTCCACGATTCTTTTTTAAATAAAGATTACCGGGGCTGGGTAGAATTGATCTCTGCGCAATAATTCCATGCGATAAAAAATTTGGCACTAAAACGTTACTGATCATTACTGATCGTTTATTTTTCTTTGAAAAAGCCATTTTGATATGGTATTCAGGCGTTATTTTAGGGTTTTATAGAGGTATAACCTTTTTCATTTTTTTAGCATTTCAATCTTGTTTTCTTGGGAGTTTAAAATGGTCGGCGTATATACTATGGAGGGGAAGTAAATAGACTGCTTTTTAAGAAAGATAGATATGAAAAAGAGAATTGTTGTACTGACATTAGGAATCATTCTTTCCACGGTTTTTAACACCAAGGGACAATTTAAGATCATAGGGTATGTGCCCAACTGGACAAACCTGGTCACCTTCAGCGATGGATTTGATTTCTCAAGGGTCAGCCATATTAATTTAGCTTTTAAAACTCCTGACGGCACTACTGGTATTATTCCTGCCATGACTAGTGATGAGATCTACCTTGTAAGTGCTGCACATGCACACGGAGTAAAAGTATTGCTCTCTCTCGGCGGAGCAGGAGCCGCGGATTTTACCAGCACGATCAATCTTTCTACGCTTTCTTCCAAATTAAAACAATACGCGATCGCAAATAATTTTGATGGCATTGATATAGATCTTGAGGGCTCTTCGATCGGAAGCCGCTACAATACCTTCATCCAGGTACTGGCAGACACATTGCATCCTGCGGGAATAAAGCTTACCGCGGCATTCCCTTCTGGCAATGCTTCTGTCATTTCTACTTCTACCTTTACTTATTTTGATTGGGTAAATATCATGGCTTATGATCTTTGTGGTCCTACCTGGGGCACACCGGGCCAGCATTCGCCTTATAGCATGTCGGAAGATGCGCTCAACTACTGGAAAGGACGAGGCCTGCCACAAGCCAAAGCAATTTTGGGTGTACCTTTTTACGGATATGAATTCGGCTCTACTGCCAGGAACTATGCTATTTCTTACAAATCCATTGCCGCCAGCTATCCAAGCGCTGTCAACGACGACAACGTGGCTACCACGGGCGATAACATAGTATACTACAACGGCATTTACACCATGATCGATAAGACAGGACTAGCAATGTCGTCTGGCGGAGGAATTATGATCTGGGATCTTTCGATGGACGCACCGGGAAATAATTCTTTGCTTAAAACAATTGTAGATGTGTCGGGCTATGTTCCTACCGGTGTAACCAGTTCCGCTCCCACGTTAAACGATCTTATCATTTATCCGAATCCTTCCAATGGTCTTATATCCCTCCAGGGAGAAGGATTTCAGAATGCTGCGATAGAATTGTACAATTCATTTGGACAAAAAATACATTCCTATACTTCTGTTTCCGCGCTCGATCTGAGTAGTGAAGCAAAGGGGATTTATTACCTGCACATAAGCAAAGAAGAAAGATCAGCCACGCGAAAAATAGTAATACAATAATTGAATGTCTGCCTTTATGATCTGACAGGATTTAAATTAAAACACAAAAGACAAATTCTAACAAAGAATGGTCTTTTGGAATTTCAACAATGATCCAATAATGAAAAAAATAAGCAAACTCCTATTATGCTTTTTGATCCTGCTGATGGCACAACTTAGCAAAGCCCAGCGCCCGGATATGGATACTTCTATGGTGGTGGTCAGTCCTGCCGATCCCTTGATCGTGTATACGGGGAGAATAGATTTTCGCAACAGAACTGCGCCAGCTTTTGCCTATTCGGGTGTCTCCATCAAACTAAAATTTACCGGCGATGCTATTGATATGTTGCTGCAAGATATGGCAGAAGGAGACGAACAGCGTACTAACTATTTCAATGTTATCATCGACCATGATGCACCAATGGTAGTGAAGGTGTCTAAAAAACAAAAGATCTATTTCCTCGCACGCAGCCTCGACCTTCGCGAGCATACTATTGAGATCAGCAAGCGTACGGAAAGCAGCGTGGGAAGCGTGATCCTGCATGGCTTCAGGCTTCGTCAAGGACATAGACTATTGCCGGTCACAGAGGAGATCCCATCGAGAAAAATAGAATTTATCGGCAACTCCCTTACCACCGGTTATGGCAACGAAGTAGCGATCGCCGCGCCACCTGCGGGAAATCCAAGAACGGGATTTCATTCGGTCAACGAAAATAACTATACCTCCTGGGGGGCGCTCACAGCGCGGGCGCTGAACGCTCAGTATATGTGCACTGCCTATTCAGGACGAGGAATGTACCGCAATAGCAACGGTTTTACGAATGGCACCTTACCTCTTGTCTATGATTATATAAACCCCGACAAAGCCGACGCCCTCTGGGACCATAAACGCTATGTACCAGAGGTAGTAGTGATCGACCTTGGCACCAATGATTTCGCCATGGGAGCGCCTGATTCTACTGCGTTTTGCAGTACCTATATTTCTTTTTTGGAAAAACTGAGAACGCTTTACCCACAGACAAAAATCATTTGCGTGGCAGGAAACGCACTCACGGATAGCTGGCCGGAAGGAGAAAAACGTTGGACAAGATTCAGAAGTTATCTGAAAAGTATTGTGAAAAAAGCCAATGAAAAAGATACCGCTGTTTATTATTTTGAATTGAGCCCGCAAGCCGGTCCTTACGGAGAAGACTGGCATCCTTCCAACGCTACACATCAAAAAATGTCGGAGGCGATTGTGCCGGTTATTCGCAGTATAGCTGGTTGGTAATAATAATTTTCTCTCTACTGTTGCTGTTGCTCTTGCTGACCCTACATCATAAGCAGCAGGACAGCAAGAGCAACAGCAACAGTAGGGAGGAGGTAGCTTAAATGATAGACTCCCCCCTGATAATCCTACTCATCACCCCTTCTTTCAAGGAATAAGTAGATACGCGTAAGCGGTTCATATTAAATTCTACAAGTATGAAATGGATCAGCACCACGGCTACTACGATCATATCTACACGCAGTTCGATCATGCCGGGAATTTTCATACGGTGCTCGCGCTCTTTGCGGATGAGGTCTTCGTAGATCTCATGAAAATCGTGCAGCAAAAGCTCGTATTCTTTTTGGGTTTCGATAGAAAAATCAAAACCTTTTTTCTTCAAATCGATCTCGCTGAGCGTTTCAAAAGAGCCTGCGGAGCCTACGAGAATATTGGTAGGATATTGTTGCAACGCTTCGCGAAGAGGTGTCAGTTGTTCGGAAAGATAAGTTCTTAAAGAAGTAATTTCATCGGGATGGATCGGATCTGTTTTTTGAAAAAGCTCCATCAATCTTTGTCCGCCGATCTCAAAACTTTTTTTCCATAACACCGAAGAATGATTTGCCAAAATAAATTCCACGCTGCCTCCGCCAATGTCAATGATCAGCGAACGTTCGTCCCCCAATCCGACAGCTTCCTTTACACCATAATAAATAAGCTCTGCCTCGCGGTCGCCGGAAATAATATCAATAGAAATGCCGGTAATGTCTTTAATTCTTTGCGCTAGTTCTTTGCCATTGCGCGCGTTGCGAAAAGCGCTGGTGGCAGTGGCATGTATTTTTTCTACATGGTATTTGTCGATCGTTTCCCGGAAATGAACCATGGTCTGGATCGCCCGTTCGCACGCATCTTCTGCAATAAACCCATGATTGATCCCACCTTTCCCGATCCTTACCGGTATTTTTTCGGAATGAATGGTCTCGATCGTTTGCCCTTCAGTCGTCGCAATTAAAAGATGGAAAGTATTGGTACCAAGGTCTATGACCGCAATTTGTTCAGCTCTCATTTTCTACAATAGTAAAGCAATATAAGAATAGTTGAGTTATGAATAATGAATTTTTGATGTAGATATAAGATGCCAGATCCCGGATACCGGACGCCCAATGAAAAGAGCGCAATCCTATATAGGAAGAATTTCCATTAACATAAAATGGTGAAAGAGTGGCATATGAATATAAAAATATCGAACATCCGGGATCGGGTATCGGGCATCTGTTATCGTTTGTTTTTTCTAAAAAATTTACCTTACCTTAATGAAGCATTTTAACTAGTAGCATGAGTCATAATAATTCAAAATACGAACGGCTGGATCTTAAAAACAGCCAGGCGCTTTTAGGTGGTGGTACCGACAAGCAGGAAGCACAACATAAAAAAGGAAAGCTTACCGCCCGCGAACGACTGGACTTGCTGCTCGACCCGGGAAGTTTTGAAGAGATTGGAAAATTTGTAACTCCACGTTCCCAAACAGCTGGCGAAGAAATTCTTGGAGACGGCGTCGTGACAGGCTACGGAACGGTGAACGGCCGCCTGGTTTACGTTTATTCCCAGGACTTCACCATCTTTGGCGGTTCACTTTCAGAAGCTCATGCAGAAAAGATCTGCCGCCTGATGGATCTTTCTATGAAAAATGGTGTGCCGCTTATCGGGCTCAACGACTCAGGCGGCGCCAGGATCCAGGAAGGTGTGGTATCGCTGGGTGGTTATGCGGATATTTTTTACCGCAATACACTTGCCTCCGGTGTAGTACCACAGATCTCCGCGATCATGGGGCCTTGCGCGGGAGGAGCCGTATACTCTCCGGCGTTGACGGATTTTATTCTGATGGTAGAAAATACTTCATATATGTTCGTGACCGGGCCGAATGTAGTGAAGACCGTTACACACGAACAAGTCACTTCCGAAGAGCTCGGAGGCGCCGAAGCCCATAGCAGCAAAAGCGGGGTTACCCATTTCGCCTGCGCCAACGATGTGGATTGTATCCAGCATATCAAAAAATTGTTAAGCTACCTTCCACAAAACTGCGAAGAGGAGGCACCTGTTTACAACTATGAAAAAAGAACCGACGAACGAGTAGCCTTTTTAGATACCATCATTCCTGAAAACCCCAACCAGCCTTACGATATGCGCGAGGTCATTCGTGGGATCATTGATGAAGATTCTTTTTTGGAAGTGCACAAAAATTTTGCAGAAAACATTGTGGTGGGGTTCGCTCGCTTAGGTGGAAAAAGCATCGGTATTGTAGGCAACCAGCCCGCAGTACTGGCTGGCGTACTCGATATTAATTCCAGCACCAAGGCAGCCCGCTTTGTACGCTTCTGCGATTGTTTCAATGTGCCTTTGCTGGTGCTGGTAGACGTGCCGGGATTTTTGCCAGGCACACAGCAGGAGTGGAACGGGATTATTTCCAACGGCGCTAAACTCTTATTCGCCTTTTCCGAAGCCACTGTGCCAAGAATTACGGTTATCACGCGTAAGGCATATGGTGGAGCGTACGACGTAATGAACTCCAAGCATATCGGTGCCGATATGAACTATGCCTGGCCTTCCGCCGAGATCGCAGTGATGGGAGCCAAGGGCGCGGCAGAAATTATTTATAAAAAAGAAATTTCCGAAGCCAACGATCCGCCGGCAAAATTACAGGAAAAAATAGAAGAATATACCCAGACCTTTGCCAATCCATACATTGCGGCTGGGCGCGGCTATATCGACGAGGTAATTTTACCCTCAGAAACCAGGAAAAAACTGATGACTGCCTTTGAAATGCTAAAGAATAAGGTAGATAAATTGCCCCGTAAAAAGCATGGAAATATTCCCTTGTAAATAAGCTGGATTTTTTATCTTTGAAAATTGAAATCCCAATAAATAATAAAATTACAGAACATAATGAGTGAAGAAAGTTTGAAATTTTTAGAGGCGTATATCAACAATGCATCCCCTACAGGATTTGAAACCTCCGGACAAAAAATGTGGCTGGATTATATCCGTCCTTTTATCGACGAATATTTTACCGATACTTATGGCACCGTAGTAGGAGTGATCAACCCAAATGCAAAATACAAAGTAGTGATCGAAGCGCATGCTGACGAGATTTCCTGGTTTGTAAATTATATCACCAAAGACGGGTATATCTATCTGAAAAAGAATGGCGGCTCCGATCATGCGATCGCACCTTCAATGCGTGTGAACATTCATACCGCCAAAGGAATAGTAAAAGGAGTATTCGGCTGGCCCGCCATTCACGTGCGCGACAATGAAAACGACAAACCACCCAGCATGAAAAATATTTTCCTCGATCTTGGTTGCGAAAGCAAAGAAGAAGTGGAAGCGCTTGGTGTACATGTAGGTTCCGTAGCAACATTTGAAGACGAATTTATCACGCTCAATAACCGTTTCTACCTGGGTCGTGCGCTTGATAACCGTATCGGCGGTTATATGATCGCAGAGGTGGCAAGAAAATTAAAAGAGAACAATAATAAACTTCCTTTTGGCTTATACATTGTAAACGCCGTACAGGAAGAGATCGGATTACGCGGAGCGGAAATGATCGCAAGCCGAATCAATCCTGATGTAGCAATTGTGACCGATGTTTGTCATGATACCCAATCTCCCGTATACGATAAAAAGAGCAACGGAGATCTTGCCTGCGGAAAAGGCCCTGTACTTACCTACGGCCCGGCGGTGCAGAACAATTTGCTGAACATGGTGATCGATGTGGCAAACAGCAAAGGCATATCTTTCCAGCGTGCTTCCGCCTACCGCGCTACGGGCACTGACACCGATGCGTTCGCCTACTCGAATGCGGGCGTGGCTTCTGCACTTATTTCGCTTCCTCTGAAGTATATGCATACTACCGTAGAAATGGTACACAAAGACGATGTAGAAAATATTATCAAGCTCATGTACGAATTCCTGCTTCAACTGCCGGATGGACATGATTTCCGGTATATAAAATAGATGCCAGATACCGGATACCAGATGCCAGATAAAATATTTTCTGGTATCCGGGATCTGGCATCCAAGAAATAATCAGAAGAAAATTTAAAAACAACTACAAGTGAGAATCCTACTTGTCCTTCTATCCATCCTGCTGGCGATCATGATCGCTGGGGTTTATGGCGCGCTCTACGATCAGATCACCTTTTCGATCAGCAATGAGTTCTTTACCCAAATGCGCTTTGCTCGTCTAGGTATTGTTGAGGGTGATGTAAACACCCGTTGGGAAGTAGCCAAGATCGGTTTTGTAAATACATGGTCGGTAGGATTAGTCTTGGGCTCTATCCTTTCACTGATAGGGTTGCTGCATGCAGATAATAAAAAAATGTTTTACACTACGCTCCAGGCTTTCCTCATCGCCTTGGGCACAGGATTTTTATTAGGAATGATTGCGTATTTCTTTTCAGCTCCTTCGGAAAATGTATCGGAAGGCGTTAATATTGTAGATCAGAAAGCGTTTAATAAAGTCTTAAGCATGAACAACTATAGCTACAACGGAGCCATCATAGGCATGTTCATTGGTATTGGTTGGCAGGTGTACAGAACGAGGAAGAAGAAGTTATGAATTATGAGTTATGAATGTTGGATTAAAAAGGTAGTAAATCAAAGGCAGAGTTCTTTTAGTCCATTCAGAGTCTTCTGGTGAAGCCGTTGCTATATTTATGCTTCCGGGTGTGGGAGACTCTGAGCAAACAAAAAATTTTATAATTTTTAATTCAACATTCATAACTCATAATTCATAACTTAATTATCATAATTCAACATTTAACCAATATCTTTGCTTAACTGAAAAATTAGGAACGATATGTCAAAACCAACCCAATTAAATTCCTGGAACCGTTTGAAAGAACATTACAACTGGATGTCTACACAGCAAATGAAAGACATGTTTGCTGCGGACCAGGATCGATTCAATAAGTTTTCTCTTCACTTCAATGATATATTACTGGACTACTCCAAAAACAGGATCAACGAAGAAACTGTTCAGTTGCTTCTTTCTCTTGCACAGGAATCCGGTCTCAGAAACGCGATCGACCAAATGTTTTCCGGCGCGCATATCAACAACACAGAAAACAGAGCCGTGCTGCACACCGCACTCCGCAATCGCTCGGCTTCGCATGTGACCGTAGATGGAGAAGATGTGATGCAGAAGGTCCGCCCTGTACTGGAAAAAATGAAAGGCTTCTGCGAAAAGATCAGAAGCGGCGCCTGGAAAGGATACACCGGAAAAGCAATCACCGATGTAGTAAATATCGGGATCGGCGGTTCTGACTTAGGTCCTTATATGGTTACCGAAGCGCTGAAACCATACAGCCGCCGTGGCCCGAAGGTACACTTCGTTTCCAACGTAGACGGAACTCACATCGTAGAAACACTCAGCGACCTGGATCCTGAAACTACTTTGTTCATTATCGCTTCCAAAACATTCACTACACAGGAAACCATCACCAATGCAGAGTCTGCCAAAGATTGGTTCCTGAAAACAGCAGTGAAACCGGAATACGTAGCCAAACATTTCGTAGCGCTTTCTACCAACGCAAAAGAAGTAGCAGCATTTGGAATTGATACGAACAACATGTTCGAGTTCTGGGACTGGGTAGGCGGCCGTTATTCGCTTTGGTCTGCAATTGGACTTTCTATTGCAGTTAATATCGGTTACGATAATTTTGATGAACTGCTACAAGGCGCGTATGAAATGGACGAACATTTCAGAACTACACCTTTTGAAAAAAATATTCCCGTGATCCTCGGAGTGATTGGAGTTTGGTACAATAATTTCTTCGGCGCCGAATCACACGCTATTCTTCCTTACGATCAGTACATGCACCGCTTCCCTGCTTATTTTCAGCAAGGCGATATGGAAAGTAATGGAAAAGGCGTAACGAAAAACGGAGAAGTAATTTCCGAATATTCTACCGGCCCGATCATCTGGGGCGAGCCAGGTACCAATGGCCAACACGCGTTCTACCAATTGATCCACCAGGGAACGAAACTTATTCCTTGCGATTTCCTTGCTCCGGCTATTTCACAAAATCCTATCGGAGATCATCATGCGAAATTGCTTGCAAATTTCTTCGCACAAACAGAAGCGTTGATGAAAGGAAAAACTTCACAGGAAGCAAGAGCAGAGCTGGAAAAAGAAGGTCTGTCGGGCGATGCGTTGGAGCAATTACTTCCACACAAAGTATTTACAGGCAACAGGCCTACGAATTCTATCATGTTCAAAAAGCTGACGCCCAAAACCCTTGGTTCGTTGATCGCGATGTATGAACATAAGATCTTTACACAAGGTATCATTTGGAACATCAACTCCTTTGACCAATGGGGCGTGGAGCTTGGCAAACAGCTGGCGAAAAAGATCCTGGGAGAATTGAACGATGCAAACAAAGTAGCTTCGCACGATTCTTCTACGAATGGGTTGATTAATTATTACAAAGAAAATAGATAAAAATTATAAATTATGGGTATGGAATGTTGAATTAAAAACTCATAACTCATAATTCAATATTCATAATTTTAAAACAAAGGCTCACCGATTTAACTCCGGCGAGCCTTTGTAATTCAGGGCTATGGCAAAAAATTGTAAGCGAAAAATATTTTATTGGATAATAACATTGAGCTTATTTTCCGGAAATGTTTTCGCCCAAAATCTTGTGAGCAATCCAAGTTTTGAAGAGCACAGCAGCTGCCCGGAGCGTAATGGTGATATTAAAAAATGTATTTCCTGGAGCACCACCGCACCAAGTTCCACTCCCGATTATTTTCACAAATGTTATAAATCAGGTACTATTACCGGAGTGGAAGTAGGCGTTCCTTATAATTCTGAGGGTACGCGTATTCCTGCAGCTGGTGAGGCTTACGTGGGGTTGGCGCTTTTTTTTAAGAAAAGTTATTTTAGCAGGGAATACATTCAAAATAAATTGCTCAGCCCATTGGAAAAGGGGGCAAAATATAAAATCAGTTTTTACATCAGCTTGTCCGACAGTTCTGAATTTGTTTCCGATCACATTGGCATTTGTTTTTCTATCATGCCCAATGGAATTATGGCAAGTGCGCCAGAAGCCTTGCTCACCGCGCGTCATATGGTCACGATCAAAAATAATCCGGCCTTGCGTAGTATGAGCTGGACAAAAGTAGAAGCGGAGTACACCGCTACTGGAGGCGAAGAATATATCATCATCGGTTCTTTTCGCAGCAATATGACGTACAAAGAATACAAACGAAAAATGCGCAAACCCCTTCAGCCATGCCGCAACCACGAATGCGCTGCGTATTATTTTATCGATGATGTATCGCTTTTGGAAGTACCGGTGATTAAAGAGAATCCAAGGTATAAATGAAATAGATACCAGATGCCGGATTCCAGATACCGGATAAATTTCGAATGAACTTCATGTAGCTGGTATCTGGAATCCGGGATCCGGGATCTGGCATCATATTACCTACTTAATTTTCTACGTAATTCTACTCAGGTTTTTTTTCATGAAAATCAATTACCTTTCTTTCCATTTAACTAATTATCAAAGATGAAAAAGAAAGTGGAGCGCAGCTATCGCGTGGTTCGCTATGTTGTGTACAGACAAACCGTGCTGGAGCCATGGGATCATTTATGGACTTTTCTGGGAGGATTCCTCGGAATAGGTCTTATCGGGTTTACGCAGCAATATATTTTGGAAGGATATGATCTCATCTTTATGATCGGTTCTTTTGGAGCCTCTTCGGTATTGGTATATGGCGCACCGGCCAGCCCTTATGCGCAGCCGAGAAATCTTGTTCTCGGGCATTTGGTAAGTGCAGTCATTGGTGTAACCGTCCACAAATTATTTCCGGATATTCTCTGGCTCTCCGCAGCCCTGGCGGTTTCCCTGTCGATCGTAGCAATGCAGATCACCAAGTCCACACACCCTCCCGGCGGCGCTACAGCATTGATCGCTAATATTGGCTCAGAAAAAATAAAAAGCCTGAGCTACCTGTATTTGTTTTTCCCGGTGTTATCGGGCGTATTGATCCTGTTGATCGTAGCGCTGATTGTCAATAATATTTCTGCCCGGAGAACATATCCTTTTAAGAAGATCAAGCGAGCGCATATAAAGGTATGAGCGGTGAATTTTAACTATTCTACGAATTAGATTATTGTAATTCAACATTCATAACTCACAATTCATAATTTCCCCGATTTTTAAATCTGGGAAAATCTTCTATCTTTGTAATATAAACTTTAGGGGTGCCTTAATAAAACGGGCTGAGATCATACCCTGTAAACCTGATCAGATTAGCATCTGCGTAGGGAAAAGTTGGGAACAATACATATCTTTTTTGCATCCGCTGCACGCGTGCATTCTCCTGAAGTTTATCTGATAATAAGCACCCAAGATCCAAATCCCAGAGATTTGTTTTATTGGCATTTGGAACTTGACTTTTGAATTTTAAAAATTCAAAGAAGCAGATAACCATAAAGTGAAATTTAATATGCTCGTATTTGTAAACAGCAAACCGATACAACTGCAAAAACAGGAAACTATTCCTGTGGTTCTTCAACACATCCAAATAGCAGAACCGCGTGGTATCGCAGTAGCGGTAAACAATGAAGTTGTTCCCAAAACTGATTGGGAAAAATTTCTCCTCAAAGAAAATGATCAAATCACCGTCATCCGCGCTACACAAGGCGGATGACCCACGTTGTTAAAGGTCGAAACCTTTAACGATCGTTTTCAATACCACAACATAGATTATCCAACACAAAAAATAAATATCAGGTAAAAATTTTAAAATAAATTACTATGAAAGCGCAAGACAAAATCCCAGGCCAAGAAGTGATCAGCAGAACGCCGTTTCCTGCTTCCAAGAAAATTTATGTGCAGGGAGAACTGCACAATATAAAAGTAGCCATGAGAGAGATCTCTCTTTCCGATACTAAGATCAATGGAAAAGTGCACGAGCAAAATCCTTCCGTAACCGTGTATGATACCAGCGGTCCTTATACCGATCCGAATATTGAGATCGATGTAAAAAAAGGCCTTCCGAAATTAAGACAGCAATGGATCTTAGACCGCGGCGATGTAGAACAACTGGGTTCTATTTCTTCCGAATATGGCAAAGAGCGTCTGGCCCTAAAAGAGCTGGATCACCTGCGTTTTGAACATTTGAAATCTCCATTGAAAGCAAAAAAAGGAATGAATGTTTCTCAGCTGCATTATGCACGCAAAGGGATCATCACTCCTGAAATGGAATACATCGCTATCCGCGAAAATCAAAAGATCGAGGCGCTGAAGAACCTGGGGCATCAACATAAAGGAAATAACTTTGGGGCTAACACTCCTGTGAAATATATCACACCCGAGTTTGTAAGACAGGAAATAGCGATGGGCAGAGCCATCATTCCAAACAATATCAACCACCCGGAAAGTGAGCCAATGATCATCGGAAGAAATTTCCTTGTAAAAATAAATGCCAACATCGGAAACTCTGCGGTGACTTCCAGCATCGAAGAAGAAGTGGAGAAAGCCGTATGGGCCTGCCGCTGGGGCGCCGATACGATCATGGATCTTTCTACAGGGAAAAATATTCACGAAACCCGCGAGTGGATCATTCGCAATTCTCCAGTACCAATCGGTACAGTACCGATTTATCAGGCGCTTGAAAAAGTAAATGGGAAAGCAGAAGATCTTACCTGGGAAATTTTCCGCGATACGCTCATCGAGCAAGCGGAACAAGGCGTTGACTATTTCACTATTCATGCCGGAGTACTGCTACGTTATGTACCACTTACTGCGAAGAGAGTTACAGGGATTGTTTCCCGAGGCGGAAGCATCATGGCGAAATGGTGCCTGGCACATCACAAAGAAAATTTCCTATACACACATTTTGAAGAGATCTGCGAGATCATGAAAGCTTACGACGTAGCCTTCTCCCTCGGCGATGGACTGCGTCCGGGAAGTATTGCAGACGCCAACGATGCCGCACAATTCGGTGAATTGGAAACGCTCGGTGAGCTTACCAAGATTGCCTGGAAGCACGATATACAAACGATGATCGAAGGCCCGGGCCATGTACCGATGCATTTGATCAAAGAAAATATGGATAAACAATTGAAGGAATGTCACGAAGCACCTTTCTATACGCTCGGCCCGTTGACTACAGATATTGCCCCAGGCTACGACCATATTACTTCCGGCATCGGAGCGGCCATGATCGGCTGGTTTGGCTGCGCGATGCTCTGCTATGTAACACCGAAAGAACACCTCGGCTTACCTAATAAAAAAGATGTGAAAGACGGGGTGATCACCTACAAACTCGCGGCGCATGCGGCCGATCTTGCGAAAGGCCACCCCGGCGCGCAAGTGCGTGACAACGCGTTGAGCAAAGCACGTTTTGAATTCCGCTGGGAAGATCAGTTTAACCTGGCGCTGGATCCTGATACTGCACGCGAGTACCACGACGAAACACTGCCGGCAGAAGGAGCCAAGGTCGCACACTTCTGTTCAATGTGTGGCCCGCATTTCTGCTCGATGAAGATCACACAAGATGTACGCGACTACGCCGAAACTATTGGTGTAGAAGAAACCGAAGCGCTAAAGAAAGGGCTGGACGAGAAGGCTAAAGAATTTAAGGAAGCGGGTTCTGAAGTATACTTATAAAGTTATGAATGTTGAGATATGAATTATGAGTTGAATTTATAATTCATATCTCATAGCTAAAATGAAACTCTTTGTAATTACACATCCGCAAGAGGTAGAACAGGAAGCCGAAAAGCTCACACAACTCTTTCGCGAAGGGCTGGAAGTCCTTCACTTCCGGAAACCCGGATGGTCGTTGGTGGCCTATGAGGCATTGCTGAAAAAAATCCCACCCGGATATTACAAGAGAATTGTGATCCATTCGCATTTTAATCTGATTGAAAAATATAATTTAAAAGGAATTCATTTTAGTGGCCAACATTTATCGTCTAGCGCAGAGACGCAGATAAAGGAAATGATAAAGCTGGCAATGAGAAGAAATCTTACCGTCAGTGGTTCAATGCATTCTTTTCACGAGATCGAAGAGAATAAAATAAAATTTGATTACGTATTTCTGAGTCCTTTATTTAATAGCATTTCTAAAGAAGGATATCATTCAATGTTTGAGTTGAAGGAAGTAAAAGATTTTCTTTCGCATTACACAGGTTCTACGAAGATCATTGCACTGGGAGGGATAGATGAAACAAATATTCAGCTGGTAGCAGATTGTGGTTTCAGTGGAGCAGCCTTGCTGGGGGCAGTGTGGAATGAAGAAAATGGAGTAGAGAAATTTAGAAAGATAAAAGTTCTGGGATTGTAATTATCCGGTATCTGGAATTATACAATTATTACAATAAATAAAAATGAAACAAGAACGTCCCAACGTATTAAGTATAGCAGGCTTCGACCCTTGCGGAGGTGCGGGACTGCTGTCCGACTGCAAGGTGTTTGAAATGCACCAGGTGCAAGGTATGGGCGTATGTACATCGCTTACTTTTCAAAATGAAAGTGAGTTCGCCGGACTTACCTGGGTATCGCTGGCTGACATTGAAAAGCAGATGGAAATGCTGTTTAAAAAATATGCGTTTGGATACGTAAAGATAGGACTGGTGCAGGGACTAAACGAATTGGATACGATCATTGATTCACTGCAACAAAAAAATCCTACGGTCCGCATTGTTTGGGACCCGATTCTGAAAGCTTCTGCAGGGTATGATTTTCATAATGATATCGATGCTGAAAAACTGATTCGTATTCTGAAAAAAATATACCTCCTGGTGCCAAATTTTCCGGAGATGGAACTGCTGAATCCCGACGGCGTAACACCCGCGATCAGCGCCAGGAAGATGAGTAAGTATTGTCGTATATTTTTAAAAGGAGGGCACTCCACTACAAACGTTGCCGAAGATATTCTTTTTGAAAATGAAAAACAGTATGTGTTTACTCAAAATAAAATAGAGAACGGAGAAAAACATGGCTCAGGCTGCGTACTCTCTTCGGCCATATTGGCCAACCTTGCAAAGGGATATGAATTAGTAGAATCTTGCAGGAAAGCAAAAAACTATACCGCTGGATTTCTTTCCAGTACAAAAGGATTATTAGGCTATCATTGCAAATAAAAATGAAGATCAGCAGGCTACAATATATCAGTCAGGAAACGAACGACAAGACGCATGCGCAGCTTGTAGAAGAGGCCTGCAAAGCAGGAGTAGATTGGGTACAACTTCGTGTCAAGCAACGTTCGTACGAAGAAGTACTGATCATTGCGCATGAGGTAAAAAAGATCTGCCACCGCTATCATGCCAAACTGATCATCAACGATTACGCAGCAATCGCCAAGGAAATAGAAGCCGATGGCGTGCACTTGGGCAAAGACGATATGGATCCTGCCAAAGCCAGGCAAATTCTTGGTGATAAAATTATCATCGGAGGAACTTCCAATACCATTGAAGACATCCATGCGCTTCGCAAAGCAGGAGTCGATTATATCGGACTTGGGCCTTATCAGTTTACTACTACTAAAGAAAAATTAAGTCCGGTCTTAGGACTGGAAGGATACAAAACCCTGATGGAACAATGCGCGCGCGAAGGAATGTCCATTCCTGTGATCGCCATTGGAGGCATCCGGGTAGAAGATGTGCCAGGTCTTATGCAGCAAGGACTCTACGGTGTTGCGATCAGTTCGTTGATCAATACCGCCTTTGATAAAAAAGAAATCGTGAAACTGCTGAATTCAGCAGTAAGTGATTTTAAAAATGTGTAACCCTATGTAAGCGGTCGCTGCGCAGACGCGAGCGACTCTGAAGAAATAAAAAACATTAAATAAAAAGCCATGTTAAAAATAGCTGATAAAACATTTTCATCCCGCTTGTTTACTGGAACCGGAAAGTTCGGGTCGGCAGCTTTGATGGAAGAAAGCCTGTTGGCTTCCGGCTCTGAGCTGGTAACCGTAGCGCTAAAACGCGTGGAAATAACCAATACCGAAGACGATATTTTAAAACATCTTTCCCATACACAATTCAATTTACTGCCTAATACTTCCGGCGTACGCACGGCGAAAGAAGCCGTCTTCGCTGCACAGCTCGCCCGTGAAGCGTTACAGACCAATTGGCTGAAATTGGAGATCCATCCCGATCCAAAATACCTGATGCCGGATCCTGTGGAAACATTGAAAGCGGCGGAAGAATTGGTAAAACTTGGATTCATTGTATTACCCTATATTCATGCCGATCCTGTATTGTGCAAGCGTCTGGAAGAAGTAGGTGTAGCGGCAGTCATGCCACTTGGCTCGCCTATTGGGAGTAACAAAGGATTGAAGTCGATTGATTTTCTCGAAATTATTATTGAGCAAAGCAACGTGCCAGTAGTAATTGATGCCGGTATCGGTTCTCCTTCACATGCTGCGCAAGCCATGGAAATTGGCGCAGACGCAGTACTTGTGAATACAGCGATTGCTGCTTCACAAAATCCGGTGCAAATGGCCATTGCATTTAAAATGGCTGTAGAAGCAGGACGAATAGCCTACGAAGCAAAACTGGCAAAGCCTGTAAAGCACGCAATAGCGAGTAGCCCATTGACGGCGTTTCTGGATGAATAATATTGCATCAGCAAGCTGCTACTCAATACTCTTGCTGTTGCTCTTGCTGACCTGCTGTAGTTAAGATACACCTGAACTATCCGGCCGGAGGCCTCATGATAATATTTGTCGCGTAGACGCGAGCGACCACAATATTTAATTATAATAAAGTGACCACCTTTAAAAACATATTCCAACAATATTCCTGGGAGGAAGTGAAGCAGAGCATTTATGCAAAAACATCTGCTGATGTGATTCATGCTTTGGAAAAAGAGAGAAGAAACCTGGAAGATTTCAAAGCCCTGATCTCTCCGGCTGCCGCGCCTTTCCTGGAACAGATGGCGCAGCTCAGTCACCTCCTTACACGCAAGCGTTTTGGTAATACGGTACAGCTTTATGCGCCACTTTATTTGTCAAACGAATGCCAGAATATTTGCACCTATTGCGGATTCAGTTTTGATAACAAGATCAAACGAAAAACGCTGACCGACGAAGAAATTCTGAAAGAAGCGGAAGCGCTGCAGGCAATGGGATATGAACATGTTTTGCTGGTTACAGGAGAAGCCAATCAAACGGTAGGTGTTTCCTATATTAAAAACGCGATCCGTTTGCTCCGGCCTTTTTTTGCGCATATTTCTATGGAAGTGCAGCCACTCGAATTGGAAGAATACCATACACTGATCAAAGAAGGATTGAATACAGTATTGGTTTACCAGGAAACCTATCACCAGGAAGATTATAAACTTCATCATCCAAAAGGAAAGAAGTCGAACTTCGATTACCGCGTGGAAACTCCCGACAGGCTGGGCGAAGCGGGGATTCATAAGATCGGATTGGGAGTATTGATTGGATTGGAAGATTGGCGGGTGGATAGTTTTTTTACCGCACGTCATCTCGATTATCTTGAAAAGAAATACTGGCAAACAAAATATTCTATTTCCTTTCCAAGGCTGCGTCCTTTCTCCGGAGGCCTGGAACCAAAGGTAGACATGACCGACAAAGAACTTGTACAATTGATCTGTGCTTATCGTTTATTCAACGAAGAGATTGAGTTGTCAATCTCTACAAGAGAAAGTGAAAAATTTCGCAACAATAGTATGAAATTCGGCATCACCTCGATGAGCGCAGGCTCCAAAACGAATCCCGGAGGTTATGCTGTAGAAAAACAATCGTTAGAACAATTCGAGATCAACGACGAACGTAGCCCTGCTGAAGTCGCCGACATGATCCGTCGTCAGGGTTATGAACCGGTTTGGAAGGATTGGGATAAAATTTTTAATGATAAATTATGAGTTATGAATGTTGAGTCGTTAAATTTATTACCCCTTTTAAAACTAACTACTCACTAACTGATCATTCAAAATTCATAATTATTATTATCTTTATCTTGTACCCAAAAATATTTTATGCGTCCATATATTTTCCTGCTTATCTTCACATTCCTGGTTGCTTGTAGGTCTACAAAGACGGTAACATCGAAAACGGAAGAGAAGCCAAAGCCGCCAGTGGCGAAAGATTCGGCAAAGGTTAAAGAACCTGTCGGAATAAAAATGGCAAAAGACTCCATTGATCTTGATTTTAAGATAGGCCAGATGATCCTCGTAGGAATTGCAGACCGCAAAGCAATTTCCGATACCGACAAAATCAAAACCGAATTAGCAGAAGGGAAAATAGGAGGGATCATTTTATTTGAAAAAAATATTTCTCCGGAAAATTCTAAAGAGACTTTAAAAAAACTGATCAGTGATCTTCAGGCGAATGCAAAATATTTCCCGCTGTTTATGAGTATTGACGAAGAAGGAGGAAAAGTACACCGGTTGAAGGAAAAATATGGTTTCATAAAAATGCCTGCCCCCGCTTATCTGGGTGGGTTGAAAAATACGGATTCCACGTTTTACTATACTAAAAAACTGGCCGCGCTGATGGCAGATTTAGGCATCAATGTAAACTTCGCTCCCGATGTAGACATCGCGCTGAATCCTGCGAATCCGGTGATTGCAAAGCTTGGACGGAGTTATTCCGCTAATCCGAAAACCGTTTCTATGCACGCTATTGCAGCGATCAAGGCACATCATGTATACGGAGTGAAAACGGCATTGAAACATTTTCCAGGCCACGGCAGTTCTACTACTGACTCTCATCTCGGAATTACCGATGTGACTAATCTTTGGAAAGAATCTGAGTTGATCCCTTACAAAGATATTATCCGTTCAGGCCAGATCGATGCGATCATGACGGCGCATATTATCAATTGTAAATTGGATACTTCTTGCCTGCCTGCTACTTTGTCCCAAACCATTGTCACCGGCTTGCTGCGCCAATCACTGGGTTTCGAAGGAGTGGTCTTTTCAGACGATATGCAAATGTATGCGATCAGTAAAAATTATGGAAGAGAAAACGCAATTCGCTTGTCAATCCTGGCTGGTGTGGATGTAGTGGTTTTTGGTAATAATGTGAGTCCAACCGATAAGATCACGGCTACAGAAATTCATGCGATCATTAAGAAAATGGTTGTGAATGGTGAAATTCCTGAGAGCCGGATTGATGAATCGTATAATAGGATTGTGAAATTGAAGCAGGAAAAATTTAATTAGTTGTGAATTAACCGTCATTGCGAGGAATGTAGCGTAGCGAAATGAGGAAGCAATCCGTTAGCTACAAAGCCCGAGTCCGTTGATTAAGACGACAGGTTTCAAATTGAGAAGGCTGCGTAGTAACAGATTGCTTCGTCATTCGGCCTTACGGCCTCTTTCCTCGCAATGGCGATCGAATTAATATTAATAAGAAATGAACCCAGAAGAACTAAAACGCTACAACCGTCATTTAATCCTTCCTGAGATTGGGATAGAAGGACAAGAGAAGCTCAAAGCCGCTTCAGTGTTGGTGATTGGCGCAGGTGGACTGGGTTGCCCGGTATTATTGTATCTGGCAGCAGCAGGCGTAGGTAAAATTGGTATTGTAGATTTTGACGTAGTAGATGAATCGAACTTACAGCGCCAGGTTTTATATACTACAGAAGATATTGGATTATCAAAAGCGACTCAAGCGGCGAAACGGGTGCGCCAGTTAAATCCGTTGATCCAGGTAGAAATTTTTCCTGTAAAATTAATTCGTGAAAATGTGTTGGAGATTTTTTCCAACTACGAGATCATTGTAGACGGCTCCGATAATTTTGCTACACGCTATCTTGTCAACGACGCCTGCGTGATTCTCGGGAAGCCGCTTGTATTCGGTTCGATCTTTAAATTCGAAGGACAAATATCCGTATTTAATTATCAGGGTGGACCTACCTATCGCTGTCTCTATCCAGAGCCGCCGAAAGAAGGTGAAGTACCCAACTGCTCGGAGATCGGAGTTATTGGTGTACTGCCTGGCATAGCAGGAACCTTGCAAGCCAACGAAGTGATCAAACTTATCACAGGGGCAGGAGAGGTATTGAGCGGCCGCTTGCTCATATTTGACGCACTCTCTATGAGTTTTCACACCATATCATTTAAGCTGGATCCGGAAAATAAAAATATAAAAGAGCTGATCGATTACGAGCTTTTTTGTGGAGTGTCGTCAAGCTTAGCAAAAGAAATTTCTCCGGAAAAATTAAAGCAAAAAATCCAAAGCGAAGAAAAATTCCAGTTGATCGATGTACGCAACGAAGACGAATTTGAAAGATTTAACATCGATGGGAAATTAATACCGCTTTCTGAGTTGGAAGAGCATATTCAGGAGATTGATAAAAATGTAGAAGTAATTTTGATTTGCCAAAGCGGGAAGAGAAGTGCCAAAGCGGCGGAGATCCTTATTGGTAAAGGGTATACGAGGGTGTTGAGTTTGGGGGGTGGGTTAAATGCCTGGTGATGCCAGAACCCTGACTGACTCTCAGTACTGTTGCTGTTGCTCTTGCTGTCCTGCTTTCTGTCAGCAAGAGCAACAGCAACAGTATTGAGTACGTTATGCTATGTTTTTATCTTATTTCCTGACAAAGTTCCACCAACACCCCATTAGCCGATCTCGGATGGATAAAACAGATCAGTTTATTATCCGCACCTTTCTTAGGCTCTTCATTCAGCAATTCAAAACCTTCTTTTTTCATTCTTTCCATTTCCGCACGGATATCTTCCACTTCGAAAGCGATGTGGTGAATGCCTTCTCCTTTTTTTTCGATGAACTTCGCAATGGCGCTGTCTGCGGAAAGCGCTTCCAATAATTCGATCTTCGATTCTCCCAGTTGAAAAAAAGAAGTTTTAACCTTTTCACCCGCCACTTCTTCTTCCTTGAAAGGCGCTTTTTCAAAAAGTTTGGCAAATAAGGAATCAGATGATTTCAAGTCTTTTACGGCAATGGCTATATGTTCGATTTTTAACATTTTTAGACGTATATTTGTGGTATAGACGGATGAACTAAACTCGTTCCGGGAAGGTTATAATATCTGAAAGATAAACAGTAATACCAAGCTAAAACAAAAAATAGTATGATCAACGTGACTGAAAAAGCAAAAGAACATGTGCAGGAGCTAAGAAAAAAAGACAATCTAAGCGATCAGCACCATATCCGCGTATCAGTAGAAGGAGGAGGATGTTCCGGTCTGATGTATGATCTGAAATTTGACGATACGATCAATCCGGGCGATCATGTTTTTGAAGACAACGGCGTCAAGGTGTTGGTGAACAAAAAAAGTTTGCTATACCTCGCAGGTACTACCCTAGATTTCTCAGATGGGTTAAATGGAAAAGGTTTTCAATTCATCAATCCAAACGCTACACGTACTTGTGGGTGTGGGGAGAGTTTCTCGGTATAAAGAAGATAATAAAGATAAAAAGAAGCAGCCTGTTCATATATGAGCAGGCTGCTTCTTTTTTTACTCAATACTGTTGCTGTTGCTCTTGCTGTCCCTACGTAATAAGCTGCAGGACAGCAAGAGCAACAGCAACAGTATTGAGATTTATTGAAACAACGGCCAAAGATCTGACTCCGGGGCAGGCGCCGTAAAGATCATTTTCTCGTCTTTTACCGGATGTACAAATTCAAGTTGTCTTGCGTGCAGGCAAATGCTGCCATCTTTATTGCTTCGGTCAAATCCATATTTGAGATCGCCTTTGATCGGGCAGCCCATGGCGGCAAGCTGCGCCCTGATCTGATGTTGACGCCCGGTGATAGGATGCACTTCCAGCAGATGATAATTGTCAATGCTCTTGATCAATTTGTAATCAAGCTCCGAACGCTGTCCGTCGGGTACTTCGTTCTTATGAGCTTTGGTAATATTTTTCTGCGGATTTCGCGTAAGCCAGTGTACAAGCTTCGCTTCGGGAAGAGCAGGTTTTTGTTTTACAATTGCCCAATACGTTTTGCCGATCTCCTGGTCGTGAAATTGTTTGTTCATCCGCTCCAATGCTTTGGAAGTTTTAGCCAACAACACCAGTCCACTCACTGGCCGGTCAATGCGGTGGATAAGACCGGTGAAGACATTGCCTGTTTTGTTGTACGTGGTGCGAATGTACTCACGCACATGTTCCACCAGCGGTACATCGCCTGTCTTGTCGCCCTGGCTGGGGACTCCCGCTTTTTTATTCACTAAAATTAGATGATTGTCTTCGTATACGATGGAGAAAAATTGTTCGTGCATGAGATTGTTTGCTTGTTACTTGTTATTGGTTATTAGAAATTTGTATTTGGCAGTAACAAGTAACTGATAACAAATAACATCGTTCTATAATTCTTTAATATATTTCTTCGCAATTTGTTTGATCCATTCGTGCTTGTCGTTGTCGGCAATTTGCTGGATCACTTTTTTGCCGTCTTCACGCTGCTCGCCTTTCATAAGTCTTGTATACTCTCCGAAGTAGCCGAGCAGGTAATAAAGATCGCGTCCGGTTTTGGAAAGCAGCTTGGCTTTCAGCCATTCGTATTTGTTGGGATTCTTGCTGTAGAGATAATAATCTGCCAGCGTCATAATGATGTCTGCATTGTCAGAACGTTCGAACTCTGCGATCACGGCTTCTTTGTCTGGAACATTTGATTTCAGGTAGGCCGCGAGCGAAGCGCTTACTACGGAATAAGGTCTTTCTTTTAATCCTTTTTCGTATATGTAAATATATTTTTGCAGATCATAAGAAGCCAGCAATGTGATGGCCCGGGCTTTTACAGAAGGCTTGGGATCGTTGAGCGCGATCTTCTCAAGTTTTACGGTGAATGTTTCTGGTGAAGGAACTACATAGCGCGAAAACTGTTCGAGCGCAGTTTCCCGGATCACCCAAAAAGGGTCTTCGAGTGCTTTTATCAAAACATCAATTTTTGCTTTTTCGGAAAACGGATTGTAATTGTTTGGCGCGTTTTCTTTTTGCGCAAACAATTTGTCGATCGCCACGGCACGGCCTCTGTAGCGGTCGCAATGCTCGTATTGGAAGATCCATTCTTCTTCGGATTTTTCGTGATAGATCTTTCCAAGCAATTGGAATTCGGAGTCTACCAAAACATTTTGCGGAGCACTTGCCACTGGAATGGTAAACTCTTGCTTGTATTTATTCATCACGATATGGTAACGTGTTTTAAACCCATTTTCCCAAACCTCTACTTCCATTGGCAGGCGATATACTGGCAGGCGCAAAGTGTCTTGCAGTTGAGCGATCGAAATTTTTAAGGTACCATTGTTATACGTCTGGGTTACCTTCAGCTCAGGATGGCCTGGAGAGAAAAACCATTGGTTGAAAAACCAGTTCAGATCTTCGCCGGTTACTTCTTCAAAAGCAAGCCTGAGATCATGTGCTTCTGCGGTTTTGAATTGTTTGCGGGTAAGGTATATTTTCAAAGATTGAAAAAAAGCATCGTCGCCCACATAGTGGCGAAGCATGTGTAGAATGCGTCCGCCTTTGTTATAGCTGTGGCGGTCAAACATATCGTCTTTGTTTTTGTAGTAATAACGGATGAGCGGTTCCAGCTTATTTTCCGCTTCGTCAAAATATTCGTCTTCTTCTTTTAGATCGAGATAATCGGCCTCGTCTTTTCCATATTTGTGTTCAGACCAAAGATATTCTGCATAGTTGGCAAAAGATTCATTGAGCGGGAGATTCGCCCATGACTCACATGTAACAAGATCGCCAAACCAGTGATGGAAAAGCTCGTGCGATATGATGCCGTCCCAATGCTCGTCCAGCAGTTGGCGGTCGTCGCATTGAAGTGCTTCCATGAACACGGTGGCTGTAGTGTTTTCCATGGCACCGGAAATAAAATCGCGTACTACTACTTGTGAATATTTGTTCCATGGATACGCATAGCCAAGCCTGGTGGAATAAAATTCGATCATTTCCGGTGTGTTGCCGAAAATATTTTTTGCGTATTGTTCGTATTTTGGTTCTACATAATAATTCACTTCCGTATCTCGCCAATGATCTTTCACTACTTTGAAATCGCCTATAGCCATCATGAATAGATAGGGTGCATGCGGCAGGTCCATCCGCCAATAGTCGGTCTTGGTTCCATTTGTGTTGTGTTTGCTGTAGATATGTTCACCGTTGGAAAGAATGGTGAAAGAAGTATCGGCAGTAATAAAAATTTCCTGTGTGGTTTTTTCGTTTGGACTATCAATTGTAGGAAACCAGCAAGAGCTTGATTCTGTTTCTCCCTGCGTCCAGATCTGGCGTGGCTTTCCAGGAGTTTTACCATCGGGATTGATGAAGTATAAGCCGCGGTCGTCGGTAATGGCAAGGCTTCCCTGTTTAGGCAGTTCGTTAGGTTTTGCGGTGTAAGAAATTTTTACGGTAAAAGTATCGGTGCGTTCATAAGTTTTAGGAAGCTGGATCACGAGCAGTTTGCTGTCGTACGAATATTTTAATTCTTTTTCTTCTCCTGACAATTGAATGGAATGTATGTCCATCCCTTTGGCGTCAAGCTCCAATATGTTTTGAGGATAGAAATAAGGTTTGAAAGAAAGTGTGGCAATGCCATGCAGGTATTGTTTTTCCCAGTCAAAGCTTACTTCCAGTTTGGTATGCAGCAGGTCATTCTTAATAGTACGCGATGGATTGTATGGACCTTTGGCAGTTTTCGGTTCGTTTTTTTTCTTGCTTTCGAAAGAGTGGCTTTTAGAATTAGAGGAAAGTTTTTTAGAACTGGTGCAGGCACTAATAAAAAGGAAAATTAATCCGGTAAAGAATAAATTTTTGATTAATTTAAAGTACATATTTCGAACTGAATTTTGACTATGCTGAATATAACAGTTAATAAAGATAAAATATTTGAATATAAAGAGGAAAGCGGCAAAAAAATTCTGAACGGAATTTTTGTAAACGCCGATATTCAAAGGCTGAGTGAAAGCGAATATCATATTCTTCACGAAGGGCAATCCTTTCGTATAGAACTATTGGATTTTGATAAGAATAAAAAGTTGAAACTCAAGATCAATGGAAAGATTGCCGAAGTGGAAGTAAAAGATCAAAGCGATCTGCTGCTGGCTACAATGGGATTTTCGTCTTCCACAGGTTCCAAAACCGAAGAGATCAAAGCGCCGATGCCAGGCCTGATCATTGATATAAAAGTTTTCGAAGGCGACCAGGTAAAAGCCGGCGATCCGCTAATGGTATTGGAAGCGATGAAGATGGAAAATATTTTAAAATCACCCACCGATGGGAAGATCGCACAGATCCTGGCTAAGAAGGGGGAGATTGTGGAGAAGAACCGAGTGTTGATTAAGTTCGGGCTATAAAAATAAATAGTGAATTATGAGTTATGAATGTTGAATGAAGTTATTTATATCCTTGTTGGAGCTTTATCCAACAGCAGCAGCAAATTATAAAGTGTGAAAATAAATTTGTTTGGCCAATTCAACCTTCATAACTCATAATTCATAATTTTTTAAATTGTTAATAAAATCTACCCGCCGAACAGGATTATCAAACGTTTTGCAATTGTATTTTTTGATAATTTGATGTAGGTTTGCCAAGTTTAAGCGGGTTTTACAAGGGGTATCAATCCTGAACCGTTTTCCTGAGGGTTAGTCTAAAAATCATATTCAATGAAATATAAAAGAGTTCTGCTAAAATTAAGCGGCGAAGCGCTGATGGGTAATCAAAAATATGGTATTGACCCGGAGATCCTTGGCCGTTATGCGCATGAAATAAAAGCGATTGCCGACAAAGGAGTGGAGCTTGCCATCGTGATTGGAGGAGGAAATATTTACCGTGGTATGCAAGCCGAGAGCATGGGCATCGACCGCGTGCAGGGCGACTACATGGGAATGCTTGCTACAGTGATCAACAGTATGGCGCTGCAAAGCGCGCTGGAAAAAGTAGGACTATACACCCGCCTGATGTCTGGTATCAAAGTAGAGCAAGTCTGCGAACCTTTTATTCGCAGAAGAGCCGTAAGACACCTTGAGAAAGGACGTATCGTGATCTTTGGCGCAGGCACCGGAAACCCTTATTTCACTACCGATTCCGCAGCCAGCCTTCGCGCAATTGAGATCAATGCTGAAGCGGTATTGAAAGGCACAAGAGTTGATGGTATATACACCGCCGACCCTGAAAAAGATCCTACTGCTACACGTTTTTCAAACATCACTTTCAAAGATGTTTACGAGAAGAAATTAAATGTAATGGACATGACAGCCTTCACGCTTTGTCGTGAAAACGGTTTGCCAATCATCGTATTTGATATGAACAAGCCAGGCAACCTGCTGAAGATCATCGAAGGACAGGATATAGGGACATTGGTGAGTTTATAAGGATGAAAAGAATAAAAATTTAAATTAGATTATTACAAAGACAACGAAGTTTAACCGTTCTACTAAAGCAAAAAAGTTTAAACCTTGAACCTTAAACTTTAAACCCAAAAGAATATGGAAGAAATAGAGCTATACCTCGACGATGCAAAAGAATCAATGCAGAAAGCGCTTAAGCATACAGAAATAGAACTGACCAAAGTCCGCGCTGGTAAAGCAATGCCAAACATGCTGGATGGAATCATGGTTGATTATTATGGTGTACAATCGGCTATTCAAAATGTATCGTCGGTCTCTACTCCTGATGCCAGAACACTGGCCGTAAAGCCTTGGGAAAAAGGAATGATCACCACGATAGAAAAAGCGATCCGTGACGCTAACCTCGGTTATAATCCTCAGAATAATGGAGAATCCATTATTATTACTATCCCACCTATGACCGAAGAGCGCAGAAAGACACTGGTGAAGCAGGCAAAGGTAGAGGTGGAAAATGGAAAAGTAAGGATTCGTACTATTCGTAAGGATACCAACGATGAATTGAAAAAACTGCTCAAAGACGGAGCACCGGAAGACGCCGTAAAAACCGCAGAGGAAAAAGTGCAATCGATGACGAACGATTATATTGCACAACTCGATCAAATTCTTGGCAAAAAAGAAGCCGAGATTATGACAATCTAGTTTTTGTCATATAGAACAAGCGATAGGCCAGCGTTTTTAAGCTTTTTTCCACAACATTATCATATTTCAGCTCGTATAAGTAAAAGGGTCGGATATTATCTGACCCTTTTACTTGCTATATTACTCTCAGTTTAAGATAATTCTTGAAGTTAAAAACTCAAATATTAACCATTTTTATACTAACCAGCATTGCCATCGTAGCAGTAACGGGATACCTCTACTATACTCATATCCGGAATATTATTTTTGAGCAAAATATCAACGAATTAAAAGCCGTCTCAAAAGCCAAATCAGCGAGGGTCAATTCCATTATTCAAAATAAAATGATCGAACTGGAGATCCTGCGCCGCTCACCGTTGATCCGTTCCGAACTTTATAAATACGTAGCCGACGATACCAACAGCATCAATAAGATCGCGCTTTACAACAATATCATCCGTTCCAAGGAAGCCATCGAAGGGATCAATCGCCTGATGATCCTCGACAGCGCTGGCAACGTGGTGATCTCTGCTAACCCGATCCGCACGCTTAAGAGCAATTATTCTGATTATAAATGCGTCTCTTATTTTCCCGATAAAGGAAAAGTAAATATTGAGTACCGCTACAACGAACACGAAGAGCTGGTACTTTGCCTGGCAGGATACATTGACTCCAAATATATTTTGTTGATCGAAAATGATGTAAATAACCTTATCTCCGTAACCGAAGAATATACAGGGCTTGGCGCTACAGGCGAGTCTGCTATTTTCAGGATCGATGAAGAAGGAAATATGGTATATCTTACACCGCTTCGTTTTTACAACAAAGCATTTTTGAAAGAGGTCAAAAATGCTGAAAACGTCCAGCTGCAAAGCGAGATGAAAAAAGGAATGACGATCTTCTCCAATATGCTCGACTACCGCAATAAACGTGTGATCGCATCGATCAATACGATCAATAAGACGGATTGGAAGATCATTACCAAGATCGACGTGAGCGAAACGATGATCTATATGGAAAAACTACAGGAAATGACTTTTATCGCCAGCATTTCCATCACTCTTGCAGTGTCGGTGATCATTTACCTGTTCGCTTATTTCTTCGTAAAACCGATCAATGATATGGCCGCCGCTGCTGATGAGATCAGCCAGGGGAATCTCAGTAAAAGAGTAGCGATCAAAAATAAAAACGAACTGGGACAACTTGCCTCATCATTCAACAAAATGACCAACAGTCTGGTGGCTTCCCAGAAAGATCTTCAAAGCAAATTGAACGAGCTCAACCGTTCGAACAACGCGCTCGACCGGTTTGCCCACGTAGTGTCCCACGACATCAAAGCGCCACTCAATTCGATCGAAGGATTAGCCAATCTTCTGAAGCTGGAACTAAAAGGAAAAATAAACGAAGAAGAAATGGAGATCGTGATGAAGATCCACGATCAATCCAGAAAGACAAAGGGAATGATCAAAGGTATCCTGGAGTTTGCTGAATTGAAATCACAGAAAGGAACTACCGAACAAGTAGACCTCAACGAAGTAGTTGAAAACATCCGCTCCGTGTTGGACATCCCTGCTCATATCAAGCTCCTTGTTACCGACCGGTTGCCTATTGTAAATATTGAAAAAATTCTTGTCTATCAGATTTTCCAAAATCTGATCAGCAATGCTGTAAAATACATCGATAAATCCGAAGGCCTGATACGTATTAGTTGCCTGACAGAAAAAGGTATGCACAAATTTTCCCTTTCCGACAATGGGCGAGGAATAGAAAAAGAATATCAATCTTCGATCTTCGATATTTTTAATACAGGACAAAACTCTAAGGACTACAACAGTACCGGCGTAGGCTTGTCGATCGTAAAAAGTATCATCGAAGAAAAAGGAGGAACGATCTGGGTGGAATCAATCAAAGGAGAAGGTACCACCTTTCATTTCAACTTGCCAGCAAACCAATCCGATTTTGGAAAATAAAAAACCAGACATTACTATCATCGAATCCGGCGACGGATCGCATACGTTGTTTCATGCAGCGTTGAATGAAACCTATCATTCCATGCACGGCGCCCTGCGCGAGTCCGAACACGTGTTTATCCAGGCAGGGCTGGAGCGTATGTTGGAAAAACCTGTCGTGCGTATTTTCGAAGTAGGCTTCGGCACAGGCTTAAACGCGTGGCTTACCTACAAGCGAGTGAAAGAGCTGGATACGCAAATAATTTATCATAGCGTAGAACCTTTTCCTTTGCCGGAAGAAATAGTTGAGAAGCTCAATTATATTCAACAGGAAGAAGACCAATCGCTGAAAGATTTTTTTCTGACACTACACCGTACACCCTGGAACGAAGAAGCAGCACTACATAAAAATTTCACCTTTAAAAAAATAGAGCAACGCCTGGAAGACTACGAAGCGCCGAAAGATTTTTTTGACATCATTTACTACGATGCTTTCGCTCCCAGCAAACAAGCAGAGATGTGGCTTCCTGAAAATATTGAGAAAGTACATACAAGCCTTACACAAGGCGGCATCCTGGTCACCTACTGTGCCAGAGGCCAGTTCAAGCGCGATCTGAAAGCGCAGGGCTTTACAGTAGAAACGTTGCTCGGCCCTCCCGGGAAAAAGGAGATGACAAGAGGTACAAAGTAATTCTCAATACTGTTGCTGTTGCTCTTGCTGTCGTGCTATAATTTCTAAGGCTGTCTCTTAAGAAGTACAAAATAAAAATCACCGTCATTGCGAGGAGTGGCCGCCTACCGGCGGACGCGACGAAGCAATCCGTTAGCTACGGAGCCCGGGCCCGTTGCTTTCTGCAATTGGTTTCAAATCAACAAGGCTGCGTAGCAAGCGGATTGCTTCGGCATTTCGCTACGCTACATTCCTCGCAATGACGGATTAGACACTACTGAGAAAAATCCTTATCTTTATTTTCAGTATTCACGAATTTACTTACCCATGCACGATATTGAAGTAATAGTCATCCTGCTGGCAGTTATGGCCGCGCTTTCAGCGGTGGCGGAGATGATCAAGATCTCTTATCCTGTTCTGCTGGTTATCGTAGGACTTGGCATTGGACTCATTCCCGGATTGCCGATTATACAATTAAAACCGGAAATCGTTTTTTTTGTTTTTTTGCCACCCTTGCTCTATGCTTCTGCCTGGACTACTTCCTGGCATGAGTTCAAAAAATTAAAAAGGCCTATCACGATGTTGGCCATCGGTCTGGTACTTTTTACTACCAGCATGGTGGCAGTAGTGGCGCACTATATGATCCCTGACCTGTCGTGGCCGTTGGCTTTTCTTCTTGGCGCTATTATTTCTCCTCCCGACGCCGTAGCGGCTACTTCTGTGACCAAAGGACTGAACGTGCCCAAGCGAGTACTTACCATACTTGAAGGCGAAAGCCTGGTCAACGATGCTTCCGGTATTATTGCATTTCGCTATGCGGTGATCGCAGTGACCACAGGGAATTTTGTATTCTGGGAAGCCGGCCTGAATTTCATTCTCGTAGTAGCCGGTGGCATTATGATTGGATTAATGGTGGGATATTTATTTTATTATATTCATAAACTTTGCACTACCAGTTCGGCGATTGATGTAATGCTTACGCTGATCACACCTTTTATTGCTTATATTCTGGCAGAGCGTATTCATACATCGGGTGTGCTGGCAGTGGTAGTAGCTGGACTGTTCCTGACCTACAGAGCTTCAGAAATGTTTACGCATCAAACCAGGATCAATGCCAATGCCGTATGGGAAACGATCGTATTTATTTTGAATGGGGTAATTTTTATCCTCATCGGCTTACAGCTTCCGGCGATCCTAAAAGGAATTCATAATCATTCCTTGCCCGGCCTTATCTTCTATGGCTTGGTGATTGGTGTGGTGGTAATGGTCGTGCGCATATTGTGGGTCTACCCGGGCGCTTATGTGCCACGTATGCTGAGTTATAAAATAAGAACTACCGAGCCACGCCCAAGCTGGCAAGCTGTATTCATCACCGGCTGGACAGGCATGCGTGGCGTAGTATCGTTGGCGGCTGCGCTGGCTCTGCCTACTATGATGGACAACGGACTACCCTTTCCCCAAAGGGATCTGATCCTTTTTGTAACATTTGTGATCATCATGTTCACGCTCGTATTCCAGGGACTTACACTGCCATACGTAGTGAAAAAATTGAATCTACCACCTTCCAACGAAGAAGAGGTCGAGGAGCAGAAAGCGCGCGTAGAGCTTGCCAGTTCAGCTATTTTGCATATTGAAGAAAACTATGGAATGGGCATAGTACACGACGAAGTGCTGAACCAGGTAAAAAATAAATACGAGCTGAAAATAAACCATCTGAACAGACAAGTACGGACAGAGGATTCAATGAAAAATAGTACCGTTTTGTTTAACCAATTGAATAGAATGCAAAAAGATCTCTTGAATGTAGAAAGAGATATAATTCTTAAAATGCACAAGAAAGGCACTGTGGGTGAAGAAGTTTTGCGCAGACTGGAGTACGAACTGGACCTGGAAGAGTCCCGCCTGGAATTAGATGAAAAAATGGTGGCCACACACGTATAATTATAAAAAAACACTATATTTGCGCTCCGATATTTTAAACGGAGGTTTCCGTAGCTCAATTGGATAGAGCACCTGACTACGGATCAGGAGGTTTGGGGTTCGAATCCCTACGGGAACACGAAAATCAGCAACGAGTGCGAGCAAGGGTATGGAGATACTTCAAACTAGCACTCGTTGTTTTTTTATACCCAAGCTGATTTTCCCTACCTACTCGCGCGCTCACTCCCTACTTCCCGCGAATTGCAGCGTTAAGCGTATGTTATCCCCTTGATATTCAAAACGCTTCAATTCCTCGAAAGAGGTAAAAAGAAAAAAAACACCCCAAATCTTCAAAATCCTTCCAGAAATAAATAGTTAATTTAATTAACTATTAGCAAAAGAAACTAAATAATTTGTCGTCTAAGTAAATCGGAGCACAAAGGAAAGAGTAAAAATGTTACAAAAACGAATACCTCTAAGTAAGGAACTCACTCATTTGTCGAGACTCTATTATGGAGTAGTGACTCGCAAACTCAGTGCACTGGAGATAGAACGGTATTATTATATCTTGATCCTGATCAAAGAAGGGAAAGGAAAAATAACGCCGAAAGAGCTTGCTTGTGGTATCAATTCCGATAAAGTATTCATTGTGAAAATCCTGGATTATCTTTACGATAAAGGAATGATCAACCGGGCAGTGAATGCGGAAGACAGAAGGCAATATTTTATAAGCCTTACAGAAAAGGGAAACAAGACTGTACCCTTGATCGCCAAAGCATTTAAGGAAGCAACAGAGGAAGTCTTTAAAGGAATAAAAAAAGAAGAAAGAGAAATTTATTACAAAGTGAACGATGCGATGAAAAAGAACCTTGAGTCGCTTCCTTCGGATGAAATGAAAGTGAATTTTAAAAGAGTAAAAAAACAAAAAAATAAATATGAGTAAGTTGAAAATACCACTTTTGATTATTGCAGTGATTGCTGTATTGGCGTTGATCAAGATTTTTTTCCTGATGCCTAAAAAGCAAGAAGGCAGTGGTGGCCCGGGTGGTAAACCGATGACATCTCCTGTCACCGGTTATATAGTAAAAGCGGAAACAGTAGACAACGACGTAGCGTCTTCCGGTACGATCTCTGCCAACGAAGATGCAGAGCTGCATCCCGAAGTTTCGGGAAAAATTGCAAGCCTCAATTTTGTAGAAGGCGGAAGAATTTCCAAAGGCACGCTTATCGTGAAGATCAATGATGCGGATTTGCAGGCACAATTGAGAAAGCTCAATTCGCAACTTTCACTCGCACAGGAAAAACAAGACCGTTTGAAAAAACTTTTTGACATTAACGGCGTAAGCCAGGAAGAATACGATATTGCCGCAAACGATGTGATCAATATCAAAGCAGACATCGACAATATGATGGCGCAGATCGCCAAGACCGAGATCCGTGCGCCTTTTGATGGTGTGCTTGGATTAAAAAAAGTAAGCATGGGCGCTTATGTTACACCTTCTACCATCATCACCACCATGCAGCAACTCGATCCTATCAAGGTGGATTTTTCGGTGCCTGAAAAATATATGGATAAGATCAGGAAAGGCGACAAAGCCTTGTTCACCGTACAAGGCCTGGATGGTACGTTCTCTGCAAATATTTATGCGATCGACCCTAAGATTGATCTTGCGACCAGAACTATTCAGCTGCGCGCGCTGGCGCCGAATCATGACGGTAAAATTTTTCCAGGCGCTTTCGCAAGAGTGCAATTAGTACTGGCGCAAAACAAATCAGCAATCATGGTGCCTACGGAATCTATTGTACCGATCCTGAAAGGACAAAAAGTTTATTTGTATAAAAATGGGAAAGCAGAAGAAAGAAAAGTAGAAACTGGTATTCGTACTCCTACAAAAATCGAAATAGTAAAAGGTTTGGAAATGGGTGATACTGTAGTAGTGACCGGCGTCATGTCGATCAAGCAGGATAGTCAGCTGAAACTTTTGAAAGTTCAATAGAAGATATTATTCAAAAAAATAATTTTATAAAATTTTTATTATGGCATCCTTGTCAACCATAAGTATCCGGAGACCCGTGCTGGCGATTGTAATGAGCCTGATCATAGTGCTATTCGGAGCGATCAGTTTTAAATTTCTGGGTGTGCGGGAATATCCTTCCATCGATCCGCCCATCATTACGGTGCGTACCAGTTATACCGGAGCCAACGCCGATGTAATTCAATCGCAGATCACCGAGCCGCTGGAAAAATCACTCAACGGGATCGAAGGAATTCGTACGATCTCTTCTTCCAGCAACCAGGGTTCAAGTGTGATCACAGTAGAGTTTAACCTTGGCGCGAACCTCGAAGCAGCAGCCAACGATGTGCGCGACAAAGTTTCGCAAACCATTCGCCAACTGCCTCAAGACATCGACGCTGTGCCGACTGTAACCAAGGCCGATGCCAACTCCGACGCGATTCTTGCCGTGACCCTGCAAAGCAATACTAAAAATATTCTCGACGTAAGCGACTATGCTGAAAACGTGATCATGGAAAGGCTCCAGACGATTCCTGGTGTGAGTACTGTGCAGATCTGGGGACAAAAACGATACGCCATGCGCATCTGGATGGATCCGGGAAAGATGGCTTCGTACGGTGTGACTGCTTCGGACATCGTGACGGCGCTTGACCGCGAGAATGTAGAATTGCCGGGCGGAAAAATTGAAGGAAATAAAACAGAGCTCAGTGTAAAAACAGTAGGCCGACTTACCGATGAAGAATCTTTTAATAATCTCATCGTACGAAGCTCTGGCGATAACGTAGTACGTATTCGCGATATCGGATACGCGAAGTTTGGTCCGGAAAACGAAGAGACTGCTTTGAAAGACGATGGGGTGCCTATGGTAGGCCTGGGGCTTGTGCCGCAGCCGGGCGCCAACTACCTGGATATTGCCGAAGAATTTTACAAGCGTATCGAATCCATCAAAAAAGATCTTCCCAAAGATTATACAATGAAGCTGGCGCTCGATAATACACAGTTTATCAAAACCTCCGTAGAAGAAGTGGAAGAAACCCTGATCGTAGCGATCGTACTGGTGGTGCTGATCATCTTCTTGTTCTTCCGCGACTGGCTGATCGCTTTCCGTCCGCTGATTGATATTCCGGTGTCACTGGTCGGCGCATTCTTTATAATGTTCTTGATGGGTTATTCCATCAATGTACTTACACTCCTGGCGATCGTATTGGCTACGGGATTGGTGGTGGATGATGGTATTGTGGTAACGGAAAATATTTATAAGAAAATAGAAAAAGGAATGAATCCGACGGACGCAGCCATTGAAGGTTCCAACGAAATCTTTTTTGCCGTGGTTGCAACTTCTATTACACTTGCTGCAGTGTTTATGCCGGTGATCTTCCTAGAAGGTTTTGTAGGCCGCTTGTTCCGGGAGTTCGGCGTGGTCATCGCCGGCGCTGTGTTGATCTCTGCGTTTGTATCGCTTACGCTCACCCCAATGTTAAATGCGAAACTAGTACACAAAGATCCGAATAAGAAAAGTCGTTTCTACCTTGCTACCGAACCTTTCTTTGAAGCGATGGTCAATGGCTATTCCGGTTCGCTTGGTAATTTTTTGAAAACACGCTGGATCGCTTTTGTGATCATTGGGTTTTCAATGGTGCTGATTATAATAATGAATAAAATCCTTCCTTCAGAACTAGCGCCACTAGAAGATAGAAGCTCGCTGCGTTTGTCAGTGACTGCACCCGAAGGTGCGTCCTACGAATACATGGATCATTTCATGGATAAGTTGAGTACTTTTATCGCCGATTCTGTGCCGGAAAAACAAACAGGACTTGCCATTACTGCGCCGGGGTTCTCAGGCTCGGGCGCGGTAAACACAGGAGCGTACAGGATGATGCTCAGCAATCCGAAAGATCGTGAGCGTTCACAAAATGATGTTGCCAATTATATTACGAAAGTGAGCAAGCGTTTTCCTGAAGCTAAAACATTCGTGATACAGCAGCAGACGATCTCTGTAGGATCTACCAGGGGTTTGCCGGTGCAGTTTGTATTGCAGGCTCCCAACTTCGATAAGCTGAAGGAAAAACTTCCTAAGTTTCTCGAAGAGGCAAATAAAAATCCTACGTTCCAAGGAGTAGATGTTGATTTGAAATTCAATAAACCAGAATTGAATGTTACGATCGATCGTGACAAAGCAAAAGCCTTGGGGGTTTCAGTAATAGATGTAGCGCAAACCTTACAATTGGCGCTGTCGGGGCAGCGGTTTAGTTATTTTATTATGAATGGAAAACAATACCAGGTGATGGGCCAGGTAGACCGCGTCAACCGCGACGAGCCGCTCGATCTGAAGTCGATGTATGTGCGAAGCAGCACCGGACAGTTGATCCAGGTAGACAACCTGGTAAAGGTAGAAGAGAATAGCAGTCCGCCGCAGCTCTATCATTTCAACCGCTATCAGTCAGCTACTGTTTCTGCCGGATTGGCGCCAGGCAAAACAATCGGAGATGGGATCAACGCGATGAACGAAATTGCCGACAAAGTATTGGATGAAACCTTCACCACCGCGCTTGCAGGCTCTTCCAGGGATTATGCGGAAAGCTCTTCCAATATCTTGTTCGCTTTTGGATTGGCACTTGTATTGATTTTTCTGATCCTTGCAGCGCAGTTTGAAAGTTTCATTGACCCGCTAATCATCATGCTCACCGTGCCGCTAGCGCTTGCGGGTGCGATGCTTTCGCTTTGGTATTTCAACCAAACGATGAATATCTTCAGCGAGATCGGGATCATTATGTTGATTGGGTTGGTAACAAAGAACGGTATCCTGATCGTAGAATTTGCGAACCATTTGAAGCAGGCAGGAAAACCAATTCAAGAAGCCATTGTAGAAGCTTCCGCTGCGCGTCTTCGCCCGATCTTAATGACCAGCCTGGCCACCGCACTGGGAGCCTTACCAATCGCGCTTGCCCTGGGTGCAGGAGCCAAGAGCCGTATGGGAATGGGAATCGTAGTGATCGGAGGGCTTCTATTGTCCCTGGTCCTTACTCTCTATGTGATCCCGGCGATGTATACTTATATGTCGAGAAAGAAAAAGGAAAGTTCTGTTACACTTGAAAAACATTAATTACAACAATCAATATGCGTTATCTATTTTCTCTTCTGCTGTTGGCAATGGTCTCTACACTGGCGAAAGGCCAGGAAGTATTGCAGCTGGAAGATGTTATAAAAATGACCATCGAAAATAATTTCGATATCCAGCTTGCAAAAAATAGCGTGCAAGTAGCAGACAATAACAACAACATCGGTCTGGTAGGCGGAAGCCAATCGACAGGAGGTACTGTATCAGGAGGGGTTACAGGGATGTTGCCGCAGATCTCTATTTCTGCAGGAAGCCCGGCAAACCCCATGGGAGTGGGACAAACGATCAGTACACTCCGCTATTCCGATCCTACTTCCAACGTGAATAATCAAATATTGAATACCACCAGTTATGCGCCTTCTATCATTGCTACCTGGTATTTCTTTGATGGGTTGAAAATGTTTGCTACCAAAAGCAAACTGAATAGATTGGAAGAGCTTTCCAATTTGCAGTTCCGTCAGACGGTTGAAACCACTTTATTGAATTCCTTGTCCGCCTATTACCAGATGATCAGCATTCAACAATACATCAATTCACTGCGTACTTCGCTGGCATTAGGTGATGAGCAAAAAAAACTCGCTGATCAAAAACAAAAGATCGGCGCGGGTTCCGCGGTAGATGTTTACCAAACACAGATCGATTACAACAATATTCAGGTACAAATTATCCAGCAACAAAATTTATTGAATCAGCAGAAGATCAATTTAAATAATCTTTTGAGACGCTCTCCAGATACAGACTTTAGCGTGCCTGATACGATCGTGGTACAAACTACACCCAACTATCAAACAGCTGTAGGAAGCCTGGAGAGCACCAGCAGCCTTATCAGGATCAGTCAAAAAAATATAGAGATCTCGAAACTAGGGTTGAAAGAGTTTAAAGGAAATATGTATCCAAGAATCGGTCTTACGGGAAACTATACGTTTCAGGCCAATACCAACAGCGTGGGGTTCCAGCGTTACAACCGCAACTATGGATATAACCTGGGATTTATTTTCTCCTGGACGTTGCTCAATAACTTTACCACCAATACTGCAATCAAAAATCAAAAAGTGCAAATCGAATCTGACCGGATCCGGTTGGAAGCAGCGAAACTATCAGAACGTGGTGTTTTATATAGGGCATACCTGGATTTTCAAAACAATTTGACCATCACAGATCTGGAGAAAAAAAGTGTAGATCTTGCCAATAAAAATTTAGAGATCGCGTCACAGCGCTTCAAACAAGGGCTTTCCAACTATATTGAATACCGTACGGTGCAGCAAAGTTATGAAGACGCACAATTCAGGTTGTCGCAGGCAATGTATAATTTGAAAGTAAGCGAATTGAATTATTTGCGTGTGCAAGGACAATTGGTGAAGCAGTAGTGAGTGCAAAATAGAAGTATGTATGGTTTCTATTTTTTTCAATAATTTCTGCATACTCTTTATTTCGCATATCAATTAAACTTTATAAAAAAAACTCACCGGCAATATCCGATGAGTTTTCGGGTAGTACGCTACCATCTGTTTACGGTTTAATTAAGCGTAAACAACGCTTAATGTGATTGGCACATTCAATGCTTTAGAGATAATGCAATGTGTCTTTGCACCTTCCGCTATTTCGATAAATGTATCTTTATTGACACCTTCGATGATACTTGCTTTTAATTCCAGATGGATACCAGTGATGCTTAATGCTTGCATATCAAAGTCAACTATCGCGTTAGTATAAATATCACCTGCAGTAATATTGTGATGCGCCAATGTTGCGCTGAGGGCCATTGAAAAACAACCTGCATGTGCGGCGGCGATTAGTTCTTCCGGATTAGTACCGATGCCTTCCGCAAAGCGGGTCTTAAATGAATATTGAGTTTCGTTAAGTACTGTGCTTTGTGTACTGATCTCGCCAAGACCTTCTTGTAGAGTACCTTTCCAATGTGCTTTTGCTGTGCGTTTCATGATATTTTGATTTATGATGTTAAAAGAATTTTTATAGTTATTGATTATTATTTGCTTTCGGCGATTAAGATTTCAGCCAGTTTGCCTGGCATAGAAATGAATGGCGTATGGCTGCTTTGCAGGGTGTATACCTTCGTTACTTTACCTGCTTTTACCATATGTTGTTGTGCAGGGTAACTGATCGCGTTGTCATTCACCGTGTAGATATAGACCTTTTTAATGCTACCGAATTTTTTTTCAGTCAGGTGAACTGGGGTAGCAAGAGGTGCCAACGGCTCTGGTTTAATGGTAGCTGCTAGATATTCCTGAACTTGTGGAGGTGCATCCGCGGCAAAAATATCGGCTACGCCATCTTTCGCGATAATTGCCGCACCATGTTTTTCATCGATAGTAAGTGATTTGCCAATATGAGATACAGGATCTTGTTTGGCTAGTGATAAAAGGCTAGCTCCATCGTACGGTACTGTTGCCGCAAGGAAGATCAATTTTTTAATTTGTGAGGGAATTTCCTCAGCAACCTGACTAATCACCATTCCGCCAAAACTATGTCCCACTAAAACTACATTGGTGCGGGTTCCGATAGCTGCTTTTACCTGGTCAACATAAGTTTGAAATGTGATACTGCCGAATGAAGTAGTATCTTTTCCGTGACCTGCAAGGTTAACATTGATTACCTCTTCGCCCTGTGCCTTTAATAAAGGAGTCACTGCATCCCAGGAAGAAGCATCTGACCAGGCTCCGTGAACAAGTACAATAGTTTTAGAATTTGTGTTGTTTGTTTTTTGGGCTTGAGCAGTAAAACCGAGTACACTCATCACCATCATTAATATTGCTTTTTTCATGTTTGTATTGTCTATTGTTTTATTAGACATGACAAAGATGAAGCAATGCGATCGGAATAATTTTAACCTGGGTTAAAATCGAAAATCCTCTAAAAAGTTTTTAGAGGATTCAATAATTTAAAATTTGAGGGCAGATTAGCGAGCCTTATTTCCCAGTCATTCTTTTACGAATCCGACTCAATGATGGTCCTTGGATACCCAAATAAGAAGCGATATGATAAAGCGGTACTGAATTAAAAATATTCGGATGTTTTTCCATCATTTCCCGGTAACGGTCCTCCGGTGTTTTAAAGAGGAATCCTTCGGTATTAGCCATGACCTCATGAAAAGCCGTTTCAGCGACAATCCTTCCGAACCGTTCCCATTGATGTGATTGCCCGTAAAGTTCATTCAGGTGATCGATATGAATATACAATATAAGCGAATCAACCATCGCTTCCGTATAATAATCGCAGGCGCTCTGGCTTAAAAAACTTTTATAAGAAGCTACGAATTGATGATCCGTAAAAAACAGCATATTCTTTTCTTCGCCAGTATTGTTGTTTACGCGATAGATCCTAAATACGCCGTTGATAATAAATCCGAGATGCTTACAAACATTTTTATATTCATTATAAAACTCACCTTTTTTATAATGTTGTAGTTTCCAGTAAGGCAATGATAATTCAAATGCTTCCGGTTTCATACCGGCAGATCCTAAAGTCGTTCGTAATAATTCTATTTCTGCACTGTTTTCTAGCATGGGATAAAACTATAAATTTTAATAATATCAGACAAGAAGATGTGCTAATAGGCACACCGCTTAAATCAGCACAACATTGTCATTCAGAAGGAACCTTGTGCAGAATCTGCACAAGGTTCCTTCTGAATGACAATATTTATAAATATTCACAATCTATTTCACAAAACTTATACTGCAAAAAAAACAAAGGCCGATCATTTTCATAATCAGCCTTCATTTGAAATTTAGAATTTAAAATTCAAAATTATTTTCCTCCCTTATCCAGTGCTTTGGCTTTAGGAAATTGCTTCAGCGCGGCTACATAGATCTCATCCGTCTCGTTGATGATCGGATAGAAACCTGCATTGCCGTAAAGACTTCTTGCGATATAGGCTTTGATATTGGCCTTCAGGAATTTTTTCGATTTGTTGAATTGAACGTCGTTGTATTTCACTCCAGACTTTTCTCCCAGCGAGGTTAGTTCTTTCAACATTGCATCCGTCACTTCGAAATTATTTTTGTATTGCTCGAAGCTCATGTTCTGAAGTTTTGCTTTGTTGTTGGTATAATAATCCAACGTGTATTCGCGGATCAGGTTTTTGTTGAACATTTCCAGCAAATAATCGGTCAGATCAGAAGTGTCTCGTGGTACAAACACATCTGGCATGATACCGCCGCCGCCATAAACGATGCGGCCTCTGGTGGTTTTGTACATAAGTGAATCTGCAAATTTTACGCTGTCGGCGCTGAAGAATTCACCTTTCTTGTAGCGATTCATCAGGTCGAGGTTGTATTTGTCTACGCCGTCTTTTTCATATGGTTTTTGAATACATCTTCCACTAGGAGTATAATAGCGGGAAATAGTAAGGCGAAGCTCAGACTGGTCGCTCAGCGGAATAGGTCTTTGTACCAATCCTTTTCCAAACGAACGACGTCCTACGATCAGCGCGCGGTCGTTGTCTTGCAGCGCGCCGGATACGATCTCGGAAGCAGAGGCGCTGCCTTCGTTGATCAATACGATGAGCGAGCCTCTTTCGAAGTCTCCTTTATTCTCTGCGTAAATTTTAGAATCGTAACGAGTGCCTTTTCCGTCGGTGTATACGATCAGTTTATTATCGCCCAGGAATTCATCGGCAATATCAGTAGCGCGGTCCATATAGCCGCCCGGATTGTCTTTCAGATCAAGGATGAGTTGCTTCATCCCTTTTGCCTTGAGGCCTGTAAGCGCTTCGCGGAATTCCACGTAAGTGTTTTCTGCAAAACGGCTCACTTTGATATAGCCCGTTTCCTTATCGATCATATAGCTCACGTCAACAGAATAAGTTGGGATCTTATCGCGGGTGATGGTGAAGTCGAGCAGGTTTTTAGACCCTTTTCTAAGAATGGAAACTTTTACCTGTGTCCCTTTTTTACCACGCAGTTTGCTGAATACATCCATATTAGTAATGTTGACACCAGCCACTACTTTGTCGTCTACTTTTACGATCTTATCTCCGGCCAGCAATCCTACAGCCTCCGAAGGGCCACCGCTGATCGGCGCTACTACGTATATAGTATCTTTGATAATATTGAATTCGATCCCGATGCCTTCGAAGTTTCCTTCCAGCTGCGAGCGGGCCATGTCAATATCTTTCTTAGGAATATAAGCAGTGTGCGGATCGAGCTTCTCAAGCATTTTGTCGATGGAAAAATCCACGAGGTCATCAATGTTTACGGTATCTACATAGTCACGGTCGATCAGGTTTAGGATCTCCATGTATTTGAGATAATTTCCGGTGATATTATTTTTGCTGCTGTTGTTGGACATCACAGCGCCGATAAAAATACCGCAGACCAGGGCCAGCGAAAGAAAAATGGGTAGTTTAATGTAAAAACTATTATTTTTTATTTTACTCATCGTATATATAAGGTTTCAACAAATTTATTCAAATAATCGGTTTTATTTCCAATTAAATATGGTAAAAAAGAACGGCTGGTGCAAGAATTATTGCTTATGGTATGGATACCAGATGCCGGATACCAGATACCAGATTAGTATGGTGAGTGAGTACGAATAGTTCTGTTTATCCGGATCCGGCATCTGGCATCCGGTATCTTCCCCTTTGCTGGCGTCCCCGCCAGCAAAGGCTGTTTGTAATAAAAACTGTTATGTATATAAATGTTTTGCTGGCGGGGACGCCAGCAAAAGGGAAAGGGAAGCCCAGACAATCATTTAAAATTCATAACTCATAATTTATTTAAATCGTTTTTAGCCAATATTTTAAGTATTTTTGCCTTTATGCCAAGAGTAGTAGCCATCGATTACGGAAAAAAAAGAACAGGACTGGCGGTGACCGATCCCTTAAAGATCATAGCCACCGCGCTTACCACCGTAGAAGGGAAAGATGTGCTGAAATTTTTGAAAGAATATACTGCCAAAGAAGAAGTGGAAGCATTTGTGCTGGGCATGCCCAAAACGCTCAACAACGAAGATTCTGAAAACGCTGTACATGTAAAAGCTTTCGCTGAAAATCTTAAAAAAGAATTCCCTTCGATCCCGCTCCACTTCGCCGATGAACGCTTTACTTCCTCCATCGCCAAACAAACTATGATCGACGGTGGTATGAAAAAGAAAGACCGGCAGGTAAAATCAAATGTAGATAAAATAAGTGCGACACTGATCTTGCAGACTTTTTTAGAATCGGTCAGATAACCTATGAATATTATTGTGAACAGAATTATTACCTTTTTCTTTTTTCTTTTTGTTTCTTCTGTGTGCCTTGCACAAAAGCTTCCTGTATGGCATAAAGTACATGGAGCCGATCTGAGAAAAATAAATTTTACAAAATACATCAAAAATAATTCAACGTTCTCGATCGTCAAGTCGCTCGATACGGTGAGCATTCCTGAAGTAACGACAATTCTTCTGATCGACCGCGAAGGGAAATTTTTCCAGGAGCTGGAATTCGATACCGCTGCCTACACCAGTAACCGGGAGCAGATTATCGCAGGACAAAGGAAACAGGGAAGAATGCTGCTGGGCCTCGTCACGCTGAAAGGAGAGGCGGTCATCCCGATGGAATATTTACAGATACGTTTTTACCGCGATCTTTTCGCTGTTAAGAACCAGGAGTACGATTGGGCTTTGTTTGATCAAAAAGGAAATAAGCTTACCAATTTTGTGTATACCGATATGTCATTTACAGAATTTGGAAAAATAAAAATAAAAAACGAACACGGCGCCGGTGTACTAAACGAAAATGGTACGGTATTGATCGAACCTTTGTATGGAGAGGTGAGCCAGCTGACCGCCGATAGTTTTTCGGTGCGTGAACAAGACCGCTGGGAATATATAGACCGCCACAAGCAAATTCACTTCACCTGGAATGCAGATAGCATCAATACGGTGAGTGATTCGGTATTTCTTTTCTACGCGGAAGGAAGAGTGCTAATTAAAGATTCTACGGGCAAAATTATCGGCCTGGAACAAGGATACCATGCAGTGGAAAAATTTGGCAACAAGATCAAAATTACACTGGGGGAATATTCAGGCTTGATCGATGCAAAAGGCAAAGAAATTTTACCGCTTAAATTTTATAAGATCAAACAAGAAAACGCAGGCTACTTGCTTGCATTGGGCGATGAGATCAGGGTATTGCGCTATGGAGACGTAGTAAATAAAAATAAAAAGCGCTGGAGCCTTTATGATTCGCTGGGAAGAAAAATTCTTACGCGTCAGTACAAGACGATCCGCAGCTTTAGCGAAGGTCTAGCCGCTGTGCAGAACGATGAAAATTTGTGGGGCTTTGTAGATGAAAAAGGCAATGTTGTGATCGAACCTTCTTATCGCTATGCAGCAGATTTTAAGAATGGCTATACGCTGGTAAAAGAGCAAGGCGCGCGTGAAAACGATTACCGCCTGATCGATCGTAGTGAACGTAGTTTTTTTACAGGGAAAGAAGCACAGCTTTATTACCTCGGCGTGATTTGCTATAGGACTTGTGCCGACTCAATCAGAGAAGGTGAACCGGAAACAGAATTGCATTACGGCTTGCCACCTTCGCGCTATGATCGATACATTCCTGCAGAAGATGGATACATTCGAGTAAAGAATGGCTCGTATACAGGAGTGTTGCTACCTTCGGGCAAAGAGGCTGTACAAGCTTACCAAGATACAGTATACAAAGCTTCCTCCGATACATTTTTTCTTTATAAAAGAAAAAACGGACTTATAGGATACTCCGATAAATATGGAAACACTGCGATGTACCTCACCGATCGTTTTGAACAAGTACAACCTTTGCAAGAAGGGTTTTCAAGATTTAAAAAAGACGGGCTTTACGGATTTATTGATCCCTATGGAAATGTTCACATCGCTCCAAAGTACACGGCTACCGGGGAGTTTCACGATGGCATGGCAGCGGTGTTCCTGAAAGGGAAATGGGGTTTTATTGACAAAGCGGAAAACCTGAATGTGCAGCCTTATTATAAAGAAGTAAAACATTTCAGAAATGGATTTGCTCCTGTGAAAAATATTAAAAACAAATGGAGCTTTATAGATAAAGAGGGAAAGCCCGTGAATACTACGTTCTACGATGAATTTGTAGAAACTAAAAACGAAAAATATCTGGTGCAGAAAAATAAACGTTGGGGTATTACCTATTCAAATGGAAAAGAAATTTTATCGCCCAAATATGAATTCATAGAAGAGCTCGCGCCGAATATTTTAAAAGTAAAAAAGGACGGTAAGTACGGTGTGATGGATTTTCAGGAGAATATAGTGCTGTACTATCAGTACGACGATGTGATCTATGATCCTTATGCAGACCGGTTTTTTGTGAAGTGGAAGGGGAGCAATAGAAAAATTAAGTTATGAATTATGAGTTATGAATGTTGAATGAATTTCTAATTCATAACTCATAATTCATAATTCATAACTTAATTTTTATAATTTCTGCAGCTGCGCAAATTCCTTCGCGAAATAAGTAAGGATCACTTTTGATCCTGCGCGTTTAATACAAGTCAAACTTTCCAGCATTGCTTTTTCGCCGTCCAGCCAGCCGTTTTGTGCAGCGGCTTTGATCATGGCGTATTCACCGCTTACATTGTAGGCGGCAATTGGAATATCAAAATTGTCGTACAAAAGTTTGATCACGTCCAGGTAAGCTAGCGCCGGTTTTACCATAAGGAAATCGGCTCCTTCGTGATAATCGAGTTCTGCTTCTACCAGAGCTTCCGCCTGGTTCGCCGGGTCCATTTGATAAGTCTTCTTGTCTCCCGCCTTGGGTGCGGAGTTCAGCGCATCGCGGAAAGGGCCGTAGAAAGCGCTGGCATATTTAGCCGTATAGGCCATAATGGCGGTTTTTTCAAATCCAGCTTCGTCGAGCATATCGCGCAGTGCGCCTACGCGGCCGTCCATCATGTCGGAAGGCCCTACGATATCGGCTCCGGCATCTGCCTGTGCAAGCGCCATACGGCCGAGTACTTCGATGGTTTCGTCGTTAAGGATTTCTCCATTCTGAACAATCCCGTCGTGTCCGTCAGAACTATAAGGATCCATCGCTACATCGGTCATTAAGATAGCTTCAGGAAATTCTTTTTTAATTTTTTTAATCGCTTTTAGATAAATATTATTGCGCTCATAACTATGAGTAGCAAACTGATCTTTGAGCGATTCTTCAATGTTGGGAAAAGGAGCAAATATTTTCAATCCAAGTTTCATACAGCTTTCGATCTCTTTCAACAACAGATCTTCGGAAAGCCTTTGAATTCCGGGCATAGAAGGGATGTCGGTTTTTATATTTATACCTCCTGTGAGAAATACCGGGTAGATAAGATCTTTTACAGTTACTTCATGTTCCCGCACCAGATCACGGATCACAGGGCTTTTGCGGTTTCTTCTTGGACGACGCATAGGTTAAAATTTATTGGCAAAGGTAAGCAATTGGGAGGAATTATGAATGTTGAATTTTGAGTTATGAATTTATAAGTTGTCCTTCTGAATGACACTACAGAAACGATATCCATCTATGAGTAATAACTCAAAATTCAGCATTTATAAACCTTACGTCATACTTTTCCAACTCTTCTAACACAGGGAGATAAATCTCTTTCATAACTGGAATGTGTACACCGGTAAGATTAATTTTTCCTTCCAGGATCAATCGTGCGGCAATGGCCAGGGGAAGGCCAACGGTCTTGGCCATTGCAGTGTTTATTTGGTTGTCGCCGAGCATTACTAAAGAGGAAGTTCGTTTATGCGATTTTCCGTTGAGCGTATATTCAAACAAATGCTGCATTACGATCATGTCTTTGTCTTCAGGTTGAAGGCGCCATTTTTCTTCGAGCAATTTTTGCAAGAGCTGAGCCGGAGTAGCCGGTGGATAGCCGATCTTTTTATCCTCGAGCAATCCCAGCCATTTCAGTTTGGCAATCTCCCTCGCTCCCGGCCCTTGATTTATAAGGGCTGCAAGCTGGAGGTTGATTTTTTTATCACTCTTCGGAAGAAAAGAAAGTGTAAATTCTTTCCACGTAAGTGTTTCCGAATTTTCAACTATATAAGAGTCATCAGTGATGCCAAGTTGGACAAGAAGGTTCCATGCATCGCAATAACCAGGCCGGCGGAGTGTGCCGCGTAGAAGCGTGGAAGTATTTTCCAATCCATAAGTATGAAGATATTTAAGTGAATCGCGGTTGGCATAACCTTCGAAATTTCCATAACCTTCTACCCGAATTTTTTCAATCGTAGTAAATAAGCGATGATAAGGAATATATTTATAAGCTCCGCCTTCAAGGTACTTCACCGTGCCTTGTCCCGCCAGCACTACGTTTCGAGGGTTCCAGGTGATTTTATAATTCCATGGATTATCATCGGATTCTGGTGCTACCAATCCACCTGTATAAGATTTAAAGGAAGTGATGGTCCCGCCGGAGGCTTTGATATTTTCCAGTTCCCTCATGGCCGACATATGATCAATGCCAGGATCCAGGCCGCATTCCATGAGGAAGAGTAAGCCCTGCTCTCGTGTGGCATGGTCGAGCTGTTGGATCTCCGGGCTGATATACGAGGCTGTAAGAAAATGTTTGCGGTAAAGCAAACAGTCGTGTGCTATAATGCTATGCAGGGAAGGAGGAAGGAGTGAGATCACTACATCTGTATCCTGGATCAGGCGGTGCCGACTCAGCTCGTTGTCGATATGAACGGCGACTGTATGAATATGTTCATGCAAGGAAGCATCGGAAAGCGAGAAATCGGCGATGGTGAGGCTCAGAAAATTCTTCCGGGCAAGATCGGAAAGATATTCGATCAGGACGGGAGCCGAGCGGCCTGAGCCAAAGAGCAATATTTTTTTCATGTATTAAAAGGAAACTACACCTGATCAAATATATCAATTTTTTAAATATAGTGATTGGGATGTATAAGACTCAATGATTCTTCAATGACAGGAGTATTCGGAAGAAGCAATTTTATGAAGGCAAGGAAGCAGAATAAAATGTTGTAAAAAAAGCGGACACCCATGAGGATGCCCGCTCGTTTATGTTTAATCTATTTTGAAAAAATTCAGACTATTTCACCATAAGAAGCTCCGATTTCGAAGAAGCTCCGTTCACAAAATAAGTGATGGTGTAGATACCTCTGCTCAGTACAGCAACAGAGAAGGATTGGTTTAAAGTAGAATAATTTCCTTCTGCAATTGTCATTACTTCTTTACCCATCAGATCAGAAAGAATTACTTTCACTGCTGATTCTGATTTTAAGCTCAACTCTAAGTTTGCCATATCAGAAGTAGGGTTAGGATATACCTTGCTGTCTGCAATAAAGGACTGAACGCTGCTTACAGAAGTAGCAGTAGCGTTTGCAGTAAGATTGATCACATAGGATGATTCATCGGCATCATCGCTTGTGATGGTAAGCACAGCTGTTTTCGTTCCCAGTGAAGTAGGAGCAAATGTGACAGTGATCCAATCATTGACGTCGCCAGGTACTACATAAGTTGGGAAGGTAGGCAAGGTCACGATGAACTCAGAAGTATTTGTGCCTGTCAGCGTAACAGAAGAAATGTTCAGGTTGCCTGCACCAAGGTTCTCGATATAGATTGTCTGTGCATCACCAGTAGATCCCGGAAGTGCATCTGATAAGGAAAGGGTTCCACCGCTGGCAATATCAGCAGTAGCTCTTACATTGATCTCAGGAGTCGCAGTAGCTACACTGGATGCATTCAATGTAATGGTATATGTTCCCTCGTCTGAGTCATTGCTGGTAATGGTAAGGGTAGCAGTTTTATTGCCTAAGGAAGTAGGAACAAACGTCACGTTGATCCCTATATCGTTATTACCGCTAACCATCATTGGGAAAGACAAAGGATCAAGTATGAATTCGGAAGCGTTGGTTCCTGTAAGTGTTATGTTAGAAATAGTCAGGTTCCCAAGTCCCGTATTTTCTATTACGATGGTCTGCGCGTTGCCAGGAGTATTGTTTACAACGCTTGCCATTGTAATTGTTCCGCCTGAAGCGACTATGCTACCTTCGTATCCTTTCATAACTGCAATTTCAGGAGTAGCAGTTGCCACACTTGTTGCCATCAGGTTGATCGTATAAGTGCCATCGGTCGGGTCATCGCTGGTAAAAGTCAGCGTAGCAGTTTTATTACCTACAGAAGTCGGAGCGAAGATAATATAGAATTGACCGTCGTTATTTGCATCCAGTTCGGCAGGCAAAGGAAAGGTCTGCAGAATGAATTCGGAGGCGTTGGTACCTGTGATCGTAATATTAGAAACATTTAGATTAGCGGTACCGGAATTAAATACACGTATATATTCTTCATTGCCCACGGTATTGTTTAACACACTGGTAAAGGTATAAGAACCTCCTGAAGGAATCAGATTATAGTTATGAGTGTAATCATACACATCAAGATTCGGAGCAGCGGTTGCAGTAGCAGTGCCTTTCAGTGTAATGGTGTAAACGCCTTCATCTGAGTCGTTGTTGGTAATAGTCAAGGTGGCGGTTTTCACACCGGTAGAAGTAGGAGCGAAGACAACATAGAAACTATTATTATCGCCTGAGTTTACTGTGAAAGGTGTAATGCCAGATTGCAATTGAAATTCAGATTGATTTGCACCTGTAATAGTGATATTGCTAATAGTAAGATCGGCTGTACCATCGTTGTGAACGCTTATATATTCATAACCGCTTGTTTGGTTCACTACTACACTTGGGAATATACTGATCCCTCCTTTTGCTACATTCTGATCATTGAAATCAATTACAGTAATTTCAGGACTAGGATTGACCGCAGTAGCATGTATGATAATGGTGTAGCTACCTTCATCGGAGTCATTATTAGAAATTGTCAATGTAGCAGTTTTAGCACCTGTGGAAGTAGGATTAAAAGAAACATAGAACGATTGACTACTGCTTGCACCTACTGTCAAAGGGTACGAAAAAGGAATGTGTATTTGGAATTCAGAAGCATTTGTACCTGAAAGAGCCATATTGGTCACTGTAAGATCAGAGGTACCATTGTTTTGAATGTTTACAAGAGCATAGTAATCATCTCCTACGGCTACGTTACTAACGGTTGTAGAACCACCTTTCAGCACAGTATTGTAATCAAATTCCATATTGATCTCAGGAGCGGCAGTAGCCGTGCTGGTCGCATGCAGGATAATACTATAGGTAGGAGTTGTAGGATCATTGCTAACGATCAGCAGCGTAGCAGTTTTAGCACCTACGCTGGTAGGGTTGAACGAAATACCAGGAGAATAATTTGTATTGAAACTGTTCAGCGTATAAGGAAATGTTGGAAGACCTGTCAGGGAAAACTGACTTTGATCTGTGCCTGCAATGGTTATACTTGCAATGTTCAAGTCAGCATTACCATTGTCACGCAGATAGATCGGATAAGCATTGACGCTGTTTCCGTTTACAACTACTGGTGGTAGCGTAACACTGCTTCCACTAAGCATGTCACCAACTATATAGTTGTAGACCTCAATTGACGGAGCCGGCGCGGGAAGCGCAGTACCAGTCAATGTAAAGGTATAAGATCCTTCATCAGAATCGTTGTTGGTAACGGTTATGGTAGCGGTCTTATTACCTATCGATGTAGGAGCAAATTTTACCTGGAATGCAACGTAATCACCTGCGGAAACAGTAGCCGGATAAGTAGGAACGTTTTGTAGAGTAAACAAACTTGCATTCGTTCCGCCAAGCTGGATATTGCTAACGTTAAGATCAGCTGTACCAATATTTTCTATATAAAAAGTAAAGACCTGGTTTGTGGTAGAGGCTACCTCTCCAAGGCTGAAAGAGCCACCCACAGGGATGTTATCATTCTCATCATCCTGTAGATTGATTTCAGGAACTCCGGTTGCTATGCTATTAGCAGAAAGGGTAATGGCATAAGTACCTTCATTGGAATCGTTGTTGGAAATAGTAACTGTAGCAGTTTTAACACCGAGCGACGTAGGGTTAAATGTAACGCCGAAAGTCCAACTGTCTCCGGCCGGGATTGTGTAAGGCAGTGTTGGAAGATTACTCAAAGTAAACATGGAAGAGTTTGTCCCGCTCAGCACTATGTTAGTCACAGAAAGGCTTCCGTTACCAGTATTGACAATACTAATGTTTTGTAAGTTACCTGCTGTGTTATTTACGACATCCGGCAATGTATTGGTTCCTCCACTGGCTATACTTGTTCCGGATGTACCATCTTTTCTCACATCGATTTCAGGATAAAGAGTAGCACCGGTGCCGGTGGCAGTTAAATTGAGTACAAATATTGGATTGAACGGATCGTCTGTGGTAATCGTCAGCTTTGCAGTTTTCGTACCAGCGCTATTGGGAGTGAATGTCACGTAAAGATATTCATAATCATTAGCCGCAATAGCAAGAGGGGCCGGACCTCCATCAATTGAAAATGAAAATTCGGAAGCATTCGTTCCGGATAAGGTCATAGAAGAAATATTAAGATCGGTGTTGGTACTGGAATTATTTATAACCGATAGGCCATGCTGTGATGAATTGCCCGTCGAGACAGTCCCAAAGTTAAATGTTTGTCCATTTGTAATTTGAGAACCTCCATTATCCACATAAATCTGAGAGAATGCGCTATATATTCCCGCCACTGCTACGTTATCGAGTGTAAAATCGCCTTTAAACTTCAGGTTCCAGGGATCAACACCAAGATCTTTCCCTTGTGGTTGGAATGCAGCATACACAATGTTTGTACTGTCTACTAAAGTGCTGGATCCATTGTTCTTAAATTTTCCTGAATAATTGATCGTTACCGGGCCTACATAGTTTGCCGCGATTGTTGCAAAAGTTCCATCAGTATAGTTATTGTTTCCATCAACTACCTGCACAAAAAGGTCGATTTCCGCATTTCCAGAATTATTGATATCAAACGTGATGCATTTACAGCCTGCAGCCATGTTAATAGCACCTCCGTATTCGATTGTAAAGTCATATGAAAATGTAGCCCAGTTAGCAGCAGGTGAACTAGCGGTTTGCATTGGTCCCACGGAGTCGATCATATGAACGAATAATTTATCGTTTGCAGTTAAGGTATAACTACTTGAGCTATACCAGGCGGGGGGAACAGTTGTTCCGGTAAAAGTTTCTGTAAAAATGGTCTGCGCAAAAGAAATTACGGAGAGCCCCAGAACGAGTCCGATTAATAGTAGTGTTTTTTTCATAAATATTTAAGTTAATTGGCTTATTTTGAATAAATTATACAAAAAAGCATAATTTGGCTTCAAACTGAAAATAAAAAATTACTTCCTCTAAATAGGCTAAATAAAATCCAAAAAGCAAGCAATTTATTGCAAAAAATAAATGATTTAGGTTGTATAAGTCCTATAATAAGCTAGAAATATATAATTTTTTAAATAGCCTGTTTGGCATATGAAGGGCAAATAGTTGATCTGCTTATTAGAATTAATATTAATGTATTTCCCTTTATTTGGCTATTTCTGGGAGAGCAATTAATTTTTTTAGATCTCCAATTTTATAAAAATTATAGTTGCTTTTTAACCGTAAAGATGAATTGCCGAAAGCAATATTTAAACGGTTAGGAATAAGAATTTTAGAGGTAGAACTTTATTTAGCCGATTTGCTACTGATAAGTAAATATTATGTGTAAAAATCTTTATTACAGATAGTTATATAATGTTTTTTTCAAACCTTTTATTGTATGTAAGCGTATCCTTATGTAGAATTATCACAGAAGAAATAAATAATTTGATTTTAACATTATCTAAACAATAACTATTATGAAAAGAATACTACTATCTATTTCAGTTCTTGCTACTTTATCTGTAGGAACCATGAATGCACAATGGGTGAGATATCCTTCCACAGGAACTTCGACAGGGCTGGCATTTAGCGGAGGGACAGCCGCAACTGCAGGTGTAGGAAGTTGGGGTGGATACACACCTAATTTTTCTGAAAACACTTGTAATACATATGCTGGCGAATATTGGGGTGGAGCTGGTGCCAACTCAGGTGCGCCAAAAGACAGTACGAACCAGGTAGCTTACACTCTTAGTGGAGTACAAAATGGTTATGATAATCCAACAGGAGTAGCTGGAGCAACCCCTTGCTATGCTACTTCGTCTTCATTCTCTGTTGGTTTAGGCGGAGGAACAAATTTGGATCTTTCTGCTACTACGGATAGGCATTTAACGATCAGTGTTCGTTCTACGGTAGCTTTTAGAGCACAACTTCTAATGTTTAACAGTTCTTATGCTGCTGTTAACTCAAGCACTACAAGACCTTACATTGATATTGTTGGAGATAATGTTTTTCATGTGTATACAATGAACTTTGATACTTCTGTAGTTACAGCTTCTATCAACAGCGTATTCTTAGTAGCATTTCTATATGATGGAACTACAGCTCTAAATGGTAGAGTATTTATTGATGGTTTTGCAATCGGTAGCGCTCCTAGTTTGACTACTGATGTAAAAGAAGCTGCTTCAATGATTGCTTCTTCAAAAGTATATCCGAACCCTGTTTCGGATATTGCAAACGTTGAGTTAAATCTTAAATCTCCTTCTACTGTAAAAGTGATTCTTTCTGATCTGATGGGTAAAGAAGTAATGACTATTACAGAAGGTAATTATTCTTCCTTGAACCAGACATTCTCTGTAGCAAATCTTAACAAAGGAATGTACACTGTAAACTATTATGTAAACGGTGCTGCTGCCAAAGCAGAAATGCTGATGGTGAAATAAGTTTTTAATAAGGTTAAATAAACATAAGTAAGCGGGCGAGGTTCGAAAGAATCTTGCCCGCTGTTTTTATAAATAAGGAATTGTTAATACGTATTTATACGGATTTTATTACTAAAATTTATTACCGTCCTTGTAGAACTCTTTACTCAATTTTTATTCAACTAAAAAAATGCTTTTATGAAAAAAATTAAACTATTACTGACAACTATAGCAATTGCAGAAATGTCTACAGTCGGTGTGGCTCAATGGACAACAAATGGGAACGATGCTTACAACACAAATTATAATACTACTCCTCCTGGTAAAGTAGGGATAGGAAAAGTACCAGATGATGATGTGCAGACTGGAACATATATGGGATATCCGGTATATCATTATGAATCAGTTTTTCAAATTCATGCTCCGATTCGCACACAATTTTGCCTTTCCAATTGTACAGGTGCTAATACTTGTGTGCCAGCATTAAAAATTACAACTCCTGATAATACCAGTCGTTATCTGGGTTTGGGATTATCAGGAACACAAACGTCTTTTATTACTACCGATAACCAATTAGATATTTATAGTCAGGACGTAGCTGTAACTGGTAAACTTTATGTAAACTCATTGGGTGGCGGATCTGTAATAAGCGATAATGTGTCAGGTCCACGATTTACAACATGTCCAAGTGGTTATAATCTATATGTCACAAAAGGGTTATTAGCAGATAAGATTGTAATAGGAAGTGTTACAACGAACTCAAATTATAAGCTATTTGTAGAAACAGGCATTCTTACAGAGAAGGTAAAAGTAGCAGTTAAAAATACTTCCAACTGGTCTGACTATGTTTTTAACAAAGACTATAAACTACTCTCTCTTGGCGAAGTAGAAAGCTATATTCAAAAAAATAAACACCTTCCGGGTGTTCCTTCGGCAGAAGAAGTGGTGAAAGATGGTATTGATATGGCAACCATGGATGCTAAACTACTAGAGAAGATCGAAGAGTTGACACTTTATATGATCGAGCTCAAAAAAGAAAATGAAAGTATCAGACAAGAGAATGCACTTATTAAAAAAGAAGTGGAACTGTTAAAGAATAATAAATGATCTTAAATTAAAATGACATGAAATATTTTAAGATAATAGTCATACTGTTTGTGATAGGTATGTACACAAACAGTTTTGCACAGGTGATATATAACAATAGCTTTGAGGAGTATTGCCAGACTAATTATTCCGAGCCATCTCCATTTTATAATTCTTGTCCTGGTACCTCCTGTTCAGCCTGGCCATCGTGCGTGCCGGGTTGGAAAAGTAGCCACGGTTCTCCCAATATCGCTGGCTCAGCATATAATGGTAGTAATTGTGCAGAAATGTGGAGCGCTTATTCATCCGACTCTTCCAGAGTGATAGGAGAAGGCATTTTTACAAACGTATGTTTTTCACATGATGCTACTTATTTTATTAGTTTGTGGGTAAAAGGAATAATGAATCAAAAGTTTGGAGAGCTTTATATTTATGCCGCTTCAAACCTGACCCAAAGAGGGCTTCTTACACAAGGAGAAAGAATACCTACCATTGATGGAGAACTTTTGTATCAAGGAGATATTAATTCTTCTTCTTGGCAACAGGTACTGATTAACTACACACCTAATGCGAGTGTACCTGTGAGAAATCAACTGGTTATATTCCCTTACCAATCCGATCCTCTTAATGCGTATGTATTTATTGATAAGGTAGAAGTGTTTAAGACAAGTTGTTGTCCTTCTTCTGTATTGTATCAAAATACAAATACATTACCTGCTTATACAAATGTGTCAGATTATATCAGGGCCGGTAATAATGTAGGATCCACATATGCATCCACCGGAGATGTAGATTTTGGCCCAGGGCATACAACTACTATGAAAGCAGGGAATTATGTAAGCCTAGAACCTGGTTTTACAGCAGAATATGGAAGTGTGATGACAGCCTCAATAGCAGTGTGTACGAGCGCTACCAATTGTAATTATAATAGTACTTGTCAGGATAATACCAGACTAGGAATAGCTCCTATATTATTCGAAAACACAGAAACAATTGTAGAAGACATGCGGATTTATCCAAATCCCACTACAGGAAAACTATATATAGACTTGTTACCTGCGAAGTATATAGCTATATCTATTTATAATATGATAGGAGAAGTTCTATACCAAAAGGAATACAAAGATCTATCATATAGTTCAAAAGAAATAGACGTAAATACACTCTCAACAGGAGTCTATCGTATTGAAATTATTAAAGATGGAACTAAGCAAGTCAAAACTTTTTCTATAGTAAAATAATTTTGATCAATTCTTGAAATAAATAAAGGCCTGATATTTACAATTGGGCCTTTATTATTAACGCCTTATTATTTTTATTGAAAAATATAAAACGTATTTTGGATCATATTGACTGTAAAAGAAATGGACAACGATTTCTTTCAAAGAACAAAAAGAACAAACCTTCTTCTATTCTTCCTCATTCCTTTCACGATCGGAATGCTTTACGCCCTCTACACCGATCATCGCTGGGAGGATTGGTACATCACGTACCGCGCCAGCAAAAATCTTGCAACAGGCGAAGGGCTTACCTATACTGCCGGAGAGCGGGTCTATTCTTATACTTCGCCCATCAATACATTATTGCCCTCATTCTTCGCCGCACTCTTCCCTTCAAATGCCGACGAATATGCGATCTGGCTTTACAGGCTGGTCAACTGTTTTGTATTGGGAATTTGCGGCGTGTTACTTCTCAGGCTTTCAATACTTTTGAAATTCTCAAAACCTTTTTCTCTTCTTCTGCTCTTTCTCTTCGCCACCAACAGCCTGATCATCGACAACAGCATCAATGGAATGGAAGCGCCTTATATGATGTTGTTTCTTATTTTCCTGTTTCTCGCTTTGCATAAAAAGGAAAATGCTCGCTTGCGAGATTTTATCTTGCCCTTTACAGGCCTTATGTATACAAGGCCCGATGGTTTTGTATACGCAGGAATTTTTGTCTTCGCATTTCTGATTTTTGATTACAATAAAAGTAATAGCACTGCCTTTTGGAAGAATACGCAAAAAATAATCCAGGCTGCGCTTCTGAGCTTTTTGCTCTTCTTACCCTGGATCTTTTTTACCTGGTATTACTACGGCAGCCCGGTCCCCAATACGATCATCGCCAAAAGTATTTTCAGGGACTGGCATTGGTGGACGTTTGTAAAAGAATTTATAAAATTTCCATTGAGTATTTTCCATGAGCCTGTTCAATATGTACTCTCAGGCTTATTTATGCCAGGTTATGCAGTCTTCGGTGGTTGGCATTCGCTGGATCTTGCCGGAAGAGTAGTAAGTTGTGTTGCCTTTTTTGCTTTCCTCTTTCCCTTCCTGCCCAAAGCAGCAAGAACATTTTCACTCGCCGTTTACCTTATCGTTTTCTATCTCACCATAATATCCGGACAAGGCGGACAGCCTTGGTATTTGCCTAACCTTGCATTGCCTGTGATTTTATTTTTCTGTCTCGTACTCCAAGCAGGATATAACTGGTCTGCCAGAAATTTTTTTGTGTGCGTGGGATATGTTTTTCTTTCTTATCAATTAATTATTCTGTTGTTTGGCGCTTTTTATTTTAAAACACAACAACAAATTGTTGAATGTGGCAATCGAAAAAAAATAGGCGAGTGGTTGCAAGCCCAGGCCCATGGCAGCCGCGAAACAGTGTTCCTGGAATGCCTGGGATATATAGGATTTTATTCTCAATTAAAAATGTATGATTATCCGGGCATGTCTTCGCCGGAAGTAGTGAGAATTTTGAAAGAAGGAAAGCAAACAAATAACGTCACCTATTCACTAATCATAGCCAAACTCCATCCCGATTGGGTAGTGTTGAGGCCTTGGGAAGTGAGTATGGTAGAAGATGAAATGCCAGGGTTATTAAAAAATAATTATCGAGAGGCAAAAATATTTTCTGTAAAAGATCAAATTCCTCAAGTGTGGTACCTCATGGGAAAGCCTTACCTGGAGCACGATGCAGTGTTTGTAGTGTTTAGAAAAAAGTAATGCTGGATTTTTAGTTGAGTATTAATTTCTACAAACCTTATCATGATCCAAAACATAATATTATTTCATGATCATTCTCCCAATCTCATAAATAGCAAGATTTCCACTCACCATCAGGTTATCATTCATTAATAAAGGATTGCTCGGATATACAAGGCAGCAGAGTAAAATGATAAAACACAGTTTTTCATTGAGCTGCGCTTTTAGTGCTGGCAAACATAGATAAACAAACGGCGTCAGGTATGCAAGCGATCGGAAAATATCATATACCATCAGGCTACCCGCCAGGGTAGCAAGAAGTAGAGCGAGTGTTCCATACAGTAAGATCTTTTTATTTTGCAAGGTCAACGTATACAAATAAAGCAGTACGAGGATCCAGAAGCCTTCAAGCGATTGTAAAAGATTAGGTATAAAAATGGGTAATGTATAGATCAAACATTCTGGCCCTACACCGAAGCCTTGCATCGGGGTTTCGTAGCCTGTTACCGAACGTATTGTAAGCCTGAGCACAACATACAGCCCAAGAGCCCCAATAGCAGCGAGTAGTGGACGGGAAGATATTTTTTCATCCTGCTGGTACCAAAACAAGGCAGTGACCAAAGAAGCCAGTATTGCTCGTTCATCCGACCAACAAGCGAAGAATACAGAAAGAAAAACGGTAAAAGAATTTCTAAAGCTCAAAGAGATCGTAATTAATACGAGTGGAAGAATATCGAAATGACCCCACATTTCATTAAACCCAAGACGAAACGAAAATACCAACGCTGAAGCCAATAGCAGGTAAGCAGTGATGAATTTATTGGCAGTGGTTTTAAATATAAAACGGGCAAGCAAATAATAATTCAAAACAGTCAACACAAACTGCAACAACAGCATACCTGTAATGTTTAAATGAAAAAATCTGACAAGTAAAGGAAGCGTAATTCTGTAGAAGCGTTTAGCAGCATGCTGATCATGCGGAACTTTATCGAAAATCGAGGAATCGATGAGCGAATACGCTTGTTTCTGAATAATTTCCCAATCTCCCTGATGTATGAAGGTGTAATCAAGGCGAGGAAAAGAGAAAAAAAGAGATAAACAAACTGAAAAAAAAATAAGATATGACATCCAAAAACGCGAATAGAAAAAACGGGTTTCTAACAGACAATTAAATCTGTATTGCAAAGCTTGAAAGAAACTGGTAGCTAATTCTTGATTATTCATACCTTACAAGGTAGTAATAATTCTTTACTCTATTAGCTTTCGACAGATTAGAGAAATTGAATTCAAGCAGGATTTTGATATATTTGCAATTCCTAAAAAACTAAACAATGCAACTCTTCGGCAAAGACAGGAAAATAATTATCGTTTTATTTCTAATTACATTTTCCATTGGAATATTATACGCATTATATACAGACCACCGTTGGGAAGACTGGTATATTACTTATAGAGCCAGCAAAAATTTGGCCATGGGTAATGGATTGACTTTTACGGTAGGCGAACGTGTATACTCTTATACATCTCCTATCAATACGTTATTGCCTGCACTATTCGCAGCAGTATTTCAAAGCAATCCTGATGAATACGCCATCTGGCTCTACCGTTTAGTTAATTGTCTGATCTTGGGACTATGCTCAGTACTATTATATAGGCTGGGGCAACAGTTGAAATGGAATAAGATGATTGCGTATTTGGTCATAGCGCTTTTTTCAGTTGATATTCTAATTGTAGATAACAGTATAAATGGAATGGAGACACCTTATATGATGCTTTTTCTGATTATATTGATCACTCAGCTTTTAAAAGGAAATGAAGCTTCTGTAAAGGGATTGATCCTTGCATTCGCAGGATTAATGTACACCAGGCCTGACGGATTTATCTATGCTTTTTTCTTGGTAGTGGGTGTTTTACTTTTTTATTTTGATTTTAAAAATTATCGTGCGCAATTTCCTCTGCTAAAAAAAATAGCCCGGGCATCCCTGATTGGGATACTGATCTATTTACCCTGGATTCTAATTACCTGGTATTATTATGGCGATCCTATCCCTAATACAATTCATGCGAAAAGTGTTGCGAAAAGCTATGATGCCTTACATGTAATTAGTGAATTCGTAAACTTTCCACTGAGCCTCTTCTCTCGTACTAATACCACTTGTTTGCTATCAGGATTATTTATGCCTGGTTATGCTGTCTTTTTTGAAAAATGGTATAACCTAGAATTAGCAGGAAGAATCATCAGTACACTTGCTTTCTGCGGTTTTTTTCTTCCTCTTATTCCTAGGTCAGGCAGAGCAATATCTTTTTCAATTTATATGATTGTATTTTACTTGACTGCACTCTCAGGCCAAGGAGGAATGCCTTGGTATCTTCCGAACGTATCAATTCAGGTAATTATTTTTCTGGGCATTTTTTTGAATGCATTATATACACGATTCCGCACACCTATAGTCTTAGGCGTAGGCTATTTGTTTTTAGCCTGGACTATAGTAATACTATTGTTTGGGAGCTATCATTTAAAGACTCAGCAAAGAATTGTAGAATACGGCAATAGAAAAAAGATAGGAACATGGTTACATACACAGGCGCAAGGTCGAAGGGAAACTGTATTCATGGAATGCTTGGGCTACATGGGATATTTTTCCCAATTAAAAACCTATGATTTCCCAGGAATGTCTTCACCGGAAGTAGTAGCTGTTTTAAAAGAAGGAAAGAAAACAGGTGATGTTACTTATTCACGTGTTATTGATAAACTACGTCCGGATTGGGTTGTGCTCAGACCTTGGGAGGTAAAAAATGTACAACAACAAATGCCCGGACTTCTGGAAAACAATTATTATGAAGCAAAGAAATTTTCAGTATTGGATCAGATTCCTAGTCAATGGTATCTGATGGGAAAAACTTATCTTGAATTCGACGCAGAATTTATTGTTTTCAGAAAGAGTAAAAGATCTGAATAAATTTGACAAAAAGGACAAATTAGGATTTTGTGCCGAAAGAAAATCCTACGGTTTTTTTCTCTTTGTTGTGAGGGATTAGTTTGAGCGTTACATACTGCACATTTCCCTGAATGGTGATAGAAGGATTCCGGTCTACCAATTCATATTCTTTTGCCAGCTCTTCGATCAAGCTGGTTACGTCTACAGTGGCTACGCCTTGCGCATCGAAGGCGAGGTCAAATTTTTTGGTGTATAGGATGAGTTTGTCCATAAATATTTTTATTGTTTAAATCCTTCAGAGACTTAATACATGTTAAACAAAAGAAAAAAGAGAATTGTTTTCAATATCAAACAAAAAAGAGGCTCCACATTTCGCAGAGCCTCTTCTATAAAATTGAGTGCTTAGACTAGCTTCCGCACATCTCGCATCCTTCCGGATTGTCGAGTGAGCAGGCCATCGCGGCAGCTTTTTCAGCGGCTTCTTTCTCCAGCAATTCTGCTTTCATGGAGCTCACGGTATCTTTATTGATCACAGGCTCCAGAGAAGTATCGGCTTGTTTTTCTACTGTGAACTTGATCGCATCTACTGCTGCTTTTGTTCTCAGGTAGTACATACCAGTCTTTAGTCCTTTTTTCCATGCGTAGAAGTGCATAGAAGTAAGTTTACCAAAGTTAGAATCCTGGATGTGAATGTTCAGGCTTTGGCTTTGACAAATATAAGCTCCTCTGTCGGCTGCCATATCGATGATCGTTTTTTGTTTGATCTCCCAAACAGTTTTATACAGATCCTTGATGTGCTGAGGAAGCTCAGGAATATTCTGAATAGAACCATTTGCTTCGATCAGTTTGTTTTTCATCTTATCGCTCCACAGACCAAGTTTGATAAGGTCTTTCAGAAGGTGTTTGTTTACCACTACGAAATCTCCGGAAAGTACTCTTCTGGTATAGATGTTCGAAGTATATGGCTCAAAACATTCGTTGTTTCCTAAGATCTGAGAAGTAGAAGCGGTAGGCATTGGCGCTACCAGCAGGGAGTTGCGTACTCCATGTTTTTTTACATCTTTTTTCAAAGCATCCCAATCCCAACGTCCTGAAGAAGGGGTTACACCCCACATATCAAACTGGAAGATACCTTTAGATACCGGAGAGCCAGGGAAGGTCTCATAATGACCATTTACTTTAGCCAGGTCTTTAGATGCTGTCATGGCAGCGAAGTAGATCGTTTCGAAAATATCTCTGTTCAATCCTTTTGCTTCTTCTGATTCAAATGGCATACGCAGCATAATGAACGCATCCGCCAATCCTTGCACACCAAGTCCGATCGGACGGTGACGCATATTTGATCTTCTCGCTTCTTCTACCGGATAGTAGTTGATATCGATTACGCGGTTCAGGTTCTTAGTTGCTACATAAGTAACATCATATAATTTCTGGTGATCAAATTTACCGTCGATCACAAATTTAGGAAGTGCAATGGAAGCCAGGTTACATACCGCCACTTCGTCTGCAGAAGTATACTCCAGGATCTCTGTACATAAGTTACTAGACTTAATAGTACCAAGATTTTTCTGGTTTGATTTTCTATTGCAATGATCTTTGAAGAGCATATATGGGTTCCCTGTCTCTGTTTGAGATTCCAGTACCGCATACCAAAGTTCCTGTGCTTTTACAGTTTTTCTTTGTCTGCCTTCTTTTTCATATTTCTCATACAATGCTTCGAAGTCTTTACCATAGCAATCAGCCAGTCCTGGCGCTTCGTTAGGGCAGAAGAGTGACCAATCGCCGTTCTTCTCTACGCGTTCCATGAATAGATCAGGGATCCAAAGAGCATAGAATAGGTCGCGTGCGCGAAGTTCTTCTTTCCCGTGGTTCTTTCTCAGCTCAAGGAATTCGAAAACATCGGCATGCCATGGCTCCAGGTACACAGCAAAAGCACCTTTACGTTTTCCACCGCCTTGGTCTACATAACGAGCCGTGTCGTTGTATACGCGAAGCATAGGAATGATCCCGTTAGAAGTACCATTTGTACCTTTGATATAAGAACCTGTAGCCCTCACATTGTGAATGCTAATTCCAATACCACCGGCAGATTGTGAAATTTTAGCGCATTGTTTTAGCGTATCATAAATCCCATCGATGCTATCGTCCTTCATAGTAAGAAGGAAACAAGAAGATAGCTGAGGTTTTGGAGTACCGGCATTGAAAAGAGTAGGTGTAGCGTGTGTAAACCATTTTTCAGACATCAGATTGTACGTCTCAATGGCTGCATCGATATCGTTGTAGTGGATACCGATGGCAACACGCATCAGCATATGCTGCGGACGCTCTACGATCTTTCCATCCAGTCTTAGAAGGTAGGATTTTTCCAGCGTTTTAAAGCCAAAATAATCGTAGTTATAATCGCGGTCATAAATGATGGAAGAATCCAACATGGCAGCATGCTTTCTTACAGATTCGTATACTTCTTTAGAGATCAGTGAAGCATTCTCTCCTGTTTTAGGATCCACATAAGTATACAATCTCTTCATAGTATTAGAGAAAGACTTACTGGTTTCCTTATGCAAATTGGAAATAGCGATTCTTGCTGCCAAGGTAGCGTAGTCAGGGTGCTTGGTCGTCATGGAAGCCGCTTGCTCTGCAGCCAGCATATCCAGTTGTACCGTAGTCACTCCGTCGTGGATTCCATCGATCACCTTGCGGGCTACTTCAATGGGATTAACGTAGTTTAGGTCAAGTCCGTAGCAGAGTCTTTCGATCCGTGCGGTTACTTTGTCAAATTTTACAGACTCGCGTCTGCCGTCCCTTTTGATTACTAACATAATTTTTTGCTGTTGGTATTAATGGTAATAGTTTAAAAGTCTTCGTCCAAGGAGAATTTATGTTGCTCTTTGTCAGCGTTCATCACACCTGCTTTTTGATATTCGGCCACTCTTTTTTCAAAGAAGTTAGTTTTGCCTTGCAGGGAAATGAGCTCCATAAAGTCGAATGGATTACTAACATTGTATAATTTTTTCAGGTTCAGAGCTTCGAGCAGGTGGTCGGCCACAAACTCGATGTACTGTGCCATCAGTTTTGAATTCATACCGATAAGGTCTACCGGTAAGGCGTCTATGATAAACTCCTGCTCGATTTTCACGGCATCAGTTATCATTGCGTATACTTTCTCTTCGGAAAGCTTGTGGTTAATATGATTATTGTAGATCAAACAAGCGAAGTCGCGGTGCAATCCTTCGTCTCTTGATATTAATTCATTGGAAAAGCTTAGTCCTGGCATCAATCCTCTTTTCTTCAGCCAGAAAATAGAACAGAAAGAGCCGGAGAAAAAGATCCCTTCTACACAGGCAAAGGCCAGCAGACGCTCAATGAAATTACCATTATCGATCCATTTCATTGCCCATTCGGCTTTTTTAGCCACACATGGAACCGTTTCCAGTGCATTGAACAGTTTATCTTTTTCCTGTGGACTTTTAACATAAGTATCGATCAATAGAGAATAGGTCTCCGAGTGGATATTCTCCATCATGATCTGGTATCCATAAAAGCATTTTGCTTCCGGATATTGTACCTTTTCCAGAAAACTTTGGGCCAGGTTTTCGTTTACAATTCCATCGCTGGCAGCAAAAAAAGCCAGAATATGGGAAACAAAATGCCTTTCACCATCATTTAGCTTAACCCAATCAGCAAGGTCCTGGTTCAGGTCGATCTCTTCAGCGGTCCAAAAGCTCGCCTCAGCCTTTTTATACATCTGCCAGATATCATCGTGCTGGATCGGAAACAGCACAAATCTGTTTTTGTTCTCTTTTAAAAGGGGCTCGTCCTGTAATTCTTTTTCCATTGTAATTGTTAACTAATTGTCTCCTCTTACTTATATGCTTTCTCCCGATACTGTCTTAAAACAATGATTTTGTGAAATAGATTTAGTTATTTTTCTATTTTTTTACCTAAAACCAGGCCTTTGACCTTTTGTTTTAAGCAACCTTTACAAAAACTTGATGAAGACTTAATCACCGAAATGAAGTGTTACAAATTTTCTAAAAGAGCCCGAAATATCAAAGTAATATTTATACACAATCTATCATCTGTCTATTAGTAAATATAAGTGGAAACATCTTAATTTACAAGCAAATATTAGAATTTGTTTAAAGTAATACTTTCACTCATTTTCAGTCAATTAGCGAAGCATGGCTTCTTACATATTTATCCACAGAGATCTTTGCATATATTTCTTCATCTCTTTTGTTTTTTAAAAACAATGTTCTATATTTGCAGTCCGATTTTTACAAAAGAATAAAACATAAGTAATATGTACGCAATAGTAAATATAGCTGGAAAGCAGTATAAAGCTGAGAAAGATCAATATGTATATACTGATAAACTGGCGGGCGAAGCAGGCTCTAAAGTAGAGTTTGACTCTGTAGTGCTGTATGGCGACGGAGATAAAATTCAGGTTGGAGCGCCTGTATTGAAAGGTGCAAAAGTAACTGGTAAAATTCTTGAGCAAGTGAAAGCTGATAAAATCGTAGTTTTCCACAAAAAGAGAAGAAAAGGTTACAGAAAAACCAACGGGCACAGAGCTCAATTAACCAAAGTATTGATCGAAAATATCAGTATCTAATTTATATCCAAAGGCTTAACTTTCGGATGTAAGGTTTATCGATAAAAAACAAGAAATTTTAAAATATATAATACAATGGCACACAAGAAAGGCGTCGGTAGTTCCAAGAACGGTAGAGAATCCCACAGCAAAAGACTTGGTATCAAAATATTTGGTGGTCAAACTGCTAAAGCTGGTAACATCCTTGTAAGACAAAGAGGTACTCAACACCACCCTGGTGTAAACGTAGGGATTGGTAAAGACCATACTCTATTTGCTCTTGCTGACGGAGTTGTTTCCTTCAAAAAAGGTAAAAAAGACAGATCTTACGTAGTAGTTACTCCTGCTGCGGTTTAATAAGAGCTTAAATCATTTCAAAAGATGAAGTATCTGCTTGTTTAAAGTAGGTACTTCATCTTTTGTTTTTATATATCACTAATCTATCCTTTTTTGAATTGCCAGACAGGCGCTTAAGAGCATAATCGGATAAAGCGTCAACCTATAGCGTGCACAGCCTACTACTCCGGTAACGATTGTAATGTAAAGGAAAAACAATGCTAAAAATTGTACGTACACTATTTTTCTTCCTCTCCAAAATCCTTTTAAGCACAAAAATAATAATAGCAAATTCCAGCATCCCAGTACAGTAAGAAGCAAGAGCATAGAAACAGAAAAATGCCTTGAATATTGCCAGAATCCTTTGAAGCCGTTTTCATCCAAAGCGAGGGAAAAACTTCCATTGTCGGCTGGAGGAGTGTTGAAATAATGGATCCAGTCGCTGCGGCCTGGTTCGAGAAAAAGTAAAACACTTCCTTTTATATGCCAATAAAGATACTCTAATGGATAACTGCGAATGATTTCCTGCGCACGCTGCTGCTTGTAGCGGACCTGCTCGGCATAGGTCACTTTGCTATGTGCTTCGCGAAGGATAGCGGTAGAAACGCTGTCGGCATATTCATTTCCAAATTTTCGCATCAACGCATAATTGGAATTGTAATACACCATATTAATATGCGATACAGAGGAAAAATGCCAGTACCCTGTCACTACATAATTACGCGTACACCAGGCTGCAGCCATCATGGGAAACAAGAGTGGTAAGATCAACAGCGCAACCTTTCTTTTCTCTTTAAATAAATAAATACAAAAGATCAGGTTAGGAATCCAAAAGTATAAAAGCACAGGTTTGGTAAATAAAGCCAGGATCAACGCTGCATTGTACACTACAAAATAGGACATTCGCCCGGAGCTTAAGAATTCCTGGAGACAGGTGAAAGCTACCATCAGAATAAATAAAAATAAAGTGTCTGCGGAAATACTGTTGGCGATCATAAACCAACTGGGGAATAAGGCTGTCCCTATCAACAGCCACCACCGTGGATTGAGGTGTAGAGGAAGTTTCAAACATTGATACAACAACAAAATGCAATTGCCGATACTGAAAAGATTTTGAATGAACAGAAAAAAATAATTGGACGAGTAAAGGGATTTGCAGAGAAAAAGAAAAACACCATATACCGGCGGACGCCAGGTGTGGTAGTCATTGTCAACAGGCTGATTCCAATACCAGGCGTACAAACTGCCGTGCTCGCGGATATTACGCGCTTGCTGCTCGTATTCTGCCGAATCGCCGGTGTGCATATTGCCAATAGAGATTGAGATCACCCACCATACAGCATGCAGTAAGATGACTGCAGCAATAAATATTTTTTCCTTATAAATGAATTTTTTCATCCGGGCCAATCACTAGCAACTGCTTACCGAAGGTACGAATTTCTAGCGGAATAAATCCCACTGGCTGATCTGGGCAATAAATTCAGGAAGAGAAGAAGGGAAAAGAAAAACCATGAATAATACTCCTAATACTGCTCCCCAGAAATGCGCATCATGATTTACTCCATCCATATTTCTTTTGCTGGAAATATAAGAGTAGATGAGATAGATCGCACCAAAAATAAAAGCCGGCAACTTTATGAAATAAATATAAATGCTCCCCAGCGGATAGGTGATAATACTTGCAAACAATATAGCTGCTACAGCGCCGGAAGCGCCTAGGGAATTGTAGCCTGGATTATTTTTGTGTTTTAAATAAGTGGGAATTTCTGAAACTATCAGCGCAGTAAAATAAAGGATATAATAAAAAAGCTGGTAATGTTCGGTATGTTCAAAGAGATAGTCTTCAAAATTCCTTCCAAAGGAAAACAACGCGATCATATTAAATATCAAGTGCAGCCAATCGCCGTGAATAAAGCCCGAGGTAATAAAACGGTAGTATTGATTTTCGCGCTTTACCCAATATGGATTCATGAGCCACTTACGGTAAATCGCTTCATTATTCCAGGCATAAAGACTGGCTACTACATTCAACAGAATCAGAATTAAACTAGGACTCATAAAATAAAATTTGAGGATCGTTCTAATAGTTGTTTAAACACGATCACTTGTTCCCCACAAGCTTTTGTAAAGAACGCAAAAGTATTATCTATTCAGAAGGAGAGTCGTATAATTTTTTAAAAGGCTTTTTTTATTGATGCCAGATACCGGATTCCAGATGCCGGAATTATATATCTGGCGTCTGGAATCCGGCATCTGGTATCCCCTTAAAGGGTATAATATTTTTTAAAGACCAAAGTTATAGGCACTAAATAGCCTTCTGTAAACGAATGTTTTGAAAGCTCTTAAAAAAGGTTGAATATTGCATCCTGTTATACTAGTGCTGTAAAGTTTTAGAAACTGGTCAGTGTTAACTATTAATTATAATGTTGTATCCGCTGCTATTTAAAACGATTTTCAAAGACAAGATATGGGGAGGAGAGAAGATCCGTTCAATTCTTGGAAAAGATTTTTCGCCCTTACCTAATTGCGGAGAAACCTGGGAGATCTCAGGAGTGAAAGGGAATATTTCAGTAGTAAAAGACGGCGCACTCCAGGGTAGAGACCTCATGTCGCTGGTGCAGGAATATAAAGGAGCATTGGTAGGGGGAAAAGTTTACGAAGAGTTCGGTCACGAATTTCCTTTGCTCATTAAATTCATCGATGCCAACGACGATCTTTCTATTCAGGTACATCCTGATGATGCACTGGCTAAAGAAAGACATGATTCTTTTGGTAAAACAGAAATGTGGTACATCATCCAGGCCGACCAGGATGCACAGCTGAATGCTGGTTTCAACAGGGAGATAGATGAAAAAATTTACCTGAAACATCTGGATAACAACGAACTTCATCAGATTCTGAATTTTGAAAAAGTAGAAGCTGGAGATGTTTTCTTTTTGCCTGCAGGAAGAGTACACTATATAGGTAAAGGAATATGCCTGGCAGAAATCCAACAGACCTCTGACATCACGTATCGTATCTATGACTTTGATCGCGTAGACGATCAGGGGAACAAACGGGAACTGCACACCGAACAGGCGCTGGCGGCAATTGATTATAATTATTACGGAACGTATAAAACAGTTTATGCTTCCGAAAAAAATAAATCTTCGCAATTAGTCCAATGTCCTTACTTTACATCCAATTTATTGGAATTGGATAGCACCGTGAGTAAGGATTACAGCTGGGTAGATTCTTTTGTGATCTATCTCTGCATGGAAGGAGAGGTTTCCATACAGTATGGACAAGGAGAAATGAAGATCAGGAAAGGAGATACGATCCTGGTTCCCGCTATTTTTAAAAATATTACCCTTGTACCTACAGCAGAAGCTAAGTTGCTGGAAATTTATATCGAATAAGCTGTAAGCAAAAGAAATCGAGATTCAAGATCAGACTTGATTATTCTGCTAATTCTTCAATTCTGTAAATCCTGCCTCTATTTATCCACATTTCTGAGTTTTGTACAATTTTATTACCTTCTTTTCGGCTTTTTTTATTGTAATTATTTAATTTTGTCGCTCCTTAAAAGAAAGACGTTTGCGTTTTCTTCGTTTAAAATATTTATTCTGATTATATAAATCATTTCCGCACAATGGAATCCAAAAAAATCAAATCTGCTCTTATTTCAGTTTATTATAAAGATGGTCTGGAATCACTGGTAAAACTGCTGAATAAAAATGGTGTCACCATTTATTCTACCGGTGGTACTCAAAAATTTATCGAAGATCTGGGCATTAAAGTAATTGCCGTGGAATCGCTTACTTCTTACCCTTCTATTTTTGGAGGAAGAGTAAAAACACTTCACCCGAAAATTTTCGGTGGAATCCTTTACCGTCGCGATTTCCAAGAGGATCTGAACGAAGCAGCGCATTATGATATTCCTGCTATTGATCTTGTGATCGTAGACCTTTATCCTTTCGAAGAAACAGTAGCCTCTGGCGCTTCCGACGAAGATATTATTGAGAAAATTGACATTGGAGGGATTTCCCTGATCCGCGGAGCCGCTAAAAATTTCAAAGATGTAGTAATCGTGTCGCACAAAAATCAGTATCCATTGCTGGAAAATATTCTGATGAACAACGATTGCACAACTTCTCTAAACGAGCGCAGACTTTTTGCCGCCAAGGCTTTTGATACTTCTTCGCATTACGATACTGCCATCTTCAATTACTTCTTTAGTGGCGAAGAGATCAAACATTTCAAACAAAGCATTCAGGATTTCCAGGTACTTCGCTATGGCGAAAATCCTCACCAGACAGGTGTATTCTATGGAAAACTCGACGATATGTTCGACAAACTGAACGGAAAAGAATTATCCTACAACAACCTGGTAGACGTAGACGCAGCTGTTTCTCTGATCGATGAATTTACCGATACTACTTTCGCTATTTTAAAACATACCAACGCTTGCGGCGTAGCCAGCGCGAAAACTCCTAAAGAAGCTTACCTGAACGCACTCGACTGTGATCCGGTATCGGCTTTCGGCGGTGTCATCATTACCAACAAAGAAGTAGACCAGGAGACAGCGGTGGAGCTCAACAAACTTTTCTTCGAAGTTTTGATCGCACCTTCTTATTCTGCCAAAGCCGTTGAAACATTGACAGAAAAGAAAAACAGGATCATCCTGAAAAGAAAACCTGTAAGTCTTTCCAACAAACAATTCAAAACATTGCTCAACGGTGTGATCGAGCAGGATAAAGACCTGAAGATCGAAGATATGGGAGATCTGAAGCCGGTGACTAAACGTATTCCTACTGAGGAAGAGAAAAAAGCGATCTTATTTGCCAATAAGATTGTTAAGCATACAAAATCCAACACTATTGTACTGGCTCGCGACGGGCAATTAGTGTCTAGCGGTGTGGGCCAGACTTCCCGTGTAGATGCTTTGAGACAAGCTATTGAAAAAGCAGAGAGCTTCGGACTAAGTCTGGAAGGAACAGTAATGGCTTCAGACGCCTTCTTCCCATTTCCGGATTGCGTAGAGATCGCTGACAAAGCAGGCATCAAAGCGGTGATCCAGCCAGGCGGGTCGATCAAGGACAAAGACTCTATTGAATATTGCGATGCTCATGGCATGGCAATGGTCTTTACAGGGATCCGCCACTTTAAGCATTAAAATAAGCTTGGAGATTTTGAATCTCCCGATATTTTAATAAATTTCAATAATAAAGATCTAACAATTTGCCTAATAAGCTTTTTTATTGATTGTCATGAACTTTATGTAAATTGAGAACGTATCGTTTTTAAAATTTATTTCTGATAAATGAGAAGAAAACGATAGATTACTATACAGAACACTATTTAACTGAGACAGATACAATGGGATTATTTGATTTTTTTACAAGTGATATTGCTATAGACCTTGGCACTGCCAATACACTGATCATTCACAAAGATAAGATTGTAGTAGACGAGCCATCGATCATTGCAATGGACAAGGTAACCAACAAAGTGCGCGCTGTAGGGAGAGATGCAATGCAGATGCACGAAAAAACACACGAAAACATTAAAACTATTCGTCCTCTCAAAGACGGTGTGATCGCCGACTTTACCGCTGCCGAGCACATGATCCGCGGGCTCATTAAAATGGTAGACGGAGGAGGAAAAAAATGGTTTGGAACCACTTCTCATCGTATGATGATCTGTATTCCTTCCGGTATCACAGAGGTGGAAAAAAGAGCGGTAAAAGATTCTGCCGAACATGCAGGAGCTAAAGAGGTATACATGATCTACGAACCAATCGCTGCGGCGATCGGATTGGGGATCGACATCGAGCAGCCAGTTGGTTCGATGATCGTCGATATCGGTGGTGGTACTACTGAGATCGCTATTATTGCCCTTTCGGGAATCGTTTGTGAGCAATCGATCCGTATTGCCGGCGATGTTTTCAATAAAGATATTCTTGACTACATGAGAAGACAACACAACCTTCTTGTGGGAGAAAGATCAGCAGAAAAAGTAAAGATCGAAGTAGGTTCTGCTATGACAGAACTTTCCAATCCTCCGGAAGATTACGAGATCCGTGGTCGTGACTTGATGACTGGTATTCCAAAAGTGATCAAGGTTTCTTATTCTGAAATTGCTTTTGCACTCGACAAATCTGTTTCAAAAATTGAAGAGGCTGTATTGAAAGCATTGGAGATCGCTCCTCCGGAATTATCTGCCGATATTTATGACAATGGTATTCACCTCACCGGTGGTGGAGCCTTGCTGAGAGGTCTTGACAAACGTCTGGCCATGAAAACCAAACTTCCTATTCACGTAGCAGAAGAGCCATTGCTGGCTGTGGTAAGAGGCACTGGTATTGCCATCAAAGACGTAGAAAAATATAAAGCTGTAGTAATGACTCAATAATTTTGAGTCATTACCTTTTTTTTGATTTAACCGATTTATTTGCACCATAAACCATGGAAAGTCTTTTTAAATTTTTCTATCGGTATAGAGCGTTGACGCTCTTTCTGGTATTGGAAATATTTTGTGGCTGGATGGTTGTGCACTTTAATACATACCAGGGCTCTGCTTTTTTCAATTCCTCCAATGTCTTTACAGGTGCAGTCTTGCAGACTACCGACAACATCAAATATTATTTTAAGCTCAAATCCATCAACAAAGATTTAGCAGAAGAAAATAAAGAACTACGCCGCCAACTGCAGGAATCAAGACAACGCAATACGTTGTTCGAAGAAAAAACACCGGACACCGCACGAATCTATCAATACTCTTATATCACTGCGAAAGTGATTAACAATTCTACCAATAAACTTTCCAATTATTTCACACTCGACAAAGGTACCGAAGACGGTGTACGGCCTGGAATGGGCGTACTTTCTACTTCCGGTGGGGTGGCCGGAAGAGTGAAAGCTTGTTCGGGACATTACAGCACTGTGCTTTCCATCCTCAATGAAAAATGGCCGTTGTCGGCAAAAATAAAAAGAGGAAATGTAGACGGCATTGTAGAGTGGAAAGGCGGAGATCCTACAGAGGCAGAGCTTACGCACGTAGGCAAGCACCATAAAGTATTCGAAGGAGATACGGTAGTGACTTCAGGCTACAGCAGTATTTTTCCTTTCGGAATTATCATTGGAAAAATTAAAAGTGTAGTAGACGACGGCGAAAAATACAATATCAAAGTATCGCTAGCAACGGATTATACAGCCATGTCGTATATCTACGTGGTCACCAATAAAATGAAAGCCGAGCGCGATTCGCTGGAAACAGAAATAAAAAGCATTCAGGAATAATGAGATCCGGAAACATCATAGCGTATATATTATATTTTGTTCTGTTCTTTTTGCTTCAGATCATTTTTTTTAGAAATGTATTACTCTTCGATTACGCACTTTGTTTTGTATACATCGGTTATATTTTAATTCTTCCCATCGATATCAAACCAATCCCTCTCATGCTGATCGCTTTTGGTTTCGGATTGTTGATGGATTCATTTTTTGATACAGTAGGAATCAATGCATTTGTCTGTGTGCTGATCGCCTATATCCGTCCTTATATTCTGAAACTCCTTACTCCTGGCGGTGGTTACGATGCTATGACAGAAATTTCAATTCCTTATATGGGTTTTGTATGGTTTGTAAAATACGCAGCATTACTGATCTTCATTCATCATTTTATTTTCTTTATACTCGAAGCCTGGGATATTGCATTCTTCCTCGATGTATTTATCCGAAGCGTACTCAGCTCCATCTTTACTCTTTTGGTCATTGTATTGTTGCAGTATTTATTCAATAGTCAGATTGGTAAAAGATGAGAGAAGAACGAAAACTGGTGGTACAGCTTATTTTTATCCTGGTAGGATTTATTTTCATTGTGCGACTTTTTTTTCTCCAGGTAGTAGACGATAAATACAAAGAAGAAGCGGAAAAAAACGCTACTCGTAAAATTATCAAATATCCTTTCCGCGGCCTGCTCTACGACCGTCATGAAAACCTGCTTGTCATCAACCAGGAAGTGATCGACTTGATGGTAGTAATGAAAGAAATGAAAGTGCCCGATACAGCGCGCTTCTGTCAGGCTTTCAAAATTACAGTGGATGAGTTTAAAGATATTATCAAAAAGATCAAACAGGAAAAAGGCTATAATCGCAATCGTCCGGTGCCGATCATCAAACAGCTTTCCATCGAAGACTATGGTAAAGGCCTAGACGTGCTGGCAGATTGCAGAGGATTTTACCAGCAGGAACGTACAATCCGTTCTTACCCGCACGAGAGCGCTGCAAACGCCCTGGGATACATCGGGGAGATCTCCAAAACACAACTGGAGCGATCTACAGAAGGATACTATGAGCAAGGTGACTTAGTTGGCATCAGTGGCCTGGAATCCTCTTACGAAAAATACCTTCGCGGAAGAAAAGGCGTGAAGTACATTATGAAAGATGTACACGGAGTGGTAAAAGGTTCTTACAAAAATGGAGAGCAAGACATCTCTTCCGAACCGGGAGAAAATCTTTATTGCACACTCGATCTCGATCTTCAGAAATTTGGAGAGGAAATGATGAGCAATAAGATCGGCAGCATCGTGGCGATCGAGCCGAAGAGCGGGGAAATTCTTGCATTTATTTCTGCACCTTCTTACAATCCGAATTATCTTACAGGACGTTATTTTTCTAAGAATTACGATTCGCTTCAGAAAAACCCGATGAAGCCTTTATTTAATCGGCCACTCATGGCGATGTATCCTCCTGGCTCTATCTTCAAACTCGCACAGGCACTGGTGGGACAACAAATGGGCGTACTCCGTCCTAGTACGATCTATCCATGCAATCAGCAGGCCGTAGGAGTGAAGTGCCACCCGCATCCATCGCCTAATGATTTGAAAGGTGCGATCCAATGGTCTTGCAACCCTTATTTCTTTACAGTATTCAAAACCATCATTCACAAAAACAGGCACACCGATAAATACCGCGAGTCGGAATGGAATTTTGAGGATTGGAGAAAACACATGGCTACTTTTGGATTCGGACAAAAGCTGAAAGTAGATATGCCGAATATGAAAGGTGGATTTTTACCTACCAATGCATACTACGATAAAATATATGGCCATCTCGCCTGGAAACACTCTACGATCCGTTCGCTCGATATAGGACAAGGAGAATTGCTTGTAGTACCGATCCAAATGGCCAACCTCGCTTGTATCATGGCAAACAAAGGATATTACTACACCCCACATTTTGTAAAAAAAATCGGCGAAGGGAAAAATGCCAGAATCCTGAAAGAATACACAGAGAAACATTACACCTCTATTGATACTTCTTATTATCCGGTAGTGGTTGAAGGAATGTATCAAGTGGTGGAACATGGTACTGCTTATTTCACCAAAATAAAAGGAATCGAGATCTGCGGAAAAACAGGAACCGCACAGAACCCGCACGGCGACGACCATGCCGTGTTTATTTGCTTTGCACCTAAAAACGATCCAAAGATCGCTATCGCTGTATATGTGGAGAATGCAGGCTTCGGAGCAGTAACTGCCGCGCCAATTGCCAACCTGATGATAGAGAAATACCTCACGGATACGAGCACCGCCATGTCTCGCTGGGTACATTCTGAAATCCTGAAAAAAGATTTGATCACCAAAAATAAAAAACTATACGAATGAGAGACGACAGTCTGATTCGAAATATTGATTGGGTAACAGTCTTACTGTATGCGTTATTTATTACAGCAGGATGGCTAAATATTTTTGCCGTAGTATATGATCCGGATCCGGAAGTGAAACAAAATATTTTTGATCTGCATCTTAATTCAGGAAAACAATTACTCTGGATCGGCTCCGCCTTCATTCTGATCCTGATGATCTTTGCGGTTGACTTTAAATTTTACAGCGCTTTTGCTTACGTCTTATACGCTTTCATCATCCTTGTGCTCATCGCTACGATCTTTATAGGATTGGAGATTAACGGTTCTCATTCCTGGATTGGAATTGGCGATTTCAGGGTGCAGCCGGCAGAATTTGCAAAACTCTTCACGGCACTTGCTTTGTCGCGCTACCTGGGGGATGTCAATACCAAATTCGAAAGAAGAAAAACAAGACTTACGGTCGCTGCTATTTTATTGACACCTTGTATTTTTATTTTGCTACAAAATGAAACGGGTGGTGTACTCGTGTTCTCAGCCTTTATCCTTGTGCTTTTCAGAGAGGGCCTGTCTCCCTGGATCCTGATCATTGGAGTAGCATCAGTAGCTTTATTTATTTTCGCCCTTATCTTCGATCCGTTAGATCTTGCGCTGGGTATTTTGTTGCTCGCCGCAATTATCATTGTAATAAGAATGCTGACAGTGCGCAAACTCAAGGCAAGAACGATGTTCCTCAGCTCCCTTATAGCCGTAGGAATAGCATTCCTTTGCATAGGATTTGTATTCAGTGTTGACTTCGCAATTAATCATGTATTAAAAGAGCACCAGCGCAATAGGATCATGGTATTGGTAAATCCTGAAATCGATAAAAGAGGACAAGGCTACCAGATCAATCAATCCAAGGTGGCAATTGGCTCGGGAGGATTTGCAGGACAAGGATTTTTACAAGGAACACAAACCAAATTTGATTTCGTACCCGAGCAAAGTACCGATTTTATTTTCTGTACCATTGGCGAAGAACATGGATGGCTTGGTTGTACAGTTTTGATCGTATTGTATATTTTATTCCTGGTCCGGCTGATCAACCTGGCAGAAAGGCAGAAGGAGAAATTTGCCAAACTTTATGGCTACTGTGTAGCAAGCATTATATTTTTTCACTTCATGGTCAACATAGGCATGACCATCGGCGTTTTCCCCATCATCGGGATTCCCTTACCATTCTTCAGCTACGGAGGATCTTCGCTTTGGTCGTTTACGATCCTGCTGTTTATTTTTCTGAAGCTGGATGCACACAGGAAGCAAGTGTTGGCGCATTAGTCTGAACCTTGATTCTCTGGATTAGAAGATTTCCAGGATTTGTATTTTTATAATTTTATTTTTCTTGATTGAGATTACAACGAAATAAAAGTATTGTCATTCAGGAGGAACCTTGTGCGTAGAAATTCCTGGTCTCAACTTCATTATGTAGTTATTGAAATAGCAGATAATTAAAAAAAAGAAAATTATTATATAGCTTTTTTCGAAACATGTTGTTGCAAAAAACTCCAACAACTAACAGTCAAACGGCCGTGCAAGGCCTGCACAAGTTTCCTCCTGAATGACAAATTTTATTTTTCGGATAATAAAATCATGAAAATACAAATCCTAGAAATCTTCTAATCCAGAGAATCAAGGTTCAGACAATTTACGACATCACAATCTCCGCCACAATTGCCATCACCGCAGCCAGGATCAGTACAAGCAGGCGATTGATCTTAAATTTATGATCGGGACTAGTTTCAAAAAATATCGTGGTGGAAATGTAAAGGAAATTCCCCGCTACAATTGCAAACAGGAATTGGAAAATACTTTCCTCGGCTTGTAGATGGTGAAACAATAGATCGCTAGCAAGCAATCCTGCCGGCGAGCAGAATGAATACAGTATAAGAAGCAATATTGCTAAATATCGTTTTTTTAAACCAAAGAGAAGAATCGAGATCAGTGCAAACGATTCAGGAATTTTGTGCAATACTAGACCAATCAGCAGCGTGTGTGCGCCTTCGTGTGCATGCGTGTGAAAAGGATGCATCAACAACGTTCCTTCCAGGAAAGAATGCAAGCAAAGCGAGATGAACATAGAATAGGGCAGCACATGATGATGATCGTGCGTATGGTTGTGGTCGAGGTGAATATGTCCGTGCTCTACTCCTGAAGAAAAATATTCGAGGATCATTTGCAGAAAAAAACCAGCCAGCACATAAGCGCCGGTAAGTCTTAGATTGCTGGTTTCGTGGAAGAGTTCGGGAAGAATATGAATTACCGTAATAGAAAAAAGATAGCCACCGCTGAAGGACAATAAGATCTTGAAACGGCTTATATTCAATTTGGGGATGAACAATACCGTGAGGCCAGCCAGTAAGGTGGAAAGAAGAAGTACGGTAATATTTAAGATCATGTCGTAAGTTATTAAAGAGAAAAATCCCGTATTATTTTTCGGCAATCAGGATCAACCGGTCGGAATTTTCAGGATCGAAGGCATTTAGTTGATAATCACCAAAAATACTTTTGATCTTCAATCCTGCAAAGGTAAAGTATTTAAGGAAATCTTCCTTATAAAGCACCGTCACCTTTTCCTGAAAATGATACGCATGACCCTGGTCTGAAAAGAGGATGTCTTTTACAATTCGTCCCTCTACTACTTTTTTGCGCACAAGAAAGTTCACGCCGTCTACCGTTTTTGACTCTTCTGTTACTAACTCTTGAAGTACCTTGGTCAGGTTCATAAAATCGATCACGAGTTTTCCTCCTGGTTTGAGCGCTTTGGCAAAAGCATGGATGCAACGCTGATCATCGGCAGGATCTTCGAAATAGCCGAAGCTGGTAAAAATATTTAGTACAGCATCGAATTTGTTATGCGCAAATTCATCCCGCATATCATGAATAAAAAAATCCAGGTGATCGTTGCTGAATTGCTGTGCATAGTGAATGTTTTCCGGGGAAAGATCGGCGCCGGATACATGAAACCCTTTTTTATTTAGATAAATGCAATGGCGCCCTTTTCCGCAAGGAATATCAATGATCCGGGCTTGTGCAGGAAGGTTCAAATAAGCCGTTAGCTTGTCAATAAACAATTCCGCCTCTTTCAGATCCCTGTTTTTATAGAGAATATGATAATAAGGAGAATCAAACCATTCGCTAAACCAATCCATTTGTCTTTGTTAAAGGGTTAAAGTTAAAAGGTAAAGCGGAATTAATTATTATATAATAGTGAAAATTTGGTACATGATTTTTGTTTCGTGCAACTGAAGATGCCTGATTCCGGATGCCAGATTCCAGATAAAAAAGAGTCATCATTGTAAAATCCAAAATCTTAAATATGACGTTTGTTTGAACAGTGCATAATAAAACCTTGTAGGTTAGCGAAACGGATAGTCAGTTTCTTAAATCCCGTAGATCAGGGTTCAAACAATTCATCTGGTATCTGGTATCCGGCATCTGGTATCTTTTCCCAAAAAGCAGTAAATTAGCACCATGCGTGAAGACTACCTAAAGCCAGACGATGCGAATTTTACTCCTGGAGAAAAAGAAATAGAAAAGGCATTGCGGCCTTTGAGTTTCGAGGATTTTACCGGACAGGAAAAGATCATCGAAAATCTGCGTGTCTTTGTGGGAGCAGCCCGCCAGCGTGGTGAAGCGCTGGATCATGTGCTGCTACATGGCCCTCCGGGTTTGGGCAAAACCACGCTCTCGCATATCATCGCCAACGAACTGGGTTCTTCCATCAAGATCACTTCCGGCCCTGTACTGGAGAAGCCAAGCGACCTTGCAGGCTTGCTTACCAACCTGGAAGCAAACGATGTTCTTTTTATTGACGAGATCCACCGCTTGAATCCTGTGGTAGAAGAATATTTGTATTCCGCCATGGAAGATTATAAGATCGATATCATGCTCGATTCAGGGCCTAATGCGCGTACGGTACAAATAGGCTTGAATCCGTTCACATTGATTGGTGCTACTACCCGTTCAGGCTTGCTTACGTCACCGCTGCGTGCCCGTTTTGGGATCAATGCACGCCTGGAATATTACGATGCGAAATTACTTTCCACTATTGTAAGACGTTCGTCGGGCATTTTGAATATGCCGATCAACGATACCGCTGCTTTCGAGATCGCCCGCAGAAGCCGCGGTACTCCTCGTATTGCCAACAACCTACTTCGCCGCACGCGTGATTTTGCGCAAATAAAAGGCGATGGCACTGTCACCCTCGACATTGCCCGCATCGCGCTCGCCGCGCTGAGCGTGGATTCTAATGGCTTAGATGAAATGGATATCCGCATCCTGACCACCATCATCGATAAATTTAAGGGAGGTCCTGTAGGCCTCAGCACTATTGCCACCGCCTGCGGAGAAGAAGCCGAAACGATCGAAGAAGTATACGAACCATTCCTGATCATGGAAGGCTATATCAAACGCACACCGCGTGGGAGAGAGGCTACACCGCTGGCATATACGCATCTGAAGAAAACGCCGCCTTCGAGATCGGGGACGTTGTTTGATATGGAGTAATTCTGAACCTTGATTCTCAGGATTAGAAGATTTTCAGGATTTTGATTTCAGGATTATGATTCAGCGCCGACAACGATGTAACTAATAACAAATTCATAACTCATAATTCAACATTCATAACTCTCAATGAAATCCCACTACACCCAACTCATCAAAAGCAAAGCCAAAGAGCTAGGCTTCGAGTATTGCGGGATTTCCAAAGCGGAATTTTTAGAAGAAGAAGCGCCAAGACTCGAAAGTTGGTTGAAGCAGGGAAACCATGGAACGATGCAGTGGATGGAAAATCATTTCGACAAACGCCTGGATCCCAGGCTGCTCGTGGAAGGCGCGAAGTCGGTAGTGTCTTTGCTTTTAAATTATTATCCTGAAAAAGAGATCAAAAGTTCAGATTACAAAATTTCCAAATATGCCTACGGGCTCGATTATCACGATGTCATTAAATCCAAAATGAAAGTATTTATTGATCATCTTAACCAAGAAATTGGAGAGATCAATGGACGCGCGTTTGTAGATTCTGCTCCGGTGATGGACAAAGTATGGGCGAAAAAAAGTGGTTTGGGTTGGGTTGGAAAAAATACGAATCTCATCAACAAAGAAAGTGGTAGCTTTTTCTTCATCGCTGAAATTATTCTCGATATAGAATTAGAATACGACGGCCCGATCAAAGATTATTGCGGCACTTGTACACGTTGCGTAGATGCTTGTCCTACGGATGCTCTGCACACACCTTATATGATCGATGGGAGTAAGTGCATTTCCTACCTTACGATAGAATTAAAAGAAAATATTCCGCAGGAGTTTAAAGGAAAAATGGACAATTGGATCTTTGGTTGCGATATCTGCCAGGATGTTTGTCCGTGGAACAGTTTTTCGAAAAAACATCAACACCCGGAATTTGAGCCGAAATTAACATTGGAGGGGATGAATAATAAGGACTGGGAGGAAATAACTGAGGAGGCTTTTGGCCTCCTCTTTAAAGGTTCTGCTATAAAACGATCTAAATACAGGGGAATAAGTAGAAATATTACCTTCGTTAAAAAGTTCTGAAATTAATTAAAGTATTGATTCAGAATTTGAAGATAACTTTCACTGAAATGCTCGTAACACCATTTCTTAAGTTCCAAAACATCCTCTCTCAGAAGACTTTTCATGCTCTTACTAAGCTCTCTTTCGAAAAGATGCTCGTTAAAGCTAACTTTTTGGAGAATAATTTTTGCGTAGTCTAACATAAGTGTGTTTAGGTTATTAATTAAATGTAGGTACTTTTATTACATCTAAATCTGGTTATATAAAGTAACGAATATTTTAAATTATAAGCAATAAATAACTGATTATATTACTTTTAAATTAGTTTTGTTTTTTGTTTAAACGGGAAACATTTGCATAAAGTTAGAAAAAATAAAAAAAATATAGGAATAGTCCTTTTTGTTTTTCTGAACTTCTTCATTTTCAGCCAAAAAGCATACACGCAAGAGATTACGGTTTCTACTGGAAAAACCAAATTGGCGATAAATGAAAAGTTTACGATTTCCATACATTTCCCCAAGGAAAATAAAAGGGAGTTTAAAGCCTATCATCAGTACTTTTTTCCTGATCTCACCGATTTTGAAAAAGGCCGAACGATCTATATTGAGGAGGAAGATCCGAAGTCATACCGCATTACTCAATATTACAAACCCAGAAAAGCAGGAAATTTTACGATCAATTCCATACGGATCAAGATTAAAGACAAAGTATATGCTTCTCCAAAAGTGACCGTAAAAGTTTCGGCAGTCAAAAATCCTAAACCTGAGCCGGAACCGGAAATTAAAAAAGACGAAGAAGACCTGGAATTTGATGAGCCAAAATTGGATGCGATGTTGCACATCAGTTCTTCAAAAAAAAATGTGTATATGGGAGAAGGATTCAGCCTTACCCTTTCCTTCCTGGTTTCTGCGCAGAATAAAGCAGAGCTTACCTTCATTGATCTTGCCGAACAGCGAAAAGAGATGATCAAAAAAATGAAATCCACAGGATGTCTGGTGGAAGAGGTTGCCGCGCATGAAGAGCTTAAGCTTGATACCGTTACGATCAAAGAAAAAAAATACCTGCAATGGAAATTATACGAAGCGGTGTTTTTTCCGATCGATTCTAATAATATCAAAATTCCTTCGCTCCAATTTTCTATGCTCACTTACGCATTGGCTAAGAACAAGCAGGAAAGCATGGAGCGAAAAACGATGCTGAAAAAATTTTCTACTTCATCTTTTATTATTACAGTCTCCCCTTTGCCACAGCAAAAAGGCAAAGAGCAACTTCCTGTAGGATATTTCAGACTTGCCGAAAATATTTCACCTAATAAATTTCATACAGGTAAAAGTTTCAAATACACCTTCACCGTGATCGGTGAAGGAAATATCGCGGCGTTGCCAGAGCCTATCGTTACTCCAAGCGATTATTTTGACATCTATGCGCCCAAGATCAAACAGGAAAGCGCGCATCAACAAGGCAAATTGGTGGGTGCAAAAACATTTACGTATTACGTGACGCCCAAAGAACCTGGAGATTTTCAGCTGGCGAATTTTTTCAAATGGCCTTATTTCAATATGGCGCAGAGACGCGCAGATACGCTCCGGTCGGCGCTAAGTTTAAAAGTGCGTGGGGAAAGCCTGAAAAATAACTATATTTCGGTCAATAATCCCGGCGATTTCTATAGCAGGATTCATACGGACACCAATCAAATACGCTTGTTGTCCAAAGACGATGAGGTCAAATACTGGACCAACTTGTCTATCTTATTAATGTTAGTGATCACAGCAATGTTAGTGTTTAGAAAATGAGTAATAGTTTTGGAAAAATTTTTAAGATCACCACGTTTGGTGAATCACATGGTGTAGGCGTAGGGGTAGTACTGGAAGGCTGTCCGGCAGGATTGGAGATCAACGAGGAATTCATCCAACATGAATTGGGAAGAAGAAAGCCAGGGCAGTCGAAGATTACTACTCAGCGACAAGAAGAGGATAAGATACAGATCCTGTCGGGTGTTTTTGAAGGCAAAGCCACCGGCACACCGATTGCCATGGTGGTGTTTAATGAAGATCAACGCAGCAAAGATTACTCGCACATTGCCGATAAATACAGACCTTCGCATGCCGATTTTACTTACCAGGGAAAATATGGCCTGCGCGATTACAGAGGCGGCGGAAGAAGTTCTGCCCGCGAAACGCTCGCGCGTGTAGCCGCAGGCGCGGTGGCAAAATTGCTGCTCAAAAAAATTGGCGTGGAAGTTATTTCCTATGTTTCACAAGCAGGAAATTTAAAACTGGAAAAACCTTACCGCACCTTGGATCTGAGCAAAACGGACGACAACATCGTGCGTTGCCCCGATCCCGAAATGGCTGAAAGAATGATCGCGCTGATCGACCAGGTACGCAAAGATCAAGACACGATCGGAGGCGTAGTATCTTGCGTGATCACCGGATGCCCGGTAGGACTGGGCGAGCCAGTGTTTGATAAATTACACGCTGAGCTTGGCAAAGCAATGCTCAGCATCAATGCTGTAAAAGGCTTTGAATATGGCAGCGGCTTTGAAGGCGTAGCGTTGCGTGGCTCTGAGCACAACGATGAATTTTTTATTGGCAACGACGGAAAAGTTAAAACCAAAACCAATCATTCCGGCGGTATTCAGGGAGGAATTTCCAACGGAGAAGATATTTATTTCCGTGTGGCTTTCAAGCCTGTGGCTACGATCATGAAAGATCAGGACAGTGTGAATGAGCAAGGCGAAGCAGTAACCGTTTCTGGAAAAGGAAGACATGACCCCTGTGTAGTGCCACGCGCTGTACCAATCGTAGACGCCATGGCCGCGCTGGTGATCGCTGATTTCTTTTTGAGAAATAAAGTGATCAAATTGGGAGAAATAGTTTAGTGATGAGTTATGATTGTTGAATTATGAATTAAAAAATGAAAACTAACTTATACGATATCTGAAAATAATTCATAACTCATAATTCAATATTCATAACTAAAGATGCGTAAACCAACTCTTACCGCCCAAATTTTTATCGCCATGGTACTGGGGATTGCGGTTGGCTATTTTTTTCCTTCTTTCGCGGTTGATTGCAAAATTCTTAGCGATATTTTTCTCCGATTAATCAAAATGATCATGGCGCCTTTGGTGTTTTCTACGTTAGTAGTAGGCATCGCCAAACTTGGTGATTTCAAAACAGTAGGCAGGATCGGAATTAAAACCTTGTTGTATTTTTATTTCGCAACCATTCTTTCGCTCACACTGGGGCTTGTACTTGTCAATATTTTCAAACCTGGTTCTACCATGCATCTTCCGCTCCCTGAAAGCGGCGTTACTACGGGCATTGCGAGTACTACAGGAAGTTTTTCTGATTTTGTGATGAGAATGTTCCCCGTCAGTTTTGTAGAGAGCATGGCGAAAAATGAGATTCTTCCTATTCTTGTTTTCTCGGTCTTCTTCGGAATAGCAGTAGCTGCGGTAGGAGAGAAAGGGAAACCTATTGTCACCATGCTGGATTCGCTGGCCGAAGTAATGTTTAAGGTCACCAGTTATGTGATGTACTTCGCGCCCATTGGTGTCTTTGGTGCCTTGGCGGCTAATATTGGCAAACAGGGTGTAGGAATTCTTTCCGGTTATCTTTACCTCATCGTATGTTATTACGGCGGGTTACTATTTTTCTGCTTTGTGATCTTAGCGCTGATATGTTATGCTGTTAAGATTAATTTTCTAAATCTATTCCGTTCTATCAAAGAGCCCGCGTTGATCGCCTTTAGCACCGCGACTTCCGAGAGCGCTTTCCCAAAATTAGTGATGGCTTTGGAAAAATTCGGTTGTCCGCCGAAGATCGTAGGATTTGTTTTGCCTTTAGGATATTCGTTCAACCTCGATGGATCGATGATGAATATGACATTTGCAACCATGTTCATCGCACAAGCTTACGGTATGCAGATCACTCTTGAGCAGCAGATCATGATGATGCTTATTTTATTGCTCGCCAGCAAAGGCGTAGCCGGTGTACCACGAGCCTCGCTGGTAGTGGTGGCAAGTATGCTCACTACGTTTAATATTCCTGGAGAAGGATTATTGTTACTGCTTGGTATTGATCAGATCTTAGACATGGGCCGCTCGGCTACAAATGTGTTTGGCAATGCGGTGGCCACTTGTGTGGTGTCGCGGTGGGAGAAGAGTTTGTGATTGGATTGTTTTCCACGTTGCTGGCGAGGACGCCAGCAACGTGGAAGATTATTTATAAAAAATAGACAGTAGTTTTTGTGAATTTTTTATGATAGAAAACATAGGTGTTATTGCTGGATTAATTTTTTTGTGTTTTTCTATCATTACTGCCAGAGAAGTGTATAAAATATATTCAAAACGAGGGAAGAACATCTATTTAGTATTTGTAATGAGTGCAATAGTTTTTGTTATATCTCTTGTATCGCTCTTGTGGGCAGGGTATCTTATTCTTATTGCTATATTAGGAACAGGACTTTTAAGAAATTGATACTTTCGTATAGAAAAAAATCTTCTGAATTGCATTTTTATCCGACACCTGGTATCCTTGATAAACCAGAGAAATTCATAATTCATAACTCAACATTCATAATTTCTCTCTATTTTTGAACAAACCATTTTTTAAACTATTTTTATATGCAAAACGACACACATCTCTTGACAAAAGAAGAAGTTCTCCGCAACTATTTCGGGTACCACAATTTCCGGCCTTTGCAGGCGGAGATCATCGATTCCGTATTATCAGGAAACGATGCTTTAGTGCTAATGCCCACCGGTGGCGGAAAATCTCTTTGCTTCCAGGTGCCTGCTTTGGTATTGCCTGGTATTACGATAGTAATTTCTCCGCTCATCGCACTGATGAAAGATCAGGTACAGGCTTTAAGAGCCAATGGAGTGGAAGCAGCGTTCATCAATAGTAGTCTCACCGGCAGCGAGCAGAGCCGCATCGAGCAGGATTGTGCGAACGGGAAAATAAAATTGCTCTACATCGCTCCTGAACGTGTATTTAGCAATGGCTATCTTAATTTTATCAAGCAATTAAATATCTCACTTTTCGCGATCGATGAAGCACACTGTGTTTCCTTTTGGGGACATGATTTTCGCCCGGAGTACACGCAGTTGAATATTCTGAAAGAAGAATTTCCGCACATCCCAGTCATAGCGCTCACAGCCACAGCGGATAAGATTACCAGAAAAGATATTCTCAAACAATTAAAAATAGAACAGGCTCCTGTTTTTATCTCTTCCTTCGACCGCCCAAATCTAAGCCTAACGGTGCTTCCGGGAAGGAAGCGGATTCAGTACATCAAAGATTTTGTTACAAGCAGACCAGGGCAGCCTGGCATTATCTATTGCCTGTCGCGCAAAAGTACGGAGGAAGTAGCCGAGAAATTGAGACAGGAAGGGATCAAAGCGAAGCATTATCATGCGGGTATGGACAACAATTACCGTTCGACTACGCAGGATGAATTTATCAAAGACAATATTCAGGTGATCTGCGCCACTATTGCCTTTGGGATGGGAATCGATAAATCCAACGTGCGCTGGATCATTCATTATAATCTTCCTAAAAATATAGAAAGCTTTTACCAGGAGATCGGAAGAGCAGGACGTGATGGACTTCCTTCGGATACTCTTCTTTTCTATTCCTATGCTGATTATATGCAGCAGCAAGATATGCTGAAAGAAGTAACGGGTGAAAGACGTGAATTGCAAGAAGCCAAACTGGAAAGAATTAAACAATACGCAGAAGCAGAAATTTGCCGGAGAAGAATTCTGTTAAGTTACTTCAACGAGTCTGCAGGCCAGGAAGATTGTGGCAACTGCGATGTTTGTAAAAATCCTCCTGTAGCGATTGATGGAACGATCCTTACTCAAAAAGCACTTTCTGCGATTGCGCGCACAGAAGAAAAAATTTCCATGACCTTACTGGTAGACATCCTGCGCGGCTATAACACCCAACTGGTGCGAGAAAAAGGGTATGATAAAATAAAAACATTCGGCGCTGGAAAAGAAGTGCGGCCGGAAGAGTGGAACGATTACATTCTCCAAATGCTCAACAGTGGCGCGCTGGACATTGCGTACGACGAAGGACATGCGTTAAAACTTAACGAACGAAGCCGTGAAATCCTGAAAGGAAATGCTTTGGTAAAACTGGTGCGTTTTGTGCCATATGCAGAAAAAGTAAAGAAGCAAGAAGAAGTGGTGGAGAAGACCAAAACAAAAAAAGAAATTCTCCGCGACGCCTTGTTCGATCGTTTGCGCAAGCTCAGAAAAGAACTGGCAGACTCGCAGAATGTACCGGCTTACGTGATCTTCAGCGATGCTACGCTTTCTGAAATGTCGCAGCTGAGGCCGACCAACGAGGAAGATATGTTGAATATTTCTGGAGTAGGAAGTACAAAATATAATTTATACGGAGAATATTTTATAAATGAGATCAAAAGCTTCCTACGTGAACAAGCCATGCAAGGAAACCGTGTGGAAGGCGCGACGTATATTGCCACGTACGAATTATACAAGGAAGGCAAAACCATAGAAGAGATTGCCGCCATGAGAAATATGGCCGTGGTCACGATCATTTCGCATCTTGTGAAATTATACGACGACGGAGAAAATATAGACCTGAAAATTTTTGTAAGCCGCCCGGATTACGAAGTAATCATCAGCAAAGCAAAAGAAATGGAAATCAAAAAAGACCAGGCGATGAAGCCCTTATTTGAAGCGCTGGAGATGAAGTATGACTATGGCAAGATCCGCGCGGCAATGAGTATCGCGGCGAGGCAGGGAGAGATATAATTTGTCTGAACCTTGATTCTCTGGATTGGAAGATTTTCATGATTTGATTTGAAGATTGTTTAATTTGAAAATTTGATGATAGTTTAAAATTGTCATTCAGGAGGAAACTCTGACTGAAAATCCATGATATCAATTTGATAATCTTTATTCATAGAAACCCTCGATAGTATAAAACAATATTATGCAGAATATAAAACCTACCATACTATCCAACGAGTTTTATGAGATCATAACAAATTCGACAAATGATCTTTCGAAGGAATTTATGAACGAGCTAATCCGTCATAAAGAAGAACTAAATTGGTTGCTAGGCAGCTACTACGGCCAGGAGCGGGGATCTGTATACGACCATTCCATTGATCAAAGTAGTATTGAAATAGATAAGAATGGCAAAGGAAGTTTTATAACTAACTTTGATATTTATTATGCTTTAGAAGGCTATACGGATAAAAGTAAAATGAAAATAGAATTTCAGATTGATCTAAAAACCAAAGAAATAATATTTAAAGGAGAAGATCGCTAGCATTTTATTAATCAGATCATGTATATTATTTAATCAACGTAAATCACAGTTCAGACAAGACAATAATGATAAACAACACACTCGGCACCGGATCACGCGTCCAGCATAGTACATACGGCGAAGGTATAATCGCCGGAACAAAATTAAATAAGTACAGGATCAGTTTCTTCGGGAAAGGAATTGTAGAAGTACTACAGGATTCGGAAGACTTGGAAGTGTTGGAAGAATTAGCACCGGAAGAGCGTACCATCAGTGTAGACGATGTAGAAACAACACTGATCGAAATTTTGCGCAAGTGGTCGGACGTATCGGAGATCGTACACCTAGCCGACAAATGGAAGAAAGGCGTGATGATCTTGAAACCCATGGATGAATCCGTAAAACCAAAAGAAGTACCTATCGAAACATTCTTCCACAAGATCGTGATGCTCCGCGACCGTTTGCGTGTGTTGGAGCAGAAGATCAATGCACATTCAAAATTGGAAGACGCAGAAAAAATAGAGATGCAACAATACATCACCCGGATCTACGGATCGCTTACTACGTTCAACGTATTATTTAAAAATCAATCGCAGGTGTTTGTGGGGGAGAAGGGGAAGGACTGAAATAAAAAATCTAAAAACTATACTCACTACTATTGCTGTTGCTCTTGCTGACAGAATGCAGGACAGCAAGAGCAACAGCAACAGTAGTGAGTTTATTAATAAAACTCCTTCGGCACAATATCTTTCACTGGAAGCGCTTTGAAATAGTCATAAGTAATTTTCAATCCTGTAGCGCGGTCTACTCTTGGCTCCCAGCCCAGAATTTCTTTGGCTTTGGTAATATCCGGCCTTCTTTGTTTCGGATCGTCGGTAGGAAGCGGTTTGTAGACGATCTTCTGTTTGGTACCGGTAAGCTTGATGATCTCTTCCGCAAATTCTTTGATGGTGATCTCTACCGGGTTTCCGATGTTTACAGGATAAGCATAGTCGCTCATTAGTAACCTGTAAATTCCTTCTACCAGGTCGTCTACATAGCAAAATGAACGTGTCTGCGAGCCATCACCGAAAACAGTGATATCTTCTCCTCGGAGCGCTTGTCCTACGAAAGCAGGAAGCGCACGTCCGTCGTTCAGACGCATTCTGGGTCCGTAAGTATTGAAGATGCGGACAATTCTTGTTTCAAGTTTGTGGAACGTATGATAAGCCATCGTCATAGCTTCCTGGAAACGTTTCGCTTCATCGTACACACCACGTGGGCCTACAGGGTTTACATTGCCCCAGTATTCTTCAGGTTGTGGATGTACAGTTGGATCTCCGTAGACTTCAGAAGTAGAAGCGATCAGCATTCTGGCGCCTTTCGCTTTGGCAAGGCCAAGCAGGTTATGTGTGCCGAGCGAACCTACTTTCAAGGTTTGAATAGGGATCTTAAGATAATCGATTGGACTTGCAGGCGAAGCGAAATGCAGAATGTAATGCAATTCGCCAGGCACGTGTACAAATTTAGAAACGTCGTGATGATAAAATTCAAACTGCGGAAGTTTGAACAAATGTTCTATGTTGCGCAGGTCACCTGTGATCAGGTTATCCATCGCGATCACGTGGTAGCCTTCTTTGATAAAGCGATCGCAAAGATGCGAGCCAAGAAAGCCGGCGCCGCCAGTGATTAAAACTCTTTTTTGGGTAGACATGGTGCTAGTTATTTCGCTACAAGTTGGAGGTTATCGTAAACCGTCAACTTGTTTTTTAAATTAAATTTAAATTCCAACAGCCGGACGGCCGATTGATTCATAGTGAAATCCAAGTTCTTTCATTTGTTCGATGTCGAAAAGATTTCTTCCATCGAATATGACTTTATTTTTCAGAAGCTTGCTCATACGCTCAAAATCAGGAAGGCGGAATTCGTTCCACTCTGTCATGATCACTAGTGCATCGGCATCTTCGAGGGTAGCGTAAGATTTTTCTATGAGCGTAATTTTATTGCCCATCACTTTGGCTACATTTTCCATAGCCTCCGGGTCGAATGCTTTTACAGAGGCGCCTTCCTGGAGCAAAGCCTGGATCACATCCAGCGCTGGCGCTTCGCGGATGTCGTCGGTATTAGGTTTGAATGCCAATCCCCAAACAGCAATGGTTTTTCCTTTCAGATTGTTTTGGAAATATTTTTTGATCTTTGGTAAAAGGATCGTCTTCTGTGTTTTATTCACGTCCATCACCGCGTTCAAAATTTTGAAATCAAATTTGTGATCGAGCGAAGTTTTCGCAAGTGCTTTTACGTCTTTGGGAAAACAGCTTCCGCCGTACCCTGTACCTGCGTAAAGGAATTGTTTTCCAATTCTACTGTCGGAGCCGATCCCTTTTCTGATCTTGTCTACATCGGCGCCTACGATCTCTGCCAGGTTGGCGATCTCGTTCATGAAAGAAATTTTCATGGCAAGAAAAGCATTGGCGGCATACTTGGTAAGCTCGGCAGATTTTTCGTCCATGATGTAGATCGGATTTCCCTGACGTACAAAAGGACTATAAAGTTTTTCCATGATCTTTTTCGCCTTCTCCGAACTGGTACCGATCACCACGCGATCAGGTTTCATGAAATCGTCTACCGCCACCCCTTCGCGGAGGAATTCAGGATTGGAGACTACGTCAAAATCAACTTTGCAATTTTTAGCAATTGCCGCTTCTACTTTTTCGGAAGTACCAACCGGCACTGTGCTTTTGTCTACGATCACCGTGTACTGTTCCAACAAAGACCCGAGTTGATCGGCTACTTTCATGATGTAGCTTAGATCGGCGGAACCATCTTCTCCTGAAGGAGTAGGAAGCGCAAGAAAAATAATTTCTGAATTTTTAATTCCTTCTGCTAGGTTGGTAGAGAAATTTAATCGGCCTTCTTCGATGTTGCGTTTAAAAAGTTCTTCAAGACCTGGTTCGTAAATAGGAATAATTCCATTTTTCATTTTGGCTACCTTCTCGGCATCGATATCAATGCACGTAACCATATTACCTGTTTCTGCAAAACAGGTACCTGATACAAGACCTACATAACCAGTACCTACTACTGAAATTTTCATATTTTTTATTTTATAATAAGAGCATAAAAATATGCTTTATAATAGAAAAATGCTAATATTGATTACATGCTTGACAACCAATTTGCATTGGAAGCGTTTTAGTTTAAAAACGGAGTATCAATTAAAAATTCCAAAAAACAATCTCCAAATTCCAAAATGGGCTATACTTGGAATTTGTCTTTTTGGTTTTTGGAATTAATACCAGGGAAATAAAACACTAATAAAATATTTTTATGAATTTTGAATTGAATGAGAACCAGGAGATGATCTCTAAAATGGTTCGCGATTTTGGAGCCCGTCATATTCGTCCGAAAATGATGGAATGGGATGAAAGCCAGGAGTTTCCTATAGAAGTATTTAAAAAATTAGGAGAACTAGGACTTATGGGTGTACTAGTGCCCGAGCAGTATGGCGGTTCCGGTTTTGGTTATTTTGAATATGTTACGGCCATTGAAGAACTATCCAAAATAGACGGTTCGATCGGTCTTTCCATGGCGGCACACAATTCTTTGTGCACCGGCCACATTATGTATTTTGCCAACGAAGATCAGAAGAAAAAATATTTACCCAAACTCGCTTCCGCTGAGTGGATCGGCGCCTGGGGACTAACCGAACCTAACACCGGATCAGATGCAGGGAATATGAAAACCGTAGCAGTCAAAGACGGAGATTATTGGGTGATCAACGGAGCGAAAAATTTTATTACACATGGAAAAAGCAGTAACGTATGCGTGCTGATCGCGCGTACTTCGGAGCCTGGCGCACATCGCTCAGCTACTGCATTTATCATTGAAAAAGGAACTCCGGGTTTTACGCACGGAAGAAAAGAAAATAAGCTTGGTATGCGGGCTTCCGAAACCACAGAGCTCATTTTCGACAATTGTCGCGTACACAAAGATCAACTACTCGGCACAGAAGGCGATGGATTTATTCAGGCGATGAAAGTGCTTGATGGAGGAAGGATCTCGATCGCGGCGCTATCACTTGGCATCGCGCAGGGCGCTTACGAAGCGGCGTTGAAATATTCACAGGAACGTGTGCAGTTTGGAAAATCGATCTCCAATTTTCAGGGCGTATCGTTCAAACTTGCGGATATGGCTACCGAAATAGAAGCAGCGCGGTTGTTGATCTTCCGCGCTGCAGATATGAAAAATAAAGGAATGGTGATGACCAAAGAATCTGCCATGGCCAAACTTTATGCTTCGGAAGTAGCCGTAAAAGTAGCAAACGATGCGCTGCAGATCTTCGGTGGATATGGATATACAAAAGATTATCCTGCAGAAAAATTTTACCGAGACGCCAAACTTTGCACGATCGGAGAAGGTACTTCGGAGATCCAGAAGATTGTGATCGCGAAGCAGCTATTTAAAGACTAACATCATAAAACAATTAACTCAATACTGTTGCTCTTGCTGTCCCTACATCATAAGCAGCAGGTCAGCAAGAGCAACAGTATTGAGAATTTCTAAGCAAACTCAACGGCCCATACGCATTGAAACGAAGCCCCCACTTCCAGCGATTGTATTCCCACTTTATCTTCCAACACTCCATTATGATTTGTAAAGTCTGCCACTCCATACCATGGCTCGATGCAGACGAATGGGCCGGGCTTCGACCAAATGCCTAAGAACGGATATCCTGCAAAATAAAATTTGAAAACTTCGCCTTTGTCTTTATGCTTGAGTGAAATATAATCCGACTGATATTTTTTGAATACCAGCGCATCGTTTTTAAATAGCTCGTACGACAATGGAATTTTAGTTTCGTTTTTCAGGAAGGGTGTTTCTTCCGGGCTTACGAGTCCGTCTTTCAAAAGCGAAATACCTAATGTTTCCGGTTTACTGAATTCAAGATAATAATCTTCGTATTTCTCGCCTTCATGCACCGGACAAGTAAAGCCGGGATGCGCGCCGATAGAAAAATAAATTTTTGAATCCTGTTGATTGGTCACTTTATAGGTTACGGTCAGCTTTCTTCCTTCCAATTCATAAGTTACTTCCAGTCCGAATTTATAAGGATATTTCTCCAGCGTTTTTTCGTTGTCAACAAGGCAAAGTACAATTTTGTTCTTGCTCTCCTTGACCACTTCAAAGTCCATATCACGGGCAAATCCATGCTGAGGCAGGCAATATGTTTTGCCGCCTGACTGGTATGTATTATCTTTCACTTTGCCTACGATTGGAAACAGGATAGGAGCGTGTCGTCCCCAAATAGAGGCTTCGCCGTTCCATAAATATTCTGTGAGGGTTTTTGAATCTAAAATACTGGCAAGCTCTGCACCGAGCTCTTTTACGGTAACCGTTAATTGATCATTGATTAAATTTAACATAAAGGCATTTTTTTCAAAGAAAGAAATTATTAAAGCAATATTCAAATCTATGGCGGATTGAATTCCCCTGAAGATCGAAGGATAATAGAGCCTGAAACTAAGCAAGAGGGAATCATGTAAAGTCTTGTGAAAAAGGTATAAGATTTAATGTGGGATTTACAAAAGGTATTAAGGTGAGACGACCAATCTATAAAATCTATTTTTCGGCTTTTTTCAGTATTTAATGGTGGTATTAAGAAGGTATAAAATTGTCCTTATAAATACCATTTTACCTTCTGCAAAGTGAAAGATTTTCTGAAAAAATATAGAAAATAGCTTGTCACGTATAAATTTATTCAAAGGCAAAAAATAAAAGTGTTTAGTGAGCTTTAGCATTAGTTGTTTAGTTAATAGCCCCTTCCTCTTACTTTACCGTAGAGGGAGGGTTTTGTAAAAAGAAACCTTTAATAATGATCATAAAAGTGAAAATGAAGAGATTATTACCGATCCTGTTCCTGGTAGGGCTTTTTACAACAGCAAAGGCCCAGGACCCATCTCTCAAAGATACGATGAGACACCAAGACGTAGATGTGGCTCCGATCTGCAAACAGATCATCGGCTATTATCCTTCCTGGCAGATGTATAAACGCGGCGGACTGGTAGTACCTGCTACGATCGATTATGAGAAATATACAATTTTGAATTATTCCTTTTTCGCACCCGATTCAATGGCCAATCTGAAAGGAACTGATGCCTGGGCGGATAGTATTCTCCTTCGCGGAAAGATTGACTGGGGAACTAGTACGAACGAGTATTACTATTATTACCCCAATACCTCTCTTATAGACATCGCTCACGTATGGGGTGTGAGAGTAATGGTCTCTATCGGAGGGTGGACGCTCTCTGAAAATTTTCCACGCATTGCTGCCGACTCAGTGAAAAGAGCGCACTTCGCTTCTGAATGTGTACGCTGTCTTAAAGAATACAGGTTCGACGGAATTGATATCGACTGGGAATATCCCGGGTATACCGAACATAAAGGGACTCCGCAAGACAAAGAAAATTTTACGCTGCTCATGCAAGCCATCCGCGACTCGATTGATGCCTATGGGAAAAAGATCAAATACAGGTTCCTGCTCACCGCCGCGCTGGGCGCCAACAAATCCAATATGGAGAATATAGAGTGGGACAAGGTCAAAAATATTCTCGATTACCTCAACCTGATGACCTACGATTACAACGGTACCTGGAGCCCCGATGCAAACCACCAGACCGCACTTTATGAGCCAAGAGAAGGATGGGGAGGAAGTTTGGACGGCTCTTTCAAATTGCTTACGGAAAAATATGGCGTAGGCCCGGAAAAAATAAATCTCGGTGTAGCCTTCTATGGAAGATCGCTTTTGATGAAAGGCCCGGGCGAAGATATATATAGCAAGAACCACCTTGGCTTGCAAGACAGTCTTACCTATCCTACCGACCTCGGAATGCCGCAGTACTACGACATTCTACTTAAGATGAAATCTTTTGAAAGAAGATGGGACGATGTAGCCCAGGCCCCTTACCTAATCGGAAATCCAGGCAAACGCTACACGTTTGTTTCTTACGACGACGAACAATCCGTACGCCTGAAAACCCAATACGTGATGAAAAAAGAATCTGCCGGTGTGATCATCTGGGATATCACGGGCGACTATGTAGAAAAATCAGAAGGCTCCGGCTCGATCAAGAATACGCCGCTGGCCAATGTGATCTACGACGTCTTTCAGCCTTGCCGCAAAAGACAGATCAAAAAAAGATGGAGATAATATCAGATCGTAGTCAACTAAGATCCGAATCAGAAAATAAAGCTAAATGTCAGTAATAGTAAAAATAACAATGATCAGAAAAAAGATATTCAGACTGTTGTGTCTTCTCCTGATAGGTTCTGCGACCTTCACGTATGCGAAAGGGCCGTCGGACAGTACAGAGGTTGTTCCCAATACTGCCCCGCTCAATCCAAAGCCTTCACCGCAAGCCTGGACCAAACTGATAGCACAGCTCAACAGAAAAAGTATCCTCGATACTACTCCTGCCAAGCTCCCTACAGGATTTTCGCTCAACGACATCAAGGTCTCCGGGGTAGTTCGTTTTATTACCATCTATCGCGATATGGACAAGGCATACCACGATATGATTACCTCCAAGAAAAATTTCTCTTTCGTTGATTATCCTTTCGTAGGTGTAGGTTCCAACAACAACGGGGGATTCCCGATGCTGGAAATGAATCTCGCCAACAGTCCGCTGTCGAAATTTCAATTCAACGTTGGTTATTCTTTCACACATACTTTCACCGGCCAAACAGCCGATACCAGTTTTGCAAGATCACTAAGCTCAAGGCAAAACCTGAGATTCTCCGGTAAATGGAATCAAGGCCCCGTGCGCGTGGGAGTAGATGCAGGTGGAATTCTCTGGACAAGAATGAGCCGCTTTACCATGGGACAAGTGGAAATGCGCGATAACTATTTTGACCGTGTGCCATGGGATTGGTACCGCAACTCTTTTTTACGCTATGAAGAATATTATTCTCTCTCCACCAATATTGGTGCGGAAAGCGCCGGGCGCTCACCATTGCTTGGATATATCGTCAATACAGAAATTCTTCCGCTGGGCATAAACGTACGGGCACTCTACGGAAGAACCAACCTGAATACTACAGTAGGCGATGCGATCAATGGGTTTCCTTCTTCTACGTTGGGTACGCGCGTAGAGAAAGTGATCTTCACCAGAAGAGTAGCCGGTAAGGTAGGTTTGAACTACTATCATAAAATGGCCGATACCGATAGAAGCAACGGCATCAAAGACGACCAGGAAATAATTTCGGTAGATGCAGGAATGAAAGTGAGAAAAATAAATTTTTCTACAGAGATCGGACATGGCAGGATCGACAACCCGCAAAGCCATAATAAAACAGGAATGGCATATGTGTTTAAGGGAGAACTCGATCGTACCGTTACAGCATTTCCTACTTCAGTAGAATATTATCATATCAACTACAACTTTGCCAGCATCGACGGAAGTGTGATGAACTCCAATACCAGTGTTCACTCCGGAGGTTTTGGTCCAGCTTCCAAATCAAATGAGGAAAGATATATCTACGACAATATGCTCTTCATCAACGTAGCGCAACAAGTGGGACAGCTTGCCAACAACCGCCAGGGAATTTCGGCAAGAACAGAAGGAAATATTAAAAAACTGAAATATCAATTGGGCTTAAGTGGAAGCAAGGAATTGATCAATAATCATGATACGGTTACCTTCCAGCACCGCGTCAACTCTTTCTCAAGATCAAGATTCCGTCCATGGTTCATGGCAGGCGGCGAATATGGCAGAATAAAAAGCGTTTGGCTTACTACCTATGAAACCGTTACGATCACGGATACAATGAAAAATTATAAGAAAGCATTCAGTAATATTGAGCTCTTCCTGAAATATAAATTCAGAGTCTTCAATAGAGACCTCGTGATCCTGAACTTCAATACATACAATTCGATCCAAAAAGACAATCCGATCCCGACCTTTTCCGACAAGGCTTTCATACGCTTGTTCTTCGAAGATCTTACGCTTGCTTATAAGCTTGGAAGAAAATACAACATCGTAGCCAACGGAGGATATGAATTTGTAAAAGGAAACTACAGCACTCAGTTATCACCCGTCAATGGTAAGCCGATCGATCAATACGGATACGCGATTGGCGGTGGGGTTGACTATGACTTCACGCCAACAGCGGGAATTCACCTGAGACAAAAATATATGTATCACAGAGACCGCAACTTTACATTGGATGAGTTTAGCGGATTTGAAACTACACTAGAATTAAAAATATTCTTTTAAATAATAAATGATAAAAAGATGAAGTACAAAGTAGGTTATTTAGTTTTCGTATTCTTATGGTCAGTTTGTTCTGTATCGCACGCACAGGTACAGTTCAACTTCAACGGATTGGGAAGGGCCATCGTGACCACCAATAAACTGTCTGGTCCGACGTTGAATGGCGATACGGTTACTCCGAAAAAAGGTGTGAGTGGATACACCTTGTTTGACCTTCAGCCCAATCTTGTGATCGGCAATACGGTCAGGGCAAATGCCATCCTTCGTTTGCGCAATCCATTCGGATCGTTTTACGGAGCCAGCACTGTATTTGCTTTCCGTCAGTTCCAGATCATGGGTAAAATTGGCAAAGTAGCAGACTACGAAATCGGCGATATTTATATCGGAGGCATGACCAAGTATACAGTCTTCAAACCGGAAGAGATCTGGCACGATTACGAATCCGATATTCATGCAATGCGCCGCAGTGTAGTAGAATATGAAAACTTCGTAAAAGGAAATATGTGGAGGCTTCAAGGGGTGCAAGCTTATTCCAATTTCGGATTTAATAAAGGCATCAAATCGCTGAACGTACGTTTGTTTGGTACCAGAACCAATGCCAGCAACACGCAGGGAACTCCTGACCGTTTGCTGGTCGGTGGTAGACTAGGGATCGTACAAAGCCAATACCTCGCAGTAGGCGTAAACTACGTAGGTATGTTGGATGTACGTGTAAACAATGACTCTGTAGACTACTCCAACAACGTATTGACCGGAGATGTGAAGCTGACGCTGGATCGCGAGAAATTTCTCGTACAATTGGCAGGGGAGCTTGGAACATCCAACTTCAAAAACACTCAGGTATATAGTAAGGTCACTAAGCAATACAACGATTATGTGACCGACATAGATTTTAAAGCAGTATACAAACCACTTAAAATAAAAGTATTCGGAGCCTACCGTTCGGTAGGAGCGCAATTTACCAGTCCTGCCGCACAGACTGCCCGACTGAATGTATTGCAAAATCTTTCTTTGTTTGAAACAATTAATAATGCTACTGTCGGCAGAAATCCTACACTTTACGACAGGCTTACAGATGAAGGAATGTATAACCGATCTGTAGCCCCTGTATTATATATGTTCCAGCCGGAGTATGGAAACCTAAGTCCATATGGTGATGCTACGCCAAACAGAACAGGAATCACAGCAGGTATCGGTTCTGATACTTCTGCGAAAGTGATCCAGGCTGAAGCGCGCGTAGATCTATACAGCGAGTTGGTAGGTGAGGGAGTAGCTGATAAAAGAAAATTCACCTCTCTTCGCGGAGGACTCCGGTTCAATTTAGGAACACTTTTGAAATGGAACCGTATCCTGAGCTTCAATGCAGGCGCACGCCAGGAAAACACAACAAGAGGAGGAGAGGCACCGATCGATTTCAAGAGCACATTGATCGATCTTGGCGCTACGGTTGAAACATTTAAGAAACTGGATTTGTTGTTTGGAGTAAAGCTGTTGAATGCAAAAGGAAATGAATATTTAACCTTGAGAGATCAATTCAACCTGATTAATAATTATATCATTTATAACCTTGATATGAATGAAGCGATCATTTCTCCGGGGGTAAGATTACGTTTCTCCGAGCGTTCCTACCTGACAGGTACCTACAACGCTACGGCGTATAAGGATACAAAATTCTTCAATTACAATTACAAGATCCATCAGGTGTTCTTCAATTATACACTGGTATTCTAAACCAAGAATGATATGAGCAGAAAAATAATATTTTCTCCGATCCTTTGCCTGCTGGCGCTTACGCTGATAAGCGGCTGCAAGAAAAAATACGATGAGCATATAGGTCCTCATTACACATCGGTGCCTTCGGATTTTGCGATCGTGAATAACCGTCTTGACATTTACAATGTGCTTAATTCTTCCGGCTATGTTTCCGGCCCTTCGGTGGTTTCTGTGAACTTAAAAACTAATCACCAGTTTTATGCAGCGAAGTTTAATTATAACGTAAGATGGAATCTTACGATCTCTTCCGGGCTTACGCACGCGGTGAAAGTATTCACAGGTTTTACCGATTACATTGATTCCACCAATGCCAAATGGGACGGAGCTTCCGACAATGAATATTTCTTTGGCTACACAAGTTCCAGCCAGCCTGACTATGTAACAATAACCTTGAACATCCCAGGCTCCGACATTGTAATTCGCGATACAATGAAGGTGCTCATGAAAAAAAATTATCATAAGCAAACGATCAATGGTATTTACCATTACCTAGTGGATGATTTTGACGGAGGAAACGATACTACTGCCTTTAGCCCTTTCTACATCGATGCTGCTGATATCAATGGCGGAAACACCGGCACTCCCGGTTATTCTGCGATCAAGAACCAGGCAAACTTTAGTTACCATATGACTGGACTGGATATTAACAACAACACCTACATAGGAAGCTGTAATACGCCTACGCTTAATGATATTAAAGCCAACACCTTTACTGTTACAGATCCGCACAACCTGTTTATTAATTTATATGTATACGGTACAGGCAAACCTAATACAACCGTTAGTATCATATCGTATGAAAACGATGCAGCACAGGCAGCAGGTGTGCCGCTGGATCAACATATCAACGACAAATTTATTTACCAAATAGGCGTAACCTGGAAAGGATGGAAACTGGTAAGTTTCCCATACAGTGATTTCAAAAGACCTAACACTGGCGCCGGTCTTGGCAATAACCAATTGAACCCGGAAAAAATTTCCGGCTTTGCGATGGAGCTCGATTCATATCCATCATCAGGCTTTGACGTAGAAGCAATGGTAGACATGATGGTGATCACTGAAAATGGAGTATTCCAGCCATACGAGAAATAGAGATCGTTAACCGATAATAGTATGAAAAAGAACAAGAGAATTTTCCTGAATATTATTTTACTGGTGCTATTGGGATTGAACGCCTGCAAGAAAAAGAATTTCGATGATCATATTGGTCCTTCAATTTGTCCGACGGATAAATTTGCCATCACGGAAGAGCCTGCTGTGAATAGCACGAGTGTAAATCTCAAAGTGGATACGCTAAAATTAACGGCCTCTTTCAACGAAGAGGTTCCCTGGACTATAACTATCCGCGGAACAGTAAGTAAGTCATTCAAAAAATATTCCGGATATGGAAAATCAATTTCCGAAAAGTGGATAGGCAACCCGGATACGATGATTTTATTTACTAATGAAGCTTGTACAGTAGAATTTGCAGTAGCCTGTAAAGATCCGATCGTTAAAAACTTTACGATCGCTACGCCTAATAATTTTGTTAATTTCGGTTATCTTCTTTACAACGGTGAAACAGGAGCCCTGGGAGCGGGTCCGTATTTTTACGGCACTTATGTATCTCCGCCAAATGGTGCCAACGCACAGGTGAGCGGACTGAATTCCCCGGAAGGAGGAGGAGCGCTGAAAACAGTGGGGTACTCTTCTACTCCTCAATGGTTCTTCGGCGGATATAGCTTTACGCCAACCAATATTGCCACTAAAGTCAGCTCGGATCCAAGCAGAGTTTATATCAACTGCTTTGTAAATGTACAGGGCAGTATAGGCACTATGCCAGTTATCACTCTTACAGAAGGAACGTTTAAAAGAAATATTAACATCACTGTAGACAAGACAAGCAGCGGATGGCAGTATTTCTCCTATAGACTTTCGGATGCCTTTATTGTGAATCCACGCAACATCGCTGCCGTAGATTTCGGGTTGAATTCTTATCCTTCCCGTGTTACAGGTGGAACAATGTGGATCGATTTTGTATCCTTTACCAACGATTCTCCGTTTATATCTGAAACATCTTCCAAATAGGAGATATTAATAGACATTTACTTTACACTATTTTATGAGATCAAAAGCAACTAACTATAGAGTGTTCATCCAGGAGGATGATAAATCTATGCAGAAAAAAATAGCAGAAGAATTGAAGCCATATAATTATATCATCAATTTCTTCTCTAAGTCAGAATCTGCTTTTGACCTGTTAAATTTTAACCCTGATATTTTAATTCAGGACTATAAAACGCAAAAAGTGGTTAAATGCTATCAGTGGTCGGAACCATATAACCACTGGCACTGATAATAAGTAAATTCCAAATCAAAAATACAAATTCCAAAAAGCACTTCTGTTTTGGAATTTGTAATTGTATGTTGGAATTTTAAGACAAAGAACTTCAGATAAATAATACCTCAAAAAAACCGCAAGATCTCGTCCTGCGGTTTTTTATTTTATAAAAAGGATAGTGGTGCTATAACTTAGTGTTGTGGCACCACTTATTTTAGGAACGAATCTGTATTAGATCTCTACTTTTTCGATGTTCTCAAATTTTATTTTTCCATCATCGTCCAGTGTTATCGCGATCACAGAATCTTTGTGTACACGACCAGAAAGGATCTCTTTCGAAAGCTCATTCAAGATCAGTCTTTGGATCACACGTTTCAGCGGACGGGCGCCGAATTGCGGATCGTAACCTTCCGCGCCGAGCATGTCGAGCACTTCGTTCGTGGTTTCCAGCCTGATACCGCTGTCTTCAAGACGCTTGCGGATCGAGCGGAACTGGATGTCTACGATCTTGCGGATCTCATTTTTAGTAAGAGGTTTGAACATGATCACCTCATCGATCCTGTTTAAGAATTCCGGGCGAATGGTTTTGCGAAGCATGTCAAACACTTCTGATTTCGCTTTCTCGGTATATTCTTCTTCGTAATGCTCTTTCATAGTATCGCCCATTGTTGCAATTTTCTCCTTCATCTCGTCGAAGTTTTCCTGGATCAAATGCGCGCCAATGTTGGAGGTCATAATGATGATCGTGTTTTTGAAATTCGCTACGCGGCCTTTGTTGTCTGTCAGTCTTCCATCGTCCAGCACTTGCAGCAGGATATTAAATACATCAGGATGCGCTTTCTCAATCTCGTCGAGCAGGATCACAGAATATGGTTTCCTTCTTACTGCCTCGGTCAATTGCCCACCTTCATCGTATCCCACATAGCCTGGAGGCGCGCCCACCAGACGGCTTACAGCGTGACGTTCCTGGTATTCCGACATATCAATCCGTACCATAGCGTTTTCATCGTTGAAGAGAAAATCAGCCAGGGCTTTTGCCAATTCTGTTTTACCCACTCCTGTTGTACCCAGGAAAATGAATGAACCGATCGGACGTTTAGGGTCCTGCAGTCCGGCGCGGCTTCTGCGCACCGCGTCGGACAATGCCTGGATCGCTTCGGTTTGTCCGGCTACTCGTTTGCCAAGTTCTTCTTCAAGGTGCAATAATTTTTCTCTTTCACCTTGCAGCATTTTTGCTACAGGAATTCCAGTCCATTTTGCTACGATCTCAGCGATGTCTTCAGCCGTCACTTCTTCTTTCAGCATTCCGCTGCCCATCTCTTTGATCTGTGCTTGCAATGTTTTTAATTCATCTTCGCTCTCTTTTATTTTTCCGTAGCGAAGTTCGGCCACTTTTCCATAGTCGCCGCTGCGTTCGGCTTGTTCGGCTTGCAGCTTATATGTTTCAATATTCTCTTTCGCTTTCTGAATGGCATCAATAATGTTTTTTTCGTTCTGCCATTTCGCTTTCATTTCATTTCGCGTCTCATTGAGCTCAGCGATTTCTTTAGAAAGAATATTTTCTTTTTCACGGTCATTTTCCCTGCGGATCGCTTCGCGCTCAATTTCGAGCTGCATGATCTTACGTTGTACTTCGTCGAGTTCTTCTGGCAGAGAATCTATTTCGATCCTTAACTTAGAAGCAGCCTCGTCCATAAGGTCAATAGCTTTGTCTGGCAAGAACCTATCAGAAATATAGCGACTGGATAATTCTACCGCTGCAATGATCGCGTCGTCTTTGATTCGCACGCCATGGTGCAGTTCGTATTTATCTTTGATCCCGCGGAGAATGGAGATCGCGTCCTGTTCACTCGGCTCGTCTACTACTACAGCCTGGAAGCGGCGTTCCAGCGCTTTGTCTTTTTCGATATATTTTTGATATTCTTTCAGCGTGGTAGCACCGATCGCATGCAGTTCGCCTCTGGCCAAGGCAGGTTTCAGTAGGTTGGCCGCGTCCATAGCGCCTTCGCCACCACCACCGGCCCCGATCAATGTGTGGATCTCATCGATGAATAGAATGATCTCCCCTTCCGCGTCGGTTACTTCTTTGATCACAGCTTTTAATCTTTCTTCAAATTCTCCCTTGTACTTGGCACCCGCTACCAGCAAGCCCATGTCGAGTGAAATAAGTGTTTTTGTTTTCAGATTTTCCGGCACATCACCTTGAACAATACGTTGGGCAAGACCTTCTACAATTGCGGTTTTACCTACACCCGGTTCGCCAAGGAGGATTGGGTTGTTCTTAGTTCTTCGGGAAAGGATCTGCAGCACGCGCCTGATCTCTTCGTCGCGGCCGATAACAGGATCTATTTTTCCTGCTTTTGCCATTTCGTTGAGGTTCTTGGAATATTTTTCCAGCGATTTGTATTTACCTTCTGCGTGCTGGTCTGTTACCTTGCTGCCGCCTCGTAGGTCTTTGATAGCAGCTTTCAGATGTTTTTCGGTGAAGCCGGCATCTTTCAATAGATCGGCTATTTTATCCTTTCCGGCGAGGAGCCCAAGGAAGATATGCTCGATCGCTACATATTCGTCGCCAAATTCTTTCAGGTAAGTATTGGCCTTCGTGAGCGCAGCGGCCGCATCGTTAGACAGGTAAGGGCTTCCGCCGGTTACCTTTGGATACATTTTTATAATTTCTTCCGTACGATCGTCGACCAGTTTTTTATTGGCTCCGGTTTTTTTGAATAAAAAAGAGATCATATTTTCATCGGCGACCATCACGGCTTTTAGAATATGCCCTGTTTCTACTACCTGTTGTTCATGAGCAGCAGCCAGCTCAGTCGCTTTTTGAATCGCTTCCTGAGATTTGATAGTATAATTGTTGAAGTTCATAGATCTAGTGTTCGTTTTGTTTTCAAAAATCTTAACAAAATAAAAACCATCTTTAATTAATAGTCATTTTGTCTTTAAAAATTATTTTTTCTTCCCATTAAAAAGACAAAATGTCTTATAATGAGGAGTTTATAAAACCTTTATAAGACATTTTATCAGATACCCAATACCGGATGCCAGATGCCAGATAAAAACAAAAATAAGCACTATGATTTTATCCGGTATATGGCATCCGGTATTGGGTATCTATTTTTTATAACTAACTTTTTTTCAATAAAATTCGTAATATTGACTTAAATATAACTTTACCTTAAACTCACCGCCATTTTATTTTATGAAAAGAAAAGGATTTATCTGGGATGCCCTGGGTACTACTATCTTTGGAGTGCTTTTTCTCTACGGCATTTCCTTCATACAAATTCCGGATCTGTTCAACCCAATATCTAAAACCCTGGAAGATTTCGAGCTTACGGATCTTGTATTTTCTCAATTCCGCGAAAACCCTCCTTATAACGATGATATTGTATTAGTAAACATTGGTAACCTCGACCGCGCCGGTATTGCTGCGGAGATCGAGATCATTAATAAATACAAACCTAAGGTGATTGGGATAGATGCTTTTTTCAGAAAGCCAAAACATTCGGACGACCCTTTCAAAGATACTTTGCTAATCGAAGGAGATTCTGCTTTGGCCAGGGTTTTCAAAAAGGTAGACAACCTGGTACTTGGCTGTGAACTGCACGAAGATGCAGAAAAAGAGCAGGTTGATAGTATTTCCATGTCTCACCCTATGTTTACCGTGAATGCCAATACAGCGTATCTGGACATGATCTCAGAGGGACGAAATACTTTTAAAACCGCTCGTAACTGTGTATTGAAGCAAAAGGTAGCAGATTCTGTTATTTTATCTTTCCCCTCTAAAATGGCAAAGATCTATAAACCGGAATCTATTAAAAAACTGGAGGCCCGCCATCATGAAACAGAAGCGATCAATTATATCGGCAATGTGCAAACAGTAGATAAAGACGGTTCACCCAATTCTAAGATCGCTTTTACGGCCTTGGATGTAGACCAGGTGCTGGAAGAAAAATTTGAACCGGAGGTTTTTAAAGGAAAAATCGTGATCATGGGCTTTATGGGGCCAAACTTTAATACTTATTCCACGGAAGACCGCTTTTTTACGCCTTTAAATCAAAACTATGTAGGAAGAGCCTCTGAAGATATGTTTGGAGTTATTGTCCACGCAAATATTTGTGCCATGATCCTCAGCGGAGATTATATTAATCAAATGCCTGAGACCTGGTCAATTGTTATGAATATTGCCCTTATATTCATTAATATTTTGTTTTTCACATACTTATATTTTAAATTGGAGCTTTTCTGGGATGGGGCAACGCTTGTGATCACTATTGTGGAAGCTTTACTTTTCACAACTATCCTCGTATATATCTTTGATATCTATGATTATAAGCTGGATTTCACAATAGCTACTGTGGCATTGTTTTTGATGCCTAATATTATAGAGCTCTATTACGGCCTTATCAAGACTTCAGAAATGAAGTTGAGAAAGAAATTCAACAAAACCCCAAGTAAAGATAATATAGTAGTTAAACCTGTAGATGACGATGAAGAATAAATCAATACTTTTAGCCCTAACATTGCTTCTGGCAAGCACAATGGCTTTTGCTCAGGAGGAAATGTTCAAAGTTTTAGCTTCCAAGGGAGGCAATAAACTTCAGACTTCCGGTACAACAGACTGGAAAGCTCTTTTCGTAGGAAAGAAATTATCCAAAGGGGATAAGATCACCGTTGACAACAACGGATATCTTGGTCTTGCTTACAAAAACGGTAAAACAATTGAGCTGAAAAAAGCCGGTACTTACGAAGTAAGTAAACTTGCCGGTGAAGTAGCTACTCAAAATGCTACCACCACAGCAAAATATGCTAACTATCTGGCTGGCGAAATGAGTAAGACTGGCGGAGAAGATATGGCTAAAAACAAATATAAGTATATGGCGGTAACGGGTTCCGTAGAAAGAGGAACAAATGAGATCGCAGTGTTTGTGCCAAAAACGTTGAACGTAACGGCATTGAGCAACCAAGTGGTGATCGAATGGGAACCGGAGACAAATACCAAAACTTATGTTGTGAACGTAACCAATCTTTTCGGCGACGAAATTTTAAAGCAAGAAACTACAGAAACTTCCATGCTTCTGAATCTTGACAGCAAAAAAGATAAAAACTATATCGTATCAATTAAATCAAAGGAAAATCCTGATGTTAAAAAAGATATCAGAATCACTTATCCTTCTAACGATAAAATAGTTGAACTCAACAAACAATTGACAGATCTAAAAGCTCAGTTGGGCGAAGAAAATGCTTTAAATAAAGTTATCCTGGCTTCTTTCTACGAAGACAACAAACTGTACCTGGAAGCTCTACAAAATTATGAAGCAGCTATAAAAATGGAACCTGAAGTAGACGATTACAAAGTAGCCTATGGTCAGTTCCTGGAACGAGCTGAAATTGCTGAACCAAAACCAACGAAGTAAGCAATTAAAAACAAAACGCAGATCCCGCCTATACGGCGGGATTTTTTTTGCATGAGAAATTAAAAGCAGCAGGCCAGCAAGAGCAACAGCAAGAGTACTGAGGCTGTTCTCAATACTCTTGCTGTTGCTCTTGCTGACCTAATATTAATTGGTGTAAGAATCTTAGAATTTCAACCGATCAAAAGAAGTTTTCTTTTTAAGGAAATAATCCAACACAATCGATCCCTTGTAGACCTCTTTAAAATCAAGGTCACTCAGGATATTGGCTTTTCTCTTTTTGCGCAGCGAACCAAGCGCACCGTAAAAAGAAAAATGTGCTTTGATCACAGCCAGGGTATGCTTGCCTGAACCTTCCAGTAAAAATTTTATTCCCGCTACGCCATCCAGTACCAATCTTGCGGAGATCAAAAGAAAAAGCCTTCCGGGCGTGAGATTTTTATACAGCATGTATAAGCTGTTTCTAAAGTTAAGATAAGTTTTGCGGGGATTGATCTTATTGAGTGTTCCTCCACCCACGTGATATACTTTGCTTTCACTGCAGCAGTAAATTTTTTTACCCCTGCTTTTTAATCTCCAGCAAAGATCGATCTCTTCGAGGTGCGCAAAAAAATCATCGTCAAGTCCGTCTACGGCGTGGAAGTCGGAAGCTCTTACAAACATACAGGCGCCCGTAGCCCAGAAGATCTCATGGTTGTCGTCGTATTGTCCATGATCTTTTTCCAGTGTATTGAAAAGGCGGCCCCGGCAGAAAGGATAACCCAGCCAATCCAGGTATCCGCCGGCTCCGCCTGCGTATTCGAATAGCTCACGGTTGTTGTAGTCGAGCAGCTTTGGCTGGCAGGCTGCAATGCTGGTATCCTTGTCCATAAGGCGGAGCACAGGTTCCAGCCATTGAGGAGAAACTTCTATATCAGAATTGAGGAGTACATAATATTCCGCTTCAATCTGGCGCAGGGCTATGTTGTATCCCTTGCTATAGCCTCCGTTTTCTGCGATCTCTATGATGCGGAGCGCAGGATAATTTTTTTTCAAAAAATCAACCGAATCGTCGGTGGAGTTATTGTCGGCTACTACTATGGAAGCAGAAGAGCTATGGGTGATTACAGAGGGAAGAAATTTTTCCAGGAATGCACGGCCGTTCCAGTTGAGTATAACTACTGCTACTTTGTCCATTCTTTACATCATATTGCCCAGGCTGCTAAGATCGAGTCCGGGAATGTTTGGAAGCAGGCCTTCCGTATTTTTTTTCAATTCTTCTTTTACTACTGTGTCGATCTCCTGCATCGCTTTATTGATGGCGGCTACTATAAGATCCTGTAGCATATCTTTGTCGGAAGGTTTGATCAGAGAATCTTCGATTTCAATTTTCAAAACCTGCCTGTTGCCATTGACAACCGCTCTGACCATCCCGCCTCCGGCTTCTCCGGTTACAGTAAGATTGCCCAGGTTTTCTTTCATTTGTTTCAAACGGGCCTGGGCTTCTTTGATCTTGCCCATCATATTTAGCATGTCGAACATTGTAATAATTTTGAATTTTGAATTATGAATTTTAAATTAAAAGAGGTGTTTAATATAATATTTTTATCCGTATCCGGCGTCTTGTATCCATTTTTTTAAACTAACGGATCAGTGAAACCACCCCTTTAAGCGAGATTTCTTTTCCTGAATTATCGAACGCTACTACATGATACGCATAAGAATCTACCGAAACAGGCTGACCTTTGTAATTGCCGTCCCAGCCTTGCGCAGTATTGTCGGAAATGAAGAGTACTTCCCCCCATTTATTAAGGATCGTCATTTTTACAGACTTATAATATTTTCCTTTTACTTCCAGTACGTCGTTGTCACCATCGCCATTCGGGGTAAATACATTGGGCATGTAGATTTGGGGAGTCAGATCGATTCGCTGGATATTGGAGTAAGAAACAATATTTTCAGAACCTACAGACACCACGCGGATTCTATAGATCAACTGCGAAAGACTAGGATCGGTAGCTTCGCTGAAACTGGTAGAAAGTCCGGCGGACTTGCTTACCACAACATTGCCATTTTCGTCAAGATTCTCGATGATGTATTCCTTGATCCCGCTCTGGTAGCCTGTGTAAGATGTCCAGGTCAGGTTATTGGTTTCATCTGTGCGCGTGGCGATCAGGTTTACATCACAGGTAATATTGCTTAGAGGAGAAACATTGTTGCAATGATCTTTGTAAGAAATTTGATAGCAATAAGCCGAAGCATTTACATTTGCTCCGTTGTCGGTATACGAATTAGAATTGGAGCTTCCGTAATTGGCATAAGTACCATTGTTATTTCTATACACCGTATAATAATCCACCGAAGGTACAATGGGATTGAGCACCGGAAGATCCCAAACAAGTTTTACCTGGTTGCCGTCTACGGTTGAATTTACATTGGTCACCGCCGGGGCGGCCGCTGTATACACAGCTTTCACGCAGCTGCTTACAGAGTAAGACTTGTGAAAAGTACCACTCGTAACGCTTGTAGTAGGCAGCGTAGCTTGTACCTGGTAGCAGTAAGTTTTTTCACAGGTAACGGCGTTGTCGGTATAAGGACTGGTGGCCGCAGCTTGTAGCAATGTTGCATCTCGGTTCAGAGTATAGGTAGGACTGAGACCTGCATTAGAACTAAATGTTACCTGGTTGGATCCATTAGAAGCAGAAGAATTTACGATGATGCTGGAAATAGAGTCCGATGAGGGATGGGGTAAAGTATTACACATATCAATATTCTTCATGCGTATTGTATAAATCGTAGCTTGTGTATTGAGCGCATTGATTGTTTGCGTAACGATGCCCGTAGAGGTTGAGTTAATAGTATCAATCACCGTTGGACTGCCATATTCGATCGTATACAACCTGTTTGCAATACCGCTGTAGCGGAAGCTGATGCTTCCAGTAGTAGTAGATTGATTGTTCACAGTAAGGTCGATCATATCCGGCGCAACCAGGGTAAGAAAAGGCACTAGATTGGTTGTCACAGGAGCGCTACTGCATAATATTATACCACCGCTATTTAAATAGCTTCCGGTGACGGTAATAGTGCGTGGGTTGCTATTGAGATAGGTGCAAATGTAGCTAGCGTTGCTTCCCATATTAATAGAAGTGCCATCTCCGAGATCTACATGGAATTGATCGTACACAGTATCAGTAATGGAAATCTTCACTTTATAATTAGCGCAGAGGTCAGTTTTGTACTTGGGGAGAGGTTGGCCAAGTACTTCAATAGTATCGTATTTGTAATAGTGATTGTGTGTGACCGGATCGTTGGCATTCTGCGCTACTACATAGTTGCCCGGGATAGTGTACTGATGGGTAGTAGCGGTTACAAAGTTGGTAGGGTCGTTTGAATAATCGTAGTTATAAAGCAATTGGCTGGCCGGGCCTGCATAGCAGCTTCCGTCTACGCTGATCGTAAGAGGAGCACAGCCACGGTTCTGGCTTACGGTAAAACATGGACAGACAACGCACTGTGCCTTTAGAGTAGCGGGCAGCGCGGAGAAAAGAATAAATAGGAATAAAATTAGTCTTTTCAAGCTTTTACAGGTTAAGCAGTCTGTTCTAATTTCGCAATTATGCTATTGATATCCAAACGCTGCTGTTCGCCTTTTAGCATATCTTTTAACGTAAGATTTCCCGTAGCCATTTCTTCTGAACCGATGATCAACACGTAAGGGATTTTTTTACGGTCGGCATAATCCAGTTGTTTTTTCATTTTAGCCACATCCGGATAGATCTCACTATTAATACCTTTTTGGCGTAATTGGTAAAGAAGGGGAAGCGCGTATTTTTTAGTTTCTTCGTCGAAAGGACAAATAAGTATTTTGGAGGAAAGATTGCTTGTAGCCGGGAATAGATTGAGTTCTTCCATCACATCATAGATCCGGTCGATCCCAAAGGAGATCCCTACTCCTGAGAGGCCAGGCATACCGAATACGCCTGTGAGATTGTCATACCTTCCGCCGCCGCTGATGCTGCCGATCTGCACGCCGCCTGCTTTTACTTCAAAGATAGCGCCTGTGTAATAGCTCAGTCCCCTGGCAAGGGTAAGATCAAATTCCAGATTGTTTTTAGTAAGACCAAATGCCTCGGTGTATTCAAATACCGCCGTCATCTCTTCGAGGCCTTTGAGCCCTGTTTCCGAGCCTATGAGAAAATCTTTCAGGAAATCGAATTTCTCTTTATTTGAACCTTTGAACTCCAGCACCGGCATCAATGCGGCGATGGCGAGTTCGGTAAACTCTTTTGTCTTTAATTCATCTACTACTTTTTCAACGCCAATCTTGTCGAGCTTATCGATGGCTACACAGAGATCGGTTTCGCATCCCGGCATGCCGATCTTTTCGGTGATCGCGGTAAGTAATTTTCGATTGTTGATCTTGATCGTAAATTGTTGGATACCCAATTTACTCATCACTTCATTGATCATTAAAACAATTTCAGCTTCGCAGATCAACGAATCGGTGCCTACAACGTCGGCATCGCATTGGTAGAATTCACGATAGCGGCCGCGCTGCGGATTATCGCCGCGCCATACAGGTTGGATCTGGTAGCGCTTGAATGGAAACACAAGATCATTTCTGTTCATTACTACAAACCTTGCAAAAGGAACAGTAAGATCGTAGCGCAATCCTTTTTCTGAAATAGAAGTAGTGATCTTTTTATACCCTTGCTCAAAATCGCTTAGGTTAATTTTTTTTGCAAAATCTCCGGAGTTGAGAATTTTGAATATTAGCCGATCGCCTTCTTCGCCGTATTTGCCCATGAGTACGGAGAGTTGTTCCATGGCAGGCGTTTCGAGAGGAAGAAAACCAAATTTCTGAAAAATGGTTTTGATCTGCTCGAAAATAAAATTTCTCCTGATCATCACATCAGGACCAAAATCGCGCGTCCCTTTGGGAATACTGGGCTTTGAAGAAGACATCTGTATATTACTATTCTGTATGAATGGTAAAAATAAGAAGAAAAATTATGAATTATGAATTATGAGTTATGAATTGATTGACAGGAGCCGTTAGTTCTTACTAGTATTCTGTGCATAAGCAAATAACGAACAATAATACATACTGTGGTCATTCAAAATTCATAACTCAAAATTCATAATTTTTACCCCCGGTACATCCTCACCAGTTTTCCCTTTTTGATCTTATACATCACGCCGTTGATATCCATTGTTTGTCCTTCTTTCAGCATTGAAAGGGTTTCGATGTCTTGTTCGATGGTATGGATAGAGCCGCCGATTTTTCTGGCGATCTCCAGGTAATGCGGATGGATCGGAGTGCCACAGCTTACGCCGCAAAGCACGATCCGGATCGGTTTGTTGATCTTAGGCAACAAGCTCATATCGCGCACCCCGGCATTGTTGTCGGCTACCATTACTATTTCATCAAAGTCTTTATACAAACGCAATCCCTTGAGCACTGCTTCCAGGTTGTTTTCAGGAGTATCGCCGCCGCTGCCCAGTTTCATTACTACGCCCATTACTTTCAGTAAATGTTCAAAATCATCAGGGTTGCAGCAAAAGACGCCACCTGTATTGCCGGCGCGTTTTTGTTTGTCGAGCTTTCTGTTGCCGTCGTTGAAGAATACAAATGATTTGACTTTTGCCTCGTCGAAATGCAGGCGATGCCAAAGCAATACCTGTGCGCCGTAGCAGTACATACTACCGGTCCAGTCGGTGATCACCAGCATGCGGCCCCATTGGTTGCGGTCGATAGCATTGAAGACCGTGGAATCTTTAAAGTCGGAGACGCCGTAGACAATGCCTTCCACTTCGTTTTGTATTTCCTGGAATTGAGGCAGATTTTTTTGCAGGTCAACATTTTGCCAGGATAAAATTTCCGGAGCTTTAGCTCCGTTGATATAACGGAACCTGAATACTGCACCGTGAAAGAGCTTTTTAGCTTGCTCTTCGTTCACGCACTGAGTTTGCAGCACCAGGTTCCACCTCACGCTGGTATCAGATCCGAGGGTAGGTTCTAGTTTTTTCAGTTCTTCTATTCTCCGCTCCAGCAGCGACTGGTAGCTGGTGATCCAGTCTTCCTTCTTTTTTGGATAGGCGGAGAAGACAAGGTCTACTTCGTATACTTGTTTCCGATGATCTTTATTTTCCCAGGTTTCTTTATTGCCAATTTCCTGGGAGGCATAGGCCATATGAAGAATGGTTTGATGATGGCCGGGTTTAGAATGATAAACAGGCACTTCTATCGTAGTGATCTTTTGTTTAGCAGCGATCTGCTGCGCCTGTACCAGTGCGGGGAAAACAAGGATGCCCAGCCATAAGAAGAAGGTTTTCATAGCAATATTGTTTAGTTATTGCCATAATGAGGAGGATGAGAAAAAGATACAGGAAAAAAATTATGAATGTTGAATTATGAGTTATGAATTTATGCTTTAATAAAGAAGAGCTTTGTTTCTCTAACAAAGCTCTTCTTTATTTATCATTCAAAATTCATAATTCAACATTCATAACTTCTATACATGCTTCTCCGCATGATAGGAAGATCTCACCAGCGGTCCGGATTCTACGTATTTGAAGCCTTTTTTCAACCCTGCTTCTTTGTATTTGGCAAACTGATCCGGATGTATGAAGGATGCTACCTCCAGGTGCATTTTAGTAGGTTGTAAATATTGGCCGAGTGTGAGTACGTCTAATCCGTTTTCAATCAGGTCGTCCATTGCTTCGTATACTTCGTCTTCGGTTTCGCCCAGGCCAAGCATGATGCCGGATTTGGTGCGTTTGCCGAATTCTTTGATGCGTTTTATTTCTTCCAGGCTCCGCTCGTATTTAGCTTGCGGGCGCACCATTTTATAAAGACGTTTTACGGTTTCCATATTATGTGAAACTACTTCCTGCCCTCCGCTGATCATGCGGATAAGAGCGTCCCAGTTGCCTTTTACATCCGGGATCAACGTTTCAATGGTGGTAGAAGGACTTTCTTTTTTCACTTCTACTACGGTCTGGTACCAGATTTCCGCGCCGCGGTCTTTCAACTCGTCGCGGTTTACAGAAGTGATCACGGCGTGTTTTACGCCCATTAGTTTGATGGCTTCGGCCACTCTTCTTGGTTCGTCGGTATCGTACTCATTGGGCCTTCCGGTGGCTACTGCACAGAAAGTACAGCTGCGGGTGCAGACATTGCCCAGGATCATAAAGGTGGCAGTACCGGCTCCCCAGCATTCTCCCATGTTTGGACAGTTGCCGCTTTGACAAATAGTATGCAGCTTATATTCGTCCACAATAGCACGAACGTTGGCATATTCTTTTCCGATCGGCAGCTTTACACGAAGCCAGTCGGGTCTTGCGGTTCTTGGTTTGTTGGAATCTGCTGGGATTATAGGAAGCTCTATCATGGTCGTTTTTCTCTTTCCTTTACTACGCTTTGTTTAACAAAAATAAACAAAAAAAAGTTAAGAAATTACGGGTTATGAATGTTGGAGGATGAGTTTGAAAATAATTGTCAACTATGTTAGTTGTTATTATTCAAATATATATAGTCATTAACGAGTAACTATCATTCCTCATCAATATTGATAATTCATAACTGTACTAACGCTGGTCTTGCTATTACAGGAAACATTTCCAACCATTTAATAGCTTTGTTAGCATCGGTGAAGAGCCGGGTTGGCACGGTTGGTTTGTTCAACGTAAGAAAGAAATTGGCCATTATCTTGTTGATCGAGCTGGAAACCAGTATTGCATTGGCAGTAGCATTGTGACTGCCCTCGTTGGCAAAATACTGGCGTACCTCTTTTGGGTGCGACGGCATGTCTTTAATATCGGTAAGAGCAGGGTATACTTTATCTCCCGCCAGTTCTGTAGCCTCACGTATGATCGTTTGTGCAGCCTGCAGATCCAGAATAGTATTTGGCTTATAGGTTACTAAGAAATGAGATTCTCTCAGCTCCATCCAAACCCATTCATTTTCTTGTTTTATAATAACCATCGATGACTTAGGGCTAGAAATTAACTGCTAAATTTTGAAAGCCATTCTACTGCTTTTTCCCGGTCGCTAAAGATCTTGGTAGGGATTAATGGTTTGCTTAAAGAAAGGAAAAAACTAGCCATTACACGGTTAAAAGTGTTGGAGACTAGTATCGCATTGGCAACTGCCGAGCGACTTGCCTGTCCGGCGAAAAATTCCCGCACCTCGCGAGTATGACTTGGCATATTTTTGATATCGTTTATCACCGGAAATATTTTACTATTGGTAAATTTTAGAGAGTCGTCGATGATCTTTTTGGCGGATTGAATATCCAACTCCATATCATTATTTTCCTTGAAACATACGTAAAGATATTTCTTGTGATTTTCAATGATTACCCATTCGTTTTCAAAAACATTCATTGACATAAATCTGTTGGTGCTAAGTGTTATAAAAATAGACAAAAATTTATAAAACGCTATGTCTATTTATTATTCTTTTCCAGCTACAATAATCACGATCTCTCCTTTTATCTCTTTTTTTTCCAATATAATACGTAAAACTTCTTCGACGGTTCCGTTTATAGTCTCTTCATACAATTTGGAAAGTTCTCTGGAAACAGATACAATTCTTTCATTTCCAAAATATTCTTTAAACTGTTCCAATGTTTTTGCCACCCGCATAGGAGATTCGTAGAAGATCATCGTACGCGGTTCTTCTGCTAATAATTTCAATCTTGTCTGCCGTCCTTTTTTATGAGGAAGAAATCCTTCGAATACAAAACTATCGCTCGGGATTCCTGATTTTACTAAGGCAGGAACAAAGGCCGTAGGACCAGGTAAGCATTCTATTTTGATCTCATTTTTCAGGCACTCGCGTACAAGCAAGAAACCAGGATCTGAAATAGCAGGTGTGCCGGCGTCGGATACCAGTGCAGCTTTTTCTCCGCCTTTGATTCGTTTGATCACCTGACTTAGGATCTGGTGTTCGTTGAAGGTGTGATAACTCTGCAATGGCTTACTGATCTCCAGGTGTTGGAGCAGTTTTGCAGTGACGCGTGTATCTTCGGCCAGTATAAAATCAACTTCTTTCAGTGTCCGGATCGCACGCAGGGTGATATCTTCCAGGTTCCCGATAGGAGTGGGTACTACATACAATTGAGTGGGTATAGACTCCGACATATTAAGATCTCAAAAGCGCATCGATTGCATAGGCAAGTTCACGGTCTTTGGACGTTACGATATTGCCGGCATCGTGTGTGCTCAATTCTATTTCTACTTTGTTGTATACATTGGTCCAGTATGGATGATGGTCGGCCTTTTCGGCCAGCAGCGCTACGCGTGTCATGAAGGAGAACGCTTCGCTGAAATTTTTGAACTCGAAAGTTCTTTTCAATTTATTATTTTCCTCGTTCCACATAAGTCAGATCTTTTTTTTGAAATGATCAATTTCGTATTTTTTTAAAGTCTCTTTTCTTTTTTTCCAAGGCGGGTTAGTACGAGAGCCCATGTCGATAGCAACCAGGATCACAATCGCCAGGAAAATGGCGAAGACAATGTAGAAAATTTTTCTGTTCCGGGGCATATTTAAATGTTTTTAAAGTTACTTTCAACTTTTAATTTTATCGATCCTCTTCAATTCAAAGTTCTCTTTCGGAGAGATTACCAAAGGCACTTTTTCTTCGATCACCGAACTTGTATCAAGCCCAAAGGCACTAGGCTCCGACAAGCTGATGGATTTGAGGAAGAAATGTCCGTCCATGATCATTTGCTCTACTGGTGATAGCTCGTTGTCGTTGCTAAGGTGTTTTTCTAATACAACAAATTTGAAATCACCAATCACGTTGCGCTTATTTAATGAAGTGTAGCGGCTGGTAAAATCGATCTCTTTATTTTTTACCATATCTTCTACCACCTTACGGAAATAAAGATTGATCTTCTGCTCTACGCGGAATCCCAGGCGGAAATCCACGCGCACCAGGTCATCGGGAAGGATCACATCTACTTTATATTCCATCGTGTATGGCTCGTCGATCACATCAATGTGCACAAGCCAGTAAACGTCGGCACGTTTCGGTTGCTTATTGAAGATCGAATACATGATCTTGGATTCGATATGTTTTGGATTATCGGCACTGGTAAGGTAGACAAGGTGGGTAGCGTATTTTGGCACCGACATATCATGACTAAGCTCGATGAGCATGTTGTGATAATCCTTGAGCAGCACAAATTCAGTAAGTCTGTTTTTAATTTTGCGTGAAGCAAACCAAAGCCACATTACAAGGATCAGGCCGCTGCTGATCACAAAGGTAACGTATCCGCCGTGTAAGAATTTACTGAGGTTGGCAATGAGGAAACAAGTTTCGATAATGAGAAATGTACAAATGAAAATAATCACACCAAGCGCATTCTTCTTCTTCATATAGCGCAGATAGTAATACAGCAGGATAGTGGTGACAAGCATTGTCAGGTTGATGGCAAGACCGTAAGCAGCTTCCATGTTGGAGGATTCGCGGAATATCCATACTACTAACAAACAACCAACAAGCAATAGCCAATTGACGCTTGGTACGTAGATCTGGCCTTTCATGATTGTTGGATAATGGATCTTCACTTTTGGCCAGAGATTGAGACGAATGGCTTCGTTGATCAGTGTGAAAGCCCCGCTGATCATAGCCTGGCTAGCGATGATGGTAGCCACTGTAGCGATACCAATTCCCCAGAGAAGAAAGTCCTGCGGCATGATCCCGTAAAAGGGATGTACCCCATCCAGGTAGCCGCCACGGTTGATCAGCCAGGCGCCCTGGCCAAAGTAGTTGAGCAGTAAAGAAATTTTTACAAAACCCCAGGTAGCGCGAATATTTTCCCGGCCGCAGTGGCCAAGGTCGGAGTAAAGAGCTTCTACCCCGGTAGTACAAAGAAATACAGAACCCAATAGCCAAAAACCTTCAGGATAATTGAACAAAAGATTGAAAGCATAATAAGGATTGATCGCTTTTAAGATCCACCAGTTGCCGATGATTTGGGTGGTGCCCAACACCGCAAGCATAACAAACCAAATGGTCATGATCGGGCCGAAACTATTACCCATGAACTTGGTACCAAAGCGCTGTACAAAAAAGAGTACGATAATAATAGTTATTACGATCGGCACGGTTTCAATATGCGGGTTAGTCATTCTCAATCCTTCGATTGCCGCAGAAACAGAGATGGGAGGAGTGATGATACTATCCGCAAGCAAGGCGCTACCACCAATGATGGCAGGCCAGACAAGATAAGGATGTTTTCTTCGCACCAGTGCAAACAAGGCAAAAGTACCACCCTCGCCTTTGTTATCGGCCATGAGCGTGACAAGAACATATTTGACGGTGGTGATCAGGGTGAGTGTCCAGAAGACCAGCGAAAGCGCCCCCATGATCAATTCTTCCGTGATCTGCTTTTTGCCTACAATGGCATTCATCACGTAAAGCGGAGAGGTACCGATGTCTCCATAGATAATCCCTAAAGTAACTAATAATCCGGCGGCGCTGAGTTTGTGGATATGATGATGTTTTTTTGAAACAACCGTTGACATCTGTTGTGGTTAGTTATTCGATAACAAAAATAGTGAATTAAAATATAATAAGATACCAGGTGCCAGATACCGGATGCCAGATAAAAAAACGACAGTTATATCCATTGATAGCTAAATAAGTACAATACTTGCTAAACCTGCCAGCATCATAAGTTTGCTGAGGGTACTGAGCTGACGGTAATCTTTTTCTGTTTCGGCTTGGTACAATTTTGTCAGTAAGACGAGCAGGAAAGGGAAGAGCGCTATTCCAAAATAGAGCATCAATAAATTGTTGTAGTGTACGGAAAAAAGAAATCCGATTACTACTACAAAGAGGAAACTCACAGAAAAGATAAAATATTTGGTATTACGTATTCCCCATACAATTGGAAGTGTTTTACAACCATACTGCGCATCGCCTTTGATGTCTTCCATATCTTTGATGATCTCGCGGATCAGCGAAATGGTAAAAGCGAATACGGCATAAATGATGACCAGGTTAAGATTATTTGCCGAGAGGAATGTAAGGTAATAAATAGAGATCCCGGTAAGCAGCGAAATAGTGATATTGCCCCACAAGGCAAGCCGCTTGAGCGTGTTGGAATAATACCACATCAGGAAACCGGAAATAAATACAGTAAGAAAAATTTTCCACCCTAAAAAAATACTGATCAACACTGCCAGAAAATTGAAAAGAAAATGCCCGAACAAGGCAACTCTTCTTGTAAAAACTTTTCCAATCACTACTCGTTTGGGATTGTTGGTAAGGTCAATCTTAATGTCGTAATAATCGTTAATAATATAGCCTGCTGCTGCGATCAGCAGGGTAGACAGGCAGAGGAGAATAAAAGAAGGATCGAATAAAATTGTTTTCCATTCAGATCTCGGACCAATCACGAAGATCCGCACCATAAGTTGGGCAAAAAGAATGATCAGCAGGTTAGGAAGCCTCACCAGTCTGAAAAATGCCCCGAGGGATTTTTTTAAATGTAATTTCTGCGATCTGCTCACGCGCTATTAAAAATATGGTCAATGGAAATTAGCGAAAAATGGGCAGATTCTATTATTCGCCAGCTGATTTATTTTGGGCAGACAGCAGCAGCTTACTTGCCAGGTTAGGAATCCTGAGCGTAAGCGTAGTTCCTACATTTTCTTCCGATACCAGTTCCAGTTTGCCATCCAGCTTGAGCATAATTTCTTTTACAATATACAATCCTAACCCTGAACCGTTTGCCAGTATTGTGCCGCGGAAGAACATATCAAACACTTTCGATTTGTATTGCTCCTCGATCCCGATCCCATTGTCGCCAAACACGATCTCGGCATACGATTCATTGCAGCGGATCGAAATAGAAAGCAAAGGATTGCCTCGCTCTTCGGATTGGTATTTGATCGCGTTGGAAATGATGTTCATGAAAATGATCTTCATCCGGTGTTTGTCACTATAGAAGTCTACTTCTTTTTCAATATTGACCGACACCTGGATCCGCTCTGCGTTTTTAATGTATTTGAGATTGGTGAGCGTACGCTTGATGATCTTTTTAAACTTAATATTAGCAGGAGAAATAACAGTGCGGTTGTTGCGCGAAAGATCAGTAAGATCGGAAATAAAACCATCGAGCCGTTTGATGCTTTTTAATCCTTCTTCCACACATTTTTTCCTGATCTCTTCTTCGGTTTCTGTTTTGATCAAATTAAATAATCCTTCCAGTGAACAAAGCGGCGCGCGCAGATCGTGAGAGGCATGGTAGACAAAACTATCGAGTTCAAAATTTATTTTGCGAAGCTCTTTCTCCGAATTTTTGATCTCCGTAATATCGATGGAAACTCCAAGAATATTGACGTCTCCGCTGAAGCTGCTTAGGAAAGGGATTTTAGAAGTATGTAAAATTTTATGTTGCCCGTTGGGGTGCGTGATGGTTTGTTCGGGAAGAATAATATTTTTCCTTTTGTTCAACACCACATTATCACTGGCGTGTACTCCTCTCAGCTCCTCTTCATTTTTGATAAAATAACTATCGTCGCGTCCGATAAAATCTTTTTTATCGGCCGAAAATAAATCTGCCTGCGCCTGGTTGACCAGGATATAGCGGGCATTGAAGTCTTTCAGAAAAATTGGGTGCGGAACAAGCTCAATTATTTTTAACAGCTTGTCTGTATGTTCTTCCAGCACTGAATGTGTGATCTTGTGATCAGTGATTTCGGCGCCGGAGAAATAATATTGTTCAGAAGATTCTTCGAATACAATTTGCCAGGAAAACCATTTCAACTCTTGTGCTGTAGTAAGCAATCTTGCTTCAAAGCAAACTGCTTTTACGCCATTAGTCAGCTTGGCAAATTCGGCTTGCAGCGTTTCATGGTCATTAGGATGGATGAATAAAGAAAAGAGCAGAGCAGGTGGCAGCTCCTGTTCAAAGCCACAGTAGCGGGCAAGAGCCGGGTTGGCATGCAGTAAGTAAAACTCTTTGCTCAAGATCCCCATCGGATCAAAAGAAAGAAGAAAAAAATGATCCAGATCAAACTTGTATCCCTTCATATTCACACTTCCTAATCAGAGTCAATATACAAAGGTTGCTACAATTGATATTGTATTTTTATAATAATCTATTGAAGGAAATATATGATGTAAGAAATGGAGAAGAATAGAAATAATACAAGCCTTCTGGAATAGTATTAATCAGTTATTTGCCTGTACAGATTTCTAAATTTGTCAATAGACTCAATACAAAGTTCCAGTCTTGCATCGTAGTCACCAAAAATTTTTATGTAAGGAAGTCTGCGCCGGTCAAGTTCGCTTTTGAAAAGATCATACAATTCCTGCCGGTGCGTTTGTTCTGGCCGGTCGCGGTGCGGCGGGTCGGGTACCCAGGGCACGTCGATATCGGTGAGAAGGTATAGATCGTAGTTACGTTGCACTGCCGTCTGCGCGATCCATTCGTCTTCGCGATTGAAATAATATTTATTGTAAATATAAGTGGTCAAAGGATTGGTATCGCAGAAAAGCAGCTTATCTGCTTGCTCCGCCATAGCATCTTCAAAAGCCACCTGGCCGATCACGATCGGTGGAATGTCTTGCGGCTGGCAGATCTCATCACTCTTTCTTCCAAACGGGTCGTACAATTCACGCTTTAGATCGAGGTAATAGCGCGCGTATTCAGGCGCATACAAAGTATGGTAATGTTGCGCAAGTTTTTGCGAAAGCATTGTTTTGCCGGTAGACTCCGGGCCGTACAATACAATTTTAGTGATCAGAGGGTTGTTGTTTTTCGGATCGATCGTTTCCATAAATAATAGGCGATAGTCGCTGTAACTACGTACACTGCATAAAGCGAAGTAGTTTTGTAATTCCCCATCTGGTAGTGCATTACCGTATAGATCACATCCGTCACGATCCAGATCAGCCAGCACTCAATGAGCTTGTTATTCATCATCCACTGCGCGGTAAGACTGAGCGCCATGAGCAGCGAATCTTCAAAGGGCATCACATCGTTTGTAAAGGTAGCTGTTACTATTCCTACGATCAGGAACATAAGTAAAGTAACAACTGTCAACGGCAGAAAATGTTTTTTCTTTGTGTAAGAGATCTGTAGCGTGCTATTATCGGGCCTTACGTGTAGCCATTGATACCAACCCATTAAACAGGCTACAAGGTACACCACATGGAGCACCATATTGGCGTAAAGCTTTAGCTTGTAATAAAAAATAATATAGGCAAATACACTAATGATTCCCGTAGGCCAGCACCAGATATTTTCGATCGCTGTCAGTACTACACAAATGTAGCCGAAGAACACGCCGATGTTCTCAATCCATTCAATATAAGTGAGGTTTTTCAGCATCTACCGCGCAAGCGCTTCGTCGATGAGAAGAAGCGCTTCTTTGTAATGTTTGCCCACCGATGGACCGCGTTGTTTGCCAAGGCGCACCACAATTTTACGTTGGTCGGGAATAACAATAATGTATTGACCAAGGATACCGCGGGCATAGAAAATATCGTGTCCCTGGTATTGCGGAATAGTCCACCACTGGTAGCCGTAGAACTCGCTTGGCTTCATATCCAGATCACCGTCGGGTAAATGATTTGGGCGAATGGAGGCAAGAACATATTCTTGTGGAATAAGTATTTGTCCGTTCCACTTTCCGCTATCGAGGTAAAGTTTTCCAAGTCTAGCAAAATCGCGGGCGTTGGAGTTTACGCAACAGTAAGCTTTTTCGTAGCCGTCTTTTTTATCGAGACTCCAAAGCGCATCGTTCTCGCAGCCAAGCGGCTCCCAAAGCTTTTCGTGCGCATAATCGCTAAGCGCTTTTCCGGTGGCTTGCTCCAATACAAAGGAAAGGATTTGTGTATCGCCGCTTTTGTAACGGAAAATTTTTCCTGGCTCTTCGATCGGTTTCAAACCACTCATCAGTTTTTTGAGATCGGTGCCGTAGTAGGCTTCGGTAGTAGGAGAGAAAGGACTAGAATATCCTTCTACCCAATTGAGTCCTGAGCTCATCATCAGCAGGTGACGGATCGTAATTTTTTGTTTGTCGCCTTCTTTAAATTCCGGCAAAAAATATCCTATAGGTTGGTCAATGCTTTTTATTTTCCCTTCCTGCAGCGCAGCGCCAACCAGCGTGCTTACGTAGCTTTTGGCCATTGAGAAGGAATTGGAAAAAGAATTCTCTCCATAGCCGTCCCAATATTCTTCGTACACAAGAGAATCATTTTTAATGATCAGCAGCGCTACACTTTCAAGCGCTACAAGATTTTTTCGAAGCGTATCAGAAATATCGGTTTGATTGTAATGCGTGGACTTCGGCCATGGTTGTGGCTTAGCGCTTTTACCGATCTTCCTTTCGGGAAAAATTTTATAATCGTCAATGTCGGCAAAATTGTAAAGCAATGCTTTGTAGAAATAGCTTTTTCCGCTCAGTACTACCCAGGCATTGAACAATATGAAAGCAAGTAATAATACGAGTCCGGTGCGGCGAAGGATCTTTTTCATAGGCTAGAAATCATATCCAAAGGTGATGTACAAAAGAGGCTTTGATACAATATTGTTCTGTAGTCCCCAACCCAGATCAGCTTTTACATAGTAGCCGAGGAACATAGTTCTAACACCGGCTCCATAACCAATAAGGAATGGACTTCTGTAATTGGTGACTGTAGCAGAGAAGGGATATCCCGGGATCGTTTGATTGTCCTGGATGTTGGTGAGCTTTCCTGAATAAGCATTTCCAATGTCTGTAAACCCGATCAATTGAAGGTTACGCAGAAAGTTGGAACCGATAGTGCCGTTGTAGAAATATTGTACTACCGGCAACCGGAGTTCTGCGTTGAACAATAAATATTTCGGTCCGAACTGAGTGTTGTATTTAAATCCGCGCAAGCTCGTTACATAACGCATGAAAAGAATATCGCTGTTGTTCACACCCGGGTCAATCGTGTAAGGGTTATTGGTGGCGGCGTTTTGATTGGAATAGAACTCATGGTTAGAAAGCAACCAGTTGTCCATCCCTCCAATCAGGAAGCTTTTAGGGCTGTTGCCAAAATAATGTCCGTAAGAAACCCTGGTAGCGAGCGTAAGTTCTTTATGGATAGGAATGTATTTTCTGAAATCCATAAACATAAGCCCGAAATCTTTTTTCACGTTTTGGTTGGATTTGTAGTATTCAGCAGAAATTTTGAAACGTGTTCCTTTCAGCATATTGATGCCGGTCACCAGTGTATTGTCGTACACATATTCTGCCCGCGCCGATTCATAACTTGCGATTACATCTTTTGCCGCAATGGTTTGGTACGAAGTTGTTTCGCGATAAGTGGTAGTCAGGAAAGAAGGTGTGACGCTTATGCGCTGGTTAACTGAAAGAGGATACGAAGCGGTTCCGGAAATAATGTTGAGTACATAACGTTGAGAAGCATAATCGTTGTAGGGACTTACGGTTTGCCGGTCGTAGCGGATCTTGAAATCTACGCGTTTTTTTACATAGCGGTATTCGCCAAAAAGTTTACTGCTTTTAAAATCAAACCCGATAAAACCACCACCGTCGATGCGGTGATTGCCGAGCAGGTCCGACATACCGCCTTCCAGCAAGGCGCCCAGCCCGCGCAAAGGATCTACCATGAGGGTTGTAATTATTTTATCAGCGCTGAAAGGATTGTTATATTTTCTCGGCCCCATGTACTTGAGCGCATCCAGCGCAGGCATGTAGGCTTTGTTTTCCTGGTTGGCCTGAGCAGTAGTATCTTTTTTAATCTGCGATTGAAAAACCAGCTCATTGAATTCTGATTCTTCGTTGGAGTTGAAATTAAAATTGATCGTATCCTTAGCGGGAGGATTGGAAATAATATCGTTCGCCGAATACGAATGTACAAGACTCTTGCGCTGCGTTACGGGTGTGTTGTAAGAGTTTGCATTCCAATTGTTTTTGCGGAAATAAATGCGGTCTCTTCCTTTGAACAAACTGGTGTAAAGCACCGATGGATTTTGTTTCGAATATTCAAACGAAGTGATGTCGTTCGATAGATTCGTTACTTGAGTGATCGAGCGATCGTCGTTTAAGCGGTAGATATTTACGATCCCTTTTTCATCGCTGAGGAAATAAAGATTGTGTTCATCTGGCCCTTTAGGAAGGTAGTTGTTGTTGCGGTTATTGGTGAGGCGTTTGAACGTAGTTTTATTTGCAGGATTGTATAGGAAAAGATTATAATTGTCGCTGTATTTAGGCAGTCCTTTGCACATAGCGAGCGTATCATTTTGTCTCGTAGAGCTGAAGATCAGATTGCCGCTTGGAGTATACAACGGGTCGATATCATCACATGGATCGTTGGTAAGTGGAGTGGTGCTATTAGTTTTGCCGCTGTAGAGGAATATATCTGTTTGTCCATCCTTATCCGCACTCATGGCAAGTGTGCTGCCATCGGGAGAATAAGCCATGGAATAGATCTGGTTGAACAGTGTTAATTTTTTCTTATACGTTTTATGATTTTTCAGATCAAATGTTTTCATCAGCATATTTTCGCGTTTGCGAAGTACAGCAGAGATCACAAATTCATTTTGCCATGCACTGATCGGCAATGCATAGTCGATAGCCTGATCTACTCTTCTATAGCCACCTTTGGCAAGTTTTTTCTTCTTTCCAGTTTTAAGATCGACCAGGTAGAGTTTGAAACGGCCTTTGTAGTTTTGAACATAGCTCGCGTATGTACCTTCCTTGTTCATGCTCAGCGAATAGATCTTAGCATTGCGGCGTGGGCTTACCAATATGGTGGAATCGGGAGAGATGCTGTATGAACTGGAAAGAGGAAGGTCCATTTTTTTGTAATAGTCTTCCCAATTTTTAAGAAAGTCGTAAAAACTAATTCCGAGATTACTTTCAATGCTCAGGCGTTCGTTGCGAAAGGCTCTGGTAAGGCCGATGATATTGGAGACATTATTTTCTCCGTATTCTTTACCAATAAAATTCCAGATCGATTGACCGATGAAACGCGCTTCTTCGCCAGAATAAGAAGTAGGATTTTTGATCTTTCCGTTTAGTACGCGGTCGCGCATGAAGTTGTCCATCTCCTGGCTCCAGTCTTCGGAAATATAAGCCGCGGCTCCGCTCAGGAACCAGTCGGGAAGATTCATCAGGTAAGAGCTTTTTACTACATCTTTTACATTTCCTCCATACATGATCGTATTCATGATGGTATAGGAAACGCCGTAGCTCACATCTTTCATCAGCTGGATCTGTGTGCCTTTGAATGCGATCTCGATCTTTGCTTTTACCAGCACGGTTTGCCCGCCGATCATAATTTCCTGGTCGGCCAGCCCGATGTTGCTTTGCTGCTTGTCTGCTACAGAATTGTAAAGAATGATCTGTATTTTTTCGGCGGGAGTATAACCGGTGATGTCTACGATGCGCTGGAAATCTTCTTCAGCATAGCTGCCGGCCTTGATGGCAAGCTCGATCGCAGTTCCGTAGTAGTAAACTTCGAAATTAGCAGTGGTGATGTATCTCCATTTAAAATCTTTGTATTGGACTCTGTTTTTTCCAAACGGCTCCTGCGAAGATTGCGAAAAAACGGGTAAGCAAAATAATACGGCCAATACGGCTAAAATATAGTTCCGCAAAGTAGACATAGTTAATATTCAGAACGTGAATATAATGAATAAAAACGTTCAATATTTACCTCTGGGTATAATTGTTTTGAGCCTGTCAGATGCTGAGCAAAGTTCAATGCAAAATAGGGGGCAAGCGATACTCCTTTTGTACCCAGCCCGTTAAAAATTCCCACCGCGGGATGTGCCGGATGAAAGCCTACCAATGGTTTCCGGTCTTTCACCGAAGGGCGTACGCCGGCTGTATGTTCTGTAATTTCAAAAGGTTGAAGGATCATTTCCGAAAGTTTATCTCTTAATTCTTCTTTGTTTTTTTCGGTAGGCCGGTTGTTATCAAAGACCCACTGATAAGTAGAACCTACGCGGTACGTATCGTTTCCGAGCGGGATAATAAAAACCTGTTTATTTAAAACAGTGTCTTGAATAAAGGACTGGATTTTTATTTTTAAAATCTCGCCTTTGGAAAGAGCGAATGGCAGCCAGGAAAATAAAGGATTGGATGCGGCTCTCCGGCCTTCGCAGAAAATTATTTTAGTGGCCTTCAGATCACTGTATTGAATTCCGTTTTCGGAAATAATCAGTTTTTGAGGATCAAATTTTTCAGATAAAAAACAATTTTGTTCAAGAAGCTTTTTGCGGAAAGTATCGAGCATTACTGGCAGGTCAATGTAGCCGGAGTGCTTGGTTTCGAAGCCTCCAAACCAATTGTGGCGCAGGTAGGCCTGGTATTTGTAATCGGGAATATTGGTGTCAATAAATGCTTCGCCGTCGTGCGCGCTGAGCCAGGTGTTTTGTTCTTCAATACTTGAAAAAGGTTTGTAGACCGGCATAGGATGTACGATCGAGCAAGCATATCTTTTTTCAAAATCCTGGTAATAATTTTGACTGTAAGGGAAAAGCTCTTCGGCTTTCCAGGTTTTGGTCATACGCTTTCCGGTCACGGGGTTATAAAGCCCGGCAGCTACGCGGGAGGCAGCGTGAGGGTCTTCGTCGCTCAGTACCACGATGCGCGCACCTGCCTTGCGCAAGCAATCGCCGAGCACAGTGCCTGCAATGCCTTGGCCTATGATCAGGAAGTCGGTTTGCACGTTATTGAATTTTTAAATTTTAAACTTTGAATTTTAAATTAAGCAGGCCAGCTGTAACTTACGAATAATATTTTCGGAAATTAAAATTTAAAATTCAAAATTTAAAATTCATCGATACTCTTCCTTGCAAATCCCCCCTGAAAAAAGCATTTTTGTAAACCTATGATCACTATAAAAACATTTACATTCAACGCGCTGCAGGAAAACACTTATGTGCTTTATGACGAGACGGGAGAGTGCGTGCTGATCGATCCGGGTTGTTATGACCTTGATGAGAAGCAGGAACTGAAAGAGTTTATCGAAGAAAAGAAATTAAAACCTGTAAAACTTCTCAATACTCATTGTCATGTAGACCATGTGTTGGGAAATTATTTTGTAAAACAACTATACAATATAAAACTCTATACCAGCAAAGAGGAAGAAGCCGCGCTGCGTTCTGTGAAAGTGTATGCTCCCATGTATGGCTTTGAACGCTACGAAGAAAGTGAAGTAGATGAGGTCGTAAAAGAAGGCGACAGGATCACGTTTGGAAATAGTGAATTAGAAATTCTTTTCGTACCCGGACATTCGGTAGGACATCTTGCTTTTATCAATAAAGAAGAAAAGATCTGTATGAGTGGGGATGTATTGTTCAATCAAAGTGTAGGCCGCTGGGATCTACCGGGAGGAAACCAGGAAGTATTGTTCAACAGTATTCTAAACAAACTTTACAAACTTCCCGATGATATGGTAGTTTATCCGGGCCATGGCCCTGAAACCACTATCGGGCGTGAGAAGCGGACGAATCCGTATTGTTCACTGCGAGCTTAAATTATCTGAACCAGGATGCTCAGGATTTAAGGATGAACATGATTTCTGCGAAAGATTAGTTATTCCGAAGCCGATGTTTGTGTCCTCACAAACAGCATGCCATTGGTCTAGACACAATTATTTAAATTTAAAAATGAACATCAAAAAACATATTCCGAATTTTCTTACCTGTTGCAATCTGCTTTGTGGTATAGCGGGAATTTACTATGCATGGCTGTTCAATCACGATCTCACCTATGCTTCTTTTTTCATTTACCTTGCCTGTCTTTTTGATTTTTCAGATGGGTTTGCGGCAAGAGCATTGAAGGTGAGTTCCCCGATAGGAAAGGAACTTGATTCGCTGGCAGACATGGTAACTTTCGGTGTCTTACCTGGATTTATGATGGCTCTAATGCTCGGATTACCTACCTTAAACTATATGGCAAACGTGCCGGAGGAAACTATTTATTTTATGAGAGCCATGAATTCACAAGATTCGTTTTGGTTGGAAACAGCTTCAAAGCTCGCTCCTTTTGCTTTTTTAATAACAGTATGTTCAGCGCTGCGGCTTGCCAAATTCAATATCGACACGCGTCAAAGCGATCAATTTATTGGGGTGCCTACACCTGCTAATGCACTTTTTATTTCAGCTTTGCCATTCTTAGCGAAGGGACAAACAGAGATCGGCAGCATATTCACACATCCTTTAGCTTTGCTGATCATGGTACCTGTGCTTTCTTACCTTCTAGTAGCCGAGCTTCCCCTCATTGCGCTTAAATTTAAAAACTATGGTTGGGAGGATAATAAAATGCGTTATATCCTGATTATTAGCGCTCTTTTGCTTGTGTTGACATTAAAATTCGTTGCCATTCCGATTATTATAATTTTATATATAATTTTGTCCATAATCGAAAACAAGCTTTCACGGGGGAAAAAGCCAATCGACTAAAATCGTTTCCGTGCAGGACTTAAAATAAAAAACATGAAATTCAAAGCAGAAATCAATGTAATGCCTCTTAAAGAGATCCTTGATCCACAAGGGAAGGCGGTAAAACTGGGTTTAAATAACCTGGGGATCACAGATGTGTCGGATGTTCGAATCGGGAAACACATCACGCTGGAGCTGGAAGCAGCGAACCAAGCAGAAGCGGAAAAAAATGTAGAAACTGCCTGCAAAAAACTTCTGGCCAACCTGATCATGGAAGGCTATACGTACTCTGTAGCGGCTTTGTAGTAATTATGAATTATGAATTTTAAATTTATGAGTTAAATCATTCAAATTTAAAATTCATAATTCATAATTCGTTCTTCATACTATCCTTTTAGTTTCTTCGTTAAGGATTTGCCTCGCTCTGGTTGTTTTGCATGGGCAAACAGAGTGTACTAAAAGTAATGACCCACTTGAAAAATGGCTAAACAGAAACGGATCATATTCCTATTGCTTTTTACTTTTTTGTTTGCAGCTTTTGCAAACGCACAAACCATACAGGTGAAGTGGACCAAGCCGGTGATGATCATGGACACTACCTTCAAGCCGGTGAAAGCGCTCTACTTTGATGGGGCCAAAATAGAAAAAGATCTGCTGCCTTATTACTGTCTCACACTTTACAACGTATCCGCTGGAAACTTTCGTTTGATCAATACCAAATACCAATTGCTCAACGATACAGAGACGGCGATCATTCAGAATAAAATTATTCCTACCAACGCTTCCATCAAGATCGGAATTCAAAACAAAAGACCGGTGAGTACGGTTTTATTTGTGCCGCTACGGATGAATGGACAAGGCTTGTACGAAAAGCTGGTTTCCTTTAGTTACGAATACGATGTTGTACCTTTTTCCGATGCATTGCCCGGCGCGAAAATTAAGCACGGAACTCAAACGGCTTCTTATGCAAATGCTAAGGTTAGTGCGGCTTCCGGCGTTTCTGTACTGGCAACAGGAACCTGGTACCAAATAGCAGTGAGTGGCAATGGAATGTATAAGATCGATTACAATACCCTTAAGAGCATTGGCATTAATCCTGATCAGATCGATCCACGTTATCTTAAAATTTATGGAAATGGCGGAGGCATGCTTCCACAAGCCAATAGCAGCGCGCGCCCGGATGACTTATTGGAAAATGCTATTTACATCGTGGGCGAAGGCGATGGAAATTTTGACCAGGGAGATTATATTCTTTTTTTCGCTAAGGGCCCAGACAGCTGGGAATATAATTCTAGCGAAACTATTTTTAACCATGAAAAAAATATTTATTCGGATAAAGCCTATTACTTCGTTACGCTGGGAAGCACACCTGGCGCAAGGATCCAAAACCAGGCCGATCTGGGCTCTGCCGCACAGGTGGTAAACTATTTTGACGAACATCTTTTCTACGAAAGTGATAATACTAATATTCTAGGCTCTGGCCGCGATTGGTATGGAGACACCTTCGGTGAAAATATTTCTTCTACTTTCAACTTTAACACTGCAGGAATGTTGCCTGCTTCTACATTATATATCACTTCAGCAGTAATGAGCAGCTCGGTTTCTTCTACCAGTTTTTCTATGAAGGTAAACGGGGTTTCGGCCAGCAGCAGCCAGTTCCTTATAGCCAACAATCTTTCTACCTACGATTATAAAGGTAGAGAAGATCGGGCAATTTTTTCTTTCAACAGTTCTACAATTGGAACGCCTTCTAATCTTGCTATTGTCTTGAGTTACGACCGTGGTTCTTCGGCTTCTTCTATTGGTTACCTGGATTACCTGGAAGTAAATATGAAACGCTCGCTGGCGCTTTACGGAAACGAATCTACGTTCCGTACCATTGCTTCCACCGGCGCGGCTACCACGCAGTACCAGGTGAGCAACGCAGCAGGAGCGTTGATCTGGGATGTGACAGATATTACCAATATTAAAAATATCACCTATACTACTTCGGGTTCTACGGCTATATTTTCGGCCAACTCAACAACCCTGGAAGAATATATTGTTTTCTCCGGAGGAGATTTCCCCACTCCTGAAGTGATCGGTGCTATCCCTAATCAAAATCTTCACGGCATCAATGCTCCTTATCTTCCCGACATGGTGATTGTTACGCATCCCGAGTTTCTGGCGCAAGCTCATCAACTGGCAAACTTCCGCAAAAGCTTCGACAACCTGGATGTAACTGTAGTGACCACACAGCAAGTATACAATGAATTTTCTTCCGGAGCCCAGGATGTAACAGCGATCCGCGATTTTATGAAAATGCTTTATGACCGGAAATCCGGTTCGGATTCTTTACGCTATTTGCTGCTCTTCGGCGATTGCTCCTACGATTATAAGACCAGGCTTCCCAACAATACTAACTTCGTACCTGTTTACGAATCATACGAATCGCTGTACCCACTCGCTTCTTTTTCTTCCGACGATTATTTTGCATTCCTGGATAATTTAGAAGGCGCATGGGCCGAAGGCACTACACCGGATGAAGATCTGATGGATATCGGTGTGGGAAGAATTCCGGTAAAAAATTCCAGTGAAGCAAGTGTTGCTGTTGACAAACTTAGTTACTACAGTGCAAGTCAAACCTGCCTGGGAAAATGGCGCAATGAGATCACCTTTGTGTCTGACGACGGCGATGGAAATTTACACATCGGCGATGCCAACAGCCTGGCCACCTTGATTGATACGACTTACCAGCTTTACAACGTGAATAAAATATTTCTGGATGCATTTGTGCAAGTAGCTTCTCCCGGCGGAGAAAAGGCGCCGGAAGTAAATGCTAAGATCGACCAGGAAGTGAACAAAGGTACGTTTATCCTTAACTACAGCGGGCACGGTGGAGAGACTTTGTGGGCACAGGAAAATATTTTGGACCTGACACAAATAGAAGGCTGGACCAATTACGACAATATGCCTTTGATGATCACCGCCACCTGCGATTTTGGGCGGTACGATGATCCGCGTCTTGTATCAGGATCGGAGACGGCGCTTACAAGATCAAGCGGTGGAAGTATTGCAAACATTACTTCGGCACGTGTAGTGTATCAGTTTAGTAATATACAACTGAACAAAGCGATCTACAATTTTATTTTCAAACCTCTTTCCGACGGACAGAAACCAAGGATGGGCGATGTGATCCGTCTATCCAAGAACGGAAGTATTGTAGGGGTAAACAACCGCAATTACGCTTTGCTCGGCGATCCTTCGCTGAGACTTGTATATCCTACAGAAGATGCGCCGATCACTAAGATCAAAGGAATTAGCGTAAGCCCTGTACCAGATACTTTGAAAGCATTGAGTAAAGTTTCTATACAAGGAGAGGTGCGAAATAAACTGGGCGCAAAGCTGACTAATTTTAATGGCAAACTGAATATCACTGTATACGATAAGAAGACCAATGTCAGTACCTACGGCACAGAAGGCGGACCAGTATTCACGTTCAGCGTGCGCAATAATTTCCTGTTTGACGGAAATGCCTCCGTCTCCAATGGCGACTGGTCAGTATCGTTTGTAGTGCCGAAAGATATTTCTTATCAATATGATTTTGGTAAAATAAGCGTGTATGCTGAAAAAGACGGCTCGCTCGACGATGCAGGAGGATATTATTCCAATGTCATCATTGGAGGTACAGATCCAAACGCACCGGCAGATAATACACCACCGCAGATACATTTGTATATGAACGATGAATCATTCGTCTTCGGTGGGATCACAGGCAAGGACGCTCTATTCCTGGCGCACCTCAGTGATGAAAATGGGATCAATACTGCCGGATCAGGTATCGGGCATGAGATTGCAGCCACGTTGGATAATAGCGAGACACCGATTGTACTGAATGAATTCTATACGGCTAACCTAAACGATTATAAGAACGGTTCAATCAAATATCCTTTCAAAAACCTGGAGGCAGGTCATCATACGCTAAAGCTGAAAGCATGGGATACCTACAATAACTCCGCCGAGTCTTACCTGGAGTTTGTGGTAGCCAGCGATGAGCACATCGCTTTGTCGCACGTGCTGAATTATCCTAATCCGTTTTCCACGCATACCGTTTTCCATTTCGATCATAACCGTGCCGGCGATGATCTTGACGTGATGATCCAGATCTATACTGTGTCCGGTAAATTAGTAAAGACACTCGATACCAAAGTATACATGAGTGGCTCGCATTTTCAAGGCCTGGACTGGGACGGCCGCGACGATTATGGAGACAAGATCGGCAAGGGTGTATATGTATACCGCGTTTGGATCCGCGCTCCACGAGACGGATCGCAGGTACATAAGTATGAGCGATTGGTGTTGTTGAATTGAGGATGCCGGATACCAGATGCCAGAAAATAAAACAGTAAAGCTTTTTTGAATTTTTCCTGAATTTTGATCAACGATAAATATTATTTTATCCGGCATCCGGTATCTGGTATCCGGCATCTGATCAATGAGAGTCCTGGGATCAGCTTATTACATTGATAGTAAATAAATTACATGATCTTTTTTCAAGGTTATTTATTTTAAAACTTTTCTTTAGTAAGCAATAAAAGAGTATATTTGGTAGTTATTTCAATTAAAAAACATGATCAAGAAGTTTTTATTCTTCACCACAATTCTTTCAGGATCTTTTTTGACCAATCTATATTCCCAGAGCATTGGGTACGACAATAATGGTAATCCAGTTTCCATAGATGGAAAGCTGATTGGAAAAAATTATCCAAACGTAATTACTACAGCCGTTCCCTTTCTCACCATCTCTCCAGATGCACGTTCAGGCGCAATGGGCGATGTGGGAGCTGCGATCTCTCCAGACGCTAACTCAATCTATTGGAATGCGGCAAAACTAGCTTTCGCTGATAAAGACATGGGGTTTGCGATCTCTTACACTCCTTGGTTGCGTAAACTTGGAATCAACGATATGTCGCTCTCCTACCTTGCCGGATATAAAAAATTATCGAAGCAAGAAGCGGTAGGAGTTTCTCTTAATTATTTTAATATGGGTAGCATTACCTTTACAGACCAGGCTGGAAACGCTTACCAGGATTTTCGTCCGAAAGAATTTGCAGTCTCTGTTACTTATTCCAGAAAACTAAGTAATAAATTCAGTCTTGCTCCTACCATCAAATATATTTATTCCAACCTTTCGGGAAACCTTACTATTCCTGGTTCTTCTACTGTTACCAAGCCAGCCAACGGCGCAGCAGTAGACCTTGGTGCGTTCTATACTACCGATGCAAGGGTAGGCGGAATGGAGTCTAAGATCTCCTTCGGTGCGGTGATCTCCAACTTTGGGAGCAAGCTTACTTATACGACCAGTTCAAGAAAAGATTTTATTCCTACCAATCTTAAGATAGGGGGTGCTTATACAGTAAAAGCAGACCAGTACAACAAATTTACTTTTGCTGCTGATGCAAACAAGCTCATGGTTCCTACGCCAGGTGTATCTGATGGGAACGGAGGATATATTGGTAATAATCCAAACGATCAAAAATCCCTTTTCAGCGGGGTCTTCGGTTCTTTCACCGATGCGCCGGGAGGAGCGAAAGAAGAGCTTAGAGAAGTTATGCTAAGCGCCGGTGTGGAATATTGGTACAACGATTTGTTTGCCATCCGCGGAGGATATTTTGGGGAGAATAAATACAAAGGAAATAGAAAATACTTCACACTCGGAGCTGGATTACGCTATCAAATGTTTGGGATCGATTTTGCTTACCTGATCCCGATGGCGCAAAACAACCCATTGGCGGAAACACTTCGCTTCACACTACACTTCGACTTTAAAACAAAAGCCAGAGAAGAAAATATTCTGATCGAAGAATAACCGTTCAGGCTTTTATTAAAAATAATGTATCATTATAATTGTCAGGATTGATCAAAACAGTATCAGGGTCCTGACAATTTTTTTATAAAATAATATGACTACGCTAGACAGAACAATTGCTCCTTCTTATAAAAACATTGATTCCTATATCTTACCGGAAGCCGAGTCGGTAAAGCTTGCCAATGGTATTCCGCTGCACTTCATTTTATCAGGCACACAGCCGGTAGTACGCATGGAGTTGATCTTTAAAGCGGGCAATTGGTATGAGCCGAATTTTGGCTGTGCTCATTTTCTGGCGAAAATGCTTTCGGAAGGAACATCCAAGCATACCGCGCACGAGATCCAGGATATGTTTGCTTATTATGGTGCGTTTCCTGAATTCAATTCGGGAGTGGATCATTCTTCTGTTACGGTATATACCTTATCCAAACACTTGGAAGCTCTGTTGCCATTGATCCATGAACTGGTTTCAGAAGCTATGTTTCCTGAAAAGGAATTTGAGAATGCTAAAAATATTACGCTTCAGAGTTTGAAGGTAAATAAAGAAAAAACAGCTTTCCTTGCCGGAAGTAAATTCCGCGAAATGTTGTTTGGCTCGGAGCATCCTTATGGTTATTATCTTTCTGAAGAGGCAATAGAAGCCGTGAGTATTCAGTCGCTACAGGATTTTTATAAAAAAAATTATACCATAAGTAACTGCGAGATCGTTCTTTCCGGTGGCGGAGATCTTGATTTTGTAAGCCTCATCAATAAATATCTTGGCTCTGATAACTGGGGAAAAAACGATACACTTCCTTATAAGGGCAAAAGGTTTTCTCCGGTGAGTTTTTCCAAAAGAGAACTCATCACCCGCGAAACCGCTGTCCAGTCGTCGATTCGGATGGGTAGAAAAATTTTCTCGATCTCACATCCTGATTATTTTAATCTTTATTTTCTTAACGAAATTTTCGGAGGATATTTCGGCTCAAGACTGATGCAAAATATTCGGGAAGACAAAGGATATACTTACGGCATTAATTCCAACCTGGCTACCTACAATCACGAAGGATATTTTGTAATAGGTACGGATGTGAAAAGAGAATTCACCCAGCAAACCCTTGATGAAATATACAAGGAGATGAAAAAGCTGAAAGAAGAAAAAGTGTCGCAGGGAGAATTAGAGACCGTGCGCAATTATATGCTTGGCTCTTTTGTAAACTCGATCACTACACCTTTCGCGGTAGCAGATAAATTTAAAACGATCCACTTCAATGGTCTGGGATATGATTTTTATAAAAACTATTTCACCGCACTGAAAAATACTACTTCGGAAACCTTGATGGCTACTGCACAAAAATATTTTGACGAAAACTCCATGTCGGAAGCTATAGCGGGAGGGATATGAGTGGTGAGTTAGATGAGATGCAACGTCATTCCTCGCAATGACGGTTTTAATTTTAAAAGTAACTCGTAAACATTTTAGCTATGAAAAAAGTATATCTACTCATTCTCCTTTTTGCAGGCTTATTTCTAGCAAAGAATACCGCCGCACAAACTGTATTTTCCTGCCAGTACAAAAGCGATGCAGATGTAAAAGTATATGTAGCGCAATACAAATCCGATGCTGATCTGGTTGTTTATAAATGCACTTATAAGAGTGATGCAACGGGTAATAATGGGTTGTGGTTTTTTGTAAACTATAAATCCGATGCCAAGAAAAAAATATTTTTCACCGAATATAAATCTGACGCTGATGTGGTGATCTACTTCTCACAATACAAAAGCGATGCAGGCTGGAAAAACAAATTGAAGCAGCAGTGGTTTTATTAGTTTAAGTTCTCAATACTCTTGCTGATAGAATGCAAGACAGTATTGAGCAACAGCAACAGTATGAAGTAATATCATCAGAAAAATAATTAACTCCTTAGATCACCTGTGGCCCTGCGTTGTTGATACGCGATACATACACTTCGTTTCCAATACCCAGGTCGTTGAATACCTTTGCCATATTTTCTCCTGCTTTTTTCGCTGTCTTTTCATCCTTGCTCAACGCAAAAACAGAAGGGCCGGAACCGGAAATTCCTCCGCCCAGTGCGCCTGCATCGATGGCGCTTTGCTTCACATCGTAATAACCAGGGATCAACATAGAGCGATACGGCTCTGCTACCACATCGTCCATCGAGCGGCCAATTAAACCGTAGTCAGAAGTGATGAGTCCTGCTACCAATCCCGCTACGTTTCCCCATTGTTTGATGGCGTCGTGCAGTGAAAGATCTTTTCTTAAAATGCTTCGTGCATCTTTAGTACGTACTTCGATGTGAGGATGTATGATCGTAGCGAAGAGTTCTTTGGGTGTAGGAATTTTTACCACATCAAGAGGAGTATAGCTTCGCACAATTACGAATCCGCCGAGTAGGGAAGGAGCCACGTTGTCGGCATGCGCTGATCCGCAGGCAATGCGCTCACCTTCCATAGCGAAAGGTAAAAGTTCTTCTTGTTTCAGTGGACAGCCGAGTAATTGATTGGCGGCGAATACACCTGCTACCGCGCTGGCTGCGCTGGAGCCAAGGCCACTGCCCAATGGCATTTTTTTATGAAGCTTTAAATCGAATCCTTGTTTGGTATCAAGTTTGGCCAGCATGCGGAGAATGGAAACTCCCACAGTGTTGAGCTCAGGGTCTCTTGTAAGCTTTCCACCATCACCGGTGATGGCTGAAATGGTAATACCAGGAGTGGATTTTAATTTCATTTCTACTTCGTCGCCGGGATCGTTCACTGCAAAACCGAGTACATCGAAACCACAAGTGACATTAGCTACTGTAGCGGGGGCAAAAACTTTGATGCTCTTTTCCATATCTTGCTTCAAAGTTAAGACATTGGCAATGAAAGCCAAATTATTTGTATAGGCGCTTTGTTGTAGGCTTTTGAAAAATTATCTTAATCATTTAAATTGATTGGAATTTTGAAATCGTATGAAATATAAAGAATTGATAATCGGTTTTTTACTGGTACTTGTATTGGGTGTCTTGCAGTTCCTTCTCATCGAATGGAAAATCCCAAGAGGTGTGAATCTCTCTTTTATATTTTTATTTTCACTCGTGAAAGTACTTTATGTAGTGATCCTCTGCTTTCGCCGCATTGTTACGATCGCGCATATCGATCTGCCTTATCACCGCTTTCTTTTGTTTATCGCTACCAATGTAGTGCTCATCGTATTTTCTTTTTCGATCGATTATCTCGCCGTCTTTCACCTGGACCCTACGTCGTTTACAGGGTTGGAAGATACCACTAATATGTTTGAAGAATATTTTAAATTATTTTACTTGAGTCTGCTCATGTTCACCAACATGGGTGTGGCAAACGTAGTACCCGTCAAAATTCCCGCCGAAGCGCTTGTGATGTTTGAAGCGATCGTTTCTTTTGTAACGCTGATCTTTATCCTGTCGGATTATGTGACGTTGAGGGATTCGCTGAAAAGGTTGAAAGAAAAATGAAAAATTATGAGTTATGAATGTTGAATTATGAATTTAAAATTGTCAACTCACAATTCAACATTCATATCTAATAATTTTAATAGGTGACAAATTTTTTTACCACTGCCTCCAATTGACCAAGGCTTAGAGCGCCGGCCTGGCGCCATTTGATCTGGCCTTTTTGAAAAAGTATCAAAGTAGGAATACTTTGTACCTGGTAAGCGGCCGCAGCTTGTTGGTTTTTATCTACATTGATTTTGATCACTTTTAAATGGTCGCCTGTTTTGGAAGATAATTGTTCCAGGGCCGGTGCCATTGCTTTGCAGGGGCCGCACCAATCGGCATAAAAATCGACCAGCACAGGTTTTTCAGATTGTATAAGATCTTTAAAAGAAATTTTCATAGGAGTAGTTTTTACCGGACTACTTTCCCTTTCCAGTTTGAAATGCCTCCGTCCAGGTTATAGGTATTAAATCCTTTCTGTGATAATAGTGACGAAGCTTTTGCAGACCTTCCGCCTGCTTTGCAGTAAACCAGGTAGGTTTTGGTAGGATCCAGTTTAGTTAGTTCGTTTTCAAAATTTTCATTTTTATAATCCATCAGTAAGGCATTTTCTAAATGTCCTTCCTTGTATTCCCCCGGAGTTCTCACATCCAGGATTACGGAATTTTCTTTTCCGGCAAGCTCGGAAAACTCTTTTTCATCGATCGTTTTATACGTGCCTGCCTCCCTGCAGCCTGACAGGCATAAGGAGATTGCTATTGTTATTAAACAAAAGACTTGTTTCATGAGTTCTTTTAATGATTACTATGTATGCCTAAAATAGTTCAAGATGCCAGATAATATTTTTTCTTTACCTGATATCCGGCATCTTCATTTATTCTTTTGCTTTCGCCAGCGCGCTATACCCGCCTTCTATATTGACGATATGTTCAAACCCTCTCGATTGTAAGATCGAACAAGTGATCATAGAGCGGTAGCCGCCGGCACAGTGTACAAAGTAGGTTTTATGTTTATCCAGGTCATGGATCCAATCGTTGAGGTAGTCGAGCGGAAGGTTAGAGCTGTTTGCCAGATGTCCTGTTTCATATTCGGAACCCTTTCGTACATCCAGGATATTGGAGGGTTGTGGGTGTATGGCGAGAAATTTTTCGGGAGAAATATTTTCTATATGATCTGTTTCTTTTTTTGCTGCTGCCCATGCCTTGTATCCGCCCTGCAGGTATCCCAACACATGATCGTACCCCACACGGGAAAGCCTGGTGAGTGATTCTTCTTCCTTGCCCGGATCAGTCACTAGTAAGATTGGTTGTTGCAGATCGGGGATTAGAGCGCCAGCCCAGGGAGCGAACTGGCCGTCGAGCCCGATGTTGATGGCATTGGGAATAAAACCTTCTGCAAAAACAGCGGCCTGTCTTGTGTCCAGGATCAGTGCGCGGTATTGATTGGCTGTTGTTTCAAATTCTTCCGGCGAAAGCGCATGCAGCCCGCGATGCATGATCTCATCGATGTTTTCATAACCCTTTTTATTCATCAAAGCATTCTGTGCAAAATAAAGAGGAGCAGGTAGTATATCGGCTGTTACGTTTTGAATGAATGTTTCCTTGTGCTGGGGCTTCAGCGCGTAATTGGTATGTTTCTGATTGCCCAATGTATCGGTAGTTTCCTTACTCATGTTTTTACCACAAGCAGAACCCGCGCCGTGTGCAGGATAGAGGATCAGATCGTCGGGCAGCGGGAGTATTTTTGTATGAAGCGAATCGTAAAGCATTCCTGCCAGGTCCTGTGTGGTGAGGTCGGACTTTACAGCAAGATCGGGTCTTCCTACATCGCCTATGAATAGGGTGTCTCCCGTGAAGAGCGCGGATTCTTTTCCTGTTTCATCGAATAAAAGATAACAGGAAGATTCCAGTGTATGGCCGGGAGTGTGAAGTACCTTTAATTTTATTTTTCCTAAAGAAAAAATTTCTCCGTCAAAAGCAGTATATGATTTAAAACCTGTCTCGGCATTCGGGCCATACACGATCGTAGCGCCCGTTTTCTGAGCCAGGTCCACATGCCCGGAAACGAAGTCGGCATGAAAATGAGTTTCGAAAATATACTTGATCTTTGCCCCGTTGCGCTCTGCCATTTTGATATAAGGAGCAGTCTCGCGTAGCGGATCTATGATCGCAGCTTCGCCTTCGGATTCTATGTAGTAAGCGGCTTCGGCAAGGCAGCCGGTATAAAGTTGCTGTACGATCATGTGATTTATAATAAGAAATTATATTTGCGTCCTTTGCAAAATCTTTACGCTCTTAGTGGTTGAAAACCTGACCTGGAAAGAAGAATAGTCGTTCCCTGTACTTCATTTATTTTTACCTCAGAGAACGCAAGAGCGAAAAATTGATTAGTAAGCTAGTTCAAATTTTTCTGCTATCTCATCTAGTAGCTCAGCAACGAGTTCCGGCGTGTTTGCTTCTACCAGTTTCTGGCGATAAGGTTTGAAATTATCGATGCCGCGAAAATAGTTGGTATAGTGCATGCGCATTTCGAAGATACCTACTTTTTCTCCCTTCCACTCGATCGAACGCTGCAAATGTTTTTTGCAGATCCGCACACGCTCGGCCATATCAGGTTTAGACAGAAGCTCACCGGTTTGGAAATAATGTTTGATCTCTTTAAAAATCCACGGATACCCGATCGCCGCGCGGCCAATCATGATCCCGTCTACGCCATAACGTTGGCGGTACTCAAGCGCTTTTTGCGGAGAGTCGATATCGCCATTCCCGAATACCGGAAATTTGATCGAAGGCATATTTTTTACCTCCGCTATCAGCGACCAATCGGCTTCGCCTTTATACATCTGCACGCGCGTACGTCCATGAATGGTGAGCGCCTGCACGCCTACGTCTTGCAGGCGTTGTGCGGCTTCTAAAATATTTTTGGTGCTATCGTCCCATCCCAAACGTGTTTTTACAGTGACCGGCACGTTTTTACATCTTTTTACGATCTCTTCCGTCATGCGTTGCATCTTCGGAAGGTCTTGCAGAATACCGGCGCCAGCACCTTTGCAGGCTACTTTTTTTACCGGGCAGCCATAATTTATATCCACCAGGTCGGGACCTGCTTCTTCGGCAATGGCGGCGGCTTCGCGCATGGCTTCGATCTTGTCGCCAAAGATCTGGATGCCGATCGGACGTTCGTAATCGAATATATCAAGCTTTTGAATACTTTTATCTGCATGGCGAATCAGGCCGTCGGCGGCGATGAACTCGGTGTACATGAGGTCTGCTCCGTTTTCCTTGCATACCGCACGAAACGGAGGATCGCTCACGTCTTCCATCGGCGCCAAAAGAAGAGGAAACTCTCCCAGTTCTATTTTCCCAATTCTTACCATTTTATTTCTAAATTACCTGATTGTATGCTTATGAATTAATTGATAACTCATAATTCATAACTCATAATTTCTAGTAAATTTACGGATTAATGAGCAATAATCACAGTTTGAATCAACGGAATCTGTCCTGGCCTCTGGCGCTGATCAGTAATATTCTGATCGCTTTAGGATTTTTTTTTATGGCCAATTGGATTGGCGGTGTCTTTATGTACCTCTCCCTGGGCCGTATGCCTGTGGAAGCCGACTTCGTTTCTACCGGCCAGGCGGCATTGCAGTTTAGAAATGCAGAATTAATGGGCCAGCTAGGCGGTGCGATCGGCGGACTGATCGTCTTACCTTTGTTGTATGTTTTCTTTTTGAAAAAAGAATTAATCCAACCCATCTTTAAGCCATCTTTTGATCAGTTTCCTTCCTTCTTACTGGCTGCTGTTTCGGTCACTATTATCATCCTGCCGTTTGTGGGGATTGTAGGAGATTGGAACAAAGAAATTAGTTTTCCCGATAGCTGGCATGACCTGGAAACCACGCTACGGATGCTGGAAGAAAGAGCTGCGCAAGCAACCAAACTTATAGTATACTATGACTCGCCGGGAGATATGCTATTGGTGCTGTTTACGGTAGCATTGGTGCCGGCAGTTTCGGAGGAGCTTGTGTTTCGTGGGATTTTGCTCAATGACTTAGTACGCTCCACACGCAATGTGCATATATCAGTACTCGTCAGCGCTTTTATATTTAGCTTTATCCATTTTCAATTTTTTGGATTTTTCCCCCGAATGTTGTTGGGAATAGTCCTCGGCTACCTGTATATTACCTCCGGAAATATCCTCGTATCAATGGCGATGCATTTTGCCAACAATGCCATGGTAGTGATCGCCCTGAACTGGTATTCGAAAGGAGCTTTGACGATCGATCCTGAATCGTCGAGAGATTTGCCGGTCACAAGTATTTATTTATCCGTTATATTGTCGTTGGCAATTATGTATTTTTGCTGGACATTATACAAACAAAGAACGAACGCAGTACAAAAGAATGTCTAATTTTCTTTCTAACATGAATAACCTGCAGCAACGATTGATTGTGGGGTTTGCAGGAGCAGCAGGGATCATCACAGGAGTATGCCTGAATCAGTGGTCGTATTTTATTCTTTTTTCCATCATCTGTTTTTTTTCCTTGCGAGAATTTCATGGACTTGTCAATTCTGCCGGGGTGATGACCAACCGGTTTTTCGGAATGCTCTTAGGCATGATCTTATATATAGTTTCTTTTTTTGTAGTAACCGGTTTTCTTCAGCCTTCCGTGTATCTACTCTTTTTTGCACTTGTCTTTCTTTTGTTCCTGATCGAATTATTTCAGTCTTACGAAAAGCCTTTCGAGCGCACGGCCTTTAGTTTTCTGGCAATTGTATACACCGCATTACCTTATGCTTTACTCCACTATGCAGTGATCAGAAATGGTGAATATCAGTATAAGATCATTCTGGGAATTTTGTTACTCTTATGGGCTAACGATACGGGCGGATATTTCGGCGGAAGGTATTTGGGGAAACACAAATTGTACGAAAGAATTTCTCCTAAAAAAACCTGGGAAGGCAGTATTTCCGGTGGTTTGTTGAGCCTGGTGATAGCAGCATGCATCTGGCATTTTTCGCAGTCTTTAGGATTATGGCAATGGATAGGCTTAGCATTGATCATTGTGGTTATAGGAAGCCTGGGCGACCTGGTAGAGTCGCAGCTTAAAAGAAGTTTAAGCATTAAAGATTCCGGAAGCAGCCTTCCCGGCCATGGAGGTTTCCTGGACCGCTTCGATGGGTTGATCATCTCGATCCCTTTCATTGTAGTTTATTTTGAATTGGTATAAACAAAGATGCTGGATACCAGATACCGGATGCCAGATAATTTAAATTTTAATTCAAAATTTAAAATTCAAAATTTAAAATTTCTCTCCGCTTCTTCATACATTTGTAAAATTTTACTTTCGGCTTCATACTAAAAATCTATAATGACGATACACAAAGAAGGGCACCGCATGTTGATTACCTTGGTAGTAATTCTGGCGATCTTGAATTTAATAATTTGTTTTATTTTCCCTGGTTACAAAGCTTTCGCCTATGCGATCGCCGGATTTAGCCTTTTTGTTTTCCTCATTGTATTGCAATTTTTCAGGAATCCATCCAGAAAATATGTGTTCAACGAAAACCAGATCCTAGCACCCGCAGACGGAAAGATAGTGGTGATCGAAGAAGTAGAAGAACCGGAATATTACAAAGGCAAAAGAAGACAGATCTCTGTTTTTATGTCCCCGATCAACGTACATATTAATCGCAATCCAATTTCAGGTATAGTAAAATATTTTAAATACCATCCTGGGAAATACCTGGTAGCTTGGCATCCTAAATCCAGCCTGGAAAATGAACGTACTACGGTAGTATTGGAAAATAAAAAGAATCAAAGTATCCTCATGCGCCAGATCGCCGGAGCACTTGCAAGAAGGATTGTTTGGTATGTCAAGGAATCCGATAATGTGTCACAAACAGAAGAATTTGGATTTATCAAATTTGGGTCGAGAGTAGACGTTTTTGTACCTTTGGATGCAAAAATAAAGGTCGAGCTAGGGCAGGTCACCAAAGGGGGAATCACTGTGTTGGCCGAATTTGAATAGCTAAATTTTTTTTAAATTATTTTTTTAAATTTGATAAAAAAATAAGTATTTAGAGAAAAAATTAAAGTACCGTTTCTTTGTCTATTACCTTAAACAAGCAATATGAAAAATAAACTAGATGAATTAAGCGATGATGAGCTGAGTGCCAGCTATGAGGCATACAAAGCGTTGATGGAGACGGGCATGAGCAAAGCACAGGCACTGTCGCGCACGGGTCTTACTGCACAGATGGTAAAAGACTACGAGGCTGAAATGGAAGAGGAAGACGAAGATGTTGACGACGAAGATCTTGATGATGACGATATGGGCTATGACGAAGAAGCCACAGAAGAATGGGATGAAGTAGAAGAAGATGAGGACTTCGAAGACGATTCTAAATGGGAAGAAGAAGAACTGGATTCTTTCGACGACGATGAAGTTTTTGACGATGACGACAACAGTAGTGATTATGACGACGGATTTTAATTCCGATCAACTACCTATAATAAAAAATCCCCTGCTGATTCAGCAGGGGATTTTTTATTATATGACTTCTAAAGTTTTCAAAAACTTGGAGATATAACGAAAAATCTATTCCGCCGAAGTAAACTGACGAAGAAAACGAATATCATTCTCGGTAAACAATCTCAAATCTCTGATCTGGTATTTCAGGTTGGTAATACGCTCCACGCCCATTCCAAATGCGAAGCCTGAATATTTAGTAGAATCGATCTTGCAATTTTCCAATACATTCGGGTCTACCATTCCGCAGCCTCCGATCTCTACCCATCCGGAATGCTTGCACATATTGCACCCTGCACCTTTACAGATCAAACAGGAAATATCGATCTCAGCGCTAGGCTCTGTAAACGGAAAGAACGAAGGACGAAAACGAACCGTAACGTCTTTGCCAAATAATTCTTTTACGAAATGGTAGATCGTATTTTTTAAATCGGAGAAACTTACATTCTCGTCGATATACAAACCTTCTACTTGGTGAAACATGCAGTGCGCACGAGCGGAGATCGCTTCATTGCGGTATACTCTTCCCGGCATAATACTACGGATCGGAAGTTTTCCTTGTTCCATTACTCTTACCTGCACATTAGAAGTATGTGTGCGCAGAATCATGTCAGGATTTTTTTCGATAAAGAATGTATCCTGCATTTCTCTCGCCGGATGATTTTCCGGGAAATTCAACGCAGAAAAATTATGCCAGTCATCTTCAATCTCCGGACCGTCGGAAACGTTGAAGCCCATACGCTCAAAGACCTGGATGATTCTTTCTTTCACCAACGTGATCGGATGACGCGTGCCTAGTTCATGCGGCACAGGAGGAAGACTCAAATCCAGCGAAGCATCGGCAGAGGATGAAGAATTATTTTGAAGTGTTTCCGCCAGGCTATCGAAACGTTGCTGGGCAAGGTTTTTTAGCTTGTTCAATTCCTGGCCAACAAGTTTTTTTTCTTCGTTGGCCACATTTTTGAAATCATCAAACAAGGTAGAAACCTTTCCTTTTTTGCTAATGAAGGCAAGACGAAAAGCTTCCAACTGCTCTTTCGTATCGATCTTAAACTGCTCGATTTCGGTGTTTATTTCTTTGATTTTGTCTAGCATGATAGTGCGAAGATAAGCAAAAATTTAATTATGAATGACGGATTAAGTTATGAGTTATGAATGTTGAATTATGAATTATTGGTCTATAACCCACTATTTATAATTAAACTCACCATTCATAATTCATAACTCATAATTCATAATTATATTTGTTAATGTTAACCTCCGTCGTAGCCTTACTCAAAAAAGACTTCCTGCTCGAATGGCGTCAGCGCTATGCGATCAATGGAATATTATTATATGTATTGGGGACGGTGTTTATCTGTTATCTCAGCATTGGTATTAAGAACAGTAAGTTAAGTCCTTTCACATGGAATGCCTTGTTGTGGATCGTCTTACTTTTTGCCTCGGTGAATGCTGTAGCCAAAAGTTTTCTGCAGGAAAAACGCGGACGTATGCTTTACTACTACACAATCGCTAGTCCGCAGGCGATCATTCTTTCCAAGATCATTTACAACAGCGGATTGTTGATGCTTTTGTCTTCGCTTGCGTACTTGTTTTATTCCATTGTGATGGGAAATCCCGTGCAGGATGGGGCATTGTTTTTTCTCAATGTATTGCTTGGCGCTATTGGTTTTTCAACCACCTTCACGATGATCTCCGCCATCGCGTCCAGGGCCGACAATAGCAGTACGCTGATGACCATTCTTGGTTTCCCGGTAATCATTCCTATGTTATTGTTTTTAATGAAGATCTCCAAAAACGCTATTGATGGGTTGACTCCTTCTGTAAGTTACGATGCTTTGCTCATCCTCTGCGCGCTGGACGTAATGATGGTGGCGCTGGCGTATATTTTGTTTCCTTATCTTTGGAAAAGTTAATTGTCTGAACCTTGATTCTCAGGATTAGAAGATTTACATGATTTTGATCTTCAGAATTTATTTTAATTGTCATTCAGGAGGAAACTTATGCAAAGTCTGCACTAACGTTTAAATAGGTAGTTTCTTATTCTGAATTTCTACAAATTGTAATGATGAGAATGGATATCAGGAATTTCTAAACACAAGGGTCCTTCTGAGAGCTTTTGACTACTCCTTAATTCTGGAAACTTTAATCGTGAAAATCTTCTAATCCTGAGAATCAAGGTTCAGACAAACAGCCTGATGCAGTTAATCCTCAAATCTCACAAATCCCGGTTGTTATTCTCGAAATCCAGCAGTAACTTCGCCTCCGCGAATGTAAAACTGCCGTCTGGACGGGTTGCTGCTTATGAAAAACTACTGGTGGAAAATTCTCTGTATCATTCTTTTAATGTATTCCTTTACAGCAGGATTCCTTTCTCCGGTACCGCGCCTGGCCATTCTTAACGAAACCATCCGAAACCTGTACTTCCACGTGCCCATGTGGTTTGGCATGACTGTCCTGCTGATCATTTCTTTCAGCTATTCCATCGCTTATTTATCAAAAGGTACTACTAAAAAAGATTTCATTGCCGTAGAATCTGCCAACATGGGCATGACTTATGGAATACTGGGATTACTTACCGGGATGCTTTGGGCAAAAAATACCTGGGGTACTTACTGGACCACTGATCCGAAGCTGAATGCAGCTGCTGTAGGAATGCTGATCTACCTGGCTTATTTTGTATTGCGTAATTCGCTGCAGGATGAACAACAGAGAGCAAGAATAAGCGCAGTATTCAACATCTTCGCATTTCCAACCTTCCTCGCCTTGATCTATGTAATGCCCAGACTCACCGACTCACTTCATCCGGGCAATGGCGGCAACGCTGGTTTTAATCAATACGACAGGGATCGACAAATGAACCTGATCTTTTATTCTGCCAACATAGGCTTTATCCTGCTTGGCCTTTGGATCACTTCGCTGCGGGTGCGTTTGAGAAAAGTGTCAGAAATTTTAGAAGAACAAAATTAAATTATGAAACTATACAAATACATTTTCCTTATCCTCCTGGCATGCCTGCCGTTGGTTACGCAAGCGCAACAAGTAGAAATGGCCGATGATTTTCGCAAGGATGGAAAGATCTACGTGGTAGTAGCGGTAGTGTCTATAATACTGGCCGGACTTTTTGTTTACTTATTTTTGCTCGACAGAAAAGTAGGCAAGATTGAAAAACAACTAAAAAAATAATCCGATGAAAACCTCCCATATCATCCTGATCGTAATTATCGCTGTGGCGATTGGTGTGATCATTTCAACCACCGGCGATGCCAGTAAGTATGTGTCGTTCAAGGAAGCCTACGAAATGGCCGCCAATGGAGACGAGGACAAAGTACACGTAGTAGGGAAATTAAAAAAAGCTACAGACGGCTCAATCGTAGGGATGTTTTATAATCCGGTGATCGATCCTAACCGGTTTGAATTTGTTCTGGTAGACAACAACCACGAAGAACACCCGGTGATCTATAAAAATGCAAAGCCGCAGGATTTCGATAAATCAGAACAAGTGGTGATCGTAGGAAGTGTACATGGAAATGTATTTGTAGCCGATGAGATCTTGATGAAATGTCCTTCTAAATACGAAGAAAAAGAAGTGAAGGCGGCGAGTCTTTAAAATTTAAAATACCAATAAATCAAATTCCAAATTCTAAATTCCAAATTCCAAAAAAGCATATTTGGAATTTGTCTTATTGGGATTTCGGAATTTTAAATTCTCATATATGTCTAGTTTTGCGATCGGCGATTTCGGCCATTTGTCTGTTATAGTATCTTTCGTCACGGCGCTGATCGCGTCTTTCGCTTATTACAGGGCCACCCAGGCAAACCCTCTCTACAAGACTACCAATTCAAAAGAATTTACTTCCTGGAGAAATTTTGCACGCTACACTTTTTTCCTTCATGGCTTAAGCGTACTCGGTGTGGTGACTAGCTTGTTCGGCATCATCTACGGCCATCGTTACGAATATCACTACGCCTGGAGTCACTCTTCCAACAGTCTTCCTTGGTATTATATGATCTCTTGTTTCTGGGAAGGACAGGAGGGAAGTTTTCTCTTATGGATCTTCTGGCATGTAGTATTAGGATTGATATTGCTCAAAGTAAATAAAACATGGGAAACCTCATTGATGGCGGTCTTCTGCCTGGTGCAAGCGTTCCTGGCTTCGATGATCATCGGCGTTGTGATTCCCGGATTGGAGTTTAAAATTGGAAGCTCACCCTTTATTTTGCTCAAAGATTATATGGGCAATCTTCCTGTCTACTCGATCAATCCCAACTTCGTGCCGAAGGATGGAAGCGGCTTGAATCCTTTGTTACAAAATTATTGGATGGTCATTCACCCACCTACTTTATTTATGGGCTTTGCAGCCACAATCATTCCTTTCGCTTACTTGATCGCAGGGCTTTGGCAAAAACAATACAAAGAATGGGTACGTCCTGCGCTGCCATGGGCGCTGTTTGCAGCGGTAGTGCTGGGAACCGGTATTCTCATGGGGGGCTACTGGGCTTATGAAACGCTCAACTTCGGAGGCTACTGGAATTGGGATCCCGTAGAGAATGCAGTGTACGTGCCTTGGTTAGTTCTGGTGGCAAGCATTCACACGATGATCAGCTACCGCAGCAGCCATTCGGCCCTTCGCGCTTCGGTGATCCTGGTGGCAACGATGTATATCCTTATTTTGTATTCTACCTTCCTTACAAGAAGCGGGATCCTTGGTGAATCATCCGTACACTCTTTTACAGATCTTGGCTTGTCGGGACAATTGCTGTTGTACCTGCTTACCTTTGTTGTATTAGCAATAGTGTTGATCATTGTACGATGGAAAAATATTCCATCCACAGAAAAAGAAGAATCGATCTATTCTCGTGAATTCTGGATTTTCATTGGTGTAGCAGTGCTTTGCCTGGCTGCTTTCCAGGTGATTGCTACTACTTCAATCCCCGTGTACAACGCAATTTTGAGAAGCGTAGGAATAGAATCTAAAATGGCTCCTCCGGCCGACCAGGAAACACATTACAGCAATCTTCAGATCTGGTTCTCCATCGGCATTGCGATCTTATCAGGTATCGGACAGTTTTTCTGGTGGCAGAAAGTAGATAGTAAAAAACTCTGGAACGCGCTGTCGATCCCTTTGATCCTGGCTTTACTGATCACGAGCATTATTTTGATCGCGGGGGAGATCGGGTGGTTGGAAGTGAAAATTGAGAAGGTTAGTTACATCTTGTTGCTCTTATCTTCAGTGTTTTCGTTGTTCTCCAATTTGTCGATCTTCTTTTCTGTGATAAGAAATAATTACCGTCTCACAGGCGGCGCCATTGCACATATGGGGATTGCATTAATGCTGATTGGAATATTATATTCTTCAGGATATTCCAAAACCATTTCATTGAACACCTCCGGACTCCTTTATTCACGTCAGCTTTCCAACGAACAGAATGCAGAAAATATTCTGCTCTTCCGCAACGAACCGCAACGTATGGACGAATTTTCGCTGCGCTATAAGGGACCAAGAATGGAAGCAAAAGGCTTCCCAGGTTATCTCGACAAAGATCAGATGATCCAATTGGAAGATCCTGAAAAAGTAGTGGCGAGAAAAGAGGTGGTTTACAAAGACAAAATTTATTTCAAGAAAGGCGATACGATCACTGTACTTCCTGAAAATACTTATTACGAAGTAGAATATACCAAAGCGAATAAAGACACCTTCAAGCTTTATCCCAGGTTACAAAAAAATAAAAAAATGGGTTCTATTGCATCACCGGATATCAAGCGGTTTGCGGGAAGAGACTTGTATTCGCATTTATCGATGGTGCCGGTAGAAGAGGAAGAACGAGAGTGGAGCGATACGGAAGAATTCAAAGTAAAACAAGGCGACACTATTTTTGTAAACGATTATGTGACGATCCTGGATGAAATGGAAAGACTTACTTCTCTACCCGCAGTAAAGCTGGAACCCGAAGATATTGCTGTAAGAGCGCATATCCGTATCCTTGGAAAAGAAGGGAAAATGTACAGCCTGCATCCTGTATATGTAATCAAACCTAGCGAAGGGAATATGGTAGGAATAGTACCTGATGTAAACGAAGATCTTGGGATCCGCCTTGCTTTGGTAAACATCGATCCGAAAACAGAAACGTTTACACTCGCCGCCAACACTTCTCAAAAAGATTATATCATTTTGAAAGTAGTAGAAAAACCTCTCATCAACGTACTCTGGATCGGCACGCTATTGTTGGTGATCGGAATGATCATGGCAATTGTAAGACGGTACGAGGAGTTTAGAAAAATGCGTGATAAAGGACAGGAAGTATAAGAATTTTCAATTTTGAATTCTAAATTTTAAATTATCAAAGTCATAATTCATCCTTCATAACTTTAAAATTTAAAATTTGGCTAATGCAACAGACTATAACATTAATCGGTTCGGGAAATGTGGCCTGGCAGTTGGGACAAGCTTTGCAGAAAGCAGGCCATCGTGTGGAAGCAGTATATAGCCGTACGCTGAAAAATGCAGAAGCCCTCGCGAATTTACTTCCCGGATGTATTGCTACTGATAAACCAGATTTCACTCAAAGTAAATCTTCTTTCTTTCTGATTGCTGTCAACGATCAAGCCCTGCAATCAGTAGCAGATCAGCTAAACCTACCGGCCAATAGTATTGTAGCACATACCTCAGGATCTATGCCGATGACAGTATTGGAAAGGTTTCCAAAGCATGGAGTATTTTATCCTTTACAAACTTTTACCAAAACAAAACAGGTAGATCTTTCCGAAGTCTATTTTGGGATCGAAGCTTCTGGTAAAGAGGTATACAAACAGCTTTTTCAATTAGCATTTACCTTAAGCAGGAAAGTGCAGTCAATGAGTTCTGCGCAAAGAAAGGTTATTCATATTGCCGCGGTGTTTGCCTGCAATTTTACCAATCATTTGTTTTCGATCTCCAAACAAATTTTAGAAAAAGAGCAACTCGACTTTGAATTGCTAAAACCACTGGTAAAAGAAACAGTAGAGAAAGCATTTCTCCTGGGCCCCGATCAAGCTCAGACCGGACCAGCGATTCGTGGGGACGAAAAAATTATACAGCAACATCTTCAATACCTGACAGACAAACCGGATTTGCAAAATTTATATCGACTGCTATCTGAGAATATAAGAAAACAGTTATAGGTTATGAATTTAAAATTGTAATTAGTGATATATTTGTAGGTAAATTCATAACTCATAATTCATAACTCATAATTTCAATAGGATGGCAAACTTCAGTAAGATCTCCACTTTTATTTTCGACGTAGACGGTGTGATGACCGATGGATCAGTACAATCTTTTGCAGATGGCGAGCATGCTCGTACGTTCTACATCAAAGATGGCTATGCGATCGAAAAGGCCATCCAGAGTGGGTATCATGTGATGGTGATTTCAGGAGGCTTTGAAAAAGGTGTGCACAACCGTCTTACTTTTTTAGGAGTGAAAGATATTTTCCTTGGAGTAAAAGACAAACTGGAACTTTTTAATCAATATAAAAGTAATAACCATATCAACGAAGATCAGATCCTTTATATGGGTGATGATATTCCTGATTATAAAATGCTAAAACTTGTAGGGCTTCCCACTTGTCCGAATGATGCAGCAAACGACATTAAAGAGATCTGTACTTATGTTTCCCCCTTCAATGGCGGTCGCGGCGCTGTGCGCGATGTGATCGAAAAAGTAATGAAAGCACAAGGAAAATGGTTGAAAGAGCAATGGTAATCATTGCTCCCGGCAAGATAGAATGATATTATTTTTTATTTTTATTCCAAGAAATGCAAAAGCGTTACGCTATTTTTTATATACTACTATTCTTCGGCCTTATAATGCCTTCTGGCTTGCGGGCGCAGGAAAAAAAAGAAAATGTATTTCTTCATCCTCAAAAATTTTATGAGAAATTTTTTCCTCATCTAAGGTTCAAAAAGATACCAGTCGATTCCAACTATCTGAAAATATATCCCAAGTATCTTTCGGTTTCAACGCACTTACTTTTTCCAAAAGTATATATAGACATTGATCCGACAAGTTCGCTTTCCCAAGGGAAAAAAGCTTCTTCACAATTTCGTACAAACGTGAATACGATCCTCGGATTTTCTGCCAGCTACCGTTTTGTAACCGCAGGATTTGCGGTAGCACTGAAAGGCAGGCCAGGTAATATGGAAGGATACGGACATACCAAGTACCGTACCGCAACGATTAAGTACAACGACCCTCGATATTCGTTGCAATTTAAATTTATCAAAATAGCTGGGCTAACAGATATCAATACTGCCAACAACTTAGACAGTACAAAAAAATATTTGGTGCGCGACGATATCACCATGAAAGAATATCAGTTTGAAGGAATTTATAATTTTAGTTGGAAACGCTATTCGTACGTTGCGCCTATTGATTTTACAGTACGGCAAGTAAAAAGCAGGATGGGATTGATGGTAAAAGCAGGAATCTACAACAATCAGATTTTTAGCGATACTAATTTACTAAGTGCAAGACAACAAAGCTATTTTGAACATTTTGATCATATCAACAGGATCAACAGCTATGCAGTGAAACTGGCACCAGGACTGGGCGGGAACCTGGTCTTGCTGCGGCAATTTTATCTTTCCCTTTCTGTATTCGCTCCGTATAATTTATATTTTATACGAATGTTTACCGATAAAAAGCTGGTCAGGAATGAAACCAGTCTTCAGTTTGTATTAGATGGCAACGCGAGTATTGGCTATCAATCCAAATGGCTTTATGCAGGCATCCGGTACCAGGCCGAAACGAAACAAGGAAAGCTCCAATATTTTTCTGTCACCACCGTCTATAGCTATATTGGATTTGATGTAGGTTATCGTTTTCATCCTCCAAGGCTGGTTAAAAAAGTCTACAAGGAAACTATGCCACCTGGATCATAGAGCGAGGTAAGCGGTTTATTTTTCCTTGTTCTCCTCGCCTTTTTCCATAAGCACTCTAAATGTAGTACCTTTTCCAGCTTCCGATTCGAGTACAAAGATTTTTCCATGATGATAATTTTCTACAATCCGCTTTACCAACGTCAATCCTAGTCCCCAGCCGCGTTTCTTAGTGGTGTAGCCAGGTTTGAAAACGTCTTTGAATTTTGAACGAGGGATTCCTTTCCCTGTATCTGAAATATCGATCGCAATTTTTTTATTTACTTCACTGATGCGAATAGTGATTTTGCCTACACCATCCATAGCGTCGATGCCATTTTTGCAAATATTTTCCAATACCCAATCAAACAAAGGTTTATTGATACGGATCGTAGTGTCGGCGGGCACTTGCTGCACGATCTCAAAACTTACTTTGTCAGAAGTACGGGAGTCGAGATAATCGATCACATCTTTTACGGCGTTGTAAATATTTTCTTCTGTTGGTGCCGGCGAAGAGCCGATGTTGGAAAAGCGTGCCGTGATCATTTCCAGTCGTTGCACATCTTTCTGAAGTTCGATCGCTGTGTCATGATTTTCAGGCATTGATTTCAAAAGCTCTACCCACGCGATGAGTGAAGAGAGTGGGGTTCCCAGTTGGTGAGCGGTTTCCTTGGCAAGTCCTACCCATACACGGTTCTGCTCAGCATTGCGCGAATAGCTGAAGGCCACGTAAGCAATGATTGCCAGCGCGGCTATGATGGAAAGCTGGATGTACGGATAGTACATGAGTTGCGTGAGAAAATGAGAATTTTTGTAATAGATATAATTTTTAAATCCCAGTTCGCTATAGTCAATGACGATCGGAGGGTAAATGGATTTCATTTCCTCGATCTCCTTTAAGAGTAATTTTTCTTTTTCTTTTTCAGTCGCTGTTTTGGGAATATCTATGTTGAGATAACTTTGAGGTGTGCCTTTTTCATCGGTCAGGATCACAGGGATCGTGCTATTGGAATCAAGAATTTCCTGGAAAAGAAAAGTAAGATCGCTGTTGGTTTTCGGATCCACCGCGTATTGAAGTCCTTTAGCGTAAAGGTCGATCAGTTTCTGCTCACGTTGGGCTAGTTTGTTTACCAGTGTTTGGGTGTAATAAATAGAACCTATTCCCACCAACAAAGAGATCACAAGAATGGCGATCTTGAATTTTGATTTATTATTATAAATATCGAACACTTAGCTTTTGGTTTGATTATGAAACGCGCTCTTGAATTTTGATCAAGTTCAGAGGTTATTCAGTTTTGAAAAACTACCTTGTGCCGCTAAATATAAGGGTTTAATGAGCTCTTCCCTTTCGGAAAAATTCTTATAACCCGTAATATTTTGGACGTTTTGCATAGAAATTTTCGTGGTTTTTTGCGGAACGTTTTGAATGGTTTATTATGTTATTAATTGCCAGTAAGTTAATAAGGATAAAAAGTTGTTTAAACTGATTCTAAATTACGAAAACATGATTTTTTTCATCCTTTTTTACTGGCATATAGTTTACTTTTGTAGACGAAATCGGATAGTAGTACAAGAATGATTGGAAATTTCAAAGCAGTAAGCATTTCGCATAAAACAGCTCCTGTAAAAGTACGGGAACAAATGACCTTGAACGAAACATCGGCCAAGCAGCTGATGATGCAGATTCGCGAAATAGCCGATGCTACTGAAATGCTGGTACTTTCTACCTGCAACCGCACAGAAGTTTATTATTCTTCCGAAAACGACTACAGCGCAGAAATAATCAAATTGCTAAGCCTTCAAAAAGGCATTTTTGATTTCGAACAATATTCCTCTTATTTCATCAACATCAACGATCATCAGGAAGCTGTACAGCATTTGTACAACGTATCGATCGGTTTGGAATCCCAGGTTGTGGGCGATATTCAGATCATCAACCAGGTGAAACATGCATATCAATGGTCAGCCGATCTTAATCTTGCCGGGCCGTTTTTACATAGACTTTTACATACCATTTTCTTTACCAATAAAAAGGTAGTACAGGAAACTCCATTCCGTGATGGCGCTGCTTCGGTTTCGTATGCTACAGTAGAGTTGGCAGAACATCTGACTGCTGAAATGCATACGCCAAAAGCATTGGTAATAGGTCTGGGAGAGATGGGCGCCGATGTTTGCCGCAATCTTGCTAATTCCAATATCAAAGATATTACGATCACTAATCGTACACATGCCAGAGCAGAAGAGTTGGCAAAGGAGTGTAATGTTAAAGTGATCCCTTTTGAAAACGTATGGGAAGCGATTGCCACTTATGATGTGGTGATCTGTTCGATCTCACGTGAAGAGCCTTTCATTACCTATGAAAAAGTAAAAGCATTGAATATTCTTTCCTATAAATTCTTCATCGATATTTCTGTACCAAGAAGCGTAGAAGCAAAAGTAGAGGAAGTGCCAGGTGTATTAGTTTATCATATCGATAATATTCGCAGCAAGGCTTCCGAGGCCTTGGAAAGAAGATTGGAATCCATCCCAATGGTAAAAGCATTGATCGCGTCATCGATCGTTGAGTTCAATGATTGGAGTAAAGAAATGATTGTTTCTCCAACGATCAATAAATTAAAAAATGCCCTGGAGCAAATTCGCCAGGAAGAACTGAATCGTTATCTGAAACAGATGAACGAGGAAGAATCTAAAAAGGTAGAGCAGATCACTAGAAATATCATGCAAAAGATCATGAAGCTTCCGGTACTGCAGCTGAAAGCAGCCTGCAAACGCGGAGAAGCAGAGACTTTGATCGATGTGCTGAATGATCTGTTTGATCTTGAAAAACAATCGGCAGAAATAAAAGAATAAATGGCCATCATTTGTTCTGGCCTCGAATTGTTAAAATCCCAAATTCCAAAAAAGTTATGAATGTTGAGTTATGAATTATGAGTCAATCTATTTCATTCATAATTCATAACTCAACGTTCATATTCAAAATTCAATAATTAACCTTTCGGGAAAATTAACAAAAACCTTTTGAGAAGTTTAGAGAAGCAACTTAGGTGTTAGGGAAGTAAGGCATGTTTTTGCTTTTCCAAAAAATAAGCTTCTCAAAAGGGTTTTTGTTTTAGCTGAGAGGAGAGGTCCGGGTTTAATTAGATTAAAATGACACCAGCCACGACGCCCCAGAGGATCTCTTTCTGGAACTGTTCGGGGGAATACCGATGCTTGGAATCTTGTAAGACAATAATGCCAGCTTCCATCCGGATCATAGTAGTACGCATGACCCCTTCTTCGGAATAGACAACATAATCTTTGTCTTGAATAGCCATGAAGCGATCTACGATCAGAATTTCATTTTTCTTGCTTTGGAAGAATTTCTCTACAATCGGAATAAAATAATAAGTAGTTGGTTCGTTGGCCCCGATATAGCCCAAGAACTCGTCCAGTTCTCTGAACAGGACTTTGCTACCTACCCGGTAAGCATCTTTGCGCGCGTAGCCACTTATATTTTCCAGGTAAATGTCAGGAGTCTGGGTATAATCGGGAATACATATTTTAAAATCGGAAGTTTGAGTCACTTTCCGAAGTCCCGTTTTCGTCAGGTTCCGGTAATTAATATCGGTTTCGGTAGGATAAACTGTTTTTCTCATAAGGTGTTTTATAGTGATACAAAAATACTAATATATTTAGTATTTGCCAATAAATTTATCATTAATAATTGTAAACAAGATATCAACTATGAGAAGTTATGAATGTTGAATTATGAATTATGAGTTAATATTGCGAACTGATTATGAGTGCTATAGAAATAAATTTTTTTAATTCATAACTCATAATTCAACATTTAGAATTATTACTATGACCCCGGAAAGAATAAAATTGTTTCTTCGCTGTTTTTATGAATACTATATAGATAAAGTGTTTGAAGGATTTGAAGCAGATGCAGACGATGGACAAACTTCAAAACTTGAGCAGTATGATGTAAAAGGGTATTTTTTGAAAAACCTGGATATCTATATTGAAAACTGCGACTTTCAGAAAGAATATGCAAAAATTTATAACCCTGAGCTTTTTTCCATTTCCAAAGAACAAAATCCCGAAGCTTTTAATGAACTGGAAATTTTCCTGATCGAAAATATTCAATTATTCCTGCACACAATATTAGAAGCAGCCATCAATAACCTTATTTTAAAAGATACAAAGATTAAAGAGTTAAAAATATACTTGAAACCAATTGATAATAAGACTATTAAATTGGTAAATATTGTAGATGCCGCCGAAAAGAAAATGAAAGATTTGAATGTATGGCCACCAGCAATGGGGTAATACTCCATATCGTGCTCCTGATTTTTACACTATTATATATCCCAGACTGTGCTACGCTGGTTTCTTAAATGTTTGTGCAAATTCATTAAAAAAGCTAATACGAGATAAATGATTATCGGGGATCCAAAGGTTAAAAATGAGGTATAAATGAAGAATAAGCGAATACTGGCAGTAGCAATGCCCAAACGCGCCCCCCAAAAAGTGCAAACTCCAAACGCATATTTCTCTACGTATTTTCTCAGAATTTCCATGAAAATGGTTGTTTTTACCTTAATAATCACAATATTACGAATTAATTATTATTATTGTTACAAACTATTTAAAAAATTACATGAATATATTGTTTAAATAGATTTATAACGATAATTTCGCCCATAGTAGATAGAAATTTAAACTGCCTTATTTTATGAATCTTTTAGGAAAAAATTATTTACCCTTACTAGTAGCAGGAGCTGTTGTCCTCAATGGATGTAACAAAGCCTATACTCCTGAAGTGTCTGTCGTTCCAAACCCATTAGAGGTACACGGAGACAGCGTTGCGTTTGATGTAACTGGCACCCTGCCGTTAAAAAAACTTAAAAAGAAAAGAGTGTATCAGGTTGATGGTACATATAAATACGGGGATCAGTCCATTAAAGTAGGCACCATTGAATACAAAGGAGCTGATTATCCAAATGCTAAAACAGAGCAACCAAAAATCAGCAAACATTTTTCATTCTTTTACAAGCCTGAAATCGGAAACGGTGATCTAGTGGCTGTAGGAACCAACTATAATACTGACAAAACAAAAGGAAAATCTTCTGAAGAATTTAAAATCGCCAAAGGGATTATCAGAACTTCCAGACTTGCAGAAAAAAATTATTACGTAGCTTACGCTAACCATGGATACAACGATCAGGAAGAATTAGTACCTACTAACGTAGCTTTCTTCTTCGAACAAGGTAAATCCAAACTTAGAAAAAGCGAGATGCAAGGTCACCAAGGTAAATACCTGGATGCTTTCATCGCTAAGAAGAACGTAACCAGAACAGTATCTATCATCGGTACTCACTCCCCAGAAGGTACAGAAGCTAAAAACTCTAGCCTTGCTACAGACAGAGCTGCTGTGATCGAGAAATACTACAAAGAGAGAATGGCGCACTTCAATCAGAAGACCTATATCGACTCTATCAAATTTGTTACAAAAGGAATCATTCTGGATTATGAGCCACTAAGAAAAGAACTGGCTGCTGATACTATGAATATCCTTACTGCTGACGAAAAAGCTCAAATCCTGAACATCGTGAATGGCGCTGGTTCTTTCGAAAGCAAACAAGAGCAACTTTCTAAGCTTCCTTTCTACAAGTCGCTTTTCTTGAAAATCTACCCTAAATTAAGAAATGCTAAAACTGAGATCCTAACTGTAAAACCTAAGAAATCCAGAGCTGAGATTTCTCTTCTTGCAAAAGGTATTACTGATGGTACTTTGAAACTGGATACTCTTTCTGAACCAGAATTGCTGTATGCTGCTACACTTACTCCAATCCTTAAAGAGAAAGAAGCAATCTATACTCAGGCAATTAAAAAATCTGATAGCTGGGTTTCTCACAACAACCTTGGTGCTGTATACCTAGAAGAAGCTCAAAAAGAAATTGATGCTAACGCTAAAGCGAAATTGGTAGACAACGCGGTAACTCAACTGAACCTTGCAATCCAAGGCAAAGACAACCCAGAGTCTCACGCTAACCTTGCTACTGCAAACGTTTACAAAGATGTAAGAACTGAAGTTCTTGCTCAGGCTGACAAAGCAAACGCTCTAGGTGCAAACGACGATATCAAAAAAGGATTGAACGGTGTAACCGGATACGTATACATCAGAGAAGGTAAATATGACATGGCTATCCAGTCTCTGTCAAAATCAACTGACTCTACTCTTGTATTGTATGACCTTGCTCTTGCAAACCTGTTGAAAAAAGATTTCAACGCTGCTAAAGGTGGTTTCAATACTGTAACTTCTAAAGCACCTTCTTATGCTTGGGGTTTCTACCTGTCTGCTGTAACTGCTGCAAGACTTCAGGATGAAACTGGTGTTGTAACCAACCTGAAAAAAGCTGTAGCGCTTAACAAGTCACTTGTAGACTACGCACTAAGCGACCTGGAATTTATGAACTACTGGAATTCTGAGAACTTCAAAAACGCTCTGAAATAATAGAAGTTTAAAAATTATATAAATAAAAAGTCCCCCGTCATTTATTGACGGGGGACTTTTTATTTTGTATTTATTCGACGCAAGATCGCTCAGGTTTGCAAAGTGCGCAAGACATTAATGCTTAATAGAAAATTCATCTGCATCCATATCTGCAGGAAATTTTGCCCGGAAAGAACTAAGCTCTGTTTTATTTAACGTATAAGTGAAGATCTCTTCGCTGTTTTCTTTTTGCCATAAGATCTCCCCCTTTGGACTAATAATGCTGGAATCTCCACTGTAAGGAATCTCTTTCCCATCTTTTCCTACGCGGTTTACACCTACTACATAGCTGAGATTTTCGATCGCGCGTGCTTGTAGTAAGACTTTCCATGGGAGTTTCCGCGCTTCTGGCCAATTGGCTACATAGAGGAGCAGATCGTATTCATTGTTGCGGTTGCGACTCCAGACAGGGAAACGCAGGTCGTAACAAACAAGCGGGCGAATATTCCAACCTTTCCAGGAAACCAAAAGTTTATCCGCACCTGGTGTATATACTTGGTGTTCTTCGGCCATACGAAAGAGATGGCGTTTGTCATAATAAAAATATTTACCATCCGGTTCCATCCATATTAGCCGGTTGTAATAATGATCTTGTTCCTTAATGATCACGCTGCCTGTAATGGCTGCGCCGGTTTGCGCGGATTGTTGTTTCATCCATTTGAAAGCTGTCAGATTCATAGGCTCTGCGAGCGCTTCGGCGTTCATCGTAAATCCGGTCGTAAACATTTCCGGAAGCACAATGAGATCTGTAGGAGCATTGATCTTCCAGATCTTTTCTTCAAACATGGCAAGGTTGGCTCCGGGGTTTTCCCAGTAGAGGTCGGATTGAAGGATGGTGATGGTTAGATCTTGCATAATATTTCTGCAGCTTTTTCCAGTGTATCAGTTTTTTTAGCAAAACAAAAACGAATGATCTTTTCGTCACGCTTATCGTGAAAGAAGCTAGAGACGGGGATAGTAGCTACTTTGAATTCTTTGGTGATTCGCGCAGCAAAATCTATATCGCTTTCGTCGGATATATTTTTGAAGGAGGCCAGTTGGAAATAAGAACCTCTTGCAGGAAATAATTCAAACCTGGAGTCAGACATTAATTTCAAAAAACGATCACGTTTTTCCTGGAAGAAATTGGAAAGAGTAAGGTATTTATCTTTCTGGTCCAGGTACTCGCAGATGGCGTACTGTGTGGGAGTGTGTACACTGAAAGTATTGTGCTGATGTACTTTTCTGAATTCTTCCGTCAGATAAGGTGGTGCAATGCAATATCCAATGCGCCAGCCGGTGCAGTGAAAGGTTTTACCTAAAGAAGAAATTACAAAACTTCTGTTTAAAATATCTTTGTATTTCAACGCGCTTTCATGTGTCAGCTTGTCGAAAATAATATGTTCGTACACTTCATCGCTCAAAAGAAAAATATTCCCACCCGCCAGGATTGCCTGTAGCTCGTGCATATCGTGATGGTTGATCACCGAACCTGTAGGATTGTGGGGCGAGTTGAGCACGATCATTTTTGTTTTCGAATTTATTTTCTTCTTCACTTCCATCCAATCGATGGTGTAATGCGGATAGTGCATTTGAATGAATACAGGTTTTGCTCCGCAAAGCTCAATCGCCGTGGTGTAACAATCAAAAGCAGGTTCAAAAAGAATTACTTCGTCGCCGGGTTTTACTACGGAAGTGATCGCTGTATAGCAGGCTTCCGTGGCGCCGCAGGTAAGCGTGATCTCCGTAAGCGGATCGGGTGCGTAGCCGTACAATTCTTTTGTCATTGCGCTGATCTTTTCCCGCAAAGGAAGAATGCCCGCCATCGGAGCATATTGGTTGAAGCCTTTCAACATGTATTTATGCACCAGCCCGATCAATTCATCCGGAGTGCCAAAATCAGGAAAGCCTTGCGCAAGATTGATCGCATTATGCTCCTGCGCAAGCTGCGACATGACAGTGAAAATAGTAGTTCCCGTATAGGGAAGTTTGGATATGAAATTCTTTGACATGTTTCTAAGATAGGAAGAAAATTATGAATAAGGAAGATTGTCTGAACCTTGATTCTCAGGATTGGAAGATTTTCATGATTAAAAATTCCAGGAATACAGAGTAGTTTAGAGTTGTCATTCAGCAGGAAACTTGTGCAGAGTCTGCACTATCGTTAAGCGTTTTATCCTCACCTTGTCAACAAGCAGAATTAGTGAAATTGATATCAGAAATTTCTAAGCACAAGGTTTCTGCTGAATGACAATTTTTAAATAATTACAAGTCATCAAAGGTTCGAATCCTTAAATCAAAATCCTGAAAATTTTCCAATCCTGAGAATCAAGGTTCAGACTAATAAAGCAACTCCCACGCACTCCGATAAGCCCCGATGCTCTCCATGTAGTTGAGCATATCTCTATAGAAGGGATGCCGCGCGAGGGTGGCGCTGTCGCCGAGGATCACAAGTTTTTTTCTTGCGCGTGTCATCGCTACGTTCATTCTGCGCAGGTCGTTTAAAAATCCGATCTCTCCGTTTTCATTCGAACGTACAAGACTGATATAGATCAAATCGCGCTCTTGTCCCTGGAAGCCATCGACCGTGTTTACCGCCAGGCGTTTGCCTAGTTGTTTTAATTCTTTATGTTCTTCCAGTTTTGTTTCCAGTAGGTTTACTTGCGCTTTGTAGGGAGAAATAATTCCAATACTATTTTTTTCGTCCAGAATATTTTGCGCAAGCAATTCATCCAGATGTTTGAATAGTACATCTGCTTCGCCTGTGTTGACAAGGCTTTCGCGGCCTTGCCCTTGTTCTTCGTTGAAACTACATCCGGCAGTATCGATAAATTCTACCGCAGGAGAATCGCCAATGGTTTGATCTTTTACCGACTCGTGTGCTTTTAATTTGTCCTTATAAAATTCCTTGTTGGAAAACTCCATGATCTTTTCGTTCATGCGGTATTGTACTTCCAACATGGTATCTGCTTTCTGGCGTTGAATGGTCTTTTCAAACAAAGTAACCGCAAGTCCTTCGCTTGCCGCTTGCCGCGATTTTATGGTAGGAGGAAGCTGCTGATGGTCTCCGGCCAGCACTACGCGCTCTGCTCTCAGGATCGGGATCCAACAGGCTGGTTCAGGAGCCTGGCCTGCTTCGTCAATGAATACCGTAGAGTAGGAACGATCGCGGATGGTGTAGTTGGCTGAACCTACCAGTGTACATGTAATCACTTGTGCCTTCTCGATCAGATCGCTTACGATAAAGCTTTCGATCTTTTCAGCCTCCGCCTGCAGTTTTCGAGATTCGTCCAGGATGGCGCGTCGCTGCTCACGTTCGGCGTGACCGAAATGACGTTTGTATTTCGAAGCCATATTCTTATACTCGGCCGCCATTTTTTTAAATTCCTTGATCTGCTTAAAATCTTTGTGCGAACTAATGGCAGAATCCAGGCTCAAAGCCTGCAGTTCTTCATTGATCCGCGCTGGGTTGCCAAGGCGTACGACCTTCAGGCCAGCAGCGTGAAGCTTGAGAGTGAGCAAGTCCACGGCATTATTGCTCGGGGCGCAGACTAATACTTGTGCTTCTATTTTTAGTGTATGGGCAATCGCTTGCACGATCGTGGTGGTCTTGCCTGTACCAGGAGGACCGTGAATAATGGCGACGTCTTCGGCAGCAGCAATCTTCTGAATGGATTTAGTTTGCATCTCATTCAGCCCTTGAAATTTCAGTATTTCTTCTTCTGCAAATTTTGCTTCTTCTGCGCCCAATAAAATTTCGCGTAGTTGCGCCAGGCGATTATTCTTCGCTTTCATTACTTGCTGAAGTGCGCTGTTCATTTCTTTGTAGCTACTTTCGTCAAACATGAGGTCAATGCCTAGTTTGCCGGTGTCTACCCATTCGGGAAGTTCATCTACAAAAAGAGTGAGTCGGATATTATTTCTCCGCACCAATGAAACTACGCCGCTGATGGATGGATTTTCTTTTCCTTCGTTATGATAATTGCTAAACAGCGAAGCTACTGATCCAAACTGAAAAAGATTTGGGATCGATAGATCTCCAGGCCGCTCAATTTCTAAGATCAAACGCTCTCCCGTGCCGTAGTAGGATTCGCGGATCACGATGGGATACCAGGTGGTACCTGCTTTTTTTCTTTCCTGAATAGAAGCTCCAAGAATTTTTTCCCGGTATTGGTTGCGGTCTTCGTCCTGTTCTATTTTGAGAAGGTCAATGGTACGCTGGAGCTCGTCGGTAGGAGTCATGGAGAAGCGTTTAAAGTTTATGAGTATTCGTTGTAGAATCCAAAAAGCAAATTCCAAATTCCAAGGAAGACAAATATTGGAATTTGGAATTTGTTTTTTGGAATTTAATCCTTATTTCTTCACAGGAAATTTCATCCTGTAATTTACGTCTACATCGCCTTTGCTCACGTTGTTGAGCTTTCCGCGAAGGAGTTGTCTTTTGAGGGAAGAAAAATGTTCTACAAACAAAATTCCTTCGATATGGTCGTATTCGTGTTGGATAATGCGGGCAGGCATGCCGTCGAATTCGTCGGTATGTTCATTCCAGTTTTCATCGAAATAATGGATCTTAACCTTGGAAGGACGAACTACCTCGCCGCGAATACCGGGAATGCTGAGGCATCCTTCGTCGTAGCCCCACTCTTCGCCGTATTCTTCAAGGATGGTAGGATTGATAAAAACTTTTTTGAAATCTTTTGTTTTTTCATCTTCCAGCGGGGAAGCATCTGCTATGAAGACGCGGATGCTTTTGCCGATCTGAGGAGCCGCGAGGCCGATTCCTCCTGCATTGTTCATAGTGTCGAACATATCTTCGATCAGCTTCGGAAGGTCCAATTCGTCTTTGGTGATGTTTTTAGCTTCTTTCTTTAAAACCGGGTCTCCGTAGGCTACAATAGGAAGTATCATGATGTTCCTCTTAATTTTATTTTTGGTTATACTGCAAAGTTAGGGAAAATAACGAAATTTGACTATCCGTTTGTTCGAACCTTGTTTTACTAACCTAACTATCTATATTGATGATAAAATACTTTCATAAATCGGATAGGTCTGGTTAAGCAGACAGTCATGAAAAAAATTATGACGTATATTTTCCTGAAAAAGAAATATTTTTTAAATTTTCATATAATTGTTAAACATTTAAACCCTATCGATATGTCAAAAGGAATGGATTCCAAGAAGGAGAAGAAAAAAGAGCCAACAAAATCTATCAAAGAAAAAAGAGCTGAGAAAAAAGCAAAGAAGGCTGGCAAAGGCGGTGAATAGTTTCTCAAAACTTCATAAAAAAAGTCCTACCACAATTGGCAGGACTTTTTTTATGAAGTTTGAGAATGTTATGAATTTAAAATTGTCAACTCATAATTCAACATTCATAATTTCAATTACTTTTTACCTTTCAGCGCAACAGAAATTTCGATATCATCAGAAAGTACCATGTCTTTCATCGTAGCTTTGTAAGACGCGCCGTACTTCTGACGGTTGATCACCAGTTTGCCGCTTGCTGTTACATTGCTGCTATCAGAAGTGATCACGATGTCTGTTACTTTTTCTGTGTTCGTCTTGCCGCGAAGCGTCAGGTCTCCTGTAGCAGTATTGCCTTCTACGCTTTTCACCACGAAAGTAGCAGTAGGGAATGAGTCTGTAGCAAAGAAATCAGGACTGGAAAGGTGACCGATCAGGTTTTCTTTCGGACGGTCTTTGGTATAGCCGCTGTCAAGAGGATTGATTGATTTCATATCTACTGTGAAGTTACCACCTGAAAGTTTGCCACCAGTAAGGGTGATAGAACCTTCCGTAAGTTTGATAGTACCGAAGTGAGAGTACATTTTCACCATAGTACCTTTCCAGCTTATAGTAGAGCTGTCAGGAATTACAGCATACGTTACGACTGCGTTAGAATCTACGGTAGTAGTTTCTTCAGTAGCTGGTTTTTCAGATGGACCGCAAGAATAAAGTGCAGTAGCAGCAGCCAATGCGATGAATAAATTTTTGATTTTCATAGAATTAGGTTTTTAAAAGTGAATTTTTAAAGAATGATACAAAAGTATATAAAGCGAAATTCAAAACAAATGTTTAAACATATAATTTTTAAAAAAGTTAAGAATTAACCTATATCCACCTGTTATTTCTCTCTAAGGATTTTATAAATTTTGATTCCCAGCATCATCAAAAAAGACAGGATTACCAAGCCAACCAACCCCCATACCATACTCAAGGCGTTTTTGAGCACTACAATAAAAATAATTCCAACCAGCAAGACTGTGGCTACTTCATTCCAAAGCCTCATCTGTTGAGACGTGTAGGGCGACAAGCCTCTTTGCTGGTCCTTAAAAATTTTGTGACAAATAAAATGATAGATAAATAAAGCCAGCACAAAGCTCAGCTTGATCCAGAGCCACCCTGGTATCATGCCGTATTCGATCACCAGGAGTGTGCCCATCAATGCCGTGATGAGGGCAGAAGGCCAGGTGATGATGTACCAAAGGCGCTGCTGCATGAGCCTGTATTGTTTTTGAAGGATCTCTTTTTCAGGAGAAGCAAGTGAATCTGTTTCGGCAAAATAGACGAAAAGGCGTACTATATAGAACAATCCTGCAAACCAGGTGGTCACAAAAATAATATGGATGGCTTTTAAATATTGAAAATACATGCAGTAAAGATAATTTATTGAAGGCAAAATTGCGTATAAAGTAGTATATTTATAAGGGTAGGAAGGATTTTATTAATCCGGTTATGAGTATTCAATTATGTCGATTCATAATTCAACACTCATAATTCAACATTCTTATAATTCCACGCAAAAACATTCTCCACCACTATGGATTTACTGTGGTTCGCTCTTTTCCTGGCCTCCTTATTGGCTGGAATTATCTTCTGGCGAAAATATGTTAAGATCAAAAAAGACCTTGATTCCCTGAGCGATCGGCGTCAACAGGACACTATTGCTATCCTCCGGCAAAGTCTCGACAAAGAGCAACATCTCAACGAAGAGCTTGCACAGCGTGAGGAAGAGCTTACTGCCAACGAAGAAGAACTAAGACAAAGCCTGGAAAGCCAACGCTGCCTGCTTGAAGAGATCCAGCGCAAGGAAGCGAGCCTGAAAGCGCTCATCAATAATACCGACGATCTTATTTTTTCCTTTGATAAAAATTTCTGCATCGTAGATTTCAATCGCACGGCACAGGAATTTTATACCAGCAAAGGCGCCCGTTTTGAGAGAGGCGCTCACATGAGTGAATTTGTAACACCTAAAAATATGCAGCACGCCAGACAGATCCTGGAAGGAGTGCTGCGAGGGGAATGTCATTCAACAGTATTCGATATTATAGACAAAAATGGCGCTAAAAATTTTTATGATTCAAAATATAATCCTATCTGGAATGAATACGGCGAAGTGATCGGTATGTCGGTCATGATCCGTGAGATCACTGATCGGATCAAAGCCATGGAGACACTTCAGGCTTCGGAAGAAAAATATGCCAAAGCATTTAAGTCTAGTCCTGATGCGGTCATGATCACGAGTGTATCGAGCTCGAGGATCTTAGAATTTAATGAAGGGTTTCTAGCATGGTCAGGTTACACGCGCGAAGAAGTGGAAGGAAGATCAACCATTGAACTTGGCTTTTGGAACCTGGAAGAACGGAATTATTTGAAGCAACAACTCCACGAACATGGCCGGTTGCTGGAACTGGAAGTACACCTGAAAATAAAATCCGGTGAAGTACGCGACTGCCTGATGTCGGCCGAAACGATCATGCTGAATGGAGAACTGTGTTTTGTTTCGATCACACGCGATGTGACCTATAAAAAGAAAAACCAGGAATTGCTGATCGAGCTTCTGAATTCAGAGAAGCAGCTTAACTATGAATTATCACAACGCGAAGAAGAACTCACTTCAAGTGAAGAAGAACTAAGACAAAGCTTCGAAAGCCAAAGCCGGCTGCTGGCTGAGATCCAGCTCAAGGAAGCCAACGTATCGGCCTTGATGAACAATACCAACGACCTGATCTATTCGGTAGATAAAGAATACTGCGTGATCGAGTTCAACACTCCTATGTTCTGTTTTAATAAAGACCGTGGAATAAAAATGGTAAAAGGCATGCACGTCACCGAATTTGTAGACGAAGCAAATGTGAAAGACAGCCTGGAAACCCTCAATAAGGCCATGAAAGGAGAAACGCGCATGCGTACGTTCGAGGTGATGGTAAAAAACGAAATGCAATATTACGAAGGGAATTATCACCCTATCATCAATGAGCAGGAACAAGTACTTGGCGTTTCGATCGTGCTGCGAAATGTCACCGAAAGAAAAAAAGCAGAAGACGCGTTGCGCGCTTCCGAAGAAAAATATTCTATCTGGTTCCGCTCCAATCCTGATTCGATGGTAGTATCTACTGTAGAAGAAGGAATAATTATAGACGCAAATAATAGTTTTCTAGACAATTTGGATCTGAAAATAGAAGACGTGATAGGCAAGCGTACTTCCGAACTGGGATTCATGCGTGATCTCTATGCCCGTGACGAATTAAGGGATCAGGTACTTAAACACGGAGTAGTAACAAACTGGGAACTTCGCACCGTACGAAAAAGCGATCCGAAATCTACCGTGCTTGTCTCCTGCGCCTCTTTTGATATCGGTGGCAAAAAATGTATGATCACGACTTCAAGAGATATCACCCAGATGCGAAAGGCAGAAGAAGAAGCCAGGATCTCCAACGAAAGACTGAAAGTAGTGATCGATAATATTCCTGTAGCAATATGGTCGCTCGACAAGGATGGAATCATTACACTTTCCGAAGGAAAGGCGTTGCAGGATATGGGCCTGAAGCCCGGACAACATGTAGGCGAATCAGTATATGATGTTTACAAAAATAATCCCGAACAAACAGTATATGTGAAACCCGTACTGGAAGATGGGGTGACGCATCGCAAGACAGACAGGATCGGGGAGGGATACTACGAAGAGATTGTAGTGCCATTGCGCAACAACAATGGAGCGATCATAGGGCTGATCGGCGTTTCATTTGACATTACGGAAGTAATGAAGAAAGAAAATAAATTGCGCGAAAACGAAGCGTTGCTAAACAATATTATCGACCATCTTCCCATCGGCCTTCAGATCTTCGACCGCGAAGGTTATTCGGTAAAGATGAACGAAGCCCAGCGCAATTTACTTGGATTGAAAAGCAAAGCAGACGGTGTAGGAAAGTTTAATGCACTCAACGACCCGATCAATACTTTTATCGGCGCGCATGCGCTTTTCGACAAAGCATTCAACGGAGAGATCGTAGACAATGTAGAACTGAAAGTGGATTTTGGAAAACTGGTAGATTCGCGCTACAGTAGAACAGATCTTGCCTGGTTCAATTTGTGGTTGTTTCCATTGTTTGATAAGCGGAAAAAAGTAGTAGCCATCATCAACCTTCTTTCCGAGATCACCGAACGGAAGCTAAGCGAGCAGGAGATCGAGCAGAAACAAACCGAACTGATGGAAGTGAATAAAATGATGGCCGATTATAAGCTAATGGCATTGCGATCTGCGATGAATCCGCATTTTATTTTCAATGCCATGAATTCCATTCAATACTTCATTTCCAAAAATGAAAGAGAAAACGCATTGATCTATCTTTCTTTATTTTCAAAGCTTATTCGTAATATCCTGAATGGTACAGTAGAGAACAAGATTAGTATCCACCATGAAATGGAAACGCTTCAAAATTATATTGAACTGGAAAATCTCCGTTTTGATACAAAATTCGAGGTCGAATATGTACTAGACGAGTCTTTGGACGTAAGACAGATCGAAATTCCATCGCTGTTATTGCAACCTTATGTAGAGAATGCCATTCTGCATGGATTGTACAACAAGCCAGACAAAGGCAAACTTAGAATAGAAATTATTTCGCATAATGAAAACACTGTTATATTTGTGATTGAAGACAACGGCGTAGGAAGGGAAGCCGCAAGAAAGATCAAACAAGCCAACCAGATCAATCATAAATCAGTAGGAATGGTACTCACGAAAGAGCGCCTAGATATTATAAACAAGACAAATAATATTTCCGTAGAAATTACCGATCTGACAGATAAGGAGGGAAAGGCAGCAGGGACAAGGATTGAAATACATGTTGAAATTTAAACCGCCAATTAAATTAAGATGCTAAGAGCTATCATCGTAGATGACGAGCAAAAAAGCTGCGAGAATCTGAAAATTCTTTTGGAAGATTTCTGTAAAGACGTAGTAGTGCTCCAAATGGTCAACAACGTTTCCGACGCGATCAATGCCATTCTGAAATACAAGCCAGATGTGATCTTCCTGGATATTCAAATGCAGAAAGAAACCGGTTTTGACCTTCTGAAAAAGATCGGCGAGATCAATTTTGAAATTGTGTTCGTAACTGCCTATTCGGAATTCGCTATTGACGCCATTAAATTTTCGGCCATCGATTATCTTTTAAAACCAATCGACATCAACGATCTGAAAGCAGCAGTAGAAAAGCTGGGCAAGAAAACCACCGATAAACTTATTAGTCAGAAAGTAGATATTTTGATGCAAAATTTCAGAAGTGAAAATGCAGAAAATTATCGCCTGGCAATTTCAGATTCCGACGGGATCACATTTGTGAACATCAATGAAATTATTTATTGCGAAGGATCGAGCAACTATACCAATTTTTATCTTCAGAACGGAAAAAAACATATCGTTGCCAAAACACTGAAGGAGTATGAAGAGCTATTAAGCAATTATAATTTTTTCAGAATTCATAATTCTTATCTCATCAATCTGAAAGAAGTGAAAAAATATTTCCGTGGCGACGGTGGCTATGTACAGATGAGCAACGATGAAAAGCTAGATGTATCTAAGCGAAAGAAAGAATTTTTTCTGCGAAAGATTTCCAATAATAATCTTTTATAAAATCCCGTGTTCGCATTGAAAGCGTGATTATTTGTGGGGACACAAACAATCACGAAAACGAACCGTCGTTGTGGGAAGCCTGCGAAGCAACAATCAAGCATCTGTTAACTTCGCATCCTGAGCGATTGCCATGAAAAATTCATAATTCATAGCTCATAATTTATAATTCCCTTCCACCCATTTTTATCCACCACTACAATTACTCATAAAAACCCCCGTCTTCTCCGCTACCCTCACCAGATAAGAGTTGCCGATTGTCCCCTATTTTCTTGCTGGTTAAGTTTGTATCACTTGCTTCGGCAGTACAGTAGTATTCATTAAACCTCAAAACTTCACACCATGGATCTATTTACTATTAATCCCGACGATCATTTTTTACTTACCCAGGAGGAAAACGATTTTAATTCTTATGAATCCGGAAACCATTCAAATGCAACAGCTATGTCTTTTATCTCAGAAGAGCAGGAACAGTATTACAAAGAATCCATCATTATTAATTATCAGCGCTACAAAGCTTTATTCCGCTCAAAATTAATGGGGAATATCCTGATTGATGATAAAAATATTATAAGGGATTTCAACAAGACAGCCCGAGAAGATTTTGACACAATGCTGGGAAAATATATCCGTATAGGTTCCTCGATCACAGATTGGTTTGAAACCCCTTTTTTCGGACCTGTCTTTCAAAAAATACTTCAAAGCGGGCTGAATGAGATCTTTGAGTTTGAATTCGTCGGCCCCGACGGAGTCGCTCATACCATTCGTATGGAAATCCTTCTTTTTATCAGTCCTTCGGAAAACAGGCTTCTGAAGTGCATCTCCACCATAAAGATCAGATAGACAGAAGTTATGAATTATGAGTGATGAATTTTGAATTGTGTTAACTCATAATTCATCACTCATTTAAAATTTTGGAATTACCCTCTTAACTATTAATACTTATTTGAGATACCAGATACCGGATAAATGCTACAGTAATTTAATGACATTGTCTTTTAGTTTATTTGTAAAACAGCGTTGTTTTTATCTAAACTATCTGGTATCCGGCATCTGGTATCTTGCATCCATCATTAATCTTAATACTTAAAAGGTGAATTCTATTAAATTTTCTGCAATCACCGTATCGGAAAATACCTTTTCAAGGTTCTCCCACTTGCTCAGTATTAATACCAGTTACTAAGCAATCTCAGACACACACTAAGAACGGACGTCCGAGGAATTATTTTCCGAGTATAAGACCTTAAGATCACCAGCTAATAATATTGAACGGGTGATGATTGAAGGGGTTTTTAGAGAAGATTATTCGTTCGTTCAATACTTAGCACTACTAAACCAAAATAAACTGTATGAAAAGATTTCAAGAATATACGATTCATGCAAAAATAGTTATCATCCTTGTATGCATCTTATTAGTAAATCTGTGTTGCCTAGGATTCCTGTATTTCATGCAGGAGCGTGAAGCCAGGATAAGCAGACTGCTCCTCAATAGCAGCAAACCTGTTTCTTACTCTTATGGAGAAACTACACCACGCTTTTTATATGCTTCTGTACACGAGGATAGCAAATCTCAAATGATGGAGCTTTTTCTCGAACAACAACTTAAGACAGATCAGAATAAAAAATACCTGCTTTTCTTCTTTTTTCTTTCTTCCGGCGTCAGCTGTGGCATTTGCTACCTGGCTATGAAAAAACATGTGGTACAGCCGGTGCTCACTATTCTCGACAAGAGCAACGATCTGGCATTGGGAAATATTCCTGCCTTGGCAGAAAAAAAATCGGAAGATGAATTAGGACAGATCACTACTTCAATTAATAAGATCATTCAAAACAAAACCGACCTTTCTGATTTTGTAAAAAAGATCGGCAATGGTGAGTCGGATGCTCAGTACCAGCTACTGAGCGACAAAGACGTGATCGGTTTGTCACTGATCTCGATGCGTGAAAAGATGCATAAAATTTCGCAAGACGAAGCGAAACGCAGCTGGACCAACGAAGGCGTAGCGATCTTTTCGGAAATGCTGATGGAAGAATCAAGTTTAAAAATCCTTTCAGAAAAACTACTTACCGGGCTTGTTAAGTATGTAAAAGCAAACCAAGGTGCTCTGTTCATCAAAGAAGTTGGTGAAGACGACGAACCGGTGTTTGAAATGTATGCTTGCTATGCATGGAACCGGAAAAAATTTGTAGACAAACAAGTAAGACTCAACGAGGGTTTAGTAGGCCAGGCAGCGATTGAAAAAGAAACCATATTTCTCACCGAAGTGCCGGACGATTATGTCAAAATAACGTCTGGCATGGGTGAGGCCAATCCGAACTCTATCCTGATCGTACCTTTGAAAGTGAACGATGTGGTGCACGGTGTGCTGGAACTGGCTTCCTTTAAGGTGTTCGAAAAACATGAAATAGATTTTATTCAGAAGCTTGCAGAAAATATCGCTTCCACCATTTCCAATGTGAAGATCAATGAAAACACCAAACGCCTGCTGGAAGAAAGCCGCGCGATGAATGAAAATCTTCAGGCACAAGAAGAAGAGCTGAGACAAAATGCCGAAGAGCTCAACGCCACCCAGGAAAACCTGGAGCGTGCCAAAGAAGAAATGCGCATGCAGATCGAGCAACTCCAATCCGAGAAAATAAAAAACGAAGGAATCCTGGAAGGCTGTGTAGATGGGATCATCAGCTTCAACGAGTATGGAAAAATAGAATTCTACAACCAGGCTTCCCAGGAAATATGGGGCATGAGCAAAGAAAGAGCTTTGGGGAAAAATATTAAAGATTTTCTTCCTGTAGAGATCGGAAGTGATGGAAATGGGAAAACAGTTTATTATGTGAACAAACAACAAAAAGAAAAGCTAACAGCCAGAACAGAAATCCAGGTTCAGGTACACGGAAATGAAACACCAGTATTGATCACAGTCTCCCGGGTGCAGACAGGGGGCAGTTACTTCTTTACTGCGTTCATTCAGAATATTGCCGTGGAATTATTCTAAATCATTTTTAACAAACCATCCATGAGAAAAAATATAGAACACAAGGAATACACTTTACTATACGATGCCTGCATGCATGTGAAGCTGATCTCGGATTTCGAGACCATCAATAAAAAAGTTGATTTCATGGCAGAGATCTCTTCCGAAGATTTTTTACCTCTTAACCAGAAACTAAGATTGTATCAAAAAAGAATTGACTCTTTTACAAACGATGAAAAACTGGATAAGAGATTAGCAGCATCCGGAGTATACGGCTCTATCTCAGCATTGATCAAGGATATGCAGTTTCACGACATTATCCAGCAGCGCTTAGATCATATCCGCAAAATAAACCAGGATATTCTCGAAGAATTGAAAGATATCAGTTATGATCCGATGTATTTGTCCAAAACAAAATATATAAAAGTGATCACCCATCTCTCAAGGATCAATGCAGTACAGATCCAGGTGATCAACCAGGAATATAAATCGGTGATCGACAACCTGAAAAAAACACTGGACAGCATGAACAACCTGCTGAACGTGGAAACCAACCCGACGAGCATTTATTGCTTCAGCAATGTTGCTTTGTTCAATATCCTGGCCGATACGATTTCCAGCAAATTGAAAAGTATTTCCAAAATGGTTTACCCAGGACATACGTTGAGCAACCTGCAAGAAGAAATGGATGAAATTCAAAAAGTATATACAATGAAAACCGAGCGCGATATATTCAGTCGGGTACTGGAGTTGACAACAGCAGGCTACAGCATGCATACGATCAACCTAATGATCATGAAAGAGTTGAAGGATTCTGTGAGTGATAACAGATTGGAATTATTTTAAAAAATAAACAAATGAAATTACCGGAAGAATTGACCACACGCACGATCGACAAGATCGCACAGGAATTCCTGGATGAGTTTTCGTTAAACTCTAAGATCATCGTGTCCTCTGCTTTGATTGAAAAAATTGATGCTACAGGGATCCAATTCCTGATCTCGCTTATAAAACTTTCTATTCAAAACAACGCCAACGTAGCGCTGGACCTTAGTATCAGCAAGGACAACAAAAGCTTGCTGGAGCGCAACGGATTTAAAGAAATGTTCAATTATATCACAGTTCACTAATTAAACCCTGTATGAAAAAAACGATTTTAATAGCGGATGATTCCGAGAGTGTACGCGAAGTGGTAAGCTTCACACTTGAAAACGCCGGGTACAACGTGCTGTCGAGTGTAGACGGAGAAGATGCAATGAAGCATCTGAACGGTTCCGATATTCACCTGGTAGTAACGGATCTTCATATGCCTAAAATGGACGGCATTTCGCTGATCCGTGAGATCCGTGCCAACGAACTTTACAAAGGCGTGCCGATTCTTTTTCTCACTACAGAATCACAAAATTCTAAAAAGGAAGAAGCAAAAGTAGCGGGCGCTACCGGTTGGATTGTAAAACCATTTATGGCAGATAAGTTACTTTCTGCTGTACAAAAAGTAATACGCTAATGGATCTATTCAAAGCCAAATTTATCAATGAAGCCAACGACCTGGTCAATAACCTGGAAGAGTCTGTGCTTGCGCTCGAAAATGATAGGGAAGATACTGCCCTGATCGAACAGATTTTCCGCGTGATGCATACTTTCAAAGGCAGCAGCAATATGTTTGGCTTTGATAAGATCGGCGAATTCACACACCACCTGGAAACGATCTACGATCTTATACGCTTCCATAAACTAACGCTTAACGCAGAGATCTTCAACATTACGCTATTGTCAGTAGATCATCTTAAAAAATTATTGAAAGATGAAAAGTTGAATGACCCTGCAACGGTGCGTACGCACAATAGCTTGCTGGAAAAGATCATTGCTATTACCAAAGATCATGAAGATAAAAAAGAAACATCCGTTGACGCGTCGAATGAAAAGAAAGATCGCTATAGCACGTATCATATTTCTGTGCTGCCTAAGCGAAATATACTTCTTAATGGCAACAACATTCTATACCTGATCGACGACCTGCTCATGCTTGGCGAAGGAAGGGCAATCGCCAACAGTACCGCTATTCCTATGCTCGAGAAGGCTGAACATACGGCTTGCTATCTTTCCTGGGAAGTTTTTCTCGCTACCTCCGAAGCAGAAGCGGCAATCCGTGAAGTATTCCTGTTTGCCGAAGGAGAATGTGAACTGAAAATAACTTGTATTGCAAAAGAGAAAGATCTTTTTCGGCAGGAAGCATTTGTAGAGCTGCTTGATCAGTATTCCTTGTTTGCCAGTGAATTCAACCTGGAGGCAGTTTATGCATTCTTGGGTCAGCAGCAAGTATGTAAAACAACAACAAGTGCGGAAGTAAGATCTGCCACGGCTTCCAAAGAAAGCGGCAGCATTAAAGTTTCATCCGATAAACTGGATGAATTAATGAATCTGGTGAGTGAACTAGTGACTACACAAGCAAGACTCAGTCTGTTCTCTGAGCAAAGTCATAATGGCGAATTGAATGTGATCGCTGAAAATATTGAAAAAATTTCCCGCAGGCTTCGCGATACTACTTTTAATATCTGCCTTGTACCGATCGGCAGTATGCACACCCGTTTCAAGCGATTGGTACGCGATCTTGGAAATGATCTTGGCAAAGAAGTGGATTTTGTAGTAGAAGGATCCGAAACCGAATTAGATAAAACAATCATAGAAAGTATTACCGATCCTTTACTGCATATTATTCGCAATAGCATGGATCATGGAATTGAAGAGGCTTCGGTGCGTCTTCAGGCAGGCAAACCTGCGAAAGGGAAGATCATGCTGCGTGCCTACTATTCCGGAGCCAACGTACACATCGAACTCATCGACGACGGCGCCGGATTGGATGCAGAACGGATCAGGCAAAAAGCAATCGAAAAAGGATTGATCACCAAAGAGGAGAAATTAAGTAAAAAAGAAATCTTCGATCTGATCTTCCTTCCCGGATTTTCTACTGCAGAAAAAGTAACAGGAATCTCCGGCCGTGGAGTAGGTATGGACGTGGTGAAACGAAATATCACCGATATCCGCGGAGAGATTGCAATGGAATCAGTGCCTGGAGAGGGAACTAAGATCACGATCATTCTTCCGCTTACGCTCTCTATCATTGACGGATTGCTGGTGCGCATACAGGATACACATTTTATTATTCCGCTTTCAGTTGTAGAAAAATGTTACGAAGTACATCATGAAGTATTTGTCAACAACTATAAAGAACTGATCGTGCTTGAGGGAAGACAAGTTCCTTATCTCTATCTGAGAGATGAATTCGGAATGAGCGAAAATTGCCCGGAGATCGAGCAAGTAGTAGTAGTGAAATACGAAGACAAACAAATCGGAGTGTCCGTAGATTCAATTGTGGGAGAATACCAGGCAGTGTTAAAGCCTTTAGGGAAATTATATCGCTCGGTACAGATCATTTCCGGCGCTACCATACTGGGCGATGGCTCTGTAGCGCTGGTGATGGATACGAGTCAAATGATAAAACAACTTTCATTACAACAATCTAAAGAATTAGTATATGAGCAATGAAACCAACATTGAGATCGAATCCTTTCTGACTTTTAAACTCGGCGAAGAAGTTTTTGCTGTGAAAGTAGAGAAAGTGATGGAAATACAAGAGCTGAAGCAAATTACAAAAGTTCCGAAAACACCTTCCTATATGAAAGGTGTGGTCAACCTTCGAGGCAACGTGTTGCCGGTGATCGATACCCGTATCAAGTTTGGACTTTCACAGATTGTGGAAACCGTGAACACTTGTATCCTCGTGTTGAAGATCGAAATGGAAAACGATTTTATTCTTCTTGGTTTGTTAGTTGACAGCGTGCAGGAAGTGTTAGAGCTTCCTGCTTCGCAAATCAATCCTCCTCCAAGCATAGGAAGCAAATACAAATCAGACTTCATCATCGGGATGGGAAAGATCAAAGACGATTTTATCATGCTGCTTGATATCGACAAAATATTTTCAGTCGATGATATTGTAGAGGTACAACAGACCACCGAGACTTACTAATAAACTAATTATAAAATACTACTATTCAATCACAAATAATTAAACATTTATCGTTATGAAATTCACAATAAAAAACCGGTTGATCCTAGCGTTTGGATTGTTGATCATCCTCACTGCTTTTATTTTTTACATCGCCACAAGCAATGCCAGGTCCCTGAAGGGAAGCGTGGATGAGCTCATGTCTATGAATGTGCGCAAGGTCATGATCGCAGGAGAAATGTCGGAAGACGTGGAAAATATTTCAAAATGCGGAAAAGATATTATTCTCTCTGCAAACGATGAAAGCCTGCTCGAAGAAGCTATCAAAACGGGCGAAAAAAGAAATGATGAATTGAAAAAACGTATAGAAGAAATGCGTAGCATAGGCGATGCTGCCGAGCTGAAATTTATGAAAGAATTGGAAAGCCTTTGGGGAACCTATATGGATCAACATAAAAAACTGACCACGATGGTGATCAATTCACAAGGTGATCCTGAAAAGCTGAAAGCTGCTTACGCTGTTTGTCTGGGGCCTGCAAGAGAAGCACAAATAAAAACCCTGCAAATGCTCGAAGATCTGAGCAAAGACCTGGAAGGTGATCTGATGGTCATGAAAGCAGAAACGGATAAAACTTATGAAAGCTCTAACAGTAATATGAGCATTCTGCTAGGTGTAAGTATTGTATTTGCAGTAGGGATCTCTTTGTGGATCATTAATTCGATCACGGGCTCATTGGCAAAGGCACGCGAAGCAGTAAAGAAAATTTCCGAAGGCGACATGACCATCGAGATCGAAACCAAGAGCAAAGATGAGATCGGTGAGCTATTGGTAAATATGAAAGCAATGGTATACAAACTGCGTGAAGTGATTGATTTCGTAAGAACTGCTTCTGACAATATCGCCGCTGCGAGCCAGCAGATGAGCTCTTCGTCGCAGCAAATGTCGGAAGGCGCTACCGAACAAGCGGCTTCTGCAGAAGAAGTATCCTCTTCTATGGAAGAAATGTCGTCCAACATCCAACAAAATACTGATAACGCACAGCAAACAGGAAAGATCGCCTACCAAGCGGCTGAAGATATTAAAGAAGGAAGTCTTGCTGTAAATCAAACGGTACTTTCAATGAAAGAAATTGCCGATAAGATTTCCATTATCGGAGAGATTGCAAGACAAACTAACTTGCTCGCGCTGAATGCCGCGGTAGAAGCGGCCAGGGCAGGAGAGCATGGAAAAGGATTTGCAGTAGTAGCAGCCGAAGTACGCAAGCTTGCCGAGCGTAGCCAGATCGCTGCCAACGAGATCAATGTCCTTTCTTCGTCCAGCGTGTCGATTGCAGAAAAATCCGGCAAGCTTTTGGAAACCATTGTACCGGATATTCAAAAAACTTCCAAGCTTGTACAAGAGATCAGCGCTTCCAGCATGGAGCAGAATTCCAGCGCAGAACAAGTGAACACAGCGCTGCAACAGCTCAACCAGATCATTCAGCAAAACGCTGCTTCTTCTGAAGAAATGGCTTCCAACGCGGAAGAGCTTTCCAGCCAGGCAGAACAATTGAAGGAAACGATCTCGTTCTTCAAAGTAGGTGATCACCGCAGACAGACCACACAGGTTTCGCATAAAAATGCACATAACTTTACTCAGACCTATAAACCAAAACAACAAGTAAAGAAAAAAATGAACGGAGCTTCCTATAGCCTCTCCACCAACGGACATGGTGATTCACTCGATTCTGAATATGAAAAATTCTGAGTTTAGAATAGAGTAAGTGCATATGAAAATGGAAGTAATGGGAAACGAATACGCAATTCAAAAACCGAAAGCATCAATAGAACCTATGAAAATAAATGCTGCCAGGATGACCAACGCAGACTTCGCGAAGCTGAGCAGTTTTATTTATCAGCAATACGGGATCAAGATGCCGCCGATAAAAAAGACCTTGCTCGAAAGCAGGCTGCACAAGCGGTTGAACAACCTGCAGATGTCTTCCTTTAAAGAATACATTGATATGATCTTAAAATCGAAACAATCCGATTATGAGATCATCAGCATGGTCAATGCGATCACTACCAACAAAACAGAGTTCTTCAGAGAGTCGGCGCATTTTAATTTTCTTTCTTCCCATATTTTACCTGCGATGTCAGAAAAGAATAATAAGCAGGTAAAGATCTGGAGTGCCGGCTGTTCGAGTGGAGAAGAAGTATATACCATCGCCATGGTGCTGAATGAATTTTGTGAACAACATTCCGAACTCGATTATTCTATTTTAGGCACCGATATTTCTACCGACGTGCTCGATAAAGCGCTTACGGCTGTGTACCCGGAAGAAAGATTGGAAGGGATACCTTTGTTTTTAAAACGGAAATATTTTCTGCGAAGCAAAGACCCGGTAAAACGTACGGTACGCGTAATGCCACAGTTGAGAAAAAAAGCAAATTTCTCCCGGCTCAATTTTATGGACGCTAGCTATCCGATCAATCAAACTTTTGATGTGATCTTTTGCAGAAATGTGTTGATCTATTTCGATAAAACAACGCAGGAAAAAGTGATCCGGAAATTGTGCGAAAAACTTCCTAAAGGCGCCTGGCTTTTTCTGGGGCATTCAGAATCGATCACAGATATGAACTTGCCGTTGGAACAAGTAAAGCCTACCATATTCAGAAAGATCTAATTGATAAAAATTATGGAACAATATTCCGACGAAGAATTATGGAGTGAGCTTTCTGCCAGGATGCATAAAACCATCCAGGCAAAAAGCGAGCAATTGAATTTGCTGAAAGAGCTGGAAGCAGTGAATAAAAAATTAAAAGATTCGGAACGACTGAAAACAAATTTCTTGTCTAACATCCGCAATGAGATCATTAATCCTTTCACGTCGATTCTCAGTCTCTCCAAGATGATCCTTTCGATAGACAGTACCAATATAGAGAAGATCCGCGCAATGATCTCACTGATCCATCTGGAATCGTTTGAACTGGATTTTCAATTCAAAAATATATTTGCCGCTGCGGCGATCGAGGCCGGAGAATTTTACCCGGATTATTCCAACGTCAATATAAATGCATTGCTCCATGAAACAGTGAAGCAATTTTCTTCCAAAGCAGATCAAAAACAAATTGATGTGCAGATCGAAAAAAATGAGGAAGAATATTCCTTCGTTACCGATCCGGAAAAATTTCAGCTGATCGTTTCCAATCTGCTTTCCAATGCTATCAAATACAGCCACGCAGCTGGAGAGGTCAAAATTTCGGCTGTTTGTGAAAATGATCAGTTGTTACTTACAGTGCAAGACAAAGGAATTGGTTTTGATAAAGTTTCAGAAGAAGAGATCTTCAACCGGTTTACACAACTTGATTCCGGTCTCACCCGTTCTTACGGAGGCCATGGACTGGGACTATCGGTGACACGCTCTGCAGTAGAGTTGCTGGAAGGAGAGATAAAAGTTTCGGGCAAGAAAAATGCCGGCTGTGTAGTTACTATTTTATTACCACAAGGTTCACATAAAAAACAGTTTTTGGATGAATCCGAATCAGGCAATGAGATCTTCTTTCATCACAGCGAAAAATTCTGAATCTGCTCCAATGCCGGAATATGAAAAATATTATCTGCATCCCTGTGGACTGTTCATGGACAAACGGCCGCATCAGGTAACTACAATCCTGGGTACTTGTGTGGCAGTCTGCTTGTGGGATCAACAGCTGAAGATCGGGGGCATCAATCACTATATGCTGCCCTTGTGGAATGGGGAAGGCCTTGCTTTGCCCAAGTATGGGTATATTGCCATTGAAAAATTATTGCATAAAATGGAACATGCGGGCAGCCAGCGAAAAAATATTGTAGCAAAAATTTTTGGCGGAAAAGAAGAAAATAATCCTAACGGCAATAATTATTTTCAGATCGGAGAACGAAATGCGGAGATCGCGTTAGGAATTTTGGCAGAAGAAAAAATAAAAATAATTGCCCAGAGCCTGGGAGGTTTTAGCGGCCGGAAGCTTCAATTTTTCACGGATACAGGAGAAGTGTATATGAACTTTCTGAAGGCTGGTTAAAAGCAGTGATCGTTTGTGGAGACACACAAACAACGGCGAATTCTTTATAAATAATTTCAACAAGAAGGTACAAAGAGACGAGATTCTTTGTGCCTTTTTGTGTTTGTGTTTTAAAATAATTTCAGATCGTTTTTATTCTCTCTTAACAAGCTCCCCCGCTTACACACAAAAACCGCCACTGGCTAAACCTCTTCGGACAACTACTCATTATTCGTGGAAACCCTTACGTGATTGGCGTATAGAGACACTATACGAAACTACCATACACATGAAAAAAAACCTCTACCATTTATTATTCGCACTTCTATGCGTAGTTGAAGTCAACGCGCAAAATGTTCTCATGACAGATCCACCCTCAGCCCCCGATCTTTTCCAGCAAGCCGATACAATGGTTAATATGATTGCATACAACGGAGAGACGATCGATGAAATAATACCAGAAAGCTCTCAAGTGCCGCCGACTACTACACCTATTGCTACCGACCGTCCCGATCAAACAGAATGTCCTTTTCTTGTACCACCTAAAATGTTCCAGATCGAAACAGGTGCCAGTGTGGAATACGATAAAGATCCCTCTACAAGTTCTAAAATTAAAAACTATACCTACAATACAACCTTATTGAAATATGGAATTTCGCGTCAATGGGAATTTCGCTTTATCGCCGAATACCTGGGTACGAAGATCACTTCCAGGACAGATCGTACGCTAAACAGGAATGTAAGCGGTATGAATTCGATTGCGGTAGGTACTAAAATATTTATCTGTGAAGAAAGAGGGATCATCCCGAAGGTAGCGTTGCTGGCGCATTTGGAGCTTCCTTATTTTGGAAGTTCGCAATTTAAAGTAAAACATCTTGCGCCACGTTTTCGCTTTTCCATGCAGAATACCTTAAGCGAACGTTTCACGCTTTCCTACAACGTAGGCGGCGAGTGGGACGGCGATTCACAGAATGCCACGATCATTTACACCGCTTCGCTTGGGATCTCTTTGGTAAGAAATCTAAACATGTTCATAGAAGCATATGGTTTTATGACAGAAAATTCAAATGTAGAAAATGAATTCAGCGGTTCGTTTACCAACGATCACCGTGCCGATGCAGGATTTACCTACCTGATAAAAAATAATTTACAGCTCGATGTTTCCGGAGGAATTGGTATTTCCAAAGTATCTCCCGATTCTTTCCTGAGTTGCGGTCTGTCGTGGAGATTCCCGCAGTAGAAAAGTTCTCTTTGTTATATTTTTTGTGTTTCAGTCCCCGGCCATAAATACCCCATCCATGGCCGGGATTGAGCTTTTTTAGGGGAGTGGGGATCTTGAGTGTGAAAAAACTTAATTCTTATCTGATATTTTTTCCCAGGGAATGATAATTTTCAATACCAGTTTTTTATCTGTGACTTCAATGAGTTGAATAACGCCAGAAGATAAAAGCGTATAATGATGATAAATATCCGGGCGTTTACTTCCGGCTTTTAGAGAGGCAAGCTCAATGGTTTTGTTTTTTACATTGAAATTCCATTTTCCGGAATAGCTATATCGGTTGTCATCCAGTCCACAGGGAGCGGAGGCGTGTTCCTGATAAGAACCATTTTCTAAAAAACAGAGAAAGCGACCCCAATCATATCTCGGAAAGTCTTGGGGATCATTTTTTACCTTTATTAATGTCAAAAGACTGTCTTCTGACGTTATTTTCCATTCTCCATAAAGGTTGGTTTTATCCTGAGCCTGTAGATTCATGAAAATTGAAGATAATAAAAGGGTATGGATTAATTTTTTCATTTTTTAAGAATCAATCTGTAAATAAGATGCTTAGGAAGATGTTTTTTCATAAGGTGAAAAATATTTTTTTTCAAAAAAGCTCTTTTTAGCTTATAAATGAGGTTTTTAAAAAAAGTTTGATTTTTTTTTATAGGATAGGTTTTGAATAGACTTTTGAGAGAATAAAGTTCTCAAAGCAGAAACTCCTATATAAAATGATCTGTATTTTGAGTTTTTTATGGAACTAAAAATGAAAATGGCGATATAAAGCTGATTTTTTGCAAGTTGACCTCCATTTCGAAGCGTTGGTGTCAATTTTTTTGTAAAACTTTTATAATATTTTTACGATATAAAATAAAGAAATTAATATTTAAAACATCAATAATCATGGAACAAACACAAAAGAAAGTAGCTGCTGTAAAACCTAACGTGATTGTAATAGCGATCGCTATCACTTGCCTGGTAATCGTAGCAGTTGTAAAAAATCTTCTATAAGTAGGTTTTTTTAAGACATCATAAAAAAGACTTCCTTCCGGGAAGTCTTTTTTATTTGAAATGGGTTTAAATTTCATGCAATCCAATTTCAGCTTTTTTAAAATCAGCTTAATTTTTAGGGCTCTTACTTATATATGTGTACCCAAAAGCTTAAATCCAGTCAATTTTTGAAGATGCATTTTTGGGCTAAATTATTCATAGAGATAACTTGTTTGGCTGGTATTTCTAATAAATTTGTTCTATTCTCTCTTTATTGAACAACAAAATCCATATAAATCCATTTTTATAGAAGTTCTGCCTTATAAATAAGGGGTCTATTTTATAAAATATAAAAAATCGTCAATTTTTTACCCTTTTAGTGAAAATAATTTCTTTAGTTTTAACTTTTTTTCAAAAAAATTAAAAATAGTGTCTAAATTTTGATGACTTTTTCAAAAAACATAATATTTTTGTCAAAGTAACAATCAATTTTAACACTAAAACAAACTAATATGACTAAACAAGACAAACAGCTGTCGATAATACCATTCGTAGCGTTGGTTATTATCAGTATACTGGCCCTGATTTTCGATAAGGTGCCTGGTCCGATTGTAACAGAGGGGTTGAATTCAGGTGATACTGCCTGGATGCTAGTATCTGCAGCTCTCGTATTGTTGATGACTCCAGGTCTGGCGTTGTTTTATGGCGGGATGGTAAATGCAAAAAACCTTATCTCTACCATGCTTCAGAGTTTTATCTGTATGGGTATCATCTCTGTTTTGTGGATCGTAGTAGGTTATAGCCTTGCATTTGGCGAAGACATCGGTGGTTTTATCGGAAACCCAGCTACGCACTTTATGTTTAAAGGTGTATTGGATGGCAAACCTTGGGTATATGCTTCCACTATTCCTCTGGCTTTGTTCGCTTTCTTCCAATTGAAATTCGCGGTGATCACTCCGGCGCTTATCACCGGTTCTTTCTCTGAAAGAGTAAAATTCACTTCTTATATCCTTTTCGCTTGTCTGTTCAGCATGCTGATCTATGCTCCGCTTGCTCACTGGACTTGGCACCCTGACGGTTTCCTTTGCAAAATGGGAGTTCTTGACTTTGCTGGTGGTACCGTAGTACACATTTCTGCTGGTTGCGCTGCACTAGCGGCTGCTCTTTACCTAGGTAAGAGAAAAACTCCAGTGATCACTGAGCCTGCTAACATTCCTTATGTATTGCTTGGTACAGGTCTTCTTTGGGTAGGTTGGTTTGGTTTCAACGCAGGTTCTGCGGTAGGAGCTAACACCCTGGCTGTTTCTGCTTTCGGTGCTACCAACACTGCTGCTGCTGCTGCTGGTCTGGCTTGGATCCTTTTTGATTCTGTAAAAGGAAAAGCTCCTTCTGCAATGGGCTTCTGTATCGGTGTAGTAGTAGGTCTTGTGGCCATTACTCCTGCTGCTGGTTTCGTAACTATTCCTGTAAGTATCTTCATCGGCGTTGTTTCTTCTATCATCTCTAACCTGATGGTAACTTGGAGAGCAAGAACAAGCATCGACGATACTTTGGATGTATTCCCTTGCCACGGTATTGGTGGAATCAGCGGAATGATCTTTACTGGTATCTTCGCTTCTACAGCAATCAACAGTGTAGTAGTAGAACAAGGTCTATTCTATGGAGAGACCGCTCTGTTCACCAAACACTTGCTTGCATTGCTGATTGTAGTAGCATTCGCTTTCGGTGGTTCTTTCGTACTGTTGTTCCTGACCAACCTTGTTGCTCCTCTTCGTGTATCTGAAGAAGATGAGAAAACAGGTCTTGATGTTACTCAACACGGTGAAAAACTTACCTGGGGTATGGAATAATATCTTATCCTTGTGGTTAATAAGAGAGGGAGCGTATTATACGTTCCCTCTCTTATTTTATATGAGATAGAATGATTTTTTGATTTTTGATTTTTAAATTTGAATTTTGTTTAATTCATAATCCAAATTTTTAAAATATGTATACGATAAGACAACGATTGCTCAAGTGGGTTTACCCTCTCTTTATAAGAATGAGAAAGAAAAGTGATAAGGGTGGAAAACGATTGTCGAACAAACAACAGATAAAACCTCCTGTTTCATTTTTTGAGCTGAAAGCTACGGCTAACAATGGTAAAGAAATTTCTATGGATACGTTCAAGGGAAAAAAGATCATGGTGGTAAATGTAGCCTCCAACTGTGGCTATACGAACCAGTACGAAGCACTCGAAAAACTTTACAAAGAAAATGAATCCAAACTTGTGATCCTTGGCTTTCCCGCCAACGACTTCAATGACCAGGAAACCGGCACGGATAAAGAGATCGAGCAGTTTTGCAAGGTGAATTTTGGTGTTACATTCCCACTTTTCAAAAAACATTCTGTATTGGCCCCCAATCAAAATGAAATATATCAATGGTTAACCGATGAAAAGAAAAACGGATGGAATCAACAAGTGCCGGTGTGGAATTTTTCGAAGTATATTCTGAATGAAGAAGGAATTCTGGAAAACTTCTACGGCCCAGCGATAGCACCGGATAGCGAGGAAATAAAGAAAAGCCTGAGTTAGAATTACAGAATCAAAAATCAAATTCACCTCAATTCTGTAAATTCTGATCGGAAAGATGAGCGTTCATTTCATTGATCACGCGGTCCAGTTCTTCGGCGCTGTCTTGCAGTAGGTCCAAGTATTTTCGCAGGTTTTCGTTTTCGGTTTTCTGCTCTTCAGCATGAATGAGATTCATGATCCCCATGATCCGCGCGAGCGGCGCTCTTACTTTGTGTGAGTTTAGAAAAGAATAATCGCGCAGCCGTTTATTCAGATCGTTCAATTTTTCGGTACGGAGCTTTACCAGTTCTTCCAGATTTTTATTCAGGTGATTTACCTCTTCATTTTTATTAAAGACCAAGAGCCGCTGCTGATCGTAGTCTTTGATGAACGTATGTCCCAGAATAAAAATGATCAGCAATCTTGAAAAGACTTCGATGTGGGCAAATATAAAATCATTGTGAGGCTGTACCAAATAAGTGTTAGGCTCCGGATCGGTATAAGACAAGATCGAAAGCGTGAGAAATACAGTGATCAAGATAGCATGCAGTACAGACCACAAGATCCGCTGCCAGCCACGGTATACGATCATGATCACCAATAGTGACAAAGAAAAATCGATGACAGTAGGAGTGCTGACGTAATGCGTACCCGCAAGAAAAATAAAGCTAGCGATCACTGCCATAAAATTCACGATAACCACCATATGCTGGATGATCTTCTTGCCCGGATATTTAAGGATCAAAATGATAAAAATAAAATAGACCGGAAGGATCATTGACGCAATCAGGCAATGAAAGGGATTTTCGTTCCAGAAAAGGTCGTACGCCAGATAAATGATTGACATGCCAAGCCCCATCAATTCTATGCTGTAAATGGTCTGCCACACTATAGAATCGAAACCTGGGTTTAAAATTTTACGAAAAAAACGTTTGACGTTAGAGAGAATCAAGTTGAAATTTTGCACAAATTTTTACTGGTATAGCATCTATAAAGATAAACATTGATTTCAAAAAAGAAACTCCACAGAAAAAAAATGTGGAATATACGTGAAACAAATACTGATTTTTAAGTATAAAAATTACTAAAACGAAATCTTAATCGGTGTATGCATTTCTAATGCCGGATGAATTTTTCCCAATTCTTCGTTAGTAACCTCAATATAGCCATGCCTCCGGTAGAGTGATGAATACTTAGTTTGGGTTGGAGTAAAAAACTTAATATTCAGGACAAAAAGAGTAAAAGACAACAAAAGCCGGGAGTGATTTTAAGGGATTCTGATTCTGGATTTTTATTCTACAGAAAAACGATAAATATTGTTAAATTTGCACCCTTATTCGGACTGTTTAAGGATAAACGGTCTTTACTATTTGCATCACACAACAATGGAAAATATACGTAATTTCTGCATCATCGCACATATTGACCACGGCAAAAGCACCCTGGCCGACCGTCTGCTGGAGTATACCAACACGGTGACCAACCGCCAGATGGAAGCACAAGTGCTGGATGATATGGACCTGGAAAAAGAAAGAGGGATTACCATTAAGAGCCACGCGATCCAGATGGACTATGTCTTAGATGGTAAAAAATACACACTCAACCTGATCGATACTCCAGGCCACGTCGATTTTTCATACGAAGTATCGCGCTCTATTGCTGCTTGCGAAGGTGCGCTGCTCCTGGTAGACGCCGCACAAGGAATCCAGGCGCAGACCATTTCCAATCTTTACCTGGCAATGGAAAATAATCTTGAGATCATTCCCGTACTCAATAAAATAGACCTTCCTGGCGCCATGCCGGAAGAGATCAAAGATCAAATGGTAGACCTGCTAGGTTGCGACCGTGATGGTATTCTAAGCGCCTCCGGCAAGACTGGAGAAGGCGTATACGGCGTATTGGAAGCGATCGTAAAAAGAATTCCTGCTCCGAAAGGAGATAAAAATGCTCCGCTGCAAGCCTTGATCTTCGACTCTGTATTCAACTCTTTCCGCGGGATCGAAGTAATTTTCAGATGTTATAATGGCATTATTAAAAAAGGCGACAAAGTAAAATTCGTAGCCACAGGCAAAGAATACTACGCCGATGAGATCGGTATCCTGCGCTTAACCAAGGAGCCGCGCGAGCAGGTAGAAGCTGGCGATGTAGGCTACCTGATCTCTGGTATCAAAACCGCTAAAGAAGTAAAAGTAGGTGACACGATCACACACGTAGAAAATCCTAGTAAGAATGTGATCAAAGGTTTTACAGAAGTGAAACCAATGGTTTTTGCAGGAGTATATCCTGTAGATACTTCCGACTTCGAAGACTTGCGCGATGCGATGGAAAAACTGCAGTTGAACGATGCTTCGCTCGTATGGGAGCTTGAAACCTCTGCGGCACTTGGCTTTGGCTTCCGTTGCGGTTTCCTGGGTATGCTGCATATGGAGATCGTGCAAGAGCGTCTGGAGCGCGAGTTTGACCAGACCGTGATCACTACTGTGCCTTCTGTGCAGTTTTGGGTATTCGATACCAAAGGAGAAAAACATATTGTAAACGCACCTTCCGAAATGCCCGATCCATCGAAGATCGAGCATATCGAAGAACCTTATATTAAAGCACAGATCATTACAAAGTCCGACTACATCGGGCCGATCATGACCTTGTGTATGGATAAACGCGGAACGCTGAAGAACCAAACTTATCTTACTTCCGAACGTGTAGAAATGAATTTTGAAATGCCGCTTTCGGAAATGGTATTTGATTTCTTCGATAAATTAAAATCAATTTCCAGAGGATACGCTTCTCTGGATTACGAACTGATTGGCTACCGCACGTCCAACATGTCGAAGCTCGATATTCTACTCAACGGCGAACGTGTAGACGCATTGTCGGCAATTGTACACCGCGACAAATCGTATGAATGGGGAAGAAAATTGTGCGAGAAATTAAAAGAGCTGATCCCAAGACAACAGTTTGAAATCGCCATCCAGGCAGCGATCGGTGCGAAGATCATTTCCCGTGAAACGTTAAGTGCAATGCGAAAAGACGTATTAGCAAAATGTTATGGTGGTGATATTTCGCGTAAGCGTAAACTTTTGGAAAAACAGAAGAAAGGAAAGAAACGCATGCGCCAGGTAGGAAATGTGGAGATTCCGCAGGAAGCATTTATGGCGGTGTTGAAGCTGGATTAGTATTTGACTAATTGGTTTAAAATTTCTAAATTAATAGAATGAAAGCTGTTAAAATAAAAACCGAATTACATCAAAGCATCGAAAATATCGAGGATATTGATTTCTTGAAAGCGATTCAAACAATTGTTCAGTCAAGAAATACTCAAACGACAGAAGAACCAATTTTGACTAAAAAACAAATTGCTGGATTAAAACAAAGTTTAAAAAAAATAAAATCCGGAAGAGTAATCTCTAATAAAGCAGTACAGAATTTTTTTGATGAATGCCTAAAGAAATAGTATGGTCCGAATCTTCCCTACTAAAAAAGATTTAATGATCATGGATCAATATTTTCAATAATGAAATTCTCCTTCTCCACCAAGCTAAGCCTCTCCGATTGCCAACACCTGATGAATAATATCAGCACAAACGTATTAGAGACCGGGAAATTTTTTGACGGAAAACTTACTGAAAATAAATTTCAATACAACTACACAATTTTCACCAGCGATACCTCTGGCAATATCCGCAAACCCCAAAAAATGCCATATTGTACAGTTGCCGGACAGATCAATCCAACTGCTCAAGGTTGTATGATCGAAGGAAATGTGACCGTAGTAAAACAACGAATACGATTGCTCACAACCATTTTTGCACTTGCTACCATAGGGCTTTATCTATTTCTTTATATACAAAAGCTGCCTTTGCTATTTTCGTTTTTTCTGCCCCTCGGATATGGGGCTATAATGATCGCAGATATCGCTAGATTCCTAAGTAGTAAAAAGGAAGCAGTGACTGAATTGCAGAAAATTCTTTCTCGCTATTAAAATACGAAATTGTAACAACCTGAAAATAATAGTACCTTTACAGAGTACTTACTGGTGCCACGCTCAAAGTGGTGGTACAATAGAATTTAAAAATCAAAAACATCATGGTTCTCCTGGACGGCAAAAAATTATCGGAAGAAATTCTCAACGAGATCACCGAAGAAGTAAAATCCATCAAGGCTAAAGGCGGGAAAATTCCTCACCTGGCAGCAATCATTGTAGGACACGACGGTGCCAGCGAAACCTATGTAAACAATAAAGTAAAATCCTGCGAACGTGTAGGATTTAAATCTACTCATATCAAATTGCCTGAAACCTGCACCGAAAAAGAATTGCTCGACCAGGTGATAGCCATCAACAACAATCCTGACATAGATGGATTGATTGTACAATTACCGCTGCCAAAACATTTGTCTGCCGATAAAATTACACACACCATCCTTCCGGAAAAAGATGTAGACGGTTTTCATCCTTCCAACGTAGGCCGTATGGCGCTTGGGCTGCCGTCTTATATCTCAGCCACTCCGAATGGCGTGTTGGAAATTTTAGAACGTTATAAAATTCCTACAGAAGGAAAACATTGTGTAGTACTGGGAAGGAGCAATATTGTAGGGTCTCCGATGAGTATCCTGATGTCTAAAAATACTTATCCGGGAAATAGTACGGTCACGATCTGTCACAGCAAAACTTCCAACCTTCGTGAGATCACTCGTCAGGCAGATATCCTGATCGTAGCGATTGGGAAGCCGGAATTTGTAACGGCAGACATGGTGAAAGACAACGCCGTAGTGATCGATGTAGGAATTCACCGTATTGCTGATGCCAGCAAGAAATCAGGCTTCCGCCTGATCGGCGATGTGAAGTTTGATGAGGTAGCAGCAAAGGCAAGTCATATTACCCCTGTGCCAGGTGGCGTAGGATTGATGACTATTTGCTCGCTGCTGAGTAATACATTGAAAGCTTCGAAGAAAGAAATATACGGATAAAAATTCAATGCAAACTACGGTATCTTCGGTCTCCTATCCAGTAATGGAAGCATTCTACACCATCCAGGGAGAAGGCTTCTATCAAGGGCATGCCGCTTATTTTATAAGACTGGGCGGATGCGATGTAGGCTGTCATTGGTGCGACGTAAAAGAATCCTGGGAAGCAGACAAACATCCGAAAAAAACGGTAGAAGAAATGGTGCGCGAAGCTTCTGGTTTTCCTGGTCGCATAGCAGTGATCACCGGAGGAGAGCCGCTGATGTATGATTTGACAGCACTCACAGAAGCCTTGAAAGAAGCCGGTTTTCGCACACATATCGAAACTTCCGGTGCTTATCCGCTTACAGGAAAATGGGATTGGGTATGTCTTTCTCCCAAAAAATTCAAAGAACCGGTCGAGAGTATTTATCCCTTCGTACACGAATTGAAAGCGATCATATACAACAAATCAGATTTCGATTTTGCGGAAAAACATTTTCAACTGATCCAACAAAATCAACCTGCTCAGAATACAACTAAATTTTTTCTGCAACCCGAATGGTCCAAGCAGCAAGACATGCTGCCGTTGATCATTGATTATGTAAAAAATAATCCAACATGGGAAGTATCGCTACAGGTGCATAAGTATATGAACATACCTTAAAAGTTATGAATTGTGAGTTATGAATTATGAGTTAATTCATAACTCATAATTCATAACTCATATCAACCTAAAGAAAAAGGGAGTCGTTGTAAGATCTCCCTTTTTATATATAAACTAGGTTTGGTAGGAACAACAGGAATGGATAGGCTTTTGGCGCCAATGCACGGTTTTGATTTCGCTTAAACCGATAAAAGTTGTATTTTGTAGAACTTATCAGAAGTATACGATTAAAGATTATGATGCGTTACAAGTTTTTTATTTACCTCGCTTTATTTTTTCTGACCACCGGGCATGCATTCGCACAAACCCTGAGCACAACTAATAAAAAAGCGATCCAGAATTATCAGCTGGCCGATCAACTGATCCAGGCAAGGAAGTTTGACGATGCCAAACAAGCTTTGTATAGCGCTATTGACAAAGACCCTAATTTTGTAGAGGCCTATATGAGACTAGGCGCCATCCATAAACTTTTCGGAGATAAAGAAAAAGCAAGAAACGCTTTCAAAAAAGCCGCTGAGTTAAAGCCTGATTATAAACCAATGGCGCTGGCTTATTATACCCTGGCCGATTACAGTTTTTCCGATGGACAATACGACGAAGCAAAAAAATATTATGAAATGGTACTTCGCGTACATCCGGATGATAAGCAGCTGGTAGAACTATCAGACCACGGAAGTAAAAATTGCGATTTTGCGATCGAAGCCAAAAAACATCCGTTGGATTTCAAACCGATAAAGATGAGTTCTACGATCAATAATTTTCACGTACAAGCTTATCCGATTCTCACTGCCGATCAGCAAACAATGATCTACTACGTGATCCGTACACCGGAGCGTAATGCAAAAGGAGATATTATGATCTCCAAAAAAGTAAATGGCGAGTGGACACATCCTGTTTCTATTTCAGATAAAATAAATACTCCGATGGACGAGGGAGCACCTACTATGTCGGCCGACGGAAGAGCGCTGGTATTTGCTGCTTGCAACCGCCCGGATGCTGTGGGGGGGTGCGATCTTTATATTTCTTACCGCGAAGGAGAGGAGTGGAGCGAACCTGTAAACATGGGCAGAGAGATCAATTCCGGTGCCTGGGATTCCGAACCTTCTCTTTCGGCAGATGGCAGAACTTTGTATTTCTCTTCCGAACGTCCCGGCGGACAAGGGAGAATGGATCTTTGGTATTCCAAACTGGTGAAAAACGGTTCCTGGTCTAAAGCGCAAAATATGGGAGCAGGCATCAATACAAAGGGAGACGAGGTTGCGCCTTTTATTCACGCAAATGGGAATACACTTTACTATTCTTCCAACGAACTTCCTGGCATGGGAGGGTATGATATTTTCTATTCTAAAAAAATCGGAAACGAATGGTCGCTTCCGAAAAATGTAGGTTACCCGATCAATACGTCTGATCATGAAGGAACGCTGTTTATCACGGTAGACGGTGCAAAAGGATATTATTATATCTACGACAAGAAAGTACCGATCAATCCGCCTTCTACGATTTACGAATTTGATATACCGAAAGAACTTCAGGAGGAAAATAAAAGTACCTATGCAAAGGGAACCGTATACGATGCAGTGACCAAGAAAAAAATCTCCGCCAGTGTGGAAGTGATTGACCTGAAAACAAACCAGGTAAAGCAACAGGTAAATGCAGACGCGGTAACTGGTGAATATATGATCGTGTTAACGGAAGGAAGCGAATACGCGCTGAATGTAAGCAAGGAAGGATATTTATTTTTAAGCAGTTTTCTCGATTATAAAAATCCATCAGCCTTTAATCCATTTACGTTGGATGTTTATCTGAATCCGATCAAACAGGGTTCTTCGGTAGTATTGAATAATATTTTCTTCGAAGAAAATTCATACGAGCTGGAAGACAAATCTACCGCAGAGTTGGATAAGATCGTAGCCTTCATGAATGTAAACCCGACGGTATCCATCGAGCTTGGCGGCCATACCGATGATGTAGGTTCGGATGCCAGCAATCTTGAGCTTTCGCAAAAAAGAGCAAAAGCAGTTTACGATTATCTTGTAAGTGCAGGTATCCCTGCTTCAAAATTAAAATACAAAGGATACGGCGAAACTAAACCTGTAGCGCCCAACAACAGTGAGGAAAACAGAGCGAAGAACCGGCGTATAGAATTTAAAGTGTTATAGGGGTTATGAGTTATGAATGTTTGAATTATAAATTCTTACATCTGGAATTTCGCATATTCCATTATTTTGTAAAATTTCTAAATCAAGCATAAAACAATTATTCATAACTAACATTGTGATTAATTTGAGGAAAACCTACCACCAGATTTTCCTATAAAAAAACTATCTTTGAAAGATGCTTAAATCCTCTTTCACTAAAGACAAAGTAGAAGCCGGTCTGGACGAAGCCGGGCGCGGATGCCTGGCGGGCCCAGTAGTAGCCGCCGCTGTGATCTTGCCAAAAGGATATAAGCACAAAGGCCTGAACGATTCCAAAAAGCTGACTGCTAAACAGCGAGAGGAATTAAGGATTGATATCGAAAGAGACGCCTTATGTTTCGCGGTTGCAGAAGTTTCGGAAAAAATCATCGACGAGATCAATATTCTGAATGCTTCCTTCAGAGCCATGCATGATGCGCTGGATAAGCTGCACACGCAGCCTGAACTTCTTCTAATAGACGGAAACCGTTTTAAAAAATACAAAGAAATTCCTCATGAATGTGTGATCCAGGGAGATGGGCTCTACCTGGCCATCGCAGCGGCTTCCATTCTAGCCAAAACTTATCGTGATGATCTAATGACTCGGTTGGCCGTAGAATACCCACAATACGGCTGGGAACATAATATGGGCTATGCCACCGAATTTCACAGAACTTCTATTGAAAAATATGGTTATTCCCCACTTCATCGCCTTTCTTTTAATGTTAAGTCAAGTCAATTGGAAATATTCTAAGAACTTGTATTAAATAAAGGCATTTCATTTAGAAGGAATTGTATTTTATTGTATTTTTACTTTTTATGACAATGGAAACTATACAGACTGTACTTAAAAAAGTCCCCCTCAACGATCTACATGAAAAGCTTGGTGCCAAGATGGTACCTTTCGCAGGGTTTAATATGCCAGTGCGTTACAGCTCGGATGTGGAAGAACACAGCACGGTTCGGAATTCCGTAGGTGTTTTCGACGTTTCTCATATGGGGGAATTTGTACTTTCCGGTGATAAGGCTCTTGCGCTTATTCAAAAGATCACTACCAACGACGCTTCGGTATTGGAAATAGGAAAAGCACAATATTCTTGTTTCCCAAATGGCAAAGGTGGAATTGTAGACGATATCATCGTTTACCGCACGGCCGAAAAAGAATATTTGATCGTGGTGAATGCTTCTAATATTGAAAAAGATTGGAACTGGATCAAACAAAATAATTCTGAAAAAGCAAAGATGATCGATCTTTCGGCGAAGATCTGTTTGTTTGCCGTGCAAGGACCGAAATCGGTTGAAACCCTTCAAAAACTTACTGACGTAAATCTAGCTGAAATTCCTTACTACTCTTTTACTACCGGTAATATTGCCGGTTCTGAAAATGTGTTGATCTCCAACACAGGATATACTGGAGCAGGTGGATTTGAGTTATTTCTAAAAGCTTCCGATGCTGAAATGGTATGGAACAAAATTTTCGAAGCCGGCGCGGAATTCGGGATCAAACCAATTGGGCTTGGAGCCCGCGATACGCTTAGACTGGAGATGGGCTACTGCCTGTACGGAAACGATATAGACGACACGACTTCTCCAATACAAGCCGGTTTGGGTTGGATCACCAAGTTCACCAAAGATTTTATCGATTCAGATTTACTTCGTAGTCAGAAAGAAAATGGCGTGAAGAAAAAACTGGTCGGGTTTGAAATGATTGACCGCGGTATTGCACGTGGGCATTATGAAATTATGAACGAACATTCACAACCTATTGGCACCGTTACTTCCGGTACACAATCGCCAAGCTTATCAAAAGCAATAGGGATAGGCTATGTAGAAGTTGAATATGCACAACCGGGAAAAGAAATTTTCATCAATATCCGGAATAATCCATACAAAGCGCAGATAGTAAAAATGCCTTTTCTGAAAAAATAAATTACCCTTACTAATTACTGACGAATATGAAGAACGTTGAAGTTTGCCTCACTCCCGATCTGGTAAAAACATACGGAGTTGAAAATAAAATAGTAGTAGTAGTAGATATTCTGCGCGCCACTTCGGTGATGACCACGGCGCTGGCTCACGGCATTCAAAGTATTACACCGGTAGCTTCCGTAGAAGAATGCCAATGCTTAAAAGATAGCGGCTACCTGGCAGCAGCAGAAAGAGATGGTAAAACAGTGGATGGATTTGATTTCGGAAACTCCCCTTTTACATATATGGATAAAAGCCTTGCCGGAAAAAAACTTGCCGTTACCACTACCAATGGTACACTAGCAATTACACGCTCGGTGGAAGCAGAAGAAGTAGTAGTAGGATCTTTTTTAAACATCAGCTCGGTGGCTAATTACCTGATCAATCAGCCGCACGATGTGATGATCTTGTGTGCAGGATGGAAAGGTAGAGTAAATCTCGAAGACACACTTTTTGCAGGAGCATTGATCGAATTGTTGGGCAATGCTTTTGATTCTGAAAACGATTCGGCCATCGCAGCCGTAGCGCTTTATCGCATGGCGAAAGACGATATGATGGGTTTCCTGAAAAATTCTTCCCACGCCAAACGTCTCAAAGGACTTTCAATCATCAAAGACATCGACTTCTGTCTTCAGCGCGATGTGTATGATATTATTCCTGTGTTGAAAGACGGTGAACTGGTGATCCGGGAAAAAACATACGCAGAACTTTAAGATTCAGGTATAACCCTGACAGAGGAATTGATTAAAATTCCAAAAGACAGATACCAAATTCCCAAAAATTGTTAATTGGAATTTGGTATTTGTCTTTTAGTGATTATTTCAATTGGCACTCATGCGTTATTTTTTGCTTTCTTCCGTTTCCTAAAACTTTTCTGACGCTGTTTTTCATATTTCCTCAAACCATTCTAAATGAATTCTTTACTTCCATCCAAATGGACATTTTAAGTATTTTATATAATTTTAATAGTTGTTATTTATCTGATATTCAGTTTTTTATAGATAAATAAAGCAACCAAAAACCTTGCTAGTAAGCAAATATTCAAATACATTTGTAACGCTTGTATTATGTGAATTAACTAATACAAAATATGGTAAATTGAAGATTGTAAACCTAAGTAACTGTAAAATTGTATTTATGAGAAGATTAACCTTTGTAACGAAGGCGCTGGCTTTGATCTTTTTAGTTTCCTGTACCAAAGGAACGGAAAAAAAAGTCGCTGTTCCTTCCACCGCTGCAAACACCATGGATCCAAGAGTGAGCGAATTGTTGAGTAAGATGTCTTTGGAAGAAAAGATAGGACAAATGACACAGGTCAATTTGAATGTCATTCTCAAAGATGGCTACCAAAGTAAAGACGCGGCTATTGATTCAGCCTTGCTGGACACTGCAGTATTGAAATACAAGGTAGGATCAATTCTCAATGTAGTGCCTTACGCCCGCACGGTTGATCAATGGATCACTATCATCAATACGATCCAGCAGGCGGCGATGAAAACACCTCATAAAATTCCGGTACTATATGGAATTGACGCCATCCATGGAGCTACCTACACGCAAGAGTCTACATTGTTTCCGCACAACATCGCCGAAGCTGCTTCGCGCAATGTGGAACTGGTGAAAGCGGCTTCCAAAGTGACAGCCAAAGAAACGAGAGCTTCCGGGATTCGCTGGAACTTTGACCCGGTGCTCGACATTGCACGCCAACCGCTCTGGTCGCGCTTCCCGGAGACCTTTGGCGAAGATCCTTACATCATCGCACAAATGGGAGCGGCTACTATTACTGCTTACGAAGGAGATGGCCTCGACAAGATCACGTCAGTAGCTTCTTGTATGAAACATTTTATCGGATACTCCAATCCCGCGTCTGGTAAGGACAGGACACCTGCTTATATTTCTGAAATTCAATTAAGGGAATACTACCTTCCGCAATTCAAAGCCGCTGTGGCCGCGGGCGCTTCTACCGTGATGATCAATTCAGGAGAGATCAACGGAGTGCCGGTACACGCCAATAAATATTTGTTGACCGATGTGCTAAGAAAAGAATTGGGATTTACAGGGATTGCAGTAACGGATTGGGAAGATATCATCCGTTTGCATGAACGCCACAAAGTTGCTTCCACTCCGAAAGAAGCCGTACGTATGGCTATTGAAGCGGGCATCGACATGAGCATGGTGCCGCATGATTATTCCTTTTGCAATCTTCTGCTCGAACTTGTAAAGGAAGGAACGATCAGCGAAAAAAGAATTGACGAATCGGTGGCGCGTATTTTGGACGTAAAATTTAAAACAGGATTGTTCGACAATCCATTTGCAGAAGAAGAAGCAAAAAAGAATTTCGGTTTACCAGAATACAAAGCCATTGCCCTGGAAGCAGCAAGAGAAGCGATCACGCTTTTGAAAAATGATTCCATCAAAGGCAATCCAGTATTGCCTTTATCTAAAGATAAAAAAATCCTGGTTGCTGGTCCGGCTGCTACGAGCGTGTCTGCGCTGAACGGCTGCTGGTCCTATACCTGGCAGGGAAATGAAGGGGATAAATATCCTGCTTCTTACAAAACGATCGCGCAATGTATTGCGGAAAAGATCGGAGAAAAAAATGTGACTACGATCGCAGAGCCTTTTAAAAAAGGAGAAAAGTATGACGCAGCATTGCTTACTGCAAAAGCGAAGAAAGCAGATTATATCGTACTATGTTTAGGAGAAAACGCTTACGCGGAAACCCCAGGGACAATTTTCGATCTGACCCTGGACCGCAACCAGCTGGAGCTAGCGAAAGCCGCCATCGCTACCAACAAGCCGGTAATTCTTGTGTTGGTCGAAGGAAGACCAAGAGTGGTGAGAGAAATAATTCCGGGAATGAAAGGCGTGCTGCAAGCCTACTGGCCGGGTAGCCAAGGCGGCGAAGCACTTGCCGATATTCTTTTCGGTGATTGCAATCCGAGTGGAAAACTTCCTTATTCTTATCCTGCCTACACCGGTATGATCATGAGCTATGATTATAAATTTTCCGAATTACAAGAAGAGCTTGTACCGGGCACTTTTCCACTTACCGGCTACCGTCCCCAGTGGGCATTTGGCCATGGCTTGAGCTATACTACGTTTGCTTATTTCAATCTGAAAGTGAGTAAAGATACATTGATAGGAGAAGAGAATTTAACGATCACAGTGGATGTACAAAACACAGGTGAGAGAGACGGTAAACTTGCCATCGATCTTTTCACCAGAGATTTGTATGCCTCGATCACACCATCGCAGCGTAGGCTGAGAAGATTTACTAAGATCGAATTGAAAGCCGGAGAAAGTAAAACAGTGACGTTTGAAATCAACAAAGACGACCTTGCTTTTGTAGCGGCAGACCTCAAGACAATCACAGAAGACGGAGGATTTGAAGTGTTTGTAGGAGATCAGGTGGCTGGGTTTTATTATAAGAATAAATAAAACAGATGCAGAATAATTCTTAATCTTTTATAATAATTTAACAAGGCCCACTTCGGTGGGCCTTTGTTTTTCTGATGCATTCTGTTGTTACACTTATAAGGTTTTAGAAACCATATAGGTGTAAAATGCTGTACTGAAGAGTTAAATTTTTTTTTCGTATTTTTAGAAAACAAAGGACTATCCTTTTCTCCAACATTCAATGATCCTATTATGAAAAAGTTTCTCCTGCTTTGCTTTTCCATCACTTTACTCTCCATTCAAAACCTTTTTGCCAAAGAAGTAAACTGGGAGCAAACGTTTGCCTTGGTTGAATATTCTTACCAGCTCGGAGATTACAAAATAGGATTAGGGAAACTGAAAACGCTGAACGAACAGGTGAAAACCAAGTTTGGCGATCAGAGCCTTTACCAGGCAAGGGCAATAGCCATGCAGGCAAAATTCAATGTAGCGCTTGGAAAATTTTCCGACTATAAATCCTCTATAGATCAATCTGCAAAAATACTCCAAAGCGCCGACAAGACAGATGCGAACCTTTATGGACACGCGATTCAGGAAATTACAAATGCTTATTGTTCCTATTATGAATTTGTAACTGCAGAAAGCTATAACAGTCAAGCGCGAAAATTGATTGAAGAAAATAAATTGACCGATCAATATCTTATCAACCAGATCAACCTCTCTTACGTCAGGATCCGCGCCAGTCTCGGTTATCTCAATCAGGTAGCACAAGAGCTCGATCCCTTGATGAAGCGTACGCTGGATAACCTGGTTGTACAGACAACCATAAAAGATTCGAAAGGAAAGGAGAAGCCTGTGAAATTTTCCAAAGAAGAAATATTACTGCGCAAAAAGATCTATGCTTCCATGTCGAATGTAAAAGCATCGGTATGGATCGAAAATGGGGAATATGAAAAAGCAGATCTTTTGTTGGAACAAACACAAGACTGGATCCAGAAAAATATTGGTCCTAAAGAAGGATGCTATGCAGAGGCGCTCTATCTACAAGCCATGATCGCGCTCGACAAGGATGATAACGTGGAAGCGGAGAAGAAATTGAGAAAAGCAGAAATGGTAGCCAATGGTTATCTGAAGCCAGATGCCGATTTACTCCAATCCATTGAAGAATCCCTGATCCCGGTGTTGAAAGAATTGGAAAAAAATAAAGAAGCCCAGATCAAGAACGACGAGGTAGATGCGAAGATCAAGGGATATTATGGTAGAAAAAGTTTTGCTTACCAGCGCAACAACCTGATTGATACGCGTAGGGATATTCTCAATCAGGAATGGAAAAAAGCAGAAAGCAGCATCGAAACATTTCTCTCTGACCACGAAGTAGTACCTGATGATCACCTCTGGCGCGCCAATGCTTTGCTTACACTGTATGACGTGTATCTTCACAATAATAAAATCGATAAAGCAGAGAAAGCTCTTTACGAGGCTGTGGCCATCAAAAAGCAAAAGCTGGGCGAAAAAGCTCCTGCTTATCACATGGCACAACTGCAAGTGGCAGAATACGATGTTGCCTATGGAGATCAATTCAAAGCTTCTGAAAGTATTTATTCCTACAGCCTGGAGCAAATAGTGAAAAAAGAGATTGGGCATAAAAATAAATATTACGCAGGCTATATTTATGGAGAGATCACCTTGTACCTCTTGACGGATCGCTTTGACAAAGCATCTACCATTGCGCGCGAGATGTTGACGGAGATAGAAAATTTTTATACCAACATTTCTGTACCATATTCCATATGCTTGCAGCAATATGCCAACGTAGACATCGTGATGGGAAAATATCCAGAGGCAAGTATCAAGCTGGAAAAATCGCAAAAACTTTTCCAGGAAAAAGGTAAACGAAAAGACCGCCTGGATCAGGCGCACACACTCGAAGGCATTGCACGTCTGCAGATCTTACAGGGTTTATACGAAGAGGCCGTCACTACGCTCAAACGTTCGGATAAGCTAACCCGTCGCGCTGATCACGATGTAAACTTCTCCAGCACCAGCGATGAGATCATAGAGTTGAATATTTATTTGGGAAAATATTCCGATACGGAAGATTTCTTAGATGATTTGCTGAAGAGTCGTGAAACCAAGTACGGTGCAAACAGTAGCACATTGGTGCATCCGCTGAATTTACTTGGATACCTGAAATTGATCACCGGAAATTACATAGAGTCAGAAGTATACATCAAACGTGCGATCCAGATCTCTAAAGATAAGTTCGGAGAAAGATCTAGCAAGTATGCAGAAAGCGTAAAGCTGTTGGAGCGCTTGTATGCTTCCGTAGGCGACTATGAAAAATCTGAAACATTGGGAGAAGAAGTAGTAGGGATTGCGCGAACGGTCTATGGTTCCAACCATGTATTTGTTGCAGAGGCGATCAATGAATTGGCTTTGGTAAAACATTTTAACAAACATTCTAAAACAGAAATTGAAAATTTATTTGCCGAGTCGTTAAAAATAATTTCTACTAACATAGGAGAAAATAGTCCAATCTATGCTGAAGCATTAGAAAATAATTCTATTTTTTATCTTGAAACCGGTAAGCTCGACAAAGCTTCTGAGATCCTCGATAAGGCCAATGCGATCTGGGTTTCCAAGTTGGGAGAGCAGAATAGTCATACTGCCCGCATCAGTTATATCAAAGGTGATATTGCCTACCTGAAAAAAAATTACCAGGAAGCCAATACACAATTCGTCAAATCCAAAACGATCTACGCAAAACTTTTTGATGCCGATCATCCGGGCTATGTAGAAGCGCTCGGACGTAGCGCGCAGATGTATTATTGTTTGGGCGATGTAAAAAATGCTGTGGCCAGTTCAGAAGAAACGGTGCAAAAATCACTTGTCTACCTCGATAAAATATTTCCTACACTGAGTGAAAGAGGAAAAGCCAGTTACTGGGAAAAAGTAAAAAATGATTATGAATTTTATAAAACGCTTGCCTTTACGCATTACGTCACGTATCCTGATATGATAGGCAATGTGTACAACATCACACTCAAAACAAAAGCAATCCTGCTAAGCGCTGCGATCAAAGTAAGAGAACGGATTCTCAAGAGTGGAGATACTACGCTGATCAAAAACTACCAAAGTTGGATCGATCAGAAGGAAAACCTTACGGCTGCCTATTCCATGAGCATTGCACAGCGCAAGGAGAATAATATTGATCTGTCGAAAATGGAAAATGATATTGAAGAATTGGAAAAAGTATTGAGCGAAGGTTCTGATCTTTTTGCTAGCGCCTATGAGAAAAAAATAATCTACGAATGGAAAGATTTTAAAAAAGTGCTGAAAGAAGATGAGATCGCGATCGAAGTAGTGCCGTTCCGTTTGTACGATAAAAAATTCACCGATACAGTATGGTATGCGATCATGGCAGTGAGCCAGGAAGTAAAAAGTAATCCTGATTTTGTATTGCTCAAAAATGGCTCGGAGATGGATAGCAAATATATCCGATACTATAGCAACTGTATCAAATTTGATATAGACGACGATGAATCCTATGATGTATATTGGCACCCTATCAAATCGCTGATGAAAAAAGAATATTCCACGATCTACCTTTCGCTTGACGGGGCGTATAATCAGCTCAACCTCGAGACTATTAAAACTCCACAAGGAGAGTTGATCTTAAATAAATACAACCTCCTTCTCCTAAGCAGCACGCGTGATTTGCTCTCGCGCAATGCAAGTAAGAAAGCTGGCAAAAATAAAAATGCAGTAGAAGATAAAAGTGAGAAGCTGATCGTCCTTTTTGGAAATCCAATTTATTATCCGGATAAAATAGAAATTGCCGAACGCAAAACAACACAGCTGCCAGGCGCAGAGGCAGAGGTAAAAGCCTTGGATCAGTTGATGAAAAATGGAAAATGGAAAACGGAAATTTATCTCGAAGACCAGGCAATTGAAGAGCGGGTTAAAAAGCTCAGCAGTCCGCGCGTATTTCATATTGCTACACACGGTTTCTTCATGGCCGATGCACCGGGCGTAGATCTTCTGGATGAAGTATCACAGAAGGCCGTACAGAATCCTTTGCTTCGCTCGGGATTGCTGTTACGCAACGGCGGGTATTTGTTATCCTCGGGAAATGTGAATGAATTTAATAAGGAAGACGGGATCCTTACTTCCTACGAAGCGATGAATCTTGGCTTAGATCATACAGAGCTTGTGGTACTCAGCGCTTGCGAAACCGGATTAGGAGAAGTGAAATTGGGAGAGGGAGTATACGGACTTCAACGTTCCTTCTTGGTAGCAGGTGCTGACGCGGTGATCATGAGCTTGTTCAGAGTGAACGACGAGATCACAACCGAGCTGATGGAAATATTTTACAGCAAGTGGATACAATCGGGCGACAAGCGCAAAGCCTTTGTAGAAGCCAAGAAAGAGATCTCTGTCAAATATAAAAGTCCGAAATATTGGGGAGCATTTTTAATGGTGGGGAATTAATTGGATATAATCTTGAATTTAATATGGTTCAGGTAATTTTTAAAAATATCAATTTGTGTTTTAAGTATATATCATTGTACGATTTGTAAATTAATAAAGTAAAATTACTGTGGTAAATACGGTATATATATTTTTTTACATGAAATAGTTGTAAAACTAAAATCATAATAATATGTTTGAGTCGACTCTTGCAAAGTAGATAGCTTTACCGAAAACCTCAATTGTTCAATATTTTTTTAATGCAAAGACTCACCAGAGAGGATGGTACTCTCGAAATTATTTAATGTTTATTAATGATTTTATTCTATTAGGATTGAAATAGAATAAATGTATCTACTGTAAAAAGAAACAGTAGAGGGAACCTTATTTGCAAAAAATAATGATGATAAAATTTGCTATCATAGGTAGTCTATAAATTCTAACGAGAATTATTATACATTTTCAAAATAAAGCTCATAACCAAATCATAACTGATATGACCAAAACGAAAATTACCTCTATTATTATACTGACATTTCTATTGAAATGTTATTCCTTTACATCGTACGCACAATCATGGGGTGGAACTACTAGCACAAGTGCTTATGCCTGGAGAACAGGGAATACGTCTATAGGTTCCTCCGCCGGAGCATATACAACTTTGCAAGTTGTAAACGATGATCTTAATAGCCACATTACAGTTTCGGGAACAGGGCCGGCAGTCCGCTTTAACAATGGTAATGTATCAGGAGACAATGGAGATTTAAGTCAGGATAGAGGACACTTAGGATTAGCAACCAGTTCCGCGCAATTCCTCAGTTCGTCGAGTTCAATGGATTTAATTTTAAGAACTAACACTGCTGACGGAAATATACTTTTTGGTTCCAGTAACTCAACCACGGAACGAATGAGAATTGCAAGCAACGGAAATATTGGAATAGGAGCTTTTTCATCAGGGTCTCTTCCTTCCCAACAACTTCATATAAAAGGAGGCAGCCCAATTGTTTTTGTCGATGCATCTTCCGGTAACCCTGGAATTCAATTAGGCAGTAGCGGATCAGCAGTCTACGATATGATTTATAACGCATCTTCTCCAGCCCAATTAAAACTGGGTCCTACTAGCACAAGCTACAAGGCGATCTATATGAGGGCTTCAGGCTCGGGTACGATTGTATTTTCCAATAACTCAGCGTTTGCTACTTCAGGAAATTCCGGATTGAGCGGAACTTATTTGTTCGATAGCCAGCTAAGTGCTACCTCTATGCTTGTTTCTGCCACAGGTTCTTCCGGATCTTATCCTACCATTCCATCCGGCTATATTTTCAGCGCCAACGGCGATGGGATCTTTACAGGTAAAGTAAGCGTGAATAATGCTACTATTCCCAGCGGCTACCAGCTTGCCGTAAAAGGGAAAGTTATTTGCGAAGAGCTTAAAGTAAAATACTCCGGTAACTGGCCAGACACGGTATTCTCCTCCTCTTATAATCTTCCATCGCTGACCGAAGTGGAAAATTACTACAAAGAAAATAAGCATCTTAAGGACGTGCCTTCTGAAGCGGAAGTAAACAGCAATGGAATTCTCTCCGCCGAAATGGATGCTACCCTGCTGAAAAAAATTGAAGAGCTTACGCTATATGTAGTGGAAATGAACAAAGAGGTTCAGACTTTGAAAGAAAAAAACAAACAATTAGAACTTCAATTACAGCAAAAATGAGAATCAAAATTTTAATTCTGTTTTTATTTCTATTGGCACAGGCAAAGGCAACCCCGATTTTAAAACAACTACCTATCATAAAAGCCGGTGCCAGTTACAGTAATGGAATTCCGTACTCATTGAGTCCTGATGATACGGTGACGTTTCGCGGTATCACAGAGATCGTGTTGGGGCCGGACACCAGTAGCGGAAGTGCCAATGATTTCAGTGCGATGGGGTATTCCAGTTCGCACCTGGGTTCCTTTCATGCCTACCTCATGCCTTCGTTGAATTTTGCGGAATTGAAAACAGAATTGGATGCTGGTTATTATTACACACAAGATCTGATCCGTTTTAAATACGATGAAAAATATGTAGATGCTGGTAATTTGAATATTCAGATCTATGATTACCAGCGAACACCAATGCTTACAACACAAACCTTCCCTATACAAAATACCGGAGCTAGTTTTTTTGAATTGGATCTTACGGCTGTTACAACCATTAATCAGAAAAATCTCAACCTGGAAGAAAATAAATATTATGTTCTTGAAATAAGGAATGCAAAAGGTGAACTGTACAAACTAAGAATTAAATATACTCCTGCTTTATGAAAAAATGTTTGTCCAATCTGTTGATGGGACTTTTGTGCTTGATGGCTTCCTGTAACGGTCGGTCGAATGAAGGTAAACATGCCTATATCCTTACGCAGAAGATGTTTGAAGAATATAATGGTACAAAAGAGTATCGTAATAAATTAAAATCGATGGAATTTCAGCAGAAAAATTTGCTGGATTCCTTGTCACTTGTTATCAAACTGATGGAAGGAAAAGTTCCGGAAAAATCCCCTGAGTTGCTGGCTAAAAAAACTCAGTACAATAAAGTGTACGAGCAAGTTTATACTTATCAGCAGGAAGAGATCGAGCGCTACAACGATCAGCTCTGGAAACAGATAAATCAATATGTGGAAGAGTATGGAAAAGCAAACGGCTATGCTTTTATCTATGGTGCCAATGGCACAGGCAACCTGATGTATGCTGATACGACTTATAATATTACACCTGAAGTAATAAGGTTTATCAATGAAAAATATGCAGGCAAGTAAAATTCTGATCTTACTTCTTTTTGTCGCCCTTGCCAGTTGTAACTCTCCAAAGTCTCCCGTAGAGCTTCAAAAGTGGGTGGAAGAGAATGATCATGGATTGAATAAAAAAAAATCAATTGGTGAATATCAATTAGAGTTTCAATACAAACCCTTATCCTATGTACTGTGTAAAGAAGCACAGCCTGGATGGAATGCTAAAAATTATAAAGCAAGGGAAGATGAATTAAAGGGATTAGAGTACTACGATGTACTCTTATCAGTAGACGGAGCAAAGGATATAGTCAGCTATCAGAATGAATCGAAAGATCAACAGTTCTACGACAAACAATATTATCTATCGTTCGGATTTCAAAATGATATCTGGTTGGAGACCGACAGTGTGCGCGTACCTTGTGTACTGTATCATTTTGAAAGAACTTATGATCTCAGCAATAAAAGAAAAATTGTACTTGCCTTTCAGCTTCCGGAAAATCAGAAACAGAAAGACCGTGTGCTGGTCATCAACGGAGAGCGGTTGGGATTTGGAATAGTAAGAACAATTTTTGAAAACAACGATATACAATCAGTGCCCGAATTAGATCTTGAATCACTATGACGCAACGTATCAAACAGAAATTTTTAAAAACAGTAGCTATCACCTTAGCAATCATTATCGGGACTCAGGTGTTTTATCCTGGCATAGCCTATGCGCTTACCTCCGGCCCCAGCCAGCCGGAAGTGCAGAGCTTTTCTCCTGTAGGTACCACAGAAATGGTTGATCTTTTTACAGGCGATTTTACATACAACATTCCCCTCTTCGAATTGCCAGGACCCAATGGAGGGTATCCATTCAACATCCATTATAACTCCGGCGTCAGCATGGACAAAGAAGCAAGCTGGACAGGGCTTGGCTGGAACCTGAACCCCGGCGCGATTACACGCGATGTGCGTGGATTGCCTGATGAATATAACAACGACTATGTGACCCATATCGAAAATATAAGACCCAATGTGACCTTTGGCGTAGGCGTAGGCGCAGATGCAGAAGTGTTCGGCGCTGACCTGGAAGAAGGATCAGCTAAGCTATCATTAGGATTGAGTGTGTATTATAATAATTACAAAGGAGTAGGCTATAGTATGGATGTTGGGATCACCGCACATACTAATGAAGCAGCCAAATCAGGAGTTTCAGGCGGTGTAGGGCTTGATCTAAAAATGGATAGTCAGGAAGGTGTTGGCGTAAATGCTTCCCTTTCTATTTCGGATGAAGCAGATGGCAATACGAATAAACTTAATCTGGGATTGGGGTACAACTCCAGGTCTGGTATGAGAGACCTTTCCATGGGTTTAATCTCCAGTGAAACCAAAGAAGGTTTTGCTACAAGAAAAGCTGCGTATGAAAAAGATCATCCGGGGGAAAGTGGTTCTTTAAGACAACAACAGGGTGGTGGCGGAACTTCTGTACTTTCTGTTTTCAGCGGTGGTTTCATGCCTAGCCTGAGCATGCCGATGACAGGAAAAAATTACCAGGTCAGTTTCAAAGCAGGAGGTGAAATACTTTCAGCTTTTGCCAATGGAAGGGTGAATGGTTTTTACAGCACGCAGAAATTAAAAAACAGGGGAATAAAGATCGCTACACCTGCTTATGGATATTTTAACCTGGAAAAAGCTACTGTTGTAAATTCACTGATGGATTTCAACCGTGAAAAGGATGGGATGGTACGTAAAAATTCTCCTAACCTTCCTATTCCCTCGCTTACCTTTGATATCTATACTGTTACGGGGCAAGGCACTGGCGGCATGTACAGAGGCTTCCGGAATGATATCGGTGTTGTAAGAGATCCTGCCACTGAATCGAATTTTTCGGGCGGCGCATTAGGAGTAGAAGTAGGAGGAGGAGATCTGGTAGAAGTGGGATCTGATCTTACATTAAATTCTTCGACTTCCAAAGCAGGTGCATGGACCGATGGCAACTCTAATGCATACGGATTCAGAAGTTCAATTTCAGGTAATCCACTCTACGAGCCATACGTGCTCAAAACATACGGCGAACTCACTTCCGATTCTACGAACGAACTTGATTTTATAGGAGGTACCGAAGCAATGCGTGGAAGCCTTGACAAACTGGATCTCACCTCAGATCTATACGGGCAGAATGGAACGGTTGTAAGTTCGTCAGGATACGAGGCAAACTTGAAAAAAAGAGAAGCAAGAAATGTAGTAGTCAGCCATGAGAAAGGTGATCAGAAAAAAGGCCTGATCGTGACCAACCCCGATGGCTCGCGGTATATGTATACCAAGCTTGCGCAAAATACCAAGCACGTGGAATGTACATTCGCCTGTGGACCCAAAGGAAGCGAGTGCGACAATATCATTGGTATCGACAGAATTTTAGGCCAGGCCAAATATGATTACAATAATACAAATCAATATTATAAGCGGACAGAAATGCCTCAGTATGCACACAGCTATATGCTCGAGTACATTGTAGGCCCTGATTATATTGACGTAGACGGAGACAATGTGCCCAGTGATGCCGATCTTGGATATTGGGTGAAATTCAGTTATACCAGCGTAAGCGATTACAACTGGCGTGTACCATTTGCCGGAGCAAATTATATGAAAGGATTATATACAACCTTTGAAGATGATAAAGGTTCGTATATGTACGGTACAAAACAGGTTATGTATTTGTCAAGTGCAGAAACAAAATCGCACGTGGCATATTTTAACACAAGCGAACGCAGAGATGCCCATGGTTCTTCCTATGAAAGCACGAGCGATTTTTCAAAAGGCGAATTGCAAACAGAAGGTGATTATACAGTGGGTGCACCTTCTTTAAAACTGGATAACATCAAACTGTATTCCAAAGCAGATTCTTCCAAACCTATCAAATCAGTTTACTTCGAATACAGCTATGAACTTTGCCAGGGAGTACATAACAATGACGGTACTTCTACAGATACCTACGGAAGCCAGGACTATAGACATTCCAGCTCGTTTGCAAACGAAGGAGGAAAGCTTACGTTGAAAAAATTATGGTTCACCTATGAAAATAATACACGTGGACAATTGAGTCCTTATGTATTCAGTTATTCACAAGGATCCGAATTAGCGGATACTGATAACCCTGATTACAATACACTGGCTTACGATCGTTGGGGGAATTACAAACCTTTGGGAGGAACAACCTGCGATGATTATTTCAAAGCAATGGAATTTCCTTACGTGAAACAATTTGATCCTGCCAATCCTACTTCTACACAAACCAGGGAAGATGCCGACAACTATGTAGCAGTGTGGAGTCTGAAACAAATCAAATTACCTTCCGGTGGATTGATCCAGGTGCAATACGAATCGGATGACTATGCTTATGTGCAGAATAAAGTAGCTACTCAAATGTTTGAGATCGCAAGCCTATCACCAGGCTTGGGTTACGACGATCATATCGATCATCCGAAGAATGCAGACGGAAGCCATCGTCGAATTTATTTTAATCTCGAACAGCCAATTCCTACAGGAGCCAGTTCTGACGAAAAACAAAAAATCATGTCCAGTTATATAACAGGTATGAATAAGCTCTATTATCGGGTCTTTATGAAAATAAGAAAATATTCAGACGACCGGCAGGATTTTGTAAGTGGCTATGCTTACATAGACGATTGCAAGGTGGATGAATCTTCTACAAGCGGCGGGTATTATAAAAGAGGATATGTAGAATTGCATGTTCCTACACAAGGGAAAAAGAATGGTTCTCACAAAGAAATTCCTTACCATCCATTCTCTGTTTCTGCCTGGCAGTACATCCGTACAGATCAGCCAATCCTGGCAGGAGTAGGACCTTTTGATACTGATCCTAATGCAAATAAATCTGCCGCTATGGATAAAGTAAAATCATTGGCCAGCGCATTGCCTGAGATCAAACAGATGTTTAAAGGATTTAATGCGAATGCTTACTCAAGTGACTGGGGCGAAAATATTTTCCTGGGGAAATCCTTTATCCGTCTTAATTCTCCTGATAAAATTAAAATTGGCGGAGGCTTAAGAGTAAAGCAAATCACCATAAACGATAATTGGAATAATGTTGCCAAACAAGGAATCAATCAGGAATCCAATAGTGTATATGGGCAGGTATACGACTATACAACGGTAGAATACGGAGACACCATCAGCAGCGGCGTAGCGGCTTACGAACCGATGATCGGAGGAGATGAAAACCCTTTAAGAGATGCCAAGGAATATCCGGAATTTATTCCGATGAAAACGAATAATAATTTATTTTTTGAATTGCCTGTAAACGAAAGTTATTACCCGGGAGCTACCGTGGGCTATCGCAAAGTAACGGTGAGAAGTCTGGCAACAACGTACGAACAAAAACCGGGAAATGAATTCGGCATTCCTTCCGGAGCGAATACAACAGGTACAACGGTGCATGAATTTTATACCGCCAAAGAATTCCCGGTAATTACCCACGAAACGGCAATGGATGAATCACACGAAGATTTTTTCATTCCGATCCCATTGATCGGTCAGATCAACAGCAATAAGCTTACTGCTACTCAAGGGTATTCTATGATCCTGAATGATATGCATGGTAAGCCGAGAAAAGTAACCAACTATAGACAGGACGTGTCTGGAAATATTTTATATGATAGCCCTCAAAGCTATGTAGAATATCTTTATAGTTCGAACCTGATTAAACAGGATGAAGATCCTAATCACGATTATTTTGAACTCCAGAACAATCTCCCGGTATTGGTCAGCGACAATGGCACTGCTGTGATCCGGCAGGCTACCATTGGGCAGGACTACGAATTTTTTGCCGATTCAAGATACATGAAAGTGAAAAGTGAGAATGGGGGAATTAATCCCAATGTTCCGGCTTTCCTTGTTGGGATCATTCCACTTGCCGTACCAATGATATGGCCATCGCTCGGCTCTTCCACCACAGAAGTAAAATTATTCGTGACCAATAAAATTATTCACCGTTTCGGTGTGCAATCCGGCATGATCGCTTTTGACGGGGGAAGTGTGGTGCAGACAAGCAACCAATTGTATGATCACCAGACAGGAAGCCCGCTTATGGTTACAGTGACAAATGATTTTGATGATCCGATCTACAGTTATAGATATCCTGCGCACTATGCCTATGATGCCATGGGCCCTGCTTATAAAAACATCGGAATTCAGTTTACTGCTTCGCTGACGTCAACTACGAATACTCCGGGTTCCCCGCTCTATGCGCTCGCCAGCGGACCGGATACTACCGTGACAAACAGATTTGTGCCAGGGGATGAATTTTATATCAACGACGGCACCAATGAATTTTATGTGCGGTTTGTAAGGCAGAACGGAACCACCTTATTTTTCTCTAATCCTTCCGGTATTTCTGTAGCGGCGCAAAAATTCATTCTCGTGCGCTCAGGAAGAAGAAATATGTTGTCGGCAGATGCGGGTAATATCAAGACATTAGGAAAGAAAGGTTCTACGTTGGGGGATCCTACGAAGAATAGGTATTGATAAAAATGATTATGACAAAAATTGACAATTGATTTGTCACCATATAAAATTAATTAAAAAATAAATTGGTGTAATTATCTATGAAAAATAAATGGATAGTATTGCTTTTTGCATTTTTGAATCTGTTAGCCGGACATCTCGTAAATGCTGATGATTGCCAGGATTGCACTGCGCCATATGCGGCAGTCCATCTTGATCTTGCCAGCGGTCCAGGTGCAGCAGTTCTTAGTGTTTTAACCTTATCAGGTACCGATGTCTCAGGCCCTGATGGAAATTATATGTATAACACATGTAGTTCTTCCGTCAATGTATCAGTTGAAAATGATATGGAAAATGTAATGTTATGTACAGTTTCTTATCAGGTATTAAAATATGATTATAGTACGAGTACTCTTACTACTATACTAAGCCAGTCTTCTACGCCAGCAACACAATCGTTTTCTAGTTGTGGGTTGTACATGATTAAAGTTGTAGGGTTTTTCGCACCGCTTTGTAACCTGGATAAAATATTTACAGTGGTTACAGTATGGGTCTGCGTAAAAGGTTCTACTTCTATTCCTACTATCTCAGGATCAACAAATATTTGTCCTGCTCAGATTGGTAGTAGTTATTTAACGGCATCAGATTCTACCACATACAATCTACAATGGTACAAAGATGGTTCACCTATTTCTGGTGCTACATATGGCCGTTATGCACCAACTAGCTCAGGAGTTTACAAAGTGAAAGTGAACAGTTATGTAAATACTTCTTGCGGTGTTACTGCTGGTCCATATTCCAACTCCGATACGGTTTGTGTTTTCCCTTACGATGCTTTCGCCTTTTCGGGTCTTAAACAATATTACTGTGGAGAAGATAATTATACTATATTAGCTGGAACCCCTGTAGGAGGAGAGTTCTCAGGGACAGGGGTTAGCACTGTCGGTGGACAGACTCGTTTTACTCCAAGCGCAGCAGGAGTGGGTGTACATACGATCACTTACGACTTCGACAATACTCCCACCTGTGGTTGCCCTGACCGCGTCACACAAAACACCTTAGTACTCCCCAAAGCACCTCTGATAGACCGCGTGATCACAGCCACTGCTACCAGTTACTCCGACAACTGGCCGATGGAAGCAGGAGATGTTTCTTCGCTTCTTTCAGATACAAAAAGAAACGCACTCACGGTCGCTACTCCTTTTGATAACGGAAGCAAAGGCATCTGGAAAGCAGACGAAAGTTTTGTGCATGTCAAAAACAGAACACAAGACTCCACTATAAAACTTAGCGCAGATGGGATCTTCAACCATATGCCACTATTCATGTTTGACAATGGCGCCATGGGAGCCTGTTATCCAAACTGGCGAAATATGAATACGGTTACACAATACAATCCCAACAGCTACGAAACGGAAAACAAAGATATTCTTGGCCGCTATTCTTCTGCACTCTATGGATACAAAGGAGATCTACCAGTAGCAGTAGCCACCAATGCAGCAGAGTATGAGATTGGTTTCGCAGGCTTCGAAGAATTTTCTGCAGACAGCGCACTGACCATTCAAAACACCGCAAGCGGCAATCTGACTCTTCTTACTCAAACACCCACCACAAGCGGTAAACAGAATCAATCGTTTAAAACCTATGTGGTAGAGCTTGCTACTGACGGCGCCTTAACCATTGCTATTCCAAGTACGGATCTCTCTTTTCTCGCAGGCAAGAGCGTGCATGCCTATGGTGCTTTGATGGATGTTTATAATGTGAAAAATATTATTGGAATCTATACTGTAGCCTCAGTAGCGCCACATAGTACGCAGGCTGGAAAATCAGTTGTTACACTTTCGGGATTTGATTTTTCAGGTGTCTGGCGGGGAAAAATAAGCTACAGTACAGATTTTATTGCTACTCCTACGATTCCTTCCGGAACTACGATAACAGCCACTAAAGCGCATACGGGGAAAAATAGTTTCTACATACCTTCCGATTATAAGTCCGAACAACCAAAGATCATACTAGCGCCAGGCAAAAGTTATATGTTGAGCGGATGGGTGCATACAGATAATCCGTCGGACAGTATTTCATTTAAATCACCTAGTGGTACAGCGAGAGGATTAAAATTGGAATTTTATAATAGCCTCACCGCCACTTCACCTTTTAGCAGCTCTGCAATAGCAGAGCCTTCCGGAGATGTGATCGAAGGATGGCAACGGATAGAAATGGATGTGTTGATCCCTGCGAACACTGTAAAAGTAGGACTAGTATTAAGTGCAGGAAGCTATGCTACCTATTTCGACGATATCAGAATTTTTCCAATGCTGGGCAATATGAAAAGTTATGTCTACAACCTTAGTAATTACCGCCTGGCTGCAGAGCTTGATAATAATAACTATGCCACGCTTTATCACTATGATGAACAGGGAAATCTTTTTCTGATAGAAAAAGAAACCGAAAGAGGGATCATGTCTATACAGGAATCTATGAGTCATCAGGGAGAATAAATTTTGGCAGAAAAATCTATGAAAGCATCGGTTGTTAAAATAATATGTTTCTCTCTTTCTCTATGGATACAGGGTTTCTCTGTGATAGGACAGGATTTGGAAAAAGATCTTAAAATGATGAGCGACTACTATTCCAAAGCTGATAATTTTTCTATGCGTGTCGACATCGCTGCTTTCAGATCAAATACGATCACTGTTTTTAATAAAACGGCGGTTTTGAAAAAAAGAAAAGATCATTTCTGGTATAAAATTGACGATACAGAAATGATCGTACAACCAGAGGCGATGGTAATGATTAACGAACAGGAAAAAGAAATTACCGTCAGGTCGATAGAGAAAAAAGAATGGGAGCGGCTTTACCAGCAAACCTATACATCAGGCATAGATAGTATTTCCAAATATTATGATTCTCTTCAATATCAACAGGAAAATAATGAAAAAAAATATACCGTATACAGCGCCAAGTCCCTGATCTCAAAAGCAGAATTAGTTTTCTCACAAACAGGCGATCTGTTGTCGATCCAATATTGGTACGATCAGAAAAAATATAAACAGTTAAGCAGGGTAAAGATCCAATTTAGTATGACTGCTTTAAAAGCCGGAGAAGAACAGCTCTTCAAACAAGAACGAGTAGTGCTAAAAGACGAAAAAATATACCGTCCCGTTGGGAAATATCAATCTTATAATCTTAAGCTAGTAGACCTATGATCAGACAGCTATTCATTATTGTTTTTATGATCGTGTTATTGCCGTACGCCTCCAGGGGTGCGGAAAGTAAACTTGTTCAATACCAGACCAAAGACAGCCTGAGTACAAGTAGTGTACTAAGTGTCATCGATCCGGTGATTTATAAGGGTATCGAAGATCGTCAGTATAAAACACAGGTAAAGCTTCTGTATGGCCGCGAGCAGCGGAGTGACTTGTATTCCACTGCTAGTTGGAGTTACCAGGTGACTTACACGATCACTTTTTACGATGATTCGTATACACAGGTCGGTTCTCCGTTAACGGGCAATACACTTACCATTTCTTCTGACAATGTCAACCCTGTCTACCAGGCCACTCATCTTTTTCAAAATGCCGGATATAATTATGGGAATGTAAAATTAACAGTTACTAATATTATAAACTCTTCCGCACCAGATGATATCCGCCTGGAACTGGAATTGACCGCGCAAACAAATTTCCTTCTTACTCCAACGGAAAGTTTTCAGCTGGGCAGAAAAAATGATATGGTATACTGGTCATTTATAGAAGGCGCAGAAGCATATCAACTGGAATGGGTATTCATCGACTCCATGGATCAGTCCGGGATCGCCACCAGCACGGCTGCGTTTGCGGCCAAGCGTGGCGTACGTGTGCAGACTACGGATCAATATTATGTTATGAATATGACGCTCCCTTCCGGAACGCTCTACTACCGCGTAAGAGGCATCGGAAAGTACCTTGCAAGCACAAATACCACTCTCAAATACGGACAGTGGATCGCAGGAAGCCCAGTATCCATAGCGGTAAACAACGATACACTCACCGATCCGGTAAGCTTTGAACGAAACAAAAACTGGCAATATGTAACCAGCTATGCTGAAGACGGGAAATATAAAAAAGTAGTTACCTATTACGACGGCACCTTGCGAAACCGCCAGGTCTCTACCAATCTGAGCTCCGACAGCACCACCCTGCTTGCCGAGACCAAATACGATTACGAAGGAAGAGGTGTGATCAATATTTTGCCGATCGCTTTGCAAGGGAATCATCTGAATTATCATGTGAACCTGAATAATTTTTCCAACGGAAAAACAGATTATGATAATATTCTCACAGGTTCGGTCATGCCAGGCCTGGACAGTACTACCTCGCAGGCATGTCTTTATTATTCCGACCAAAATACAGTAGAAAATCTTCACAGAGATTATCTGCCTAAAGCGGGTGCTTATCCATTCGTAGCTACCCAATACCTGCGCGATGGTACGGGCCGTGTATCACGACAAAGTAATGTGGGAGAAATTTTCCGTTTGAAGGACCCCGATCTTGGAGGTCACTATACCCGGTACGTGTATGGCAATACTAACTCCACAGAATTGCACCGATTGTTTGGAAGTAACGTAGGGGTGTCCTCGCATTATAAAAAGAATTATGTGATCGATCCCAATGGGCAGATCAGCGTAAGTTATCTTGATCAGGAAGAGCGCGTGATCGCCACGGCGCTGGCAGGGGATACACCTTCCAACCTGAATGCCTTGACAGAAAATTCTTCTCAGGAATTGCTCGTGAACCTGAGCGAGAACAATGTAATGGACAATGTAAATTTCGTGAGCCATTCTACCAGCAAGATCGTGAATGCAAAGAGTACTAATTATACATTGCTCTATGACCTTACGGGGGTGATCAACAACGCCGGTGGGTTCTTTGATACCTGCCGTGCCTGCGCCTATGACCTGGTGATCACGGTAAAAGGTCCGGATGGAATAGAGCTAACTCCAACGAGCCCGATCGTGCGGAATAATATTCATCCTTCTTCTTATAGTTGTAGTGACAGTACCTATAACCAGTCGCTGGTCAACGAGACTTTTACCTTCAATAAGATCGGCGAATATACCATTGAGAAAAAACTTACGCTGAACAGTGGGGCGATTGCTCTGCTGCTCTCGCAGATGCAGTCGCAGGGAGGATACCCTGATTCTTCCGAATTTGTGGACGATGAACTTGCCTTGGTAGACAGTTCGAAATGTGATCTCACCTGCGAAGATCATTGCTATACAAAAATATTCAACGACCATCCTACCTGGGCCGCGCATCCCACCACTTATGCAGACAGTATCAGCAATGCGTTGGCCGCTTGTTTGAAAAGCGGGCCTTGTACGGATATTATAGATTCAACCATCAATGATTATGACGAATGCGAAAGTATGCGCCGCAATATGCTGGAGCAACTGTATCCGGGAGGCTATTACAACAGTAAAACAGGATGGCTGGAAGATAATTACAGCTCGATCACCTTTCTGGATGCCAATGGTGCTCCTATCACAACCGGCCTGCCCGGCATCCTGCGCGATTCTCTTCAGTTCCGCGACGATTGGGCTGAAGCCTTACTGAGTCATCACCCGGAGTATTGCCACCTGGCACGCTGCGCATTGGAGGCCGATAGCAGAAAGTTTGATCTGAACATGGCCCGTGTAGCCGACTGGAATGAAGCAGTGACCGACGGATACATCGATCCGCTGGGAGGTTCGGTGATCGATCCGATGTTCAATTCCTCTACCACTCCATATGGTCTTGCCAGCTGGGGTACAGCGATTGAAGATACCATACAACATTATATGGTACGCAAAGGCCTGGGCAGTGAAGTGCCTGAAGTGGGAGATAAAAACAGTAATGGTACAGCAGGTGACCTGTGGGACTTGGCTTCCAGCTATATGCCTTATAGCTATGACAACTCCTATATCCCTAGCGCACAGGAGAAGTGGCTTATGTTCCGCTCGGTTTACCAGGGCATGAAAGAATATGCGGTGGTGTACGGACACGAAAATTATGGCTCGGGCTGTGCATACCTGGAAGACTCCGATAATACAGTAGTAGAAAAGCCTTTGTTGTCTACTGATATTACGACATTAACAGGCATGGCGCATGACAATCTTATAAACACCTGCCTAAGTGGTTGTGATGAGAATGTGAAAGTGTGGATGACCTTACTGCAAAATAAATGCGCGGTTAATCCTGATACCACCTTTATGTCTTCAGGCGACTCCTCTACCGTAGCCACAGCGTTGAGTAACTACTGCGCGGAGAAATGCGGCTCGGCCAACCCTTTTGGATTGCTTTTGAAAACAGACCTGGATGCGGCCGATAGTTTTCTTGTAGCGGCACAAACAGTGCTCAGCGGTTATGGATGCAGCCTGTATACTATTGCTGTAGAAAATCCTTACCAGGTTGCCTGCAATGATAAAGGGGAGGACGGACCCAGAAGACTTACACCATGTGCTTTCCAGACGATCAAAGCGATCAATGATTTTCTTACGGGTATATACAGCAACACTACCTTGCCTTCGGGATGCCCTGATTCTACCAGCTGGTCTCCAGGGCAGATCGCGCAAAATCCTTATCCTCCTTATGGAATTATTTATTCTTCTATTTATGAAAATACAGGTTACTGTAATTCAGTCAACTGCCCGGGTTATAAATATTTTGTGATGCTCTACGACCACCGCACCATTAACCTGGACCGTGTACACCTCCAGTTTCTCTGGTCGGCAAATAGCGGGAGCGTCAATTATTACGGCGGCTGTTTCCCGGAGTCGATCTACCTGCTTCCAAACTATTGTGTGGCCAATGAAGTATACCAGATCAATTTTTTTGATCCTACTACCGGCCTTGATATGAACCTGGATAGCATCGTTTCGGTGTTCAATCCAAGGATCGACTTCAGTTATTCTTATGGAGGCTATACCTGGGACGACAATACTTTCCACGGTGTGATGGTAGATGCATACGTGCACAATGGCACGGGAAGCCCGGTATTAATGAGTTTGTATGTAAACGCTACCTATACTAATTATCTTACCTGGAAAACCGACCGGATCGTTTACGATGAACCTTGTGTAATGAGCGGCTTCAATACCTGTCCTTCGGATATGAACGATGAAGCAAACGAGCGTAGCTATTCAGGTATTCACATGAACGGCAGCAGCGATTATATAGACGTGCCGGGCTTTACCTGGCCGAAAGAGAAAGACGATATCACGGTTGAATTCTGGATCAAAGTAGATAGTGCAGAAGTGGGATCTCATTGCGTTTTTTCGATCGGAAATTCTAATACTATTTCAGAACGGATCCAGGCGCATATCCCATGGTCAGACAAGCTTCTTTACTGGCATTATGCTTCGGCAGATTTTACTACCGATTATACCTGTTACCTTGATAAATGGACTCATGTGGCGCTTGTATCAGATGGAAAGAACGGCCACTTCCGTGGCGTTTACCTCGACGGAGAATTGGTACGGTATGATACTATTTCTTATGGAGTGGAGCTGGATCTTTCCGGCCTTACCATCGGAAGTCTTATTTCGTCTTATTTTCATAATGGTATGATCCGCGATTTCCGGATCTGGGACAAAGTACGCAGCGGCTTTGAGATCAACCGGGATATGAATGTTAACCTGGCCTCGGGCACTCACAACCTGGTAGGATACTGGAAGCTCAATGAAGGCAGCGGCTCCACCGCCTACGATGGCAGTGGATATGGGCATAATGGTACGCTTCACGGATGTACCTGGACAAGTCAAACAGGAATGGTAGGGCGTACTACAGATCCGGGTACAGGTCACTACAGCAGCTGTGTGGAAGAACTTCCGGGAAGAAATGAGCTTTGCAATGCTTCTTTCACCATCAACTGGAGCACGCTGCGCGATAGCTGTATCAAACAACAGCGGGAACTGGCCATCCACCAGGGAACAGAGAAATGGAAACTTGCCCTTGATACCTTCCAGCAAAATTTCCTGGCAGCGCATTTTAATAAATGTTTCGGCAAGTTGCTGAATGAACAGCTCCGCTACGAATATACCAA